>SXGS01197617.1_pt1 | contig 13125 bp, 27 predicted proteins | sample 3174681 | NCBI WGS metagenome assembly SXGS01 (sample SAMN11356861, study PRJNA531348) | freshwater metagenome | isolation source: freshwater sample F1-80 | place: China: Fuxian Lake, Yuxi | collected 2017-12-25
GAGGAAACCGTAGAGAAAACTGTAGAGAAAGTCGTAGCAAGTCAACCGTAGAGAAAGTCGTAGAGGGAACTGTAGAGAAAGTCGTAGCAAGTCAACCGTAGAGAAAGTCGTAGAGGGAACTGTAGAGGGAACTGTACGGATTAAATCTTAAATAGTTAACTACAAAGGTTTGACTATAGAAAACAAACAGTAGAAATTTATAGATACATACCTATAGGACTATATTAAAGTATAGTTGTAAAGGAAAGTAAGAAGTGTAAAGTAAGACGGAATGTGTAGTAGACTCTACTCTTAGTGAAAGGGAATCTAATAAAAGAAATATTATAGTGTGTAAAAAATAGTCTATTAGGGTGAGAAGGACTGTTTAGAAAATAGGGGGACCGCCCCTCCCTTTAGCAACTTTTCTAGAAAATAAAGTTTTTTAAGGGTAAAACCCCCTCGATTCGACCGATCCGACAGTGCCGGACCTACAGAAACCCCACTACCCACCCCGGCCGGCCTTAAAAAAAAGGGGGAAACAAAGGGGAAGGGGTTAAAAAAACCCGCCGAAGGCGGGGTTAAGGGGAATTTTTTAAAAAAAAGATCTAAGGGAAGCCTTCACCGGCAATTTTTGAGGTGGGGGTAAGGTGGGTAGTCACGTAATGAGCATGGAACAAGTTACGTCTGATCTCTCCAACCCTTCTAGAGCCGCCCTTCGTACTAGATACCATCTTTCCGACATCCTTAATATACGAACCGGACTTCAGGGGACCAACTATCAGGCAAACTTTTTTAAAATTTTTTAGTTGCCTTCAGAGAGATTTGTTCGTATATTAAGGGTATGATACAAGAAAAGCATTTACAGGATTGCAAGGAGATTGCCAATGACACCGGCAGAACCCCGAAAGAAAGAGACCTAGCCCGTATATTAGGTATAGCAGAAGTGCTATTGGCTAGAGAGATGTTTGAGTCTGCTCAAGCAATCTTAAAAATTTATTTGAAAGAATTTGAGGAAACAGTTGCTTCCAAAGACTGAGGTTCGTATATTAAAGTTATGAAATGCTTTAAGTGTCAAAACGAAATTCATCCGGGTAGACTCAAGGCTCTGCCGGATGCTAGGACTTGCGTGGATTGCTCTACTACCTCGAAATGGTATATAAGAAATGTTATCTCAGGCAAGACTACCTACTGCGAGACTGAGATTATTAAAGATCCGGAATCTGCGAAGACAATCGCTGCGATGGACCGGAGAACGGGTTGGGGAAGTAATTTAACTAAAGTTAGGAGATAGTTGCTCCTTAGGAAGGAAGTTCGTATATTAAGGTTATGACAGAACTACAAATTTTATTCAAGTTAGAGGAAGCTTACGGGAAAGTGATGACTCTAGAGCAAGCTTTGGAAGCGATGGGTAGAGTAGTCTTTACAGTGGAGACGTTAACTCAAGAGGGTCACTCATTCAATGAGGAAGAATTAATTCTTGAAATAGGTGATTTTTTACTGAATGAAAATTAAAGTTGCTTTCAGTAGATTAAGTTCGTATATTAAGGTTATGAAGATAAAGGACTTAATACTAGAATTACAGAAACAAGACCCAGAGTCACAAATTGAGTTTGTAGGGTTTATTGAGTATGGATTCCAAGAGTATATGGAGGTTGTGTCGGAGGAGTGCCTTATTCAGGAAGACAGTGGTTTCGTTCAATTGATTATTTCAGGAGAAAGTTTAAAATAAAGTTGCCTTCAGTAGATTAAGTTCGTATATTAAGGTACAAACAAAGAAAAAAATAAAGGTTATGCAAAAAAACGTCTTAGACACGATTCAAAAGGTTGAAAAAAGTTTCCCTTCACTATTCTCAAGAGAGGATGTAATCAAACTGTTAACGGATTTGGATGCTGAATTGGCAGCAGAAGAGCCAAAATTATTAATTGCAAAGGATGCATTGGTGGATGTTTTCCGACAAGTATTCTCACAAAAAGACTTTAGTAATATTGTCGATAAGGATTCTGCCGAGATGAGTATGAGTTACAATACTAAAGGTGTAAATACGGTTGAATTGGATTCGGTTGATATTGATGAGGATGACTTGGTTAGTTCTGCAGTAGATGCTTTGGAAGCTTCTTGGGATGCTTTGGAAGAAGCGGCTAACGAAGACTAAAAAAAAGTTTGGGGGAGGGTTGGTTCCCTCCCTCTTTCTTCGTATATTTACAATATGGAAATAAAGGTTATGAACAAAAAAGAACAGAGAATCGCAATTACTAGAGCTTTCAGAGTGAAGCTAGTTGAATCACAAGGTGAAGATTTTAGATTCGTTGAAGATGATGTAATGTTGTTATTTGACTTCGTTAAAGACGGTGTAGAGTATAAGGGTCTGGAGTATCATAGAGGGATGAATGAGGTGTTTAATCCGATATCTAGATGGGCAGACGGGCATGGAGACAATGCCAAGCATTTTGCTTATGAGGATGTTTGTGATGAGTTGAATGCCGAGCTAGATGAGATTAGAGCAAGAGTAGAAGAGCAGGCAATGTTTGAGAAGATTAACAAAGGGTTGGGAATTCAAAAGTAAATTCGTATATTAAGGTACAATAAAGGAAAAAAGGTTATGAGAAATTTGAAAAGTAACATCACCAAGTATATAGTTAGAGTAGCAAAAAACCAAATCGTTGAGAATGTTTATTACACCAACGATTATTATAAAGCACTACAAACAGAAAGAGAGATGATTAAAACTCACGGTAGAGACAATGTTTGGATTTGTGATGTTATTCAAGAAATTTTAGCAGGTTAATAAAAAGTTTATGAAAACGACAAAAAAATTCTCAGACACTATTACAGATGAACAGTACCGTAAACTTACCGGTTGGACTATAAACTACGATCGGAAGACTTACCTCCCTGATGATGTTCGGGCATCGATAAACTTAAACGAACTACATGAAAGCGTTCGAGAGATTGTTTCTAATCTTCCGATAGTTAAATTTAAGAATTCATTCCTTGACGGTATTTTGGATGGAGATCAGCAGTTCTATCTGATGACTTGTAAAGAAAAAATCTTCTTAATCGATACTCAGGGTTATAATTATGCCCGTAATGTAATTCAGATAAAAGATTTGGTTGTTATGGAGAAGGTGAAGCCTGAAGCTGACACTATGCTTATGAAAGCTCATCCGGAGTCCGTTGAAACGATTATTGATATCCTGAAGCATATGGAGGTTGATGGAGAGACGATGGAGTATATCCTTGATCAGACTGGGGTGAAGGGTCAGATGCTACGTCAATTGTTCTTGAAGGCTCATAAAGATATAATAAGAGATTTGTCATCAGAGAGGAGACAGCTTGAAAGAACTATTTAACTACTACGACTACGTTAACCACTACGGGAATAGGATGTTTGCAATAGCCGGTGTGAAAGCCATGCCGGCTCGGTTCTCAAGCATCCTCTTTACCGGCTCCTATGAGGAGTGTGTGCAGAGATTGAATCCGAGCGGCATAGAGGGATCTTTTGAAGATTATGAAAAAGAGTTGCTCTTATTAAATAATATTCGTATATTGAGGTTATGAAGAAAGAAATAAAGGTTAAGCTTAAATCTGCCCGGGGCTCTATTGCAGGGTACAGTGATTCACGTATAGCTAAGAAGGAGACTGATGATTGTGTAGTTAGAGCTATTGCTGCTGCGATTGATGTTGATTACGATACGGTTCATCAGTATGTTGCTGAACAATTTAATAGAAAACCAAATAAGGGAGTATACTACTTTACTGAGAAGTTTAGAAACCGGTTAAAGGATATAATGGGTAGAGAGTTTGAGGAAGTAGGAGAGGATAGGGTTAAAGGGGCACCTCATCACGGAAAGAAGTTGGTAGTTCGGTATAAATGCTATTCTGAGATAGTAGAGAGAAAGATGACTTTCAAAACCTTTCTTAAGAATCTTAAGAACTTCGAGGGGGTTTATATCTTAGTAGTTTACGGGCATACTTTCTGCTTGAAGGATGGAGTAATTGTAGCTGGAAACTCAACTGATACCACAGCGTTTAGGAGGATAATCGAATCTGCATTTAGGTTAAAATAAAGCTTGCTTTTATATAATAATGTTCGTATATTAAGGTTATGATAAAGGAATTAAAGAAAAAACAAAATACACTTTCTGAGATTGCGGCAGTACTCTACGGTGATCTTTGGATTATGAATGCAAAATTTTGGGGTTCATCAACTGAGAGAGAGATGAGGGAAGTTGCTATGCAGTTAATTAATCTGGGAGAGACTATCAACCCATCAGAAGAGCAAGAAAAACTTGCAAAAAAGATTGCAAAAAAGTTTGGGTTTGGGTTAGATAATGAGGATTAGGTTCGTATATTAAGGTTGTAGAAATAAAGGTTATGAAATTAGAATGTATTAAGGGATTTGCTGATTCAGATAATATAAATGTTATCTGCCTACAAGGGGACGTTGTTACTGTTACCCAAGTTGAAGAGGGAGGGATTTTATGTGAAGGAGAGTATGGATGGTGTGCAGGGTTTGAACTTGACCTAACTCCTAAGGTTGTCGCCGAACGCTTTAGGGTGGTAGAAAGTTAAAAAAAAGTTTGGGGAGGGTTGGTTCCCTCCCTTTTTCTTCTTATATTAAGGTTATAGAAATAAGAAATAAAGGTTATGACAAACACAATCAAACAGACATTGAACAACAGACTCGAAGCAGTTACTCAAGAATTAGCTGCTTTGGCTTCAGAGAAAAACTCTCGCATTACCGAAAGAGTTAAAGAACAATTTCAGGATGCAATAATGTTTCTTCCTGAAGTAGAATTAAAAACTGCTTACCACGATACTGTTTACTTTAGTTTTGACGGTAAAGAGATTTTGAGTATCCAGAGTAAGGGTGGTTATGGAGGAGGAGAAAGAAGTTATTATCTTAATACTTACTCTACCTGGATTGAGGATGATTTTGAATTGAAGCGATTAATATTTAACGGATTCGTTGCAGGTAAACTTTTAGCTGATATAGAAACCTACTCTCGAATCTTTGCAAAGGATGAAGCATTAGAAGAGGTGATTAGTAAGCTCCATGAAGAGTCGATGCAGCTGACGCATGCAGTTAGAGAGATTGAGAGGAAGGAAGCTATGGATGCAAAAGAGATAGCGATGAAGAAATTCTTCGCAGGAGAAGAGTTTGAATTTGATGAGAGGGAAAAGATTCAGTATGCAAGGGGTAGGTATGATTCAATCAACAGAGTGATAAAAATGAAATGCTTGAGTTACGATAAGAAGAAGAATGCAGCAACTGTTGAATTCACTAGTCAAGCTTGGGTACAAGAAGATCCTGATAAGATACATACTTGTCAGAATGTTAAAATGAAGTACCTTGATTACTTCATTAAGTAAGAAACCTTTATTTCTTTTCATAAAAAGTTGGGGACTGAGTTGGTCCCCTTCTTTTATTTTCGTATATTAAGGTATGGAAAGAAAGACAATTGCAACATTCAAAGTGACTGACGAGGCTGGTGATCTAATCAAGATGTACTCTATCCCAACTACCTACGGTGATGAGCTTACTAAGCTACTTAAAGAGGCTAGACAGACCTGGGGAGAGTATTATGTAGAGATGGAAACAGATACATTCATTCAAAGCTTCTCTCACACCTATAGTGAGGAGTTATCGTTAAGCAATAAGTAATCAATTCAGAACCGTGATAGAAAGATCAATACTAGAATTCATCAAAGAAGCTAAAAGGGAAAAAGGAGTTGCCTTTTAAGAGGCTTCTTCGTATATTTAAGTATAACTAATAAAAAAAAGATATGATACAAAAAATTATGACCCGCGAAGAGATTGCCGCTAAAGCTCCTGCAGTACTTGAAACAGGAGTATCATCCAACGTATCAACCAAATACGTCCACGTCCCAACAGTCGAACTGATTGAGGATATGGAGAAGTTAGGTTGGAATGTAGTAGACGTTAAGCAGGTAGGTTCTAAGAGAAAAGAGACCCTAAGTACCTACAGGAAGCATCTAGTAACCTTCAGAAATGAAGAAGTAGTAATTAAGAGTGAAGACGGAGAGGTAGTTTATCCTCAGATCCTTCTGAGCAACTCACACGATGGACTATCAGCCTTTACCTTTAGAGCTGGCCTATTCCGTCTAGTGTGTACAAACGGACTAGTAATCGCTACTAAAGAGTTTGGTGCAGTATCAGTTCGCCATAAAGGATATTCATTCGAAGAGTTAAAAGGGATTGTGATGGGGTTGGTTGAGAAGCTTCCTATAACTATCGAGACTCTGAATCGCTTCCGTGAAGTGATCTTGACTGATGAGCAGAAGGTAGAATTTGCTCTAGCAGCTTTAGGTATTCGCTTTGGAGAGAGTGGAGCAGAGGTTACTGTAGAGGAGGTTTTGAAACCAGTAAGGAGTGAAGATGAAGGAGATGATCTATGGAGAGTGTTTAATGTAATCCAGGAGAAGGTTACCCAAGGAGGTTTTAAGTATAAAGCATCTACAGGGAGAAATAAGACAGCACGTAGCATTAAGAACTTCTCTCGTGATATACAATTGAATGAGCAGCTGTTCGAACTTGCTGAATCTTACTTGGTATAAAGTAGATGGATTGAGTGTTGAGGGAGTCGGCTACGGTCGGCTCTTTCTATGTCTACGGCTTACTGGTCCTAACCTACGGCTGACGAGACTGGTGCTACGGCTGACGAGACTACTACTACGGTTCACTCACCTCACCTAGTACGTATATACTATGTTAGTACATGTACGTCAAAACAAACGTACTTAATATCACTATAGTACTATCCTACGACCTACTACGCTATACTTACATGCATTTTTCTGACAAAATTAACAGTATACAGTTATATATTTATATAATATCATAAAGAAAGATGGTTACTATTTATATAAGACTATGAAAGATACTTTCGATTTCACATCCTACGTAAGATCCGGTAGATTAAACGAAGCTTACGAACTAAGCTTAGATCCAGCACTAGAGGCTGCACTAGATACTTTCTCTCATGAATATATCGTGGTTGGTTCTCCGGAATGGGACCAGGTAGTTGATACTATTGCTTCAGTAACTCAGATGCAGGATGCCGATCTTACCGACTTCTTAATCGGTGATTTTTCATATAAAGGTGGATACCTCAGTGATTACATAGAAGCACTTGATATCCGGATTGGGTATGAAGATGACTTTGAAGAAGAAGAACCGCATCAAACCACGGATACATTCATAGGACCTAAAGGAATCGAAGAGATCATTAAAGAAATCTTGAATTCCAAATTGGGTAAATAATATAAAAAACTAAGCCCTACGGGGAATTTTTCCGGGAAAATTTTACTACCTAGTTGGATATATAAGTATATCTTCGTATATTTAAGTATAATAAAAGGTTATGAGACGGTTACATATATCACTATCTGAGCTTACAGCACTTGAATCTCAAGGGTTTATCACTGTATATTGTATGTTGAACCCAACTACAATTCCCAATACTCCTGAAAAACTTCGAGACTACCATAGTAATTTCCAGAAACTACTTCAAAAGTATTCACGTATCCCGGTTGAGAGTATCTTAGATTTTATAGGATGTGAATATTCTTCTGAAGTACAGTTAGAACCCTGTGATGATAACGGAGCTATCTCCTGGATAATCTTACATGCTAAAGATATCCTTAAGTTAAAAGATAGAGAGATAGCAGAGATGTCAGGTAAGTTCGTCTACATACTCACCAATATAGCATACCCGAATCTATGTAAGATAGGTAAAGCAGTTAATCCTCAAGACCGAATTAAAGGGGTAAATTCTGCCGGGACGGTTTCTGAATGGGTTTTACGGTACGCTTTACCGGTCACCAACGATTATAAGGTTGAAAACCTAGTCCACCGTCACCTTCAAGAGTTCCGTAGGGACTCTGACCAAGGACATACCCGGGAGTTCTTTGAAGTAGACTTCGGGACTGCTGTCAAGGCAGTTGAATACTTCGGAAAAGATTTTTTTGCTGGTGAACCAATTATTTATTAAAGATATGAAAGAGCAGGAAAACAAGTTTGACGGTCTTACCCGCCGGCACGTCTCTCAAATCATCCGTAGGTTGATGATCGGAAAGGTAAAACCTTGTGGGAAGATCTATGACAGAAAAAAAAGTTTTAAAAAGGCTTGCTTTACTGAACTCTAGTTCGTATATTTAAGTATAATAAAAAAACAGACAAAGGTTATGAAAAACAAAAAGCAATTCTCTCGGCCCATCTTAGCTCTCATCGGCTCTATCTTGATCCTTAGTTCTATCCCTATTCAAGAGTGTGGATATGATAACTTCGGTTACACTTTACTATTCTTTGGATCTTTTGCCTTCGGTAGTATCTTTCAATCTATCAAACAAGAACAAGTTGAAAAATAATATGAAAAAGTCTAAAATTTCTCTCGGTACTGTATTCTGGGTATTTACTATCCCGGCTATGCTCTTAAGCCTGTTCTTTGATAGTGCTCACTACCCGGTCTTTAATACGGTTATAGTGATCTCTTTTGCAGTCTGTTTGATTGGGTGGTATAAAAGTATTTCTGTTAAAGATGTTGACTAGAATATATTTAGTTCGTATATTTATATATATGATGGTTGGCGACCCCAAAAATGCTACTGTGGGGAAATAGGTAGACCCGTAGGACTTGAAATCCTGTGGGTAGTAATACTCGGTTCATCTACCGGTTAAGATGCTAGGTTTTCATCCTGGAAAGAAGGGTTCGATTCCCTTACTGAGTACGAATTAAGAGTTCTTTGACTTAACAAGAAAGGAAACAAATTATGAATGAAATTATTTTAGCTTACGGTTTGGGAATTGTGAGTGTTGGTCTATTTGTGCTAGCACGTGTAGTTCTCAAGTCAGAAAAAAAAGTTAACGAACATCAGCAATGGATTGAGAGTCTACAGAGAGAACATGAACTTAATCTCGAAAGGCTTCACCGGCACATCGATGATCAAAGAGATGTTACTAATCGAGACTTTGAGGATGTTCACAGAAAAATCGATTCTAGGATTGATAAACTAGAATTTAAAATGAAAGACCAGTTGAACTTTATTAAAAACAAAACTAGTCAGGAGTATTAACAAAATGTAAAACCCGTCTAGGGACTCTTAATTTTCTAGACCTTTAACTCAATTGGATAGAGTAGCTGACTCACACTCAGTATATAGATGGTTCGATTCCATTAAGGTCTACCGCAGTCAGATGTTGTAATTATAGAAGGACTTGTCATCTCTTTGACAAGTTTTTTTTTTTGCTATTTATTAGAAATTATGGCGCCAACTAAAAGTAAGACTAGAGCTAATACTGTTGTATTAAGACTTGAAAAAAAGAGGGTAAGGAATAAGGGTATTCATGCTAAGACTAAAATGTCTAAGAATAAAGGATCTAAAAATTATGTAAAAGTTTCTAGAGGACAAGGTTAACTTGTGTTTTTTATAATTTTTCATTATATTACCTATTGTGAACAGTTCATGGAGAATTATTGCTATAGAGCCTGATAAACATATTACAGGCGTGTTAAGATTAAAGGATGGTAAAAAATTCTTCCTCGGTGATATGACTCCACATGGTCTTATAAGTAAATTTAGTGTTTTTGAAGGGTCTATACAGGTACAACTTGGATTAGTTAGTGTATATGGTATAAGGGAGATTCAACGAGCAACCCTTAAAAATCTTAAGGACCTCTAATAAGTTTTTTCTCTATTCTACCGCTATTTATATAAAAACACTTTTTAAAATGAATAAAGAATTTACAAGAATGCAGAAACTCGCCGGTCTTATCACTGAGGGGTTATACACTTCTGATGAGAAGGCTCTTATGGAAGCTATGTCTCATAGTAAGATGACTAAGAAGGAGTTGAAAGAAAAAATTAAAGAAATGATGCTTGGTGAGAAGACTCCGGAAGATATTGCTATTAAAGAGATGGGTAGTTTGGATGAAGATCACACTATGGATGCATATCGAATAGCTAGGGAAATGGTTACACGGATGGATTTTCCGGATGCTATGATGGGAAGTAAGGATTTATTCCTCGCTACAATAAAAGCATTACAGGATGAATTGTACAGTTATGCTGAAGATCAATTTGGAGATGCAGATTCTGCTCCTGATAGAGATGATGATTATGACGATAGTAGAGATGTTTATGATGATGAGTATCCGAACATGGCAGAAACAATGTTTGAAGCTAAAAAAGATGAAGAGTCTGATACTGAAGATGTAATCGTTGCTGATACTGAAGAGGAGGTTCCTGCAGAAGATGCGGCTGTTGGTGTTACTGCAGATGAAACCAAGGTAGATGTTAACATGGATGGTATTCCTGATGTCGATACTGGTTCAGCAGAATCTAAGAAAGCATTTACAAGCCTAGTTGACACCTATAACGCTTCTAAGGAGCTAGGTGATACTAAGTTAACTCAAATGATTGCTAACGCTTTGACGTACTATAATAAGAATATCATTCTTAAAGCAGGTCAAACTCAAGCTTAATTAAACTTAAAATATCTGGAAAGGATACCTTACAGTGTCCTTTTCCTATTTATAAAATATATATGGATCCTACACTAGTCTTTGGATTATTTCAAGACCCAGCAGATAAATCAGGGGAAAAAGTTAAAGATATTGTAGATTTTTCAAAACACCCCTATACTTTAATGGGTATGTTTACCCGAATTATACACAGAGGGGATACTATTAATGATCAGATATTAAGGTTTTTTTTAGAAATAAAAAAAGAAGTTGATCTAGAAAATTTGCAAGTTGTTAATAAAAACATGATTTTTATTAGAGCTTATTCATATTTGAAAAAATTGGATTTAGACAACTCATTCCATATAAACACACTCTTAGATAATGCAGATGACGCTTTCTTACAAGCTTGTAATGCTTCAATAGAGCATTTTAGGGATTTAGAGGAGTATGAAAAGTGTTCATTTATAAAAAAGTTTAAAGATTTTATAGAATTTTCTCAAAATAAGTTGCCCTTGTAGTTTTTTGTTCGTATCATCTATACATGGGGGATAGGAAAAGAAGGGGTAAAGAGAGTGATATAAGGGGTATGAATATAGAGATTAATGATAAAAGGGATATAATAATATGAGATATAGAGATCAAGTAATTAACAAAGTAGAAGTATTAGAAAGTACTTTGAAGGTATTAAGACAGGTTGTACAAAGACAAGAGCCAATCAAATCTTATTTAGATACTATTGATAGAGCAGAACAACAGCTTGAACAGATCAAACAGTATGTTGAAATGGAACCTAGAACTTCTAATGAAGTAGGTGGCATTTCTGGTCAAAGGTAATTATCTTTATAGTATGAATTTGACAGCAGAACAGATCCAATCAAATTGGAGGGAATTTTTAGGTTATATTGATACTTATATCTCTTCACCCCGGAAGGAAGATCTTCACAAGTTCTATGAGGATCGGGTGGATAGATTTATTCTCATGCCTGCAGCTCATACCACTAAGTATCATAACTGCTTTCCGTGCGGTTATATCGAACATGTTAATCGTGTAATTAAAGCCTCATTACATTTTGCAAAACTTTGGGAGAAGTTCGGATGTGATATGACAACCTTCACGATTGAAGAGTTAGTATTTTCTGCTATAAATCATGATTTAGGTAAGGTAGGTGATGCAACTCGAGATTTATACCTACCGGGGAAAGATGAATGGAGGAAGAAAAACTTAGGTGAGGTTTACTCCTATAATACCGAGGTCGCTTTCATGACAATACCAGACCGGTCATTATTTTTACTTCAAGAAGCAGGTATTAAATACTCTTTAAACGAAATGATTGCTATTAGAACGCACGACGGTCTCTATGAAGAGTCAAACAAAGCTTATCTTATCTCTAGAATGCCTGAAAGTAAGCCTCGTTCAGTTATTACTTATATATTACATCAAGCTGATTTTATGGCTTCAGTTGTTGAATTAACAATTAATCCAGTTGAACAACCAAGATCAAAGCAATTCTCAATCTCAAAAGAGACTACAGATAAAAATCCATCCACTCACCAGCAAGCAACTAAAAACAAAGCTCTATCTAATATTCAGAGTGATGGATTGAAGAATGCAATGTCTAATTTTTTTAACGACTAATGCTTATATTAATCATCCTACTCGTCATCACGACTAGTGTACTAGGTTATACAACATATAATCTTCTTAAAAAAAATGAGAAGCAAGAAGATGTCCTAGCATCATATCTTACCTACATGGATCAATTATCTAAGATTATTGAACATAGTAATGAGCGTTTAAATAAAATTGATAATAAAGGTACATTCTCTAGTGATGACGAGATTGGATGGTTTTTCGAACAAATTAAGGTTATTCAACAACGATTAAATAACTTTAAGATAAGTGATGTTAGAAAAGAAGAATAAGAATTACTTTACTTATGATACCGAATTAGCGATAATCAAATATGTTAGAACAGAGGATTACGCAGAGAAGAATAAAATATATAGAGAAGAAATTCACTATGCTTTATTTAAATTAACTCAAAATTTAATTCACACTTTTAAATTTTACTACACCGAAGAGACTAACTTAGAAGATCTTCAACATGAAGTAATCACCTTCCTACTAACTAAACTAGATAAGTTTAACCCAGAGAACGGTGCTAAAGCATATTCCTATTTTGGTACTATCGCAAAGAGATATCTAATTGCTTCAAATCAGAAAAATTATAAGAAAAGAATGGAGCTACTCTCTCTTGATAATTTAAATATTGAACAAGAGGATGGAGAGTATGTTCACGGTGATGTCCTAGATATAAATGGCCCTCAAAGCGACTCTAAGACCTACCATCCAGTAGATCAAGTATCCGAATTTCTAGACGTTTATATTAAACATTGTACAGATAATATCTACGAACTGTTCCCTAAAGATGAAGATGCCCAAATTGCAGACGCAATCCTTGAACTATTTAGAAAAAGAGAGTATATCACAATCTTCAATAAAAAAGCCCTCTACATTTACATTCGAGAGATTATCGATATTAAAACACCCAGAATTACTAAAGTCGCAAATGAATTAGGGGATCTATATAAGAAACACTACGCTTTCTATTTAGAAAACGGATACACCAACTTCTAAACTGCACTACTTTCTATTTA
>SXGS01161104.1_pt1 | contig 13124 bp, 10 predicted proteins | sample 3174681 | NCBI WGS metagenome assembly SXGS01 (sample SAMN11356861, study PRJNA531348) | freshwater metagenome | isolation source: freshwater sample F1-80 | place: China: Fuxian Lake, Yuxi | collected 2017-12-25
CCGATGTCACCGGGCTGGGAGTGCAGGAAATTTCCTCCTGATTGGAAGCCACGCCATGGAACCTAAAAAACAGTTGTAGATGTTTCCGAGGTCACCTTGATCAAAACTAATTTATTGGCTAATACGATAAAACAGCCTATCCGCCAATCCAGCAGACACAATAATTTCAAATCGATGATTCTTAAGATCCGGTGTGGTATTGACGGAAGACCAAACGGCTGAATCACCAACATTCTTCGATACTTGCAACCTTCCACTTCCGATGATTTCAGGCCAGGAAATCACAATTTGATCTCCGCGCATCTCGGCTACCAATCCGAACGAGACAGGGGGCACTAGGATCTCGATGGCCGCTTGTCCGGAGGGACTGAAAACACGAAGAGCTTTAATTCCGGCAATTCCAGCAACCTTTGATTTGATATCTAATTCGTGCGTTTGATCATCTGAGGAAAGGAAAAGAGTTTCGCTCACCTCAGCGCTTTTGTCAAGCCAAGGCCGTGGCCGGAACGAGCGAACCGCCCTCAAAACGCAATCAACGGTAATCTTCCAATCGGCAGGTGGTTCCTGCTGTGAATACATATAAGCCAAGCCTTGCATGAAAGCCTGCGGTTCGATCTTTAATCGTCCAGAGTTAGAAACAAATGGGAAAAAGAAATTCGAACCTTCTCCATCCGGGCCTGTTTTTGAGCCCTCAACAGAAAAAAACACTTGTCCGGTTACTAGCGATATAGATTTTGTATAAATTGTCCATCGCTCTTCAAATGGCATCGACACATGATCTGCAGCTAAAATACCGGGCCAAGGTAGTCCACAAGTGAAAGATGCTCGATCAAAATCATAAAGGGATTGAACTTGATCGGGAGTTTTATTGTCAAACGTATATTCATATACAGGGGCGTTGGTGGGTTCTGTTTCATCATATATGACATCAACCCGATTCCCGGTGAAACGGACCGGTAAATTATTGCCATTTGCAACGATCTCTTTTTTCAATTCCAAGGTCCTAACCTTGGGGTAATTTAATGGATCTACCAACTCAACGTCAGATCTGGGAATTAAAAACTGAGAAAGCAAATCAGCTGTCAAGTGATGCCCACGATCATTGACGTGAAAACCGTCTCTTAGTAGATCTAAATAAAAAAGCTTGTTTGATATCAGGTACTCTTTCCAAGGTGTTCGAATGTCTGCCCAACAAAATTTGTATTGATTAACAATCTCTGGCAACCAAAAATAATTTCGCAGAACCGGTTTTGAGTCAGGACCAATTTCAGAGACATCTAACGATTCTAACGCCCCGCCCGCAGTGTTCACGTGATCTGCCTGAACAATTACGTCAGCAGTGCAAAATTTAGAAATTGTTGAATAAAGATTGTGATAATCTCCTCTGTCATCTCCCAAACAATGCAAGAATAAAACATCAGGTTGCCAAGGTATTACATCAGCCTTCACCGACCGACTCAAAAGCATTGATGAAAAAGCAACAACAGATTTGTTGGTCCAAACGATGCGGGCATGAGGGTAGGTCCGCTGGATGTTATCAATCAGATAAACCGGCCATTCCCCAAGCGAATGGGACTGGCCGTAAATCATGATTCGAACCTCAGGGTGGTGTGTCCTAGTTGCTGACTTGAGCAAACTGAGGCTGCGACTCAAGCGTTTCACTTGCAACACGTCGGGTTGAAATGAAGGTTGTTGAGCATCGCTACACAAACAAACTGTTCCAGAAAACAGAAATAAAAGCAGTGTCGCTAGGATAATTAAATTAGAAATAGGCTTGCTTTTCATTGAAGGTAAAATTTAATAATAACGAGTTTTATATTTATCGCTAAAACTCACGTCAACAAGAATAATATAAAGCTCGTTAAGCGATTCCGACTTCGTTGAATATCAGGTGGAATACGGCTATTGATTCAACATCAAACATAGTTGCTGTGTGTATTCACGGGCTGAGTTCGGTAAAAGATGTGTCACCGTTCCAAAGCTTGAATCGGGCAAAACAGTTGGCATGTTTACAGAAGAATTGTCTGTTTTGATCCACTTTTCAAGATCGCTCTGCATCTCTAAGACTCTCTTCTCATGGCCCCGAATCGAATGGGACTGGGGAATAGGTGATATCAGAAGACGAACTTTGACTCCTTTTGGTAAATAGGATCGAAACTGGGTGCATTCACTTTGAATCCGACGAGCAATCCGATATTCAGAAGAACCATGGGAGATTGACGCATCAAACTGAGCTGTCTCTTCCATGAATCCACCTGTGGACCGAAGCTCATTCTTCAGGTTATGGGTGAAACCATATCGATATCCCAAACGGCCTTTCAGAGGTGTAGGCAGCCAACCATCCAGAAGTCGGGATCTAAAGTCATCAACTGTGATTTTCCGAAGGTTCCCGATTTCAAAAAGTGTCGAACTATCCGTTGTTTGGCCCAGAGCATCCATTAGAATCAGTCGATGTTCACTGGAGGATTCAACCATGCGGATGCATTCTGGATGTAAAACAAGGCAGATTTCCGCATCCGGTTTGTTCTGGCAAAAGCGTTGTGCCAGAAGACCGAATGAATCAATTCCGAGATAACTCAAAGTGCCTAGGTTGACGGCATCAATCCCGTAGTCCTTCATGGTTGGGATGTGGATATTTACCAAGCATGATGAATCCCCGACGAATGCTATGTGCTTTTCAGTGGCTGTTGTAGCTAGCTGCGCCTTTGTCGATATAATTGTTGAGTCTGGATTTCCCAATTGAGGCTTCTTTGGCATTACGCCACTCCAATTGGCGATCCACATGATGAGAAACAGTCCGAGAAGCATCAGCAAAATGGATGCAAACTGTTTCGAAAGTACTGTTGGATTAACCAAGTAAACATGACCAACCTCCTGAGGAGTCGCGGATTGGTGCTGTTGATAAGCCATAGGTTCAGAATTGAAAATAAATAAAACTTGGAGGTTCTTTTCCCCAGCGGGCGATGATGAAAACTAATAAAATAGATTTCACAAATACACGTAATAACCATGGCCAGGCGCTGACTCGCTCCCAATTAAATTTTTTATTGAAGACATCGTAGAACCACACGGCAAGCAATCCGAATGATACAGCAAGAGCGTAGTCTGTGCTCCAATTCGGGGGTTGATCGTTGACGACGGATTGGATCATGGCCCAAGCATGAGAGACAGAGGTAGCTCTAAAAAAGAGCCATCCGAGACCTACAACCAACATAGTTAGACCCCAACTCACAATTTTTGGGATTTGGAGACGAGCGCTGAGTTTTGACGTTCGCCACAGCCGATAAAACCCGAGAGCCATTCCATGACAGAGGCCCCACAAAATAAATGTCCAATTTGCTCCGTGCCACAATCCCGCTAAAACAAATGTAACAGTGATGTTGAAAAACGTCCTAAGAGAGCCAGCTCGATCTCCTCCTAAAGGAATGTATAAATAGTCTCGAAACCAAGTTGATAGAGTTTGGTGCCACCTTCTCCAGAATTCTTGTATATTTGAAGCTAGATATGGGTGGGAGAAGTTCCGTGATAATTCGAAACCCATTGTATTTGCAAGCCCGATTGCTATAAGAGAATAACCAGCGAAGTCGCCATATATTTGGCCGCCAAAAGCTAAGGTTGCTAGTATTGTTACAGAACCTCCTAAGTGTTTTCCGCTAAAAACCATGTCCACTAAAGGGGCGAAGTAATCAGCAATGACAACCTTTAAAAAGAATCCCCATAAAATAAACCAAACACCTCGTAACATCATCGATTCATTGATGAACCGTTTTTCACGGAATTGAGGCAATAGAAATGATGCTCTTTCAATCGGGCCTGCGACCAGTTGTGGGAAAAATGTGAGGAAAGCGAAGTACTTGACTGGGTCGGACTCAACTTTGATTTGACCTCGGTACACATCCAGGGTGTAAGATAAAGCCTGAAATGTATAGAATGATATTCCGGCCGGTAATACGATTGCTAAGACTGGGCGTGTTGATTGGATGCCGAGGATCTCGAGGAGATGGAAGGCTGATTCGAGAAAAAAGCCAGCGTATTTAAAAAATCCAAGCGTGCCCAAGTTGGAAATAATACTGAGCATCAACCATCGTTTCTTTTCCGCAGGATTATTGCTGCTGCTAATCTTGTAAGCACTGACAAAATCAATCCCTCCAGTTAATACTAATAGCCCTAAAAAGCGCCAATCCCAAGTTCCATAGAATAAAAAACTGGAAATTAATATCAGCCAATCTCTATGTCCTTGATTATTACGGACCAACCAATAAAGTAGAATAACAACTGAAAAAAACAGTAGAAAAATATCGGAGTTAAAAATCATCTATGATTAAGTTTGATTTGCTAACCAGTTGGACTGCCGACACCGTTTCTTAGCGGTGTATTGGTTACTGTTTTTATCACCGATTTTACCGGTTTTCCCCTCAGATTTGAACGAATTTTGTATTCGTTATGGCGTGGATTACTATTTTACGAAACGGCAAGTAATCTAAACACACGAATTATTTTATTACCAATAATAATAGCCACCTTGTGAGCCTGAAAATATCGCAGATATCCCTAAATTCTCCATGCGCTTTTTATTGCAAGATTCTGAGTGCCCATCAATGAACCACCCGTTGACAAGTTTGGAGTGGCGTGCCATAACATTGGTGGAATCAGAGTGGAAATAATGGAATTGTTCCTTGCTGACTAATCCAAATGCGACTCCCGTTGTGTCGCCAAGATGAAAATATTCTGAAGGTCTTTCTATGGTGTCAGTTTTTAGATAACCGATTATTTCTCCATCAACTATTTCACCGCGAAAATATTCCTTTGGAGGATCTGAGCGAACCCCGTAGGTTTTAAGCCAATCCGTGAAGACCTTGGGTTTATAGGTTGGGCACACGAAAATATCCTTGGTAATTCCAGGGGTATTGGTGAAAAGAGAAGCCCCCCACGTATTTGGAATTCGATTTGGTATTGGAGTGTTAACCTCGGTTCCTAGTTGCATATAGCCTTTATTATCATTGCTATATTGAATGAGTGCTAGGCCTAGTTGTTTTGTTTGATTCAAACAACGAATACCTTGAGCACGTTGCTTTGCGTTGGATAGCGCAGGCAGCAACATGCCTGCCAAAATTGCAATAATAGCTATAACAACTAGTAACTCGATTAATGTAAAGGCTAACCTCGGAACGTTGTTTGATCCGTGGGTTTTCACAATAAATTGATTCATAAGCAGCGTAAATTGATCAGTGCTTTTGGAGCCGTTGTGGTTTCGTGAAGAAAAGTGACTGATTTAAAGGCTGTTGGGTGAGAAAAATTAAACACCGATCCATTCGAGTCAACTATAAAACGCTGATGGCTGACGTTTTCGACGGGAGGATTTATTTGAAATTTTCAAGGTTGGGCGTAGGCGCGCCTCCAGATGATTGAGGTTCTTAATGATTTTTGGGACGCTGGCGTTTCGATCGGCCGCCTATTGCGGCGGCTGCCAGCGACTGGCCCGCCGAGTAAGGTTTGGATCACGGGGATTCTTCGTCGTTGGCAGCGCATCGGTGTGCTCGATTTGATAATTATGCCGTAATCGCTGCAAAAATTAATGTCTCTTGAGTCGGTGAGTCTTCAAGGGGCGGCCCTGTAGAATTCGGCCTCGTTTCCTCCCGAGGATGGGATCTGGACCTCGATGGATTCGCCGTCGAGGAAGAAAGTGTTCGTTGCCGGCTTCCAGTGGATGAGGTCCTGGGAGCGTTGGATGCGGGGATGCAATTGGATGGGCCCCACCGAGCGGATCCGATAGGAGTTGAATGCCGTTCGGACCAAACGGAGGTCGGGGCGGCTCGGGCTGGGAACCAGATTGTTTAACGCCTCTGCTGGTAACTCGGCCAAGGCGATTCGAACCCGGCCCGAGAAGCGTTTTCCTGGGACCATGAGGAAGACCTCCTCTGGGAACACCCGAACGAGGGTTTGTTCACTTCCAATCCCTGAGAGTTCATTCACCACCAACTGATGCTCGCCGTTAATGCCCGCGACCATTCGTGCAGCCTGCTTTCCGTCAGACTCTACAACGATGCCGATCCGGTCAGGTCGGGTTATGGCGGCATTCAGGATCCCGTACTTGGTGGACCGGAAATCTGCTGTGCCCCCGAACTCGTCCAAGGAACCAGGCCAAATCGGATTCACGACGCTTCCGGTCCACGAGGGATCGCGGTTCAAGGTCGCCTTGCCGGAGGGCCTACCGATGTGCGACGCCGGATAGACCGACCAAAGCGCTTTCCGTTGCCACGACCAGTCCGAACAATCCGAGGAAACCGAGAACGCCATTCCGAGCTCTCGATACCACCAATTAAATCCCCCATCCCAAGTTAGACGGTAATCCACATCCAGATTGCCATCGCCCATGAACCGATAGGTCAAGGTGCCGGTGATGCCGAAGGGATTGAGCCCGACTCGTTGGCCCTCGGGAGCGTCCGTCGTCACTCGTACCTCGACGGCTTGGTCGATTTGCCGCGATTCCACGTGCCATCCCGGCCAACCCTTGGTATCGAGGCCGGTTATCCAAAAATCTGGTCCACCCTTCATCACCTCAATCCCGTTCCATCGGCCAGAGACAATCCGTCCCTTCGATTCATCGATCACCCAGGTAGCTGCCCCCGCCTCCACGGAAACAGTGTTGGGATCGATTCGTGCGAGTTTAGCTCCATTAGTGCCAGCCTTACGCCAAGCGGGTGTCGCCCTGCGGGTTCCGATTGGGAGCCTGTATTCGTCCACCATAAATCCGCGGGCATCGAGGAATCTCAGCCAAAGGTCCTCACCGGCATCCTCTGGCTTCACGGGGATCCGAACGAGGCCGGATTTGCGACTCGGCAGGTCGATCGTGAGATCCCCGCTGCGACTCCCGATCCGCCATTCGGATTTCAGTTCAGAAAGGTTGGAGAAGTCATGACGGTTTTCTACCAGCACCTCCACTAGGCCAGTCTCCCCGATGAATGGCGCAGTCTCCTGACGGATTTGTACCGGCGAATACACCTTCTTCAGATGCCAATACTCCGGTTTGGGCCGTCTCTCGTGGTCCACCACGCCCCATGGCAGCTCCCCATATTGCGGATCCTGGTAGTCCACTCCTGCAAAAACGCATCCACCGAGGATCGAAGGGGCGGCATACATTTTCTCCCACATGCGTTGGAACGCACCTCCCCAATAGTCACGGACACCGGGATCTCTGATGTTCTCAGCCATACTTTCCGTGTTTACATGGTGGTATTCGGTGAAGAGAACCGGTCTGTACCATTCGGTGTAGCCTCCCAGATCCAGCAGCGGATAATGGACCGCGTCTAAATTCAGGAGCGGCCATTCCGCGTTTCCGAATGGCTGGCATTCAAAGATTGGACGGTTCGGGTCCTGACGCCTGATGTAGCGCGCCAGATCGCTAAACGGTTGGCTCCATTCCGACTCATTTCCTAACGACCAGAAGATCACGGATGGGTGGTGGCGAACGTGGTTCAGAAGCTCGTCGGCGGCCTTCAGGAAATCCTCTGTCGTGCCCTCAGGAACCACACCTTGGAAGGAAATCGGCATCTCGCCGTGGACGAATACCCCCGCCTCGTCGCAGCTGTCGTAAAAACTGTCGGAGGCTGGCCATGAACGGAGGTAGTTGCAGTTGGCGTTCCGGAATAGGATGGGATCCAACACATCGATTTCCTCCGGGACTGCCGAACCCTCGTTCTTGAACTGGTCGAATCGGAGGATGCCCCGGACCTTGATCGGCGTGCCATTGACCTTCACCTGGTTTCCGACGACCTCGGTTTGGCAGAATCCGACTCTCCGAACCACCGTCTCGATGGGAGCCTCCCCCATTTCTAGGGAAACGGTCATTTCGTAAAGGTTCGGATGGTCCGAATCCCACCTCGCCGGAGCAGCGAAATCCAATTCCACCGTCTGCCGAGCCGAACTCAGGCCTGGTAGGCTTGGGACAGCTTGAAGCACCTCTTTAGATTCCATGGTCCTCCCGGAAGGTTCCCGGAACTGGATCCGGATCCGATGACCGTCTGCCGGGCCTGCCTGGTCATTCGAGAGGCCTACGATGACTTTCAATTTCGCGTCGCGGAACTTCGGGTCGAACTGGGTCTCGGAATAACATTCGGTGATGTTGACCGAAGGGACGGCAAACAGGCTGACCTTGCGGATAATGCCTCCCTGCCGAAGCCGCGCCGACATCCTGGCTCGGACGCCGAGCTCGACCAGTTCGACCAGGATCTGATTGGTCGAACCATAACGCAGGTGGTCGGTTACATCGAATTCGAACGGCAAGAGGAAACCGTCGTGTTTCCCCACTTCCACGCCATTGATGCGGAGAGTCATCGCGTTGTTGACGGCATCGAATCGCATCTTGACCCGATTTCCGCGCCACGCTTCTGGAACGACGCAGGTGCGATAAAGCGCCGCCTTCTGGTCGACCTTCATTCCTTTCTGCTCGTACTCTGATGGGATCTGGATGGGAAACCATCCGATGTTGGACTCCTCCGGCAACGCGTCCCCGGCCCGCCAAGCGCCCTTCCAGGACCATTGGCCTGAGAGGTCGATCGGTTCTGATCGCGAGGAAGCCAACGCCGTCGGCGGAAGCGTCAAACGGGCCTTCGGCGATGCGTTGATGACCGAAGACAAGATAACCGGTTCAACGGCCCAACCTGTTTCAGTCGCAATGCTGAATTGGAACATCACGAGTGCCGGCATTACCCGAAAGGAGGCCAGAAGAGCCCTGTTCCAGAGACGGACTCGATACGGAAGCATCCGGAGCAACCAATTCCAGACCCACAACAAGATTCTCTGCAGGACGACAATTTCTCCGAAAAGATCCGGATGGCTTGAGACTATGGGCGGCCCCATCGATAGGAATTTGCTTCTGATGCGCATCGGGAGTTTGAGGTGATAACTCTAAGGTTAGCCAGCGGACTAAATCTCAATTGAAGGGTTTGGCAAAGTTTTATGAACTCAGAATAATTTTGGTGTTCCATCGAGCCAGCGAGCGCTGAAGAGGGAAATTTTTGGTCCCTTTTTGCTGGGTTCAGCGTGCTGATTCAGGATTGTGTGGGCCTTTTTCGGAAAACACCGCCTTTCAAACCCGCACAGTCGGAGCGTTCAGTTGGGATTGTCCTGTCCTTTGAGCAGCGCTCTTAGATTTGGCGGAACTTTCGCTACTCGGCACTTTGATTGTGGAAAACCGGAGCAAAAGACGGTTTTTAGACGCAATAATCTGCACTGCAGCCGGCTAGATCCACCTCTACGTCTGAGGCGTTAAAGGGTTCGATCCAATCTTCCGGGTCCATGTCGTCGTCTATCAGTCCGGAAAAGTTTTCCCAGAGAGATCCACCGAAACGATTTGGAGTGCAGCACACAGCCGATGGATTCCGAGGATCATCAAGATCAGCAGCCGGACAAGGCTTGGGTGGATCGAAACATTCGGGACCTGGAAGACAGTGAGTTTCACGGTCTGGCGGGTGTCCGTCAAAGGACCACTCGCTGGGAGACTTACCTAGGCGGTAACCGGCTTTGGTTGGATGGGCGTTGAAGCCCACGCCGGCTTGGTGTCCATTTCAATCCATATGCCTCGGATGGAATGGATCACCCACCTGACATCAGCGCTCGTCTGCGCCGCGTTTGTTTCTGCAGCCGAAGGCGGTGCGCCGGTTCCGCCCGGTACATCGGTGCAGATTCAGCCTTCCGAAGCATCCTCGCCCATTATCTGGAAGAATCTAGAGACACGAGTCCCCGGGGCTGCTGTAGCCCTAACCCTCGGAACGAATCGCTGGACCGTTCGTTGGGTACCACCGGGTCGTTTTGTGATGGGGAGTCCAGCGGACGAGGCCAACCGGGACAAGGATGAGGTGCAGCACGAGGTGGAATTCAGCCGCGGGTTCTTTATGGCGGAGACGGAGTGTACCCAGGCGCAGTGGGAGGCGGTGATGCCGAAGAATCCGAGTCACGGGAAATCCCCGAATCAGGCGGTCAATCAGGTGAATTGGAAAGAGGCTCAAGACTATTGCCGCGGGTTGACTGAGCGACATCGGGTTCAGGGTGTTATTCCGACCGGTTGGGAGTGGGACTTACCCACTGAGGCCCAATGGGAATACGCCTGCCGGGCCGGCACAACCGGGGCCTTTGCCGGTGATTTGTCATCGCTGGCGTGGATCGAATCTAATTCCGATGGCAAGGCTCATGCCGTGAAAACCCGTCAGCCCAATGCCTGGGGGTTGCATGACTTGCACGGCAATGCTTGGGAATGGTGTCGGGATTGGTACGGAGACTATTCGACGAATGCGCTGAAGGATCCCTCGGGGCCTTCAGCCGGCTCCTTCCGCTGCTACCGAGGCGGGAGTCGGATTTATGGGGCTCGCCGAGCCCGATCGGCCATCCGGGGAGCAATGACACCCGAAATGCGGGGCGATTACCTGGGTTTTCGCCCCGTCTTGTTGCCACCGCGCTGAGGGGTGTTTGAAGTCCTCGGGCGGGATTTAAACTCGCCGGATTCGCTCACTCTGTGGGCCTCTCATTCACCGGAGTGGGTGACGCAGCGGAGGGATTCTCGGTGTCTTTCGTGGGGTTCTTTAATTCCTTCCCCGATTGGAGCACCCAGATCACCAACAGGATTAGAACCCCGATGGCGACTCCGGCTTTCAAGACACCGCCGAGCGCAGTCATTCCGAAACGAACGGCTTTGAACAGAGGAGCCTCGCACCCGCAGTGACTGCATCGGGTGTCTGAATTCAGGACAAAGGCCTGGCACTCCGGGTTCGAACACCGTTGAAGGTGGGCCTGGGCGCGAATGGGACCTTGGGTTGTCTGCCCGGAACCGCAGCGGGCGCATCGGGAATCTCCAAAACGCACCATGGCCCGACAGTGTCGGTTAGCGCAGCGAACCAGTCGGGATCGGGAGGAGGTGATGAAGCTGATGATCGACAGAGGATCTGGCTACTAGCCGCCGAGCGATGTGGCTGCAACTGGAGATTGCGGCCCCCCCTTGCGGCCCCGTATCGTCGGTCCCTCTCCCAACCACGGGTACCTATGTCCAAAAAACAACTTCGCATCGGTCTCATCGGCTACGGCTTCATGGGACGCGCCCATTCCAACGCATTTGCTCAGGTCGGGCACTTCTTCCCGTCGAGCTACGAAATCGTCCTGAAGGCAGTTTGTGCGCGTGATACCGCCAAGGCCCAGGAGTTCGCCGATCGCTGGGGTTATGAGTCCATCGAAACGGATTGGAAGAAGCTCATTGCCCGCGACGACATTGACGTCGTGGACATTGCTGTCCCTAACAACCTTCACGCCGAGATCGCCATCGCCGCCGCCAAAGCGGGCAAGATGATCTTGTGCGAGAAGCCCTTGGCGCTGAATTCCAAGCAGGCAGAAATCATGGTGAAGGCCGTCGAGAAGGCCAAGGTGCCGAACATGGTTTGGTACAACTACCGCCGCTGTCCGGCCGTGGTGCTGGCTAAGCAGCTCATCGACGCTGGCAAACTCGGCAAGGTGTTCCATTACCGCGCCAACTTTCTGCAAGACTGGACCATCAATCCCGACCTGCCGCAGGGCGGGGCGGCCTTATGGCGTCTGGATGTGAAGGCCGCAGGTTCCGGTGTCACCGGCGACTTGTTGGCTCACTGCATCGATACGGCCATGTGGCTCAATGGCGGCATTAAGGATGTTAGTGCGATGACCGAGACGTTTATTAAAGAGCGCAAGCACACCCTGACCGGCAAGGTCGAGAAGGTGGGCATCGATGACGCGTGCGCCTTCATGTGCCACTTCAACAACGGGTCGCTGGGTCTCTTTGAGTCCACCCGTTATGCCCGCGGCCACAAGGCTCTCTACACCTTCGAGGTGAATGGCGAAAACATGAGCCTCAAGTGGGACTTGCACGACTTGCACCGCCTCCAAATTTTCGATTACAGCGACGTCGGTGCCGAGCGCGGTTGGAAGAGCGTCCACGTTTCGGACAGCGATCATCCCTACACCGGCAAGTGGTGGGTTCCAGGTCTCCAATTGGGCTACGAGCATAGCTTCATCCACCATGTCGTGGAGTTCATCGCCGGCCTCGAGAGTGGCAAGGGTGCGAAGCCAGACTTCAAGGATGGCTTGGCAACCGACTATGTGGTGGACGCCGTGCTCGCATCGGCCAAGACCCGCAAGTGGGCCAAGGTCAAGCAGGTGAAGGCCTAATAGCGCAGACACTGAAGATTTCAGGCCTTTCCCTCGGACCGGGCAAACCGGGCCGGGGGAATCTCTGGTGAACTTCCGTTTGGCCTTCGCGGCGTCTCGTGGCATACCAACGGCCGCATGGAATACGAAGCGGTCATCGGTCTGGAGACCCACGTCCAACTTAAGACGCAATCGAAGATGTGGTGCGGGTGCGCCAACGCCTTCGGTTCCGATCCGAACACGAACGTTTGTCCAATCTGCCTGGGCATGCCGGGGGTTCTCCCCGTGCCCAATGCCGAGGCCATCCGACTCACCGTTCTGACCGGCTACTTGCTCAACTGCGAAATTCCCCGGTTCGCCAAGTTCGACCGAAAAAACTATTTCTATCCAGACTCGGCCAAGAACTACCAGGTCACCCAGTACGACAAGCCGTCCACGGCCAACGGGTGGCTGGAGTTCGAGTTCGATGGCCCGGGATCGGTGGATGGAATGGCCCGCGTGCAAATCACCCGCGCACACCTGGAGGAGGATGTCGGCAAGAACAGCCACTTCGATCGATTCAGTGGGGTGGACTTCAATCGGGCTGGTGTACCATTGCTCGAGATCGTCTCAGAGCCGGAACTCAATGGACCTGAGATGGCCTACGCGTATCTCCGAGCTCTGACCGATGTCTTATTTCGTGGCGGGATCAGCGATTGCGACATGGAGAAGGGGATGGTCCGGTGCGATGTGAATGTCTCGGTTCGCCCGAAGGGCAGCACCAAGCTGGGTGCTAAGATCGAGATCAAGAACATGAATTCTTTTTCCGGAGCGCGCCGTGCCCTGGAATACGAAATCCCGCGCCAAATTGCGGCCTTGAAGCGTGGAGAGTCACTGCGTCAGGAGACGCGACGCTGGGATGATCTGGCGGGCATCACCGAAACCATGCGCTCCAAGGAAGACGCGCACGACTCCCGTTA
>SXGS01163097.1_pt1 | contig 13122 bp, 8 predicted proteins | sample 3174681 | NCBI WGS metagenome assembly SXGS01 (sample SAMN11356861, study PRJNA531348) | freshwater metagenome | isolation source: freshwater sample F1-80 | place: China: Fuxian Lake, Yuxi | collected 2017-12-25
CCGCCTACCTCGAGCACCGCCGTGGTCGGCGACTGCACGCCGATGATGTAGGGCCCGCCCCGTGGCAGATGGATGCTGCCGGTGAACACGCGCGCCCCGGGCGGATCACCGGGCGCCGCCGGCGCCGCCGCGAGCCGCTCGAGCGGCAGCGGCGAGCACGACGCGCGAGCGACCAGCGCGAGCACGATCACCGCCAGCGCCACGGCCCAGGGCGCGAGCGCGCGAGCGAGGGGGCCGCGGTTCACCGCGAGAGCCCCGGGCATTGCATGGCGCGGTCCTTCTTGACCAGGAACGTGTAGTACTCGCCGAGCTGGAGCAGGCCAGGGACGTGCAGCACCACTCGCTCGAAGCCCTTCGCCTCCCAGAAGCCGGCGCATCCCAGCGGCGCCACACCCGGCGTCGGCGACAGCGCGTAGCAGTGCATGACGATGGTCGGGTGGTGTTCGGCCAGCAGCGGATCGGGCCCCCACTTGTTGTGGCCGGCGCGATCGCGGCCACGCGGCACCTCGTGGGCGATGCGCGACGAGACCAGGCCGAAGACGTCGATGCCGCGCAGTCGCGCGTGCCACGGCATGGCGCCGACGCCGCCGAAGATGGCGAAGTCATCGGGCTTCACGCACGCCCGCAGCCGCTTGCCGATGAGGGCGCGGTCGTGAGCGTAGACCCGCAGATAGGCCGGCGTGTCGATGCCGTCGTCGGGCTTGAAGTTGCCGAACCGCAGGCTCTCGAGGGTGAGCGGGTACTGGTGCGAGAGGAAGCCGCCGACCAGCACGCCGGCGAGGAAGACGCGGCTGTTGGCGCCCAGCGCCGGGTGGAGGTTGGCCAGGAAGCGGTGGACGTGGTCGACACCGAGCCCGACCGCGATCGCCGCGAGCACGAACAGCGGCATGATGAAGCGGTGGAGGCCCATGAAGTCGCCGCCCACGCCGATGACGTAGTAGAGGTACACGGCGGTGACCACGGCGGCGAGGGTCCCGAAGGCGAAGCGGATCGAGCGCGGTGGCCCGAGGAGCCCGAGCACCGCAACCGGGCTCGCCCACATCAGCGCGGTCTGCTCGAACCAGCGACCCACGTAGTGCCAGCCGTGGTTGCGCATCTTGGTGTCGTAGACGGCGGCGGCCTTGGCCGCGGCGGCGCGCAGCGCCGCGCAGTGATCGGCGGCGGCGCCGGCTGGACACACCGGCGACGGATCGGTGGCCTTCACGTAGTACGTGTTGGGGAACGGCCAGCCGTAGTACCACCAGCGCCAGGCGAACCACGGCCCCCATAGCGCGAGGAACCAGCCCGCGGCCAGGAGCTCGTCCTTGCTCGGACGCCAGCGTTTCTCGACGAGGAGGTTGCGAGCGAGGCGGTGGACGCCGAACAGCGCGACCAGCAGCGGCCCCTCGGGTCGGGTCATGGCGGCGAGCGCCATGAAGATGCCGACCCGGCGGAAGACGCGCGGCTCGACGTCGGCGGCGAGGTACGCGTCGAGCGCGGCGATGACCAGGAAGGTGTAGAGCTGGGTCTCGAGGCCGCCCGACGACCAGCAGGCGTAACCGCTCGAGCACGAAAGCAGGAGCGCCGGCACCGCCGCCAGCGGATGTCCGCGGCCGAGGATGCGCTCGGTGATGCGAAAGCTCATCCACAGGCCTCCGAGCCCGAAGCCGATGCCCAGGGCGATCGACGCCGGCTCGGCCGGAATGCCGAGGAAGATCACGCCGCCGATCAGGAAGGTCCACAGGAAGTTGGTGTAGCCCTCGACCGGCGGCAGGCCGGGGTTGAAGGACAGCTCGCCGTGCTCGGCGAGGTTGCGCGAGAACACGAACGAGATGAAGGCGTCGTCGGTGACGAAGCCGAACTGGAGTGCGTGCCAGATCAGGATGGCGCCGGCCAGGGCCAGCGGCGCCCAGCGCATGATCTCGCGCTGTCGGTCGAGCGTCGTCTCGGACAAGGGCGCCAAGATACCAAATGCCGGTGCCCGTGCCGGTGCCCGTGCCGGTGCCCGTGCCGGTGCCGGTGCCGTGCCCGATCTGGTAGTTTCCGATGCTGGATGTCGTCTGCTGAACCCGAGGAACCGGGCACGGGCACGGGCACCGGCACGGGCACGGTTCCCTTCGGCCAGCTGCTCGTCCTCGGCGCCCTGACCGGCGCCATCGCCGCCGCCGCGACCGGCATCCTCGATGGGCTGTGGACCTGGGGCCGGCTGTCGCAGTTCCTGCCCGGCGTCGGCGGCAAGCTGCGACTCCTGGTCTACCTGGCAGCCAGTCACGCGGTGGTCGGGCTCCTCGCCGGCGTGATCGTCGCCGCCGTCGGTGGCTTCTACATGCGCGTCACCCGGCTCGGCACCCTCGTCCGCCACGCCGGCGCCGAGCACGCCCGCGCCCGCGCCCGCGATCCCCGCGACGCCGTCGTCGGGCTGTCGCTTGCGATCGCCGTTGTCCCCCTGGTCGTGATCGCGCTCTACGTCGCCCACGTGGTGCTGCTCGATCAGCTCGGCACGCGCAAGCACCCGGGCCTGGTGCTCGCCGTCGCCATGGCCGCCACCGTCGCCGCCATCGCCATCGCCGCCGCCGTCGCCATCGCGCTGGCCCGCCTGCTCGAGCTCCTGCTGCGGGCCATGGCCATCGACGAGCTGGCCCGGCCGCTGTCGTCGCCGCTGGCACCGGCGGTGGCCGCGGCCATCTTCGTGACCCTTGGCGGCACCGGCATCGCCGTCGCGTCGGCGCATACGCTGTCGGTGCTCCGCCTGCGCCCGTACATCGCGGCGCTGCTCGCGCTCGCGCTCGCCGTTCCGGCCTACGTCCTGGCCCGGCGGCTCGCCGCCCGCTGGTCCCGCATGCGGCGCAACCCGGGCCTCGCCGCCACCGCCGGCCTGCCCGTCGCGCTCCTCGTCCTCGCCGTGGTCAGCGCCAGCTCGTCGGTGATCAAGGCCGCGGTCGCGCACACCGGCGCCGGCGGCCCGGTCACCCGCGCCCTCGCGCTCACGTTCGATCTCGATCGCGACGGTCACTCGGCCCTGTTCGGCGACGACTGCGACGACCTCGACGCCAGCGTCCACCCCGGCGCCTCCGACATCCCCGACGACGGCGTCGACCAGAACTGCGTCGCCGGCGACGCCCGCGTCGCCCGCACCCCCGGCGAGGTCGGCTTCGTGCCGGTGCCGCCGACGGTGCCGGCCGGCTGGAACGTCGTGCTCCTCACCATCGACACCCTGCGCGCCGATCACGTCGGCGCCTACGGCTACCGGCGCCCGACCACGCCCACCCTCGACGCCATCGCGGCCGAAGGTGCCGTCTTCGAGGCGGCCTGGGCCCACGCACCGTCGACCCGCTACTCGATGCCGGCGCTCCTCACCGGCCGCCTGCCCCTCGACGTCTACTACGACACCAGCGTGGCCGGCTGGCCCGGCATCCTGAAGCGCGCCACCACCCTCGCCGAGGTGCTCGCGCCGCTGGGCTTCGTCACCGGCGCGATCACCAACTACTGGTACTTCGATCGCGTCCGCCAGATGGATCAAGGCTTCGCCAGCTACGACAACGACAACGCGCGGCTGCACCAGGGCCACGACCCCGCCCACACCCGGGGCTCGTCGTCAGCGCAGCAGACCGACAAGGCGCTGGCCTTCGTGGCCCAGCACGCGGCCCAGCGCTTCTTCCTCTGGGTCCACTACTACGATCCCCACCACGAGTACGAGGCTCATCCGGAGGTGCCGTCGTTCGGGAACACCCCGCTGGATCTCTACGATCAGGAGATCCGCTTCACCGATCAGCAGATCGCCCGCCTCGTCGACGATCTGCGCAAGCGCGGGTTATGGGATCGCACGGTGGTGATCGTCACCGGCGATCACGGCGAGGGGTTCGGCGAACACGGCATCATGCTGCACGGCTACGACCTCTACGCCGCCCAGACCAAGGTGCCGCTGATCGTGCGCGTGCCCGGCCTGGCGCCGCGCCGCGTGCGCACCGCCGCCGGCCATATCGACGTCCTGCCCACCCTCGCCAACCTGGCCGGGGGCGCGGCCACGTCCGAGATGATGGGCCGCTCGTTGCTGCCGTGGCTGGCCGGCGCGCCCGACGACCTCGAGCGTGCCGTGTTCCAGCAGCTCTCGTACGAGGGCAACAACGAGAAGCGCGGCGCCGCGACCTCGCGCTGCCACGTCCTCTACAACGTCTCGCCCCACACCAGCTGGGAGATCTACGACGTCAGCCGCGATCCCGGGGAGACCCGCGACATCTCCGGCGACCCCGGCGCCTGCCGCAGCGCGCGCGCGGCGTTCGAGGCCTGGTACGACTCCGCCCAGATCCCGGCCGGCGCCGGCGAAGCGCTCTTGCCGGCGCGACCGGCGATCGCCGCGCCGCTCGACATCGATCTCGGCGCCGAGGTGCGGCTGCTCGCGGTCGATCTGCCGGCGCAGCTCCATCCCGGCGACAGCTTCGACCTGACCTGGACCTTCGAGGCCCGCGGCCGGCTCGACGCCGGCTGGCGCATCTTCGTGCACTTCGAGAACGGCCAGGGCGGCCGCTTCACCGCCGATCACGCACCGCCGCGTCCGTTCGAGTGGTGGAAGCATGGCCAGTTCATCCGCTACACCACCACCGCCACGGTGCCGCGCACCGCCGCGCCGGGCACCTACGGGATGTGGATCGGCATCTGGAAGAAGCAGGCCCGGCGCCGGGTGAAGGCGCCCGGGCGCTTCAAGGTGGTGGAGGATCGGGTGCGCGCGACCAGCCTCGAGGTGGTGCGGTGAACCGGTTTCTGCGCCTCCTGTTCTGGGTCGTGCTGGCCGCGCCGGCGCTCTACCAGATCTTCCTCCTGCTCTGGGCCATCGCCGGACGCTTCGCGTATCCGTACGACCTCGAGTGGATGGAGGGCGGGGTGTTGCACGGCTCGCACCGCATCGCCGAGGGCGATGGCCTCTACCCACCGCCGTCGGTCGACTTCATCCCGTTCCTGTACACGCCGCTCTACCCGGGCCTGGTCGCGGTGCTGGGCAGCATCTTCGGGCTCTCGTACCAGCTCGGCCGGGCCATCTCGGTGCTGGCGCTGTGCGGCATCGCCTGGACCGTGATCGCGCAGGGCCTCACCGCGTCACCGGCGCACCGTCCCGCCGGCCTCGCCGGCGCGCTGATCGGCCTCGGCCTGTTCGCGGCCGGCTACCCATTCGTCGAGGGCTGGTACGACATCGTCCGCGGCGACACGTTGTTCCTGCTCATGGTCACGACCAGCGTGTACGCGCTCACCCGCTGGGCCCGGGCCGACGAGGGACCGTGGGCGCAGGTCCGCATCGCCGCGATCGGCGCCATCCTCGGCCTGTCGTTCTTCTGCAAGCAGACCGGCGTGATGTACGTGCTGGCGGCCGGGCCGATCATCCTGGCCTACAACTGGCGGCGCGTGCCGGCGCTGGTCGGAGGCGCGGCCTTCGTGGGGCTGGGTGGCTCGTGGCTGATGCAGCGCACCACCGGCGGCTGGTTCTGGACCTACGTCTACGAGATCCACCAGGCCCACGACTGGAACAAGGATCGCTTCTGGAAGTCCTTCGACCTGATCCTGCTCCACTTCCGCGGCGCCACCATGATCATCGTCGTGGCCTTGTGCGTGGTGGTGGCGTGCGCGGTGCTGCGCCGCAAGCTGCCGCAGCCGGCCCGCGCGTTCCTGTTGTGGACGTACATGTACGCGGTGTCGACGCTGGTCGGTGCGCTGGGCTGGGGCACCGAGTTCGCCCACTTCAACGCGTACATGCCGGCGTTGCTCCACGGCGGCATCGCCGCCGGCATGGCCATCCCGACCGTGCTCGCCTGCGCCACCGAGCTGCTGCGCGCCGACATCCCGCTGCCCAACACCGAGCCCGACACCCGGCGCATCGCCGCCACCTGGGCGGCGGCGGCGCTGTGCGCGATGGTGATCGGCCGCGATCTCGTCGACACCCGCTGGAACCCGCGGGCCTTCATCCCGACCGCGCGCGATCGCCAGGCCGGCGACGAGCTGATCGCGACCCTGCGCGCGCTGCCCGGCGAGGTCTGGGTGCCGTCGCATCCCTGGTACGCGCACCTCGCCGGCAAGCGCATGTACGTGCACCGCATGGGGGTGAAGGACGTCACCGTCCGAAAGCCGCGGCCAATTCGCGGCCTCGATCGCGCGATCGCCGAGAAGCGCTTCGACGCCATCGTCCTCGACAATCGCGACCTGCACCTCGAGCTGTCGGCGATCACGACCCACTACCGGCCCGACGATCTGGTGCCGCGCAACGCCCGACCACGCCTGTTCACCGGCGCCAAGATCGTCCCCGATGCCATCTGGGTCCCGGCCGGCGCCGCGGCCCGCCCCCCCGACGTGCGCGTGATCGCCGACTTCGAGGAGCCGCGCTTCGAGCACTGGACGATCTACGGCAGCGCCTGGGGCGACAGCGCCGAGCGCACCGGCCTCCCCGGCCAGGGACTGGTCCGCCGCTACGGCGGCCGCTGGTTCGCCACCTCGTTCCACGGCGGTGACGTCCGCACCGGAACGCTGATCTCGCCGCCCTTCGTCATCGACGGCTCGCGCATCACCCTCCGCATCGCCGGTGGCGCCGACGACCCGCAGCTCCGGGTCGAGCTCCGCATCGACGGCCTCGCCGTCCGCACCGCGTCACCGCCGCTGCCGCCGTCCGAGCGCTTCAGCGACGTCGAGTGGAACGTCGGCGACCTCCGCGGCCAGACCGCCGCCATCGCCCTCGTCGACGACTCGACGGTGTCGTGGGGCCACATGAACGTCGACGAGATCTGGCTGTGGCCGTGACTCGAGCGCAGATCTGAGCCAGACCGGCGGGCCTGTAAGTCGAACTGGCGCTGATTCGCTGGACGGTCCACCGGGTCGGTCGTCTACGCAGCGAACTACGCGAGCGCGTCACCAGATTTCGGGCTGGGCGCACCGCAACCGGTCGCGAACTACCTCGCGATCTCCGTGTTCGACGCCGCTGGCACGCAGCGGTTTGCCGAGTACATGCTGAACCCGGCCCCCTCGTACGCAGCGTACGGCGTCGGGCTCGACGGCAACGGCGACGTCACGTTCCTGGGAAGAAGTGCCGCCTTGGGATCATCGTCGATCGCCGGGCTGGCGCTACCGACGAACAGCTACTCGATCGTGCGACTGAACCGCTGAGGTCGCAGCGCGTCGAGGATTCGCCTAGAGGTTGGCGCAGAAGCCGACGTCGGCGCTGCCGCCCACCGGCACCGTCGCGTTGTAGGGCGCGCCGGTCACCGTCGCCGTCGCACCACTCTGGGTGATCTGCCCGTTCCAGGCGTTGTAGATCGTGCCCTCCACCGGCACGGTCACGCGCCACGTCACCGGCGCCGGGCTGACATTCATCACCACCACCTTGCCGCAGTAGCCCGTCGCCCACTGATCGGTCTTGGTGACACTGGCCGTCACGCCCGGCGTGTCGCCCTCGCCGCCGCCGCCGCCGCCGCCACCGTTGCCGTTGCCGCTGCCGCTGCCGCTGCCGTCCCCGTCCCCGTCTCCCGTCCCCATCCGGAACCGGAAGTGATTCGTCTGCGTCAGCGCGACGATCAGATCCTCGATCACGTACTCCTTGGCCTCGAACGCCTGCTCGATCTCGTCGACCAGGCACCCGAGCTGCGCGTCCTCCTCGACGCCGTAGGCCCAGCGCACCCACTGCACCGAGAAACACGCGGCGACCTCGGCGCTCCCGCCCAGCTGGCTCTCCAGCTCGGAGACCCCGTCGAACGCACCATCACTGGAGTCGCTGGCGACGATCTCGCCCGTCGCGTCGATGGGCAAGCCGCCCTCGTCGCCGCGCCAGCGGCCGATGCCGTCGAAGTGCTCGAAGGCGAAACCGATCGGATCCATCAGGCTGTGGCACCCGCTGCACGCCGGATCGGTCGAGTGCGCGGCGTAACGTTCGCGTGTAGTCCGCGACGGATCGAGCGCCGGGGGCTGCGCGTTCACGCCCGGCGGCGGCGGCGGCAGCGCCTGGCAGAGCAGCCGCTCTCGCACCAGCTTGCCGCGGTGGATCGGCGACGACGAGCTGGCCAGCGCGTGGGTGGTCAAGACCGCGCCCGCGGCCAGGATGCCGCCGCGAGTGCCAGCGTCGACCTCGCCGTAGCCGGCGGCATCCACCGACGACGGCAGCGGCAGCCCGTAGTAGCGGGCCAGCTCGGCGTTGACCCAGGTGGTGCGCGCGCCGAACAGCTCGCTCAGGGCGCCGCCGCCCTGCACCGCGCTCGCCACCTGCCGCCGCACCTCCTCGCCCATCGCCGCCCGCACCGACGGCGTCAACGCCGCGTACATCATCGGATCGCGGGCGACGGTGTCCAGGCGATCGACGCCCAGCCACTGCGCGGTGAAGCGATCGATCGACGCCCGCGCCTTCGGCGACGCCAGCAAACGCCGGGCCTGGGCCTCGATCGCCGCCGGCTCGCGCAGCTCGTCGGCCGCGGCCGCGCGCCACAGCTCGTCGTCGGGCGGCCCCGCCCACAGGAAGTACGACAGCTCGCTGGCGATCTCGTACGACGACAGCGCGTAGCGCCCGCCGTCGGCCGCTTCGCCCAGCTCGCTGCGGTAGAGGAAGGCCGGCGACTGCAGGACGCCGGCGATCACCAGGGCCAGGCCGGCGCGATGAGGCTCGACGCCGTCGTCGGGGTTGTCGCGCCCGACCTGGTAGACCCCGACCCAGCGCTCGAGCTCGGCCGCCGACAGCGGCCGCCGGAACACGCGCGCACCGGTCGAGGTCAGCCACGCCCGGGCGCAGGTCGCGCCGTCGCCGCTGCACGCCATCGCCGGCCGCGCCGCGACCGTGGCGCCGACGTCCTCGGCGGCCTGGCGCAGCTGATCGGCGAGCAACGGCGACACCTCGAGCACGCGGGCGTTGTTGTCGAATCCGTTCACCACCACGTCGGCGACCAGCGCGGGCGCGTAGTGGGCGTCGATGGCGAAGATCGCCGACAGCGTGTTGTCGTACTCGGCGCGACTCAGCCGGCGCAGCAGCCGCGGCCCGGGATCGCCGGCCTGGCAGGCCAGCTCGCCGCCGTCGCACGCACCCTCGTCGCCGCGCACCCGCGCCACGAAGTCGGTGAGCGCCCGGTGCTCGGCCGAGCCCGGCGTGATCACGACGCCGCCGGGATGGTTGATCCCGGTCGGCCGCCGCAAGAGCAACGGCTCGCCGTCCTCGGTCTCCATGGCCATGCGTTTGGCCCGCTCGAGGTTCGAGCCCATGTCGGCCACGGCGTCCTCGCCGGGCGCGGTGAGCACGAAGTCGGAGCGCTGGGCCAGCCCGCCGGGGTTGTGGCAGACGGTGCAGCGATTCTCGAGCACGGGCGTCCACACCCGGCTCTGGAAGTAGTCCTCGTCGGGCACACACGGCGACGGCGCGTCGCTGTCGCAGGCGGCGAGGAGCGTGAGCATCAACCCGAGCCCGGCGATCGATGGACGCATCATCACAGCCCCGCCAGGGGACCGGTGCCAGCGGCGGCGGTCCCGAACGAGTTGTTGGTCAGGCCCATGGCCTGGCAGATCGAGACCAGGAGCCGAGCGTGGGGCGCGCCGCTGGTGCGCAGGTAGCGGCCGGGCGTGAACGCGCCGCCACCGGCGACGACGAACGGCACGTCGGTGCAGACGTGGGCGCGCGAGTCGCCCATCTCCTTGGCCCACACCACCAGCGTGGTGTCGAGCAGCGAGCCGCCGCCCTCGGGATCGGGCGCGGCCGCCAGCTTGTCGAGCAGGTAGCCGAACTGGGTCGCGAACCAGCGCTCGGCCTGGACGAAGGCGGCCACGCCGGCGGCGTTGCCGTCATCCATGTGCGAGAGGCCGTGGTGGCCCTCGGTGAGCCCGAGCCAGGTGAACACCACCGGGGTCACGGTGTGGGCCCACTGGATCGACGCGACGTTGGTGGCACCACACGCCAGCGACGCGACCAGCAGGTCCATCTGGGCGCGGCCGATGGCGGGGAAGTTGTCGTTGGCGTGGATCGCGACGTCGGCGACCGGGGTGCCGCCGCTGCAGGTACCGCCGCCCAGCGAGCGCTCGAGCTCGCGCAGGGACGTGAGGTGCTGATCGAGCTTGTGCTGCTCCTCGCCGCCGAGGTGGCTGCGCAGTTCGCCGAGGTCGCCCTTGACCGCATCGAGCACGCTCTGCCGCCGCGCCACGGCGACGTCGGCGCCGCCCGGCATGGCGTCACCGTAGAGGCGCGAGTAGACGCCGCGCGGACTGTCGTCGGGCGGCGCGTATTGACCGGCGCCCGCGTAGCTCATGCGGGTCTGGACGCTGCCACCCCAGGCCGAGGTCTGCACGCCCAGCTCGAGCGAGCGCAGCCGAGTGGCGCCGCCGATCGCCGCCGCCACGTATTGATCGACCGACATGCCGCGCGACTCGTCGCCGCTCGCGCCCGAGCCGGTGAGCATGGCGCCCATTCCGCCCTCGTGGTTGTTGGCGCCGACGAACTGCAGGCCGTCGACCACCACGAGCTTCTGGCGATGCGCCGCCAGCGGCTCGAGGATGCTGCCGGCCGGAAACGACCACGACGTCTCGGTGCCGGTCGGACGCCAGCGCGCCGGCACGGTGCCGTTGGGGGTGAAGAACACGACCAGGCGCTTGGCGCGCGCCCCCGTGGCGGCGCCTGCCTTGCGGCTGCGGGTGAGCAGGCCCAGGAACGGCGCGGCCAGAAGCGCGGCGCCGAGGCCGGCGGTGAAGCTGCGCCGGCTCACCCGGCGCGGCGACGTCCAGTGCGGCGTCGGGCCGGCGGCCGCCATCGGCGGCGGCCCTGGCTCGGTCGCTTCCTCGTCGAGGTCCGGGGCCACCTCGGGGAGCCGGCGATAGCGCACCGTCGGCACCTCGGGGGGCGGATGCCAGGTCGGCGGCAGCGGCAGCTCGCGCGCCGGAGCCTTGGGCTCGTGTAGGTCGCAGGAACACTCTGAGACGGGGGTGGAGGCGCGCGCGGGCTGATCGATCGTGGACATGGTCTCATCACGACAGAGGGGCGGCGGCGGCCGATCGGGTCACCGATTTCGATCGATCTTCGTCGGGAATCCGGTCACCGATCGGGTGGGGAAGTCCCACCCACGCGGACCGTGATCGCAACGTTGTAGAGTGAGGGCGTGAGCGTGACGGCGCGGAAACGACGAGCGCGCACGGTGATCATCGCCGGTGCGTGGATCGTGTGTGCGCTGTCGGTGATGATGTCCAGAAGCGCGCACGCCGATGATGCGCTGCGGGTCTTGCTGGTCGCCGACGATCGCGACGAGGCGCTGGTGACCCGCGTCGAGGGCCAGGTCGCCGATCTCGACGTGACGCTCGAGCGCGAGCGAATGGCCATGCCGGCGTCGCCGCTGCCGGTGCAGCTCGTGACTGCGCGGCGGCTGGCGCGGAGTCACGACGCCGACGTGGTGGTGTGGTTTCTGCGCGACGAGAGCGAGGTGATCGTGCACGTCACCAACCGCGCCGGTGATCGCGTGCTGGTGCGGCGGGTGGAAGCGAGCGACGGCGCGATGTCGGCGTCGGCGGCGATCGAGTCGGCGGCGGTGATCGTGCGAACGGCGGTGAGGGGGCTGGCGGCGGGAGGGGAGATCGGGGTCGCGGTGGCGAAGGAGGATCCGGAACCAGCAAAGGCAAGGGCAACGGCAACGGCAGACGAGGACTTCGGTGGGGTGAGGCCGCTGCGGCCGAGCGCGACGGTGAGATGGAGTGGCGTGCTCGATGGCGCGTCGGACACGGGACATCACGGCGTGAGCGCGCGGCTGGGCGTTGCCGGTGGGCCGTGGCGGTTCGCGATCGCGATGACGCATCGGCCGGCGGTGGTGATGGAGTCGCCGATGGCGACGATCGATGTCGAGCGACAGACGCTGGGCGTGGTGCTGGGGCTCGATGTTGCCGGCGGCGCGCAGCTCCGGCGCGTGGCACGCTGGCGCGTGGGCGCCGAGATCGATTTCGCCATGACCCGCTTTGCGCGCACCACCACCGCCACCGGCGCCACGATCGACCCTACCGACGATCGCGCGACCTGGACACCGACCGCCACGCCTGCCATCCGCGTGGCGCGCCGGCTGGCCCGCGGCGCCTGGATCGAGCTCTCGCTCGGCGCCGATCTGGTGGCGCGCGCGCCCGAGTTCGGCATCGCCACTCCCAGCGGTTTCACCACGATCGGCAGGTTGTGGCCGGTCGAACCCAACGCCGGCCTCGGTGTCGTCGTCGACCCGTTCTAGACCTACACGCTCAACCTATTGGAACTGTTCTGGTCTCTCGCCATGATCTCCGACGATTGCCCTGACCCGAAACCCACCTGGATGGCCTCCATCCAGACAGGATGCGGCTGGCCAGTGCACGGGAGACCCCGATGACCGCGATCGACGCACGTGTCGCAGCCGCGGTCGCCGGTGATCGCAAGGCGATCGAGTCGCTCGTGACCGAGCTCCTGCCCCGCATTCGTAACCTGGTCCGCTACCTGGTGCGCGGTGACTCCGACGCCGACGACCTGGCGCAGGAGGCCCTGGTCGCGATCGTGCGCGGTCTACCCACCCATCGCGGGGAGGGCTCGTTCAACGCGTGGGCCGATCGCGTCGCGGTGCGATCGACCTTCGCCGGACTGCGCAAGGCGCGGCGGGCGCGCGCCCAGCTCGACGGCGCCGCCGATCTTGCGAGCGTGCCGCACCCCGACGGTCCACCCGACGAGTACGCCGCGCGCCGCGCCACCGCGCGCCTGCTCGACCAGCTCCCCGACGAACAGCGCCACGTGCTGGTGCTGCACCACGTGCTCGGCATGTCGGTGCCGGCGATCTCCGAGGAGCTGACGATCCCGTTCGAAACCGTGCGCAGCCGCCTGCGCATCGGCATCGGTAAGCTGCGCGCGCTTCACGGCGAGGGAGGTGGCCAGTGACCCGCATCCGCCGCCCCGGCACCGATGACGCGACCAGCGTGCGCGTCGGCGCGGATGATGACGAGCTGGCCGCCGCGCTCCTGCCCGGCCTCGACGATCACGCCGGGCCCGCCCGCCGTCTGTCGCAGTCCAAGGCGTCGGCGATGGTGCTGTCGATCGTCGACGCCGCCGTGGAGGACGCACCGGCGCCCGCGCCGGTCGAGCGCGAGCCCGCGCCCCGCCCCGCCCCGCGTCGGCTGGCGCCGGTGCTGGCCGCCGCCCTGATCATCGCCGCCGTC
>SXGS01286869.1_pt1 | contig 13120 bp, 13 predicted proteins | sample 3174681 | NCBI WGS metagenome assembly SXGS01 (sample SAMN11356861, study PRJNA531348) | freshwater metagenome | isolation source: freshwater sample F1-80 | place: China: Fuxian Lake, Yuxi | collected 2017-12-25
CCCCGCGGTGGTGCCGGCCCCGACCAAGGCGCCGTGAGCGCCGGTGGGGGCGTCGCGCCGCGACCGGGCTCGAGGCGGGCCGGGTCCGGCGCGCGACGCGCGGCCGCCGGAGGTCGGTTCCACCGCGACACCACCTACCACCGACCGGCGCGCACGTGCGCGGGCGGGTCCGCCTCCCCTTCTTCGTTGCTGCCCCAACACACGACCTTCGCGGCGTCGGTGACCGCGCATCCGTGACCGTAGCCGAGTGACAGGTCGGAGTAGACCCCCGTCTGGGGGACCCCCACCACGTCGCCCCAACACGACATCGACCCGTCTTCCTCGAGCCCGCACCGGTTGGTCCAGCCGCCCGCCAGCGCCACGTAGGGGCCACCGACGGGCGTGGACTCCCGCAACCAGTTCGAACCCCAGCACATCGGCATGCCCTCGTCGGCGGACAGCGCACACACGTGGAAAGTCCCGGCGTCGACGAGCCCGAACCGCCCCGCCGGCGGCGTCGCCTGCCCTTGCGAGTTGTCTCCCCAACACGCGAGCGCGCCGTCGGCCCCCAGCGCGCACGAGAAATTTGCCCCGGCGGTGACCGCCACGAACTCGCCAGGCGGCGCGTCGGCCGCGCCCCCGGTCGCGCCGTCCCCCCCGCACACGACCTCGCGCGACGCGAGGATCGCACACACGTACCCGGACCCCGCGTCCAACGAAACGACGGACTCCGGTGCGGCCGGCCACTCGGGTTCGTGGCCCCAACACGCATAGCTCCCGTCCTCACGCAGCGCACAGGCGAAGTAATCGCCGGCGGTGATGTCGACGAAGGGACCGGGCGGCGGCGAGTCCATTCCGCTGTAGTCCGAGCCCCAGCAGTGGATCGTACCGACCGTGTCGAGCGCGCACGTGGTGTCATACCCAGCCGCCACGCGGACGACGGAGACGGGATCGAGCTCCTCCGGCTCGCCGGCGTCGGCGTGACCGGTGTCGGCTGCAGAGTCCGTGTCTGTGTCCCACACGTACGGGGTCGGCGGGTCCGCGGCACAACCGAGGAGCGCGACGGCCAAGAAACGCCTCACCGAGCACCCCCCTTGTGCTGACCCGGGTCGCCCGGGTCCTGGTCGTCGCCGGGCTCGAGGTCCGTGCGGTCGTCGCAGTCGATCGGACACGTCGCGCACACCCCCGTGAGCCAGGCCACACACTCCTCCGTCACCGGCGCCCCACGCAAGAGGTAGCAGGTGTGTGCCACACCGACCGCAGCCGGCCCGACGTACCGGCCGGACGCGTCGGCGGCTCGCCCCGACTCCGAGGTCCACATCGGAAAAGTACGATAACCTTGAACATGAAGCTCTCCTGAGCTCCCACAGGCTAGCGCGCCGTGTGTCCCGACGTCGACTCGCTCGCCCCGCACCGAAACCATGACCATGACCATGACCATGACCAATATAGTACGCCAACAATTTCCATATGTCAAGAAATTGTCAAGGCCCCCGACGCGGTGCGCGCCGGACCCGGCCGCTCGGAGCGGACAGTCGCGGCGCACCGCCCACCGTGCGTCTGGCCCGCGGCCCAGCCCGCGACCGATCGTCGCACGCCACGTGCAGCGGCGACGTGGCGTCGGTACAAAAAACGATAAAATCAAAAATGGGCCTGTCGCCCACCCCGCGTGTCCCGACGCTGGAGCCCCCGATGTCCACTCCCCGCCTCGGCGAGATCCTGGTCTCCGAGCGCATCGTGCCCGCGGAGGTCGTGCAGCGGGCGCTCGACGCGCAGCGCCGCGCCCCGCGGCGGCGGCTCGGCGACTTGCTGATCGAGGCCGGCGCGCTCCAGCCGGCGTGGCTCACCGCGGCGCTCGCGCTCCAGGCCGGCGTCGAGACGGTCGACCCGCTGGCCCTCCAGGTCGATCCTGCGACCTTGTGGCGCGTCCCTCCCGACGTCGCGCAGCGCGAGGGGGTCCTGGTGGCGCGCGACGAAGACGGCGTGCTCCTGGTGGTGCAGGACCCCTCCAACGTGCGCTCCCACCGGGCCATCGCGTCGTTGCTCGGCCTCTCCACCGTCCGCATCGCGGCGGGCCTGCCGGCGCGCGTCACCGCGGCCATCGCCCGCCATTACGACCTCGGCCCGAGCCAGGCCCGCCGGCCGCCGGGGCTCACCGGCGAGGAGCGCCCGGCCCACACCAGCCCCACCTCCGCGGAGCTCGACACGCGCGTGATGCTCGCGCGGCTCGGGCGCCAGGGTCCGCGCAGCGTGCAGGACTTCGTGACGGCGCTCCTCGCGCACGCGGTGGAGACCGGCGCCGAGCGCCTCGGCTTCGACGCGGGCCGCCTGACCATCACCTACGACGGCGTGGACCGGCTGCTCTTGGAGCTCCCGGCCGCCCAGGCGTACGCGGTCGGCAACCGGCTGCGCGTCGTGGCGCGGCTCGACGTCGGCGCCACGCGCGCCGGCAACGTCGGCTCGACGATCGTGCTCGGAAGCACCTCGGTCGAGGTGGCGGCCCGGAGCACGCCGGGTGCGTCGGGCGGGCGCGTGGAGCTGGATCTGCTGCCCGACGGCGTGCCCGTGCTTGCCGAGATGAACCCCCGGGTCGCGACCGCGTGGCGCGCGGTGCTCGCGGCGCCGGGGCTGGTGGTGGTGGCCACCCCCGAGGGCACGCCGCCAGGGCCGCTCCCGGAGCTCCCGGCACGCGCCGAGCGGTGCGTGATCACCGACGCCGAGAGCCTTTCCCGCGCGATCCGCCTGGTCGAGGCCGGCCGCACGGTGATGGCGGCGGTGTCCGCGCCGGGCGTCCCCGAAGCGTTGGCACGGCTCCGCGACCTCGCCCCCTCGCGCTCGGCCCTGGCCACCGCGTTGGTGGCCGCGCTCGCCACCCGGCGCCTGCGTACGCTGTGCACCCACTGCGCCCAGCCCGCGGAGCTCGATCAGCCCGGCGCCGAGCGCCTCGGCGTGGTGCCATTCGCCGCGCCCCGGCCGGGGAGCGGATGCCCGGAGTGCGCGTACCGCCGGTATCGCGGGAGCGTGTGGTGTTTCGAGCTGGTCACGGCCAACCCCGCGCTCCGCGACGCGATCGACACCGGCGCGTCGATCACCGAGATCGGCGCACGCTGTGTCCCGACCGCCGCCCGCGCGATGCAGGTCGACGCGGTCGCGCACGCCATCGTCGGCCTCACCTCCAGCGAAGAGCTGCACCGCGCCGTGCCCGCGCGCCCCACGTGGGGCACGCCCAAGGCCGAGGACCGCCACCGCGGCCTGCTCCGCGCGGTCACCGACGCGCCGTCGGAGCTCGACGACGACCCCATCACCGAGGACCTCTCCGCCGCCCGCCCGATCGTGCTGTTGATGCAACCCACCGACGCGGTCACCAACGCGCTCCGCGGCCTGCTGGGCGCCCGGGTGCGGCTGATGGCGGTGTCGAGCGCGGCCGAGGCGCTGAGCCTCTCGGCGGTGCGCGCAGCCTCGGTGGCGGTCTTCGCCAAGGGTCCCAAGGGCGCCTGGGACGCCGATCTCGTCGCCGACCTGCGACAGAAGGGCACCCGCGTGATCCTCCTCGGCGCCCCCAACGACCTGGGCGACCTCGCCACCGCGTTCCGGATCGGGGCCGACGACTACGCCGGCAGCCGGGAGGAGCTCGCGCTGCGGGTCGCACGATGGAGTCCGGACGTCGCCGTCCCGGCGCCGGTGCGGGCCCGGGTGGGCTGACGGGCGGCGCGCCGCGACCGTCCCGACCTCGATCGAACCACGCGCGCGCCGCGCGCCGGACTCGCCCGCTCCCAACGGACGGTCACGTCCCAGCGGATGGGCGAGCGGAGGGCCACCGGCGCACGGTAGCCCAGCACGGCTACTCGTCCGGCTCCTCCAGCCAGCCACAGGTATTGCGCGGGTAGAGGAGGCACGGCTCGACGGTGGAGATGTCATTGATGCAAGCGCAGGCCGACCGTTGGTTCAGCGACCACACGTACTGTTCGTTCGCGCTGGCGGTACCGACGACGACTCGCCACGCCTCGAGGACCGCCACCTCCGCGCCCCGGCCGGAGTTGCCGTCGGCATCGCAGAACGGCCCCGTCTCATCCCAACACTCGACATGCTGTACACCTCCCGGGTCGACCGCTTCGCGAACCAGCTCGGCGGCGACCCCGGGGACGTAGTCCTCGACGGTCACCCAATCGAACGGGTGGCTCGCGACGGGGTAGTACAGGATGCCTTCGGGTTCAATCAGCGTCGAGCGCGCGAGCTCCGAGTAGGCGACGGCGGCGATGCGGTCGGTGACCAACGCGGGTACGCAGTTCGCCAGGTCTTCGCAACCGCTCTCCGCGGCCCAGCCGGCGAGCGCGGACCCGACCGGAGCGGGGGTTTCGGTGTAGGGCAGAAAGAGGAGGGCCGCGGCCGCCGCCGCGAGGAGGTCCGCACGTTCTTCGAAGGGGGCGTCGTGCTCGGGGAGGGTATCGTAAGACGCCCAGTCCACGCCGAGCCAGTCGCCGAGCGCCCGATTGCATTCGGGGGACCATGTTCGCTGGTCGATCGTGGTGCCATCGTTCTCCAGCGAAACGGGCGTGAGCAACAACTCCCCCGCCCGCATGCCGCAGGCGTCGCGCGTCTCGACCGCGCCGGGTCGGCAGGCCAGGAGGAGGAGGGGGAGCATCACGGCAGCTCGCGGGGGAGCGAGAAGTTGCCGCCATCGCATCCCGCACCCCCGCCAGCATCATCCCCCACCTGCACCTCGCGCGCAACCGCCGGACCGCCCGCCGGCCCCGGCCCGGCCCCCCGGTCCGGTCGCGGGGCGGGCCCACCCGCCCAACGCTCCCCGCTGCGACATGCCCGCCTCGCGTTTGACCAGCGGTCTGGTCAAGACGATGATGAGCCCATGGAACCCGTCTCCGTCTACGACGCCAAGACCCACCTTTCCCGCCTGCTCGACGCCGTCGAGGCTGGCGAGGAGGTCGTCATCACGCGGAACGGCCATCCGGTCGCTCGCCTCGTCCGGGCCCTGCCGACTCCGAGGCGACGCTTTGGCACGATGCCCAACGTCGCCACCGTTCGAGATGACTTCGATGAGCCCCTGTCGATCGACGCTCTGGACTTCGTCTCCCGGTGAGGCTGCTCCTCGACACCCATGCCGCCCTCTGGGCGGTCTCGGAACCCGATGCCCTCTCCGCGACCGCGCGCAACGCGATCCTCGGCGCAGAGGAGATCCGACTCAGCGGCGTCAGCCCATGGGAGCTGGTGATCAAGTCCGCCTTGGGACGGCTCGTCCTCCATCGCACGGTCGAGGACATCTGCAGAGAACTCGAACGCGAGTTTGCGGCGCAATCGCTTGCTGTCACCCTCGCGCATGTGTTGGAAGTGGGTCGGCTGGCGCCGCATCACGGAGATCCGTTCGACCGCCTGCTCATCGCGCAGGCGAGGGTGGAAGGCCTGACGATCGTGACGCGGGGCGCTGCCGGTGGACGTTTTGGCGGCGGTCGAGGCGGGTATCAAGGCTGCGCTCGACCTGCGCTGACGCTCCGACTGCGCGCCGGACTCGCCCGCTCCCGGCGGACGGTCACGGCGCGGCGCCCGGTCCCATCTCCGCCATGCGCGCGCGAACCAACCGCACGCCATCGGGCGAGCTGAGCAGCGTGTCCCGCCACTCCTCGCCCTGCCAGCGGTAGTGCACCTGCACCGCGCGCACCTCCGCGCGCCGGAGCCGGGCGACTGCGGCGCGCAGGTCGACCCTGCGGGGTTCGGCGTGGGCGCCCGACGCGGTCTTCTCGATCACGTCGAGCAACTCGGCGACGCCGAGCAGATCGTCGACAAGCGCCCCAAGCTGCGCGTCGGTGAGCAGGCCCACGCCGAGGGCGGGGAGCGGGGCAGGCGGGTCACCCATCGAGCAGCTCCAGCGCGCGGAAGGGAGCCGGGCAGGCCGCGACGCAACGACCGCACCCGTCGCAGCGCGCGGCGTCGACCACCGGCGCCGACCCACGCATGGTGAGCGCGCCGGGGACCGGGCACCGCTCCACGCACACTGCGCAGAAGTCCACGCGCGCGGTGCAGGACACGGGGTCGACCAGCAGCCGCGGGCTCGGCGCGGGCGCCGCCCAACGGAACAGGTCGCGCCGACTCACCATGGGGAGCCGGACGCCGCGTGGCACTGTTCGCACGTTTCCCGCCACGGGTGGGTGGAGCGGATGGCGTCGCGACCGTTGACCCCATGACAAGAATCGCACCGTTCACGCATCGCCACGCGGTGCGGGATCTGCGGTGGGGCGATGGACCACACACGCTCGCCCGACACCGGGGACGCCAGACCCACGAAGGAGTTTGCGACCTCGCGAGGATCGGTGTGCAGGTCCCCCCCCGGCACCGCGCTCTCGGTGACGACGTGGCACTGGGTGCACCCGGTATACAATGCGTGGCTGGCGGCGGGCGCGAGCAGCCCCCGGAACCGCAAGCCGTCGGCGTGGCAGGCGAGACACTCGGCGGCGCTGCCCTGCCGGATCGGGTGCGGGATGCGTGGGGGGGCGCCGTCGTCGGCCCGCAGTCGCGCCCGATCGGCCACGGCGGCGCCCTTGTCGGCGGCGCGCTCGACCGGGTCGAGGACCTGCGGGCCGCTCCCCGCCAACGCCGCCAGATCGGCGGCCCACCCGGTGCCCGCGCCGCGCGCGGTCACCCGGAGGCCGGCGTAGCTCGGTGCCAGCGGCGCGCTCGTGGGGGCGTCGGCCGCGGCGTCGGCGGCCAGGGTACGGTCGGGCGCGTAGTCGTCGGCGTCGGTGCCGATGAAGAAGCCGATCAGCGCCACCCCGATGATCACGGCCAGCCCGACACCCAGCGGTCCGCGTTCCATGGGCTAGGCCCCCTTGCGCAGCACACGCACCGCGCACTTCTTGTAGTCGGGCTGCTTGGAGAAGGGGTCGAAGTCGTGCAGGGTCACGAGGTTGACCAACAGCCGCTCGTCGAAGAACGGGACGAAGAGGCTCCCCGCCGGCGGGTTGGCTCGACCGTCGACCCACACCGGGAGCTCCATCCGGCCGCGTCGGGACTCCAACACCACCGTCTCGCCGTTTCCGACCCCGAGCTTCGCGGCGTCGGCGCGGTTCATCTCCAGGTACGCGTTGGGCATCGCCGCGCGCAGGGGCGGGATGCGGCCGGTCATCGTGCCGCTGTGCCAGTGTTCGAGCACCCGGCCGGTGCACAACCAGAACGGGTACTCGGCGTCGGGCACCTCCGGCGGCGGGTCGTACGGGCGGAACCAGATCTGCGCGCGGCCGTCCTCGGTGACCGAGTGGTAGAACTCGATGTCCTTGCCGGCGGCGACGTAGCCGTCGTCGAAGCCCGAGAAGCGCCACCGCGTCTCGCGCCAGCTCCCGTCCTTCTGTTGTACCACCGGCCAACGCAGCCCCCGGGTGCGGGCGTACTCGTCGTACGGGGCGAGGTCCTTGTGCTTGGCCTTGGAGAACGGGCGGTATTCTTCGAACAGGGCCCGGTCGACGTTCACGTCGTAGTAGTGCGACCACTCCCAGATCGGCACCTCGCGCCCACCGGCGTCGGTGGTGCGGAACAGGAAGTTGCCGTCTTTGTCCTTCATGCCCGGCAGGCCGCGGCGGAACAGCTCGTGGGCCACCGCGATGGTCTGCCAGCAGTCGTCGCGCGCCTGGCCGGGCGGCAGGACCTGCCGGAACCACTGCTGCGTCCGGCGCTCGGAGTTGCCGAACATTCCGTTCTTCTCGACCCACAGTGCGCTCGGGAGCACCAGGTCGGCGATGCGGGTGGTCGCGGTCGGGTACACGTCGGAGACGACGAGGAACTTGTCGGGGTCCCGCCGGCTCGGCGCCACGAGCAGGTTCAGGTTGGGCAAGGTCTGTGCGGGGTTGGTCACCTGCACCCAGATGGTGTGGATGTCGCCGCCGTCGGCCTTCGGGGTCGAGAACCGCTTCCACATCTCGACCGCGTGGTAGCCGGGCTTGGGGTTGATCCTCCCCTCGGGCACGTTCCACAACTTCTCGGCCGCGGCGCGCGGCTTGTCCTTGTCGACCCGCCCCCCTCCCGGGAGCGCGTGCGCCAGCGTACCCACCTCCCGGACCGTGCCACACGCCGAGGGTTGCCCCGTGAGGCTGGTCGGCGCGTCGCCGGGCCGACCGAAGTGGCCCGAGAGCAGGTGGATGCCGTGCACGAGCGTGTTGATCGCGGTGCCGCGGGTGTGTTGGTTCATCCCCATGCACCACAAGCTGGTGATGCGCAGCTCGGGGTTGCCGAACAGGTCGGCGAGCATGCGGATGTCCTTGGCCGCGACGCCGGAGATCTTCTCCACGTGGTCGGGCGTGTAGGGTTCGAGCGCCGCTTTGTATTCTTCGAAGGTGATCGCCTTCCCGTTGAGCTCGGCCGGTTCGTTGTCGGCCCGGAACGCGCAGTACTTTCCGACGAAGTCCTTGTTCCACTTCCCGTTCTTCAAGAGCAGGTGAGCGATCCCGTTGGCGATCACGAGGTCGGACTGGGGGTTGAACCGCAGGAAGTGCTGGGCGTGCGCGGTGGACCGCGTCCGGCGCGTGCCGATGTCGATCAGCGTGACCTCGTCGCCGCGGTTGCGCCGGTCCACGATGCGCGAGAACAGGATGGGGTGCATCTCGGCGGGGTTGTTGCCCCACAGGATGACGACGTCGGCGGCGTCGAGGTCGTCGTAGCAGCCGGCGGGCTCGTCCACGCCGTAGGTGGCGAGGAAGCCGGTCACCGCGCTGGCCATGCACAACCGCGCGTTGGGGTCGATGTGGTTGTTGGACAACCCCGCCTTCATGAACTTGTTGGCGGCGTAGCCCTCGGGGATGGTCCACTGGCCGCTGCCGTAGAACGCAAAGCCCTTGGGGTCGCCCTCGATGCGGTCGGCGAGGATGCGCAGCGCCTCCTCCCAAGAGATGGGCACCTGGTGGTCGCCCTTGCGGAGCAGCGGCGTGGTCAGGCGGTCCGCCCCGTACAGCGCCAGGCCCACGTGGTACCCCTTCACACACAACAAGCCCTTGTTGACCTCGGCGTCCGCGTCACCGGCGATGGCGACGATCTTCCCGCCCTGGGTTCCCACCTGGACGTGACACCCGGTGACACATAAGCGACACGGCGCCTTGTCCCACGTCACGCCCGCGCCCATGCGCCCCCGCAGGTCGGGCACCGGGGGCGGCGGCGCGGCGGCCTGCACGTCGGAGATCCGGGCCGCCGCGGCGGTGGCGGCGCCCATCGCGCTCATCTTGAGGAAGGTGCGGCGGTCGGTGCTCACGGCGTGCTCTCCTGGTCGGGGTCGAAGTAGGCGGCGGCGATCTCGAGGGTGGCCACCAGGGGGTGCGCGCCGAGCGCGTCGAGGAGCCGCTCGTCGTCGCCATCGGCGGTACACTCGAGCACCACCGGCACCCGGTCGGCCACCCGCACGCCGAGCGTCACCCGGGGGTCGGCGCACACCAGGTCCGGCGCGCCGGGTCGGAGGGTGGCCACCGCGGCGACGAAGGTCATGCGGCCCCCTTCTGCGCGTGCATCTGCCCGCTGAACACCGCGATGGCGACCTTCAGCCCGATGGTGAAGACCATCAGGCCGAGGGCCCAGACGCCCAGGGTCACCTTCCACTCGAGCTGGTTGGGGAGGTATTCGACGAGCTCGTGCAGCGAGCTCGGCACGAAGCCGGGCACGATGAGGCCGAGGCCCTTCTCGATCCACACCCCACACAACGCCAAGACACAGGCCACGTCGATGCGCCAGAGCTGCCGGCGTGCGCTGGACGAGAGCAGGAGCGCGCCGGCCACGACGTTCATCGTGATCGCGGACCAGATCCACGGCACGAGCGCGTGGTGACCGTGCAACCCGAAGTAGAGGTAGCGCGCCGACGCCGTGTGGGTGCCCCCGGAGTACAGCTCGGTGAACACCTCGGACCCGAGCAGGAACAGGTTTCCGAGCACGGTGACCCGCAGGATCGCCACCAGGGTCGAGATCGGCGGATCCCCGACGTGAAAGTGGGTGAGCCGCCGCACGACCTGCAGCGCCAGGACGATGAACGCGGGGCCGGTGACGAACGCCGAGACGATGAACCGCGGCGCGAGGATGGCGGTGTTCCAGAAGGGCCGCCCGCCGAGGCCACTGTAGAGGAACGCGGTCACGGTGTGGATGCTCACCGCCCAGACGATCGACAGGAACACGAACGGCACGTACCAGCGCGGGTCGGGCGTACGCCCCAGGAACCGCGTGTAGAGCAGGTAGCCGACCACGTGGAGGTTGAGGAAGAGGTACCCGCTGAGCACCACCACGTCCCAGGTCAACATCGACACCGGCCAATGGAAGCGGCCGACCACGGGCATCATGTGCCAGATGCGGTCGATGCGGCCAAGGTCGACGTTCACGAACGCCAGGGACACGACGATCGCGGCGATGGCCAGGATCTCGCCGACGATCACGACGTCGTGCATCGCTTCGTCCCGGTACAGGTACGCCGGGATGACCATCATCACCGCGCCGGCCGCGAGGCCCACGCCGTAGGTGAAGTTGCCGATGTACATGCCCCACGAGACGTGGTCCGACATCGCCGTGAGCGCGAGGCCCTCGACCGTCTGGTGGGCGAAGGCGTTGACCCCGACGAGGAAGACCGCCGTGAGCGCGGTCATCCAGGCGTAGAACGGCAAGCCGCCGTCAGTGGCGACGCGAAGCGCCTGCCACAAGAACTGCGGGTAGGTCCGCGTGTGTGCGGTGGGGGCGACGTCGGGTACGGTGGGGGGGGCCTGCATCGTCTATCCGTCGAAGTAGTAGAAGAAGCGGGGCCGCGTGCCGAGGTCCTCTTTGAGGACGAAGACACGCTTGTTCTCGAGGACCCAACGGATCTCCGAGTCGGGGTCGAGCACGTTGCCGAACACCCGGGCGCCGGTAGGGCACGCCTCCAGGCAGGCCGGGAGTTTGCCCTTGCGGGTGCGGTGCAGGCAGAAGGTGCACTTCTCCATCACGCCGGCCGGCCGCACCCGGTTGGAGAGGTACGCCTGGTCGGGGTTGACCTCCTCGGCGGGAATCTCCGGCTTCTCCCAGTTGAACCGGCGCGCGTGGTACGGGCACGCCGCCTCGCAGTACCGGCACCCGATACACCAGTTGTAGTCGACCACGACGATGCCGTCGGCCTCCTTCCACGTCGCTTCGACCGGGCACACCTTCACACACGGCGCGTTGTCGCACTGGTGGCACTGGACCGGCATGTAGAACTTGTCGCCCCGCGGCACCGCGTTGTCGTAGTCGGTGCGGCCCTTCTCCAGGTCGATGCTGCCCTTGTCGATCTCGAGCACGCGGATGTAGCTCTGGTGCGACGGGCGGTCGTGGTTGTTCTCCTGGTGGCACGCCTCCGCGCAGCGGCGACACCCGATGCACACCGAGAGGTTCAGCGCGTAGCCGAAGCGCACACCCGGCGTCGGGCGCACGTCTTCGATGGAGACGGACGCGCCGTAGTCCTCGAGCGTCTCGTCCTCGAGGCGCCTGAGGATGGTGGCGAGCTCGGCGGGATCGAGCTCCTTGTAGTGGCGTTGCAGGAACGCGTCGACCGAGGTGGTGGGCTCCCACTCCGTGAGCGGGGCCAACGCACGCGCGAACGCAGCGGCGCCGAGGGTCGCCCCGCCGACCTTGAGGGCCTCGCGCCGCGAGCTGTCGTCCATCTACTCCTCCCCGTGCAGGCCGCGGTCGTGGGCCCGCGGCATGGGCGTGACCGGCGCGATCTGCGGCGCGTGCGGTGCGTGACAGTCGACACAATGGTTGCGCAGGCGCGGCCCGCGACGAGTGTCCCAATACCCGTTCATCCCGCCATGGGCGCCGTTCTGCCACGTGGTGAACTTCGGTCCGTGGCACTGGGCGCAGAGCTGCATCGTGTCGCCGAGCTCGAGGCTGCGCCCGTCGGCGAGGTGCAGCCGGCCGCGGTCCGCGGGGTCGTGGCAGGCGTCGCAGGCGAGGTCGCCGTGGTCCAGCTCGGTCCCGGTGTGGAACGGCTCGCCGGGGCGCGCGGCCCACGCCGAGTCGGCGTCGGGTCCGTGGCAGGTCGCGCAGGCCACGCCGATGGGGGTGCCGTTCACGTCGACGAGCGGGGTGTCCACGACCCCCAACGTGGTCGGGGTGTGGACCTCCGTGGGGTACGCCGCGCCGTCTGCGACCGCCGGCCCTACCTCGCGCCCGGGGTCAGCGAACTCGGTGGAGCACGCCGCCAGGAACACGATCGCGCCGAGGGAGGTCGGCGGCGGGGGGGACATGCGGACTCCGGGCTCGCCGTCGACGGGGGCACACGCCGTGCCAGTCCGCGTTCCTCGTGCCGATTCGGCGAACCACCCCGTGCGCGACGCCGTGAACGGAGGCCGAATCGTGCGATAACGGACACGAGCATCTGGTAAAGTTCACGCGGTCCAGGCAGAAACCGAGCGTTGCGCAAGGAGGCGCTGCGGGAGTGGGCTGGATCGCACAGGGTCGCGCGCCGCGCGCCGGACCCGGTGGCTCGAAGCGGCCGGTCGCGGCGTGGCGCCCACCCGCCGGGTGGTCGGTCCGGCTCAGCCCTCGACGCCGAGCGCCGCCCAGAGCTCGTCCCACTCGCGGCGACTCAGGCCGCTCTCTTCGCGACCCACGGCCTCGCCGGACAACTTTCGGCGAATCACCTGGACCATCTGCTTGGACAACGACACGCCGCCCAGCCGATAGTCTTCGAACGCCTCCCACGCCGTGGGCACCCAGTCCCGCACGTACGACGCCATGGCCTCGGCGTAGACCCGGATCTCGTACTGCGCGTGAGGATCGAGTCGCAACGCCAGGAAGTGCAGGAGGTTGTGCAGGTCGATCTTCCAGTACCACTCGGTGTAGTAGTTGACCGGGAGCACGGCCCGGCCAACCTCGCGTGCCACCTGCTGATCGTGGATGAGCGACTGATAGTCGGCGTATGCAGCCCGACTCGCGCGGTCGATCGTCTCGCGTGCGACCTGCGCTTCCACGTCGGAGAGCGCCTCGCCGCGGCCCTGCTTGTTGTCGGTGGACTGCTTGGCCAGCTCGCTGGGCGCGGGCGTGTAGAACTCGTCGGTGAAAACGCTGTATCGACCACTGATCTCGTTGACGTTGGCCGTGCGGTGGCGTATCCACTGGCGCGCCACGAAGATGGGAAGTTTCACGTGGAACTTGATCTCGCACA
>SXGS01361217.1_pt1 | contig 13120 bp, 10 predicted proteins | sample 3174681 | NCBI WGS metagenome assembly SXGS01 (sample SAMN11356861, study PRJNA531348) | freshwater metagenome | isolation source: freshwater sample F1-80 | place: China: Fuxian Lake, Yuxi | collected 2017-12-25
AAATGCGAGAGGGGGGACTTGAACCCCCACGGTGTTAACCACAGGCTTCTAAGACCTGCGCGTCTGCCGATTCCGCCACTCTCGCGCAGGGAGTCTCTGGTTGGGGCCCGCGCTCAACGCAGCGAATCTTACGTGAGGAGCCTGCTGCAAGCAATCTCGGCGTTGCCGGGGGTATCCGAGCTACGCCAACTCGGTCGGGTATCTCGCCTTCAAATCCGAAAGCGAGCACGATGCCTCCGGCGGATGCTGCTCCAGCACTCTGGCCATTGGAGCAAACGGGAAGCTCTCCAGGATGGAGTCGAGGCGCGACTCCGTGCGACGGAGGTTCGTGTAGTGACGCAGGCGCGACTTGAGCGGCGCTTGAATCCTTGGCTGCGCTGGATCGACCTCCCAGGGGTGAAGGTAAACGGTCCCGGGCTTCGAGTCGCACGACTGAATCCGGCCGAGCGCCCAGAGCGCATAGCGAAGAGGGAAGATCCTCAGGTACCCGCCGCCGGGCCCGGGCAAGTTGCGGCCGAGCACGCGGACTGTCGACGGCGGAAACTCCGTGATCGATCCCGAGCCGGCCAGCTCGACTCTCACCGGGAAACGCGGGAACTCCGGGAAGCCGTAGATGTCGTGCCGGATCGGGAAGATGCTCGAGTCGTACGTGTAGCCCTCCTCGGCCAGGATCTCGAGTGCCCAGAGCGATCGCTTCGTCACCGAGTAGCTGGGGGCCCTGAAACCCCGGAGCCCTCTCTGCGCCACATCCTCGATCGTCTTCGTCGCCTCGCGCAGGTCGGAGCGGAACTCCTCGGGTGTCAAGCCATAGACGAGCCGATGCCAGAAGCTGTGGCAGCCGACCTCGTGGCCTCTTCTGGCAATCTCACAGACGATCCGGGGCAGTTTCCTTGCCACCCAGCCGAGCACGAAGTACGGGGCCTTCACCTGATGCTTGTCGAAGAGGTCGAGGATTCGCAGCGTGCTCGCCTCGACGCGCAGGGGATACTCGTCCCAGCGATCGCGACGGACAACTTTCGCGAAGGCCTCGACGTGGAAGTAGTCCTCGACATCCACAGTCATGGCATTCAGGGGCTTGGGAGGGGCAGCTTGCAAGATGGCACAGTATCGGTGGGGCAGGGTCCTCTCCTCAAGGCCTGTCGCCGGGTTTGTCCTCAGGGCAGGACTCTCTCGACCGCTCGCGCGGGGATCCAGGATTCCGCGCCGTCAAGAAGTCGGACCGGAACCCAGGATTCCGTGCTTCCCGAGGCGCCTTCGCCTGGCCTGGCCTCGCCCGCCAGGGTCACCTCCGTTCCCGGCGGGAAGGGCCGCGAATGGGAGGGCGAGTACATTCTTCCGTTGCCGCGGCGTCCCTCGATCTCGACGAGAAGCACGCCTTCCCTGCGGCCCGTATCGCCGTAGGCCGTCACGAGGACCGAGCCGAACAGCGCCACGGCCGGGATTGCGGCGAGAATGCCGATAACGAGAAACGGCCTGCGCCTCACGAGGGCGATCGTGAAGCAGAGCATCGCCCCTGGAAAGAATATCAGAAAGAGCATCTTTCGGATTCGAAATGCGATGCCGTCATGCCAGAAGAACAGCGAGGTCAGGATCGAGGCGCCCGCCCCTCCCGCCGGCTTCTTGATCGGCAGGCGCTCGCGGATGTGCTCGAGCGCATCGGCGGCGCGCTGGTTGGCGGGGTCGACGGAGAGCGCACGCTTGTAAAAGAGGACGGACTCGCCTGTCGCGCCGGCGAAGTAGTAAGCGTTCGCTGCGTTGGTGAAGACCTCCGTGGTGGCGGCGCCGGCTGTCCATGCCTCCACGAAGCTCTGCGCGGCGGAGCGGTAAAGCTTCGATATCTCTTCGTGCTCGGAAGGGGTCCTCGATCTGATATCGCCGGCCTTGCGGAAGAGCAGGAGCCCGCGGTCAAAAGCGGCCTGTGCCGGACTGGGCGGCTGGGCCCTGATCGGGGCCGAGAATGCCGCCACTCCACCGAGGGCCAACAGGGTGAGTCTCAAGCGTGCAAGCAAGCCTCTACCTCTTTGAATATTCGGGAGGCTTCCTCGGCAAGGGTCGCGTCGCCGTCAGCGGCACCAAATCGAGCAGCATGGGCTTTTTCGACCAGCCCGGCCGCCCCGAGCCGGGCTGCCATGGGGGCGCCCGCACGTTCGAGCGCTGCAGCTACCTCGTCTGGCGATAGCTCGCCCGCTGGCAGGCCGAGCGAGTCGCGGAAATAGTTCTCGCAGGCTGAAGCGATCTCGCTCGTGCTCTTCGCCTGCGAAAGGGCTGACAGCGCGCGAGGAAGCGCCTGTGACTTGCGCTTGAGTGTCGGGTCGCGTCGTCGGAGTGCAAGGCGCACCGCAAATCCTGCGAGCAGCAACGGCGGTACGCTCACGCCGAGGAGAAAAGACGCGGAGAGGAGTTCGTCCCGTGGATCTAGAGTCGGGTGGACCTGGCCCATTGATTCGAAGTTCGCGCCGACGCCTCCCCGCTCCGCGATGGTGGAGGCCTGCGGCGCCTGGGTCTTCACGACGGCTGTCGCCTTCGGCTGTGCCGCCTGGGCGCCCGGGTCGACGAGCGCTGTTTGGAGGGCGCGTACCTTGATGGGGATCGGCTGTGATTGGGTCACCTGATACTTGCCAAGCCCCGGGTCGTAGTAGGGAAAAGGTACGGGCGGGATCACTGTCACCTTCGCGTTCATGGGACGTAGGATCTGACGAAAGACCTTGGCCTTGTTCTCGAGCTTTCCGCCGTCCACATCGCCCGAGACCTGAAAGTCCTTCGTGAGGCTCTCGATCTCCGTCCAGTGGGGGGGCTTCAGATCCTCAAGGATTCCCTGGCCGTAGACGCGTACTTCGAGGGTGATGGGAGCGCCCTCATCGACCTCGGTCGGATCCGCCGTGACAGTGACCTGGAACTTCCCAACGGCTCCGTTGAAAGCGAGAGGACGGCCCTCCGTTGGCAGCGGACGGACCTGGTAGACCGCGGAAGGGCTCTGCGCGCTGTATTCCTTCTCCTCCGCGACACGGACGGGAAACCCGAATGCGTCCCGGCCGGTCTGGGTGCGGCCCGTGGCGAACTTCATGGCGGCTCGCGCCATTCCCAGCTCCAGAGAGGAGGTTGTGAGCGGTGTGACCTCGAAGCCAAATAGGAGGGTGAGGTACCCCTTGCCGGACTTTTCCGCGAAGCTGCGCTGGACCAACACGTTGCCCTTGTTGCCGATGGTTACGGCGTCGGCCTCGACGTCGCTCAGGGTGGAGATGGGTTGGATCTTTACGCCCGAGAGTCCAATGACAGGCAAGTCGATGCTACTCAGTCCGTAAGCGTTGTTGCCGCGGCGAAACGCGAAGAAGTCATCGCTCTCCGTTGTCTGGCCGAAGTAATAAATCGTGTAGAGCACTCGAAAAGCTGATCCGACCGGGCCCCCGGTCGGCGTGAGAGTTGTTTCCATCTGAAGCCCGACCTCCGGGCGTTCGTAGACAAGGAGCTCAACGGGCTTCGACTTGAGGACCTCGCCGTTTCGACGCCTCACACTGGCCGGCCCCAGGGTGAACCTCCCCTTGTTTCCGGGGAGCGGAATCAGCTGATATCCGTAGGCGCTGAAGCGGGTTGTGCGGCCATTGATGGAATGGGCCTGCATCGTGGGGCCCGACGGCCCGCGCATCTCGAAGCCTGCAAGCTGCGGGAGCTGCGGGGCGCTCATCCCATTTTCAGGATTGAGCACCTTGACCGTGAGTGTCACCGGCGACTGTGTCCACGTGAGCCCGCTTTCGAGCTCGAGCTCCACCTCGATGGCCACGGCCGAGCGCAAGCCGGCCATACACGCGGCCATGCACGCGCCAAAAAAGAATCGATAGTGGATTACCAATCTCTCTCCACGCTCAGCGTCGATGGGGCCGAGAAGAGCTTCTTTTCCTCCTCGCGCCGTTTTCGGTCCATGTCCTGTTGACGGAAGCGGGCATCACGAGGTGACAAAGCATACGGCTTCTGCTCCTGCTTGTCCCTGTCGGGTTGCTTTTTCTGCTTTGAGTCCTGCTCCTTCTGCTGATCTTGCTGCGGGTCCTGCTTTTTCTCCTCGTCTTTCTTGTCCTTCTTGCCCTGGAGCAGCGCGAGGGCTTCCTCGAAGAGTTTGATGTCGCTGGCGATCGCTGTCTTTGCGTCCGCATCCTTGGCCTGGGAGAGGAGCTCGGCCGAGGCAAAGACCTTTTCCTCGCCCTCGTGGATCTTCTTCACGGCTTCCGAGACCTGCGCCGGAGGCTGTGCTCCACCGGCCGCGGCGGCGCCCTTGACAGTCTTTTCGAGCTCACTGGCAATGCCGCCCGCCTCCTTGCCATCCGTGCGCTGACCCTGCTCGAGCGATTTGCGGGCCGGTGCCTTCGAATCTTCAGCGAGCGTCGCAAGCTCTTGCGTGGCGTCACTCGCTGCCTTCTGTCGATCGATCAGCTCCTTGAGGCGCTCCTCGGGCGGCTTTGGCGGCTTTGGGAGCAGCTCCGCCGCGCGTTGGAGGGCCTCGAGAGCTTTCTTGCCATGGGGGAGTGCAGGCATGGGAAGCCCCTGGGTCAACTCCTCCCTCGCTCGCGTCGAGGCTTCGAGCGCCTCCTTGCCGGCGGTCCTGAGACCCTCGGTGAGCTTCTTGGCCTCTTCCGCCGAGAGCGGTGGGCCCTCCGGCGGGACGCCAGGATGTCCGGGCGTTTTTTCCGGCGGGGCGGGTGTAGGTGGGACCTCGGCATTGCTCAGGATTCCTGCGCCCCAGACGACGTCGTCCTCGTCCTCGGTGAGGAGCTTGGCGTCTTCAAGGCTCTTCGGGCTCACGAGCTTTGCCAGGGGCAGCAACACCTTGTCCTTGATCGCGTCGACGATCTGCTTGCCGAAACCTTCACCCTTGACCTCCGGCGCGATGCCGCCTGTCTCGGCTCTCACGAGCGTGTCCATGGCTTCATTCAGGGACTCCTGGCGCCCGACAGCCTCCCCGATGAGCTCCTGAATCTCGAACGGGAATGATTCCGAGGCCGCACGCAGCTCTACCACAGCCTTCGAGTGTGCCGTCGCTGCAGCTTCGCACTCGAGCTTCGAGTGCGAGACTTCCGCGTCCGTCATGGCTTCGATCGCCCGCGTGACTGCCTCGGCCGCTCGTTCCTTCCGCTTCTTCTCCTCCTCGGTCGGCTCGGGAGTGGCCGGGGGCTTCGGCTGACCCGGCTGGGTGGCGGGCGGAGTTTGTGGCGGCGCGATGAGCGCGTGATGGAGCTTCTCCGCGAGCGCGCGCGTCTCGGTGGTCGACTTGCGCAGCCGGCGGGAACCGAGGCGTACACTCTGCGCGCTCTCCCTTGCGAGCGCCCGGCTCATGCCACGGTGGAGACGCTCCTTGTCGGCGAGCGCCTTTACCAGGCGGTCAGGCGACTTCAGGGCCTCCTCCTCCGCTCTCTTGCGTTTTTCTTCCTCTATCTTCGCGATTGCGTCGAGCACGGCCCGAAGCGCCGTCTTCGTGATCCCCAGGTTGCGCGAGATGGCGGCGCTTGGTGGATCCACGGATCTGAAGAACTGAGCGGCCGACTGGTAGGACTCGGCCGCCTCGGCGAGCTTCCTGGCTCGTTCGTCCGGGTCCTCCAGGGCTTCAGCCTCCTGTGCCATGGCCGCAGCCTTTGTGAACGCCGAGTGGCCGGCATTGTAGAGCGCGGCTGATCGCAGCTCGCCATCAGCCTTCGATGCCACTTCCTGGAATCGTTCGACGGACTTGTCCACCGAGCCAGCCTGTGCCCAGCTCACCCCGGAGTTGAAGCGGCGTGTGAGCAGATCCCTGGAGGACTCCTCGCTTTCGTAGGCTTGCGCTGCCTCCTCGAAGCGCCCGGCCTTGAAGGCCTCGTTGCCGCGCTCGAGGGCTGTCGGCTCGTTTGCCGCCAGTGGACTGGCGATTACTATCACGGTGAGAAGAGCTCTGGCTTTCATGGCGACGATCCTCCGGCTGCGGCCTCGAGCTGGGCGAGTTGACCCCGGCGGGGCCGCTCGCTCACAGCCAGATACAGGAGAAAAAAGGCGAGACCTGCAAGCAAGAAAGGCTGAAAAATCTCCGTGTACGTGACCTGCTCCTCCTCGACCTCGCGGCCCGCTTCCAGCGCGATCGTCTTGTTGAAGTAGTCAGCGAGGTCGAAGTTCAGGGTTCCCACGGCGTAGTAACTTCCCCGGGGAGCCGCGTTCACCATGTCCTGAAGAGTCTTTGAGTCGAGCTTGGAGTAGACGACCTTTCCGTCGCGGCTCTTGAGCTGCAGGACCTGTCCGTTCGCACCGTGGATCAGGATCGGCGAGCCCTGTTCGCTTCCGAGGCCGACAGCGTAGATGCCGATGTCCGCCTCGCGGGCAGCCTGCGCCGCCTTGAGCGGGAACGAGTCCATGTCCTCGCCATCGGTGACGATCAGGATGTCGGCGAAGGATTCGCGCTTCGCCTTGCGCTCCTCCGTGATCACGGTCTCCCCGGGTTTCACTCTTTCCTCCTCCGTGGGCGCGTCGGGTCGAGCGCCCAGCAGCTCCGAGAGGGCCTTGCGCACGCCATCGCCGATACGGGTGCCTCCCTGGGAGGCGCTCCGTGAGTCGATGGTTCGCAAGACACGCTTGAAGTAGCTGTAGTTGCTGGTGAGCGGGCACTTCACGATCGCGTTTCCAGCGAACGCAATCAGGCCGAGGCGGTCGCCGCTGCCCTTTGCCTTGACAGCATCGCAGAGATCCTCGAGCTCGAGCTTTGAGCGCTCGAGGCGATTTGGCTGGATGTCCTCGGCGAGCATGCTCTTCGAGACGTCGAGTACGATTGCAATGTCCCGCGCCGTTGTCCTGATGCGGGTCTTGTCGGGGTTGCCCCTGGGCTGCGCAGTGGCCAGGGCAAGGAAAGCCACCGAGATCGACAGGAGCATGGCTCTCAGCCAGCGCCTTGTGCGGAGGGACTTGAGCCACTGCGTGGACCTGGCTGGATCGTAACCGAACAGGGAAAGCTTTCGCAGGCGAGCCGGGAGGCTCCAGGCGAAGAGCGAGAGCAGCGCGGGGACCGCCCAGAGGAGGAGGAGCATGTCAACCCAGCCCCACTGAAACTCGCGCAGGATCATGGAATCCCCCTGAACAGGGTCTCGCCGAGGAAGAGAGCGACGAGCATGCAGCCCAGCGCGGGGAGGAGAAGCCAGTGGTACCGCTCCGTGTAGTTCGTGTACTCGATCTTGCCGATCTCCGCGCGCTCGAGCTGGTCGATCGCGGTGTAGATCTCCTGAAGCTCTTCACCGCTGCGCGCCAGGAAGGCCTTTCCGCCGGACTCCTTTACCACCTCACGCGCTGGCTCCAGGAGCTCGTCCTCGGAGTACTCGCCCACGGCCCGTCTGCCGAAGAAAGTGTTTTCGTAGCGGGTCGTCTCGCTGAAGAGCACATAGTAGACCTTGATTCCGTTGGCAGCCGCGTACTTCCCGGCCTCGACGGGGTCGATCTCGCCCGCATTGTTCTGTCCGTCCGTCAGCAGGATCGCTACCTTGCCCTTGATCTTGTAGGCGCCTTGCCCCTCGCCCGACTTCAAGTCCTCCTCGGCGGTGATCAAGGAGAGCACGGCCCTTTGGAGGCCGTCGCCGATTGCCGTGGCGTCGAGAGGATTGTTCTTGTAGCCCTGGAGCTCGTCGCGGCGTTTTTGCTTGAGCTTGTCGTAGGACACGGGCTGATCGTAGGGGTCGAGGGCCGGCTCCATGGACCGCAGGTTCTTCACGGACGTCAGGAGCGGCTCGTGGGGGACAATGAGCGGGCAGCTTTCCTCGGTGAAGCGCGCGAACGTGGTGAGGCCGATGAGGTCGGTCTTTCGGCCCCTGAGCCCGCCTCCACCGGCCACGAATTGCTGAAAGACCTCCTTCACAATGTCCATCTTCTTGCGCTCGTTGCGATCGGATTCGGAGCCAAAGCGCATCGCCTCCTCCATGGACGACGACCGATCGAGCACCATCTCGATCGCGATACCCTGGCTGCTGACGATGGTCGTCTCCCGTCCCTGTCGGGGGCGCGCAGCCGCCGTGACAAGACCGAGGATTGCCAACAGCTCGAGAAAAGGGACAAGAATACGGGCCCGCTGGCGGAAAGTTGGACGAAGACCCTTCAGCCGGATGACTGTGGGGTAAACGATCGCCGCAACGGCACGGCGCCGCCGGTAGCGCCAGAAGAAGACGCCCAGGGCCGGAACAGCGAGAAGGAGTAGCCAGGGATTGTGAAGCTCAACAGGCAGCCATCTCATGCAACCTTCACCTCCGTGGCAGTGGTTTCAGCAAGGAACTGTTTCACGACGTCGAAGGCGCCCTGGATGGTCTTTGCGTCGGGCTCAAAGCGTGCGAACTTCACCTGGTCGCACAGGACGAGGAACTCTCTCAGACGTGACTTGTGCGATGCGAGAGCCGGGTGGTGAGAGCTCTCATCCAGGAACTCCTCTGTGGTCCGCTCGGGTGCCTTCACCTCGAACCTGCGCTCGATGTACTCGCGCAGAATGTGTGAGAGGTGGACAAAGAAGAGTTCGATCTCGCCCTTCTCGATCAGCCCGAGCGCCACGAGACGCCGCAAGGCTTCATAAGCGAGCTCATGGGGTGGCGCGGGAAGGGGGACGGAGCGTTTCTTGCGACGGAGGAGCAGGTAAGCTGCGCCCAGCGTGCTCAGCGCCACGGCAGCGATCCCGACGTAGAGGCCCGCACGCGAATCTTGCGCCAGGGGAGGCGACTCATAGATCCCCACCAGGGGCTCGAGGGTGAGGTCCTTGACGTTGTCGATGGCCTTGACCGTGACAGGCACCTCCTCGGTGAGGAAGAGCTGCTCGGACTTTTCACCGGATCGGTGGAAGTAGACGGCAAGCGGCGCGACCATCAGCGTGCCGCTCCGGTCAGGCTCGAGAGTGAGTCGCTTTGTCAGTACCTTCACCGCGGCGGTCGACGGCGCCGCTGCGTTGCCCGGCGCCATCCCGCCCTCCGACCTCGGGGTCGCAATTTCGACGACCGAGAAACCCTCGAAGTCCTCCGGAAGATACTCCGGAAACTCGGCAACAAAGCCGTCGTCGACGCGCAGCTCCTGCTCCAGCGTGACCCTTTCAGAAAGGCTGACCTCCACCCGGTCAAGGCGGAGTGTGAGCGTTACCGGCGTGCCCTCGTTGAAGGTTTTCTCGAAAGCCCAGGGGGACTTCGCATCGACCCGGGGAGCTGTTGGGCCACTGCTGGTGCATCCCACGAGGAGTGCGAGGGCGAGCGGTGAGTTTCGAAACGGGAGCCACCTCATGGCTTCTTCGGCGCTACTTCCTTCTCCTGGTTCGCGTTCGAGGGAGGCTCCTGCTGGGGGGGCTCCTTCGAGTCCAACATCTCCACGCGGAACTTCTGGGAGAGGAGCGTACGCAAGTTATCCATCGCTTCCTTGCGCTTCAACTGGGCCAGGTCGGCACGTACCCTCGGCTCGGCTTCCTCGGCTGTGAGTTGCCGTTCGGGCCGCTTCCCTGTGACCTTGAAGACATGGTACGCGTCCGCCACCTCGATCGGCGTCCTGGAGACCTCTCCCACTCCAAGCGCCAGCAGATGAGCGGTGACCTCGGGCGCAAGACCGATTTCAGGGACGGGCTCGCCGCTCGAGGCAATACCCGCTGCCGGCTCGAGCTTCACCTCGCTCGCCCTGGAAGGATCCTTCAGCTTCTCGATTGCAACCTCTGCCTCCGCGGGGCCCGGGAAACGGGCGAAGGAGAACTCCACGCCAGCCTTCTCCAGGAACTTTGACTTGTTCGCCTCGTAGTGGTTTCTGATCTCGGTAGGCCCCAGGGATTTCAGGGCATTTTCCGCTTCAGCCTCGATCACTCGATTCGCAATGTTGTCCCTCCGAAATCGAGCGATCGCCTCGAGCGAGGCGGCGTCGTCAGCGAAGCCGCGCTCCAGGCCCTCGAGGTAGAGCACACGGCGGGAGATCGCCTGCTGTGTGACCCGACGCAGCGTCTCCGGGTCCTTCATTTCCTTGTCGACAATGTCGGCGGTCTTTTTCTCAAGCTCACCGGGAGTGAAGGGCGCGCCATCGAGCCTGAGGCTCTGTGACACCTCACCGAGGAGCTCGGCTCGCAGCTCTTCCTTCGTCACCACCTCCTCGCCGATCCGGGCCACGGCAGTCCCCTGGGTCTCCTCGCCAACGGCGAAAGCACGAGACAGGCTGTCGCGGACGTCGCGCTTGCCGAGGGCATCGAGGCACTCGACCAGGAGTTGCCGCGCCCGGCGCTTTTCATCTCGCGTCACGGGGAACGAGTCGACCTCGCTGAGGCTGCGGGCAGCTTCCGCGTACTTCCCGCCTTCCTTCAGGCATTTTCCGCGTCGATAAACCAGGTCTGCCTGCTCCTGGGGCGTCAGCTTCGCCAGCGCCATGTGCTCTGCCCAGACCTGCTCGGCCTGGACATAGAGCGTGCGCTTCTCGAGCTCGATCGCGAGGTTCTTCAGGCGGTCCGCCGCGGCCGGGTTGTTCGCGGCCTCGGCGGGCGTCGAACGCTCCATCCGCTCCACAACGATGAGGACGATCACAATCAATGTCGCCAGTAGCGTGAGCCAGGGGATGAGGCCGCTGCGATATCGCTGCCTCGGAGGTGCTGGCAAGGAGAGGTCAAGGGGTGTGGCCATGGTCTCTGAATACCCTCAGCGAAACATCTTCTTCCCGCGCATGCGGAAAAAGTTGGAAAGGTCTTTGATATAAGGTTTGCCGGTCGTGACCTCGAGCTCATCGATCTTGAGTGACCTCAGTAGCTCGTCTTGCTTCGCGCGTTCGTCAAGCCCCCGCGACTGAAAAAGCTCCCGAACGCGCTGGCTTTGCGAGTCGACGACCACAATCTCTCCGGTCTCGGCGTCCTCGAGAGTGATCAACCCGACCTTGGGGAGCGAGGTCTCCCGCGGATCGGAGGTGCGCACGGCGATCACGTCGTACTTGCCTCGCACGGCGGCGAGCGCCTTCTCGAAGTCCTGAGCGATGAAGTCCGAGATCAGGAAGACGGTGGCTCGGCGTTTCAGCACCTTCGCGAGGAAGCGAAGCGCCACCTCGATGTTGGTGCCTCGCGACTCGGGGCGAAACTCGAGAATTTCCCGGATGAGCCGCAGTACGTGTTTCTTGCCCTTCTTGGGCGGGATGTACTTCTCGACTTGATCGGTGAAGAGAACGGTGCCGACCTTGTCGCCGTTTCGAATGGCCGAAAAACTGATCACGGCGCTGAACTCGGCAGCGAGCTCCGCCTTCTCCTGCGTGCCGCTTCCGTACCGCTCCGAGGGGCTGACATCGACGAGGGTCATGACCGTGAGCTCCCGCTCCTCGCGATAGCGTTTCACGTAGGGCGTTCCTGCACGCGCGGTGACGTTCCAATCGATGGTGCGGATCTCGTCGCCCGGCTGATATTCTCGCACCTCCTCGAACTCCATGCCGAGGCCCCGAAATGCCGAGTGATACTGGCCTCCGATGGCGCTGTCGACCAGACGGTTGGTTCGGATCTCAATTTGCCGGACCTTCCTCAGAATCTCCTGGGTGATCATGCTGGTGCCTTTCAGGTCTGGGCGATCACGGCACCCGCACGCCGTCGAGCACCTTCTGAATCACGTCCTCGGCCTTCAACTCCTCCGCCTCCGCCTCGTAGGTGAGGATCACTCGATGCCGGAGGATGTCCATCGCCACTGACTTGACGTCCTGCGGGGTGACATAGGGCCGTCCATCCATGAACGCGTTGGACCTCGAGGCCGTCGCCAGGGCGATCGTGGCGCGGGGCGAGGCGCCGTACTCGATGATGTTCTTGAGCTCGAGGCCGAACTCCTTGGGGCGGCGGGTGGCCTGGATGAGGTCGACGATGTACTCCTTGATCTTGTCGTCCATGTAGATCTCGTCGACTGTCAACCGCACACGGATGATTTCCTCCGGGGTGACCACCTGCTCGACCTGACCCAGTGAGCGCGAAGATGTGCCCATGAGATCGAGAATCTTTCGCTCTTCGTCCCGTCTTGGATAGTCGATTCGAACCTTGAAGAGGAATCGATCGACCTGCGCCTCAGGGAGTGGGTAGGTGCCCTCTTGCTCGATGGGGTTCTGTGTTGCGAGGACAATGAAGAGATCCGGGAGCGGAATCGTCTGGTCGCCGATGGTCACCTGACGTTCCTGCATGGCTTCCAGGAGGGCGCTCTGAACCTGTGCGGGGGCGCGGTTGATCTCGTCCGCGAGGACGATATTCGAGAAGATGGGCCCCCTGCGCGTCGTGAACATGCCGCTCGAGGGGTTGTAGATGAGGGTGCCGATCAGGTCGGCCGGGAGAAGATCCGGTGTGAACTGGATGCGGCGGAAGTTGGCATGGATCGAGTCGGCCAATGTCTTCACGCTCAGAGTCTTGGCCAGCCCCGGCACACCCTCGATGAGCAAGTGTCCATTCGACAGAATGCCGTTGACGAGGGTGCGGACGAGGTGGTCCTGCCCGACGACCCGCTGTCGGATCTGACCAAAGAGCTTTTCGACAAAGGCGCTCTCGGCCTCGATGCGTTTGCCGATTTGCTTGACGTCGACGCTCATGTTCTCGCTCCTTGGGTTTTCGAGAAAGCGATTGTTTGGCCTGAGTTTACCGAGGATGGATGTACGAGACGGGCCGGAATCGCGGGAAAAGTCGTGCAACCCCGTCGCTCTTCGGGCCCCCCATCAGTCGCTCAATACTCCAGGGCCAGATCGTAGACCTGCTGCGAAGTACTTAGCGTCAACAAACGCTCTCGATTGTCCTTGAGGAAGGCAGTGACTCTGGAGAGAACCTTCAAGTAACTCTCCTGGAGGCTATCGGGTCCCAGAATCATCACGAGAACATGCACGGGCTTCTCGTCGAGCGAGTCGAAGCCGACGCCTTTCTTGTGGATCCCCAGGCCGACCACGAAGTCGTTGATAGATTTGAGTTTGGCGTGCGGAATCGCGAGCCCCAGTCCGAATCCTGTCGAGAGGAGCTTTTCACGCTCCAGAATTGCCTCGTAGACTTCTTCGGGCCGTTCGAGTGCGGTTGACCTCGCGAGGCAATCCACCATCGTGTGCAAGCACTCGTTCTTTGTTCCTTGGTCTAGCCACTGAATTCGGTCCAGCGTGAGGAGTCGGGAAAGGGATTTCATCAGGTCCTTGGCTTCGGGGCTTC
>SXGS01452926.1_pt1 | contig 13116 bp, 9 predicted proteins | sample 3174681 | NCBI WGS metagenome assembly SXGS01 (sample SAMN11356861, study PRJNA531348) | freshwater metagenome | isolation source: freshwater sample F1-80 | place: China: Fuxian Lake, Yuxi | collected 2017-12-25
ATAAGCCCAGATATATAACTCACCACCATTTATATTCTGTCCACTTAGAAACTCCGGCCAAACTATCACTTCTATTTCGTTGGTTAATGACAAATACTGCACTTTGTAATTGTTATTCTGATTAGATAAGTCGATTTTGTTTTGTACTTCAAACATATATTATAGTTGGCGATAATTGTTATTCTTAATACCGCAGGTATTGAGAATCTTTTTTGTGATTCGAGTAATTTGCATGAGATCCTCGAACCTGCGGTTCAAGGATGACATATCATTCTTAATTCGTAATTCTTAATTGAATTACATCCTATCCGTCATATTCACTACACGCATCAATTCCCTCAAATCGGTCTCGCCGGCCACTACTTTATCTAACCCGTCTTCTACCATAGTTACAAAGCCATTATTAATGGCATAGTTAAATATTTCTTTACGATTTGCTGATGACGAAACTAGATCATCAAGCTCATTATCAAAAGCTAAAACTTCACAGACTACAATTCGACCACGATAGCCAACGTGATGGCAAACATCACAGCCAGGAGCGTGATACAATTCTTTTACATGAAGATATCTAGCGCCAAGAAGTTTATGTTCCTGTTCATTTATTTTGTAAGGCTCTTTACATTTTGGACAAAGCCTGCGCGCCAGACGTTGCGCCATAATAGCAATGATTGAACCAGCCATCAAATAATTTGGCACACCAATATTCATCAAGCGTGGAATGGCGCCAATCGCGTCGTTAGTATGTAGCGAGCTATATACTTGGTGACCAGTCATCGCCGCTTGAATTGCGGTAATTGCCGTATCTTTATCACGAATCTCCCCCACTAAAATAATGTCAGGATCTTGACGCAATATTGATTTAATACCAGAAGCAAAATCCATACCAACATCGGTTTTGATGTTGGATTGACGAATCAGTGGGATACGATACTCTACCGGATCCTCCAGGGTCATGATGTTTTTATCGATGGAGTTGATGTGATTTAAAATACTGTAAAGCGTGGTGGTTTTACCGCTACCAGTGGGACCAGTCATGATTATCATACCTTCTGGACGCTGCACCATTTTCTTTAACAGATTAATATGACTTTCAGAAAAGCCTAAACTATCCATACTAACAATTGACTGCTTTTCATCCAAAATACGCATTACGATATTTTCGCCGTGAATCGTTGGCTGAGTTGAAACACGAAAGTCGATTTTACGTCCCAAAATTTCGGTATTGATGTGACCATCTTGCGGTTTGCGACTTTCGGCGATATTCATGCCGGAAATAATTTTGATACGCACCGTAACTGGCGAGAGGTGATCTTTATGAATAATTCTGATTTGCGACATTTTACCGTCGATACGATAACGGATACGCAAGAATAAATTATCGGGCTCAAGGTGTAAATCGGAGGCGCCGCGGTGTACGGCATCGTTAAGAATTGCATCCACCAAACGCACCATCGGACTGCGATAGTCGCCGCGCAATTGCGCTTCGTTGTAGCCTTTCGGATCGGTCTCTTTGTTTTGAGCGTTGTTTTCGATTTCTTTTAAGATACCCTCAATGGACATCTCATAATCGTAATATTGATCGATGGCACTAATAATATCAGCTTCTGGTGAGTAAACTAGATTAATAGTTAAATGTGGTGGAAAGAATTTTTTTACCTGATCAATAGCAATAATGTCAAAAACGTCCGACATTGTGATGGTTACTGAATCCATAGTGTAAGAAACTGGAATCAGTTTATTATGAATGGCAAAATCTTTGGGAATTTTTTTAACGAGACGAGTATCGATAATTGCTGACTTCAGGTCGAATTTTTTGATACCGGTAGATTCGTTTAAAATCTCACCCATCGCACTTTCTGACACGAAACCAAGATCGGTCAATACTGTTGCCAAAGTTTTTTTGCCGCCAGATCGGGCTTCTTCGATTAAGGCAATCTCCAGTTGATCTTTGGAAATGACTTGTTTTTCCAATAACTTACTACCTATGTCAGAAGCTGTATTTGATGTAGGCATGGGAAATTTTCGTTGATTAGAATGCGATTTTAAGTGGTGCTATGATTAGTTGGAAATTAAGGCGAGAATTTTAAATATTACTTATAAAATCAATGAATTAATATCAGAAATTATTCACACTGCGAAATTGTGAGAAATTTTGTTAGGCTGTTGTCCTTGAATGCGTAGGTATTTGAAAATTTTGTATGTTGCACGAAACCCTTGGTAATTTTGTCGCCAAGGATGACCTACGGTCTTTTTTAATTCGTAATTCTTAATCAATTTAAAAATGTCTGTTGTAACACGTTTTGCGCCATCACCAACTGGAATGCTACATATTGGCGGTGCCAGAACTGCTTTGTTTAATTATCTTTTTGCCAAAAATCGTGGTGGAAAATTTTTACTGCGCATTGAAGACACTGATGAAAAAAGATCAAGCAATGAAGCAATTGAAGCAATTCTGCAAGGCCTTAGTTGGCTTGGTCTTAAGCATGATGACAATTATGTTTTGCAGTCAAAAAATTTGGCGCGGCACAAAGAAATTGCTTATCAATTGTTGGAAAAAGGTCAAGCTTATTACTGCTACACTAGCGCCGAAGAATTGGAAGATATGCGCAAAAAAGCTGAAGAAAAAAATCAGGTTTTTCGTTTCAGAAGTCCGTGGCGCGATAAACAATTATCGCAACATTCAAGCGTAACGCCATCAATTAGAATCAAAGCTCCGCTTGTAGGAGAAATGGTGATTAATGATTTGGTGCAAGGCGAAATCAAAGTGCAAAATAGCGAGCTTGATGATTTGGTAATGCTTAGAAGCGATGGTACACCAACTTACATGATGGCGGTTGTAGTTGATGATCATGACATGGCAATTACTCATATCATTCGTGGCGACGATCATTTAACTAATGCTTTTCGTCAAAAAATAATTTATCAGGCGATGGGATGGGATGTGCCACAATTTGCTCATATTCCGCTAATTCATGGACCAGATGGCACTAAATTATCCAAACGTCATGGCGCTACTGCGGCAACTGAGTATGAAAAAATGGGTTATTTGCCAGAAGCTATGCGCAACTATTTGCTGCGTCTTGGCTGGTCGCATGGTGATGCGGAAATAATTTCCGATGCACAAGCAATTGAATGGTTTAATTTAGAAAAAATTGGACGCGCCCCTTCACGCTTTGATTTTGCTAAGCTCAATCATATCAATAAACATTACATCAAAGAAAAAAGTGCCGCAGAATTATTGTTATTGGTTAGTAAATTTTTTGAGAAAGAAATTTCAGATATTGAACAACAAAGATTACTATTGGCATTGAATTTTCTTAAAGAAAGAAGTGACAATTTACAGCATTTGGCAAGTGCATCGCAGGTTTATTTTAATGGCTGCAAGAAAGATTTAACCGATAATGATATGCAATTAGTTAATGAGAAAAAGTCATTACTACTTGAAATTAAGCAAGAGTTGGAAGCCCTACAAGACTGGACGCATGACGGTATCAAAAATATACTATCAGGCTACGCACAACAAAAAAATATCAAAATAAAAGATTTTGGTCCAACTTTAAGAATTGCTCTAACCTTTAATTCCGCTTCTGCTGGCGGAATATTTGAAGTGGTAGAAATTTTAGGAAAAGCAGAAGTAATAATGAGAATTGATTATATTTTGTGAAATTATATCAAAATTACATCTTTAAAAAAATTGCCATAACCTTTGTTGCCATCACGTCAATATTGGTTTCTCTTATTTGGTTTACTCGTATTATCAGCTTCATTGGTTACATTACAGAAAGTGGCGTTGAGATAAAACAATTTTTCGTATTACTTGTTTTGATATTACCTTGGCTGCTCTTGTTTATTATACCTATCGCATTATGCGTTACGGTGATTGTGATTTACTGGCGTTTGATTAGTCATAATGAAATTGTGATTTTGAAAAATTCTGGCATTGCTAATTATGCATTAGCTAAGCCAGCGATATTGATTGGTATTATTTCTACGTTGTTTTGCCTGTCGATCTCTTTGTATATTATGCCTTACGCCAATAAACAATTGCGCGTTTCAAAAACAGTAATTTCCAATAATTATGATAGCTTAGCAATTGCCGCCAAAACCTTTATTTACAACATCAAGAACATGGTGATTTATGTACAAAAGCGTGATGGCGATAATTTGAGCGGAATTTTTATTTACGACAATAGATCAAAAGATAATTCAGCGGCTATTACCGCCAAATCAGCAAAGGCAGAGGTGCAAAACGGATCAATCATTCTTTATTTGCAAAATGGTACTTTGCAAAAATATGACCGCACCAATAACAAAGCGGAAGTTTTAAGCTTTGCAAGCTACAGCTTCAACCTTAATGAGAGAGGTAGCGAAGATATTAACAAGTTGGTTTGGAGCGCTAAGGAAAGATATATTCACGAATTACTTAATCCGCAGGATGTTACTTTGAACGAAGACCAACAAAAAAGGATTCGCAATGAAATTCATAAGAGATTTATCTATCCGCTGTTTTCTTTTATTTTTAGCTTTGTAGGAGTCGCCGCAATGCTTGGTGGCGCCTTTAATAGAAGAGGAAATTCCTTGCCGGTACTTATAGCTGGCGGCATAGTGTCAACATTTTTAATTACAGAAATGCTTTTGATTACCTTGGCAGAAAGTAATACAAAACTGGTGACACTTCCTTATCTAAATCCGTTGCTGTTTATGATAATTTCTTGTTATTTGATAACGAGAAATCCGATGCGAACACAACGTAAGATAGTTAAGAGTTGATGACTCAGAGTTATAAATTGTCATCCTTTGGTAGAAACTGTCACCCCTAGTAACATAGTTGCTGAGGATCTCTTTTTGTAGTTCGAAAACTTTGCATGAAATCCTCGACATCTTTGCGATGTCAAAGATGACAAGTCCATTATCAACGATGTAATACATGAACAAAAAACTAATGAAAAATAGTGAGATAAAATTACTGATTTTGCTGTTACTTTTTGCAATTGCGGCGCTGATTTTGGCTTATGTAGCACAATATGTTTTTGATTTGCAGCCTTGTCTTTTGTGCATTTATCAACGCTTACCACTGCTTGGAATTGTTGCTGCTGGAATAGTTGGATTATTTTTGGGTAAAAAAAGTAGAAAGCTGGCGTTGATTTTATGTGTTGCGCTGATTTTGTGCGATGTGGCGCTCGCATCATATCAAGTGGCAATTGAAAAAAAACTGATTGTCGACAGCTCTTCTTGTGCCTTGTCTGATAACATTGCAGCACAAACTATTGAGCAAATGCAGTTGGAAATTTTAAGCGCCAAAATCAGTCGCTGCGATAGGCCGGAGTTCTTTTTCTTGGGTTTTAGTTTTGCACAATGGGCTTTATCATCTTATCTTGCGCTACTTGCGGTGGTTTTTGGCATAATCAAAATCAGCAACAACAAAGCTGGCAATGCCAACAACGAAGAAAAAATAAAGAAATAATACCAACCAAACTTTGCCACAACTATGCCGGCACTTGAAGCAAGAACGCTACGTGCCAACGTTGCTAGCGACGCCAACAAGGCATATTGTGTAGCGCTAAAAGCTGTATTACATAAAGAACTCAGATAAGCCAAAAACACTGCATCACCAATACCACCGCTGAAATTCTCAATAAAAATCACCCCGTAAAGTGTTGAAATATCATGACCAGTTTTTGCCAAATAAGAGAATGCTAAGTTGGATAACATTTGCATTATTGCTGCCAGCCATAATCCTTTGGTCATGCCAATTTTTTTTACGATAACGCCGCCAACAAAGACTCCAAACAAACTAGCAAATAGACCAAAAGTTTTGACAATGCTGGCGATTTCGATTTTGGTAAAGTTTAATTCCAGCAAAAATGGTAAAGTTAAATTGCCAGCGAAGGCATCACATAATTTGAAGGATATTACAAACAGTAGAATCGCTATCCATTTTTGATGATGACCAAATTCCGAAAATGGCTCAATTACCGCATGCTTAAACCAAGAGATGAAATTGTAATTGCCGCTTTGCCAATTTTTTCTAGTTTCATCGGCAATTAAAGTTGTAGCGATAGCGCCAATCATGATAGCGGATAGCAATAAATAAACTGAACTCCAACCAATATATTCCGCCATAATTAAGGCGCCGGCGCCTGAAATTAATAATCCGATGCGATAGCCATAAACATAACATCCAACTGCGATGCCCTGCTCTTCTTTTTTAATCAGCTCAATGCGATAGCCATCAATTACCGCATCTTGACTTGCTGAAGCGAAAGATAATAAAAAAGCAAAAAATATGATGGATGTAAGATTCTTCTCGCCGCCAGCAATGCCAAGCATGGCGATAGCAAAAATTAGTAATAGCTGTGCAGCAATCATCCAAGAACGTCTTTGACCAAATGTTTTGGTTAAATAAGGCAGCGCACAAGAATCAATGATGGGAGCAAAGCAAAATTTGAGAGTGTAAGGTAAAGTTACTAAAGAAAGAAATCCGATAATTTGTACATCGAATTGCGCATCGCTAAGCATGGCTTTTAGCGTTGATAATACTAGCGCCAAAGGCAGGCCGCTAGCAATACCAAGAAAAAAAATGACGAGAAAATTTTTTAGATTAAGAGATTTAATTGTAGCTCTAAGACTCATGGTTGTAAATCAAATGACTTATCTGATCGATAGTAAGAACCTCTAAATTATTATGTTCGCCAATCATTGGCGCATAACCCATTTCTTCAATAATCTCTATATGAGCAGCTTCAAGCACTACAAAAACAACTGATACTTGTTTGAATTTAACATGAAGATTATTGACTAATTTTAAGATTGATTCCTGATATTTCAAATTGCCGATGTAAGGAATATAATAGTTTAATTTCGATTTGAGATTTTGCGTTGCTTCAGCGTTATTGCGACTTTTTTGTTGTAGATAATCTTCAAAATAATGGTACCCTTTGAGATCAATGATATAAAGCCTTTGATTGATAACAAAGAACATTTCACACAACATTAATTTTGATTTTTGTGGCGCTAAATGCATAGGCAGAAAATAATCTTTGCCGCCAGTATGCCCGTTTTCTTGTAGTATTTGCGCTAGCTCATCAAGTAAATGCTTGGTTAAAGTTGAACCAGTGTCATGATCAACAAAAGCTTTAATATCATCAGCTTGTAATTCATTGCTGGAGCCGAGATAATCGCCAATATTTCTTAATGCGGCGCTAATAAAATTTTTATTACTTTCGCTTTCCATTTTGTAAACTTCTTGCACTTTTTTGAACAGCTCATTATTCATGCGCGCCACTTCATCTTTGTAATCCCTAGCTATAGCGTCTTGCAAGGATTTCCAGTCGCTCATTCTTTTTTCAATTTCACCAGCTTTTTGTAAAGCATTTTCGATCTGCTTTTCCGCTTCCAATCTCAATCTAACTTCTTCTTCTTTTTCTTTTCTTAAGCCTTCTATTTCCACCAAGAGAAATTCTATTTTACCACTATCTACTTTGGAATCTTTGATGATCTGCGATTGAAGCGTGGCGTACTTTCCTAAAGTATCATCCAACTTTGTTTTTAACTCTACTATTTCGTTTTCTGCCGCCTGTTGATAAGAATTTAACCTGATATAAAAAATGGCACAAGCTACAACCAAAGGAATGTAGCCAAGAATAATGAAAGACATTTGCAAACAAATTAGTTATTAAAACTTTGCAATAAAGTCACAGGAATATTATCAATCAAACGTACTGTTTGTAGATACGCCGCTATAAATATTCGCATTGGCTTGTGAGTATTTGTATTATCAAGTAATTGCAAATTCTGCTCATCTCTGATTTCTAAATAATCTATTTTTTCAAATCCAAGCTGAAGTAAATCTTTTTTTTGTTGCGCCAGTAAAGCAGAAATTTCAGTCAAATTTAATGATGATTCTTTTACAGCTTGCGCAATTTTGTTAAGTGTTTTATAGAGCAAAGCAGCCTGCACTTTACCGGTATCGTTCAATCTTTGATTGCGCGAAGATAGTGCCAAACCATCAGTTTGTCTGGCAGTTTTTTGAGCAACAATTTTTACAGAAAAATTCAAATCAGAAACCAATGTTTTTATGATTTGCAATTGCTGAAAATCTTTTTCGCCAAAGATAGCAAAATCAGGTTTTATGATATTGAATAATTTTGTTACAATTAATGCCACACCTTCAAAATGACCAGGACGAGTTGCGCCACAAAGGCAATCAGCTAGCTGAGTTGGAACGATTTTAAAGGATGGTAATTCATTAAAAATTTCCACATCTTCTGGCAAAAAAACTACATCAACTTTGCAGGATTTTAATTTTTCCAAATCGCTGTCATATTGCTTGGGATATTTTTGATAATCATTAAGATCGTTAAATTGCGTTTTATTAACAAAAATACTAACCACAATTATATCGGCAAAATCTTGCGCCGCCTTAATCAAGGACAAATGCCCATCATGCAACGCTCCCATGGTTGGTATTAGAGCAACTTTAATTGGATTTTGTTTGATTGCGGTTTTTTGCTTGCCAAGATAATTGCCAATTTCTGTAATGGTTTTTATTACAATCATAAATTTTGTTAGTCGTTGCACCATCTGATTAAATACAACTTTTAAAACATGAAACTGAGTCGGAAAGATAAATCTTTGTTGTTGCTAATAGTGGCTTGTTTAATGGTAGCTTGGAGTGTTTACTCGATACTTTCTAGTTTATTTGTTGGGGTTAATTTCTCATCATCCGATATTGTAAAAATATTTAGTGATAATGATAACAAAAGCCGCAAAGTCTGGTTCAACACCGCCAAACCACTAGAGAAAGAAGATGTCAAAGACAAAATTATATTGCTGAATTTTTGGAGTTATTCTTGCGTCAAATGCTTGCAGCTTATACCTGAGCTAAAAAAATTACAGGATGAATATGGTAATAAATTAGCCATAATTAGTGTGCATTCACCAAAATTTAGTAACGAAAAAAATGAGGGGGGCATTAGAAAGGCAATCATTCGTCACGATATAACAAATCCAGTTATTAATGACGCTGATCTAAAAATTTGGAATCAATATCAAGTGAAGTTGTGGCCAACTTTAATTCTATTTAATACAAATGGTAAGATTTACGATCAATATTTTGACCTGAATGACAGCAAATCAATTGAGCGCGCTTTAAGTGATACTAAGAAATTGCTTAACCGCTATAATCATCAGCTCAGCCGCAATAGCTTGCCGATCATTTTGGAAAAAAATCGCTTAATCAGCAATGTTTTAGAGTCGCCAACCAAAATAAAATATAGCGCAAAATTTGATTATAAATCATATAGCGGAGCAGCAATTTTTATCGCCAATAGCGCAAAAAATACTATTATCATCTCTTCAATTTCGGGGGAAATTTTAGCACAAATTGGCTCAGGAAAAAGCGGTAAAGAGGACGGCTCTTTTAGTGATGCCTCCTTTGATTTACCACAAGGCTTGCTGTATCATAACGATAAATTATATGTCGCCGACACTAACAACCACCTGATTAGAGAGGTTGATTTCAAAAGCGAAAAAGTTACCACTATTCTGGGTAGCGGCAATATTGGCTTACCCATTACTTCTGATAAAAAAATAGCGGCAAAAAAAGTTGATCTAGCTTCGCCTACAGATATTGAGTTTTTTCCTAATCGTCAATTTATCGCAATTGCTAACTCAGCCTCGGATCAGATTTTAAGTTATGATGTAGAAAAAAAAGAAGTGAGTGTTTTAGCGGGTAGCGGCAAAGAAGGTAATGAAGATGGTAAATTACCTAACAATTCTTTGGCGCAAACCAGTGATTTAGTGGCTTATAGTAACAAATTATATTTTATTGATTCCAAGAGTAACTCTTTGCGCTATCTAAATAACCAAGGAGTTGTGGAAACGCTAATCAAAGGCAAATTGCAATCATCACAAAATAATAAAAATTCGCCACAAAATAGAGATGCTTTGCAAAATCCGACTGGTTTAGAAATTGACGATAGCGGCATTTATATCTCTGATAGCTTTGATCATCAAATAAAAAAATATAATCAGACAACTAACGATTTGACTGTCTTGGTGGGAAACCAACAAAATGGTGATAGCCTAGGAACTAGAACATCTTTTGATGAACCAAATGGCATCATATCGATAATGGATCGCTTATACGTCGCTGACAAAAATAATAATCGCATCGTAGTGCTAGATCGTGGCAGCTTAGTCAGTTCCTTGCTTGACATCATGCCTCCTTTAAAATTACCTCAAGAAAGTTTGGCGGAATATTTACCAAATTTACAAACCTTACCAGCAATTAACGTTAAAGCTGATAATTTAGTTACCTTGGAAATTGCAATTGAACATGGCTATAAGATTAACGAAATGGGACCAAGCTTTATTAATTTATTGCAGGAAGAAAAAAAGGATCGCATGCAATTGATAAATGTTTATGATTGGCGCGCCATTGGCAGCAGAGAAATCAAATTACAACAGCTTGATATTGGTAAAAATTATATGCTGCAAGGAGTGATTTATTATTGCGAAAATAAGCAAAATTCTTTGTGCTATATTCGTAGCTACCAGCAAGAAATTACTGTTAGTAAAGATAGTAAAAATGACAAAATAACAATTAATATACCCAATTAAATATGACAAAAAAAGTGGTAAAAAATTTAGCAACAATACTTGCCAACTCTTACAGTTTGGCTCTTAAAACGCAAAATTATCATTGGAATGTAACTGGTCAAAATTTCAAACCATTGCATGAATTATTTGGCGCACAATATGAAGAATTATTTGAAGCTATTGATGAGCTTGCCGAAAGAATTAGAGCTCTTGAATCCTTTGTTGACGGTAGTTTTGAAGCTTTTTTACAATTGAGTCAAATTAAAAGCGCGCAGCAAAATATTAGCGCAAATCAGATGTTAAAAGATTTGGCACATGATCACAATTTGTTGGTAAAATTACTTAAAGAAGCAATTGTTGTGGCGCAAGAAGATAAAGATGAAGCCACTGCTGACATGTTTATTGAGCGCGTTCAAATTCATGAGAAGGCTTTGTGGATGATTAGAGCAAGTAGCTGAAAATAATTAAGAATTACGAATTTTATCCAACCGTCATCCTCCTATTTTAATTAACTATTATCCTCTAGCGTTCCCTTCCTCTTATCCTTAACTACGAAGTCGTTGAGGATCTTTTTTGTTCATCAAGCGAGTACTTTGCATGAGATCCTCAGCGACCTTGTCGCTAAGGATGACAGGCAAACTAAAGACTCAAGGACGTTAAGCACCCAGAAAAAATGATGATAAAAAAATAGCGCGAGCCTTGATAGACAAGACTCGCGCTTTTTTATTAGCTAAACCTATAACCTGTAAATGACAGATCAATTTGCGTAACGTATTATCACAATACCTTTACCACCAGCACCAGTAATAGCAGGACCACCATTACCGCAGGCGCCACCACCACCACCACCAGTATTTGCTGTTCCAGCAGTTCCAGAATATTGATTACCTGATGTGGTTTGTCCTGCACCACCACCACCAATACCACCAAGACCATATCTTGGTGGAGATGTATAGTTAGAACATCCGCCGCCGCCACCACCACCGTAGTAAACAGTGCTACCGGTAATAGTGCTTGCAACACCTGGACCTCCATCACCAATTGAGCTACATGGGCTGGTTATACCAGTACCACCGGCGCCGCCGCCGCCAAGAGTACCGTTACTACCACTACAAAAACTTTGCGATGCACCAGCGTAACCTTGACCAGCAGTTCCACTACCACCGCCACCGCCGCCACTACCGCCGTTACCATATCCAGTTACACCACCCCATTGTCCAAACCCACCAGCACCACCACCGACTGCTGTAAGAGTTGTAATGCCTGAACCAGAGACAGAAGAGTTTTGTCCGTTATTACCAGCAGTGCCTGTTGTTACCCCAGCGCCACCATTACCAACACTGACTGAATAACTACCAATTGGTACTGAAGAAATAGTGCCACTTAGTACACCACCACCGCCGCCACCGCCACCAGCGTTATAGTGGTGTTCTGAATAACCACCACTACCACCACCAGCAACAACGAGATATTGCACGTCGCTTAAAGAACTACCCTGCACGGTAAATGTACCACCACTTGTAAAGTAGTGAATTTTTTGTCCAGGAACGGTTGTAGTATCAACAGTATTACCACCAAGACCGGTTGTTTGAGCAACGCATCCTGTCACGGTAGGACTTGATCCATGAGATGTACAGGTATAGCTTGGAGTACCAGTGAAATATTGATCACAAGTATAACCACCACTACCAGCACTTGCCTGATAAGCAACGGTTCGTGAAGCAAATCCTGTACCACTAGGAGTACAGGTAATTGGCGTACAAGATCCAGAAATTACGCTAACACTACTGCCATTAACTGTACAAGCAGCAGCAGTTACGCTTCCGGTGTAGCCGGCCACGTTACAATTTACTGACGCACTTGAAGTGCTATAACCAGTAGTTGCGCCACTTAATCCTGTTATGTTACCAACGTTACAAGTTACGGATGAGTTTAGAATACACGCTCCGCCACCTGAAGATGGAATGGTTAAAGTTGAACCGTTAGTTGTACAAGTTGAGCTTAGAGTTGCACTACCATGATAACCAGAAGCATCGCAACTAATTGTAGTAGCATTTTCTGCTACAGTTCTACCCGAAGTAATACCAGCATTTTGAGTGACGTTACAAACTACCCGTGGATAACGTATTATCACAATACCAGAACCGCCACCGCCAGCACTAATACTACAGTTAGCGCAAGCACCTCCACCACCACCGCCAGTATTTGCAGCAGCCGTAGATCCGTCTCCATTTTGTATCGCCCCGTTAGCACCACCACCACTACCACCACGACCATATTTAGTAGTGTCAGATCTACTATTCATATATCCGCAATATCCGCCACCACCGCCACCGCCATAGTAAACAGATGTACCATTTCTGATGCTACTTGCAACGCCAGGACCACCATCACCACCATTAGTTTGACATTGGTTAACCCCTGCACCTCCAGCACCGCCACCGCCAAGAGTACCTTCACCAGCACATCCACCAAGAGTAGCACCAGCATAACCTTGACCAGCAGTTCCGG
>SXGS01571425.1_pt1 | contig 13116 bp, 8 predicted proteins | sample 3174681 | NCBI WGS metagenome assembly SXGS01 (sample SAMN11356861, study PRJNA531348) | freshwater metagenome | isolation source: freshwater sample F1-80 | place: China: Fuxian Lake, Yuxi | collected 2017-12-25
GCGCCTAGCCAGCGATCCATTGGGCCGCCAGCAAAACAGGAAGTTATTTCTGCGCGGACCCTAAGCTCGCCCTATCGAGGTTGCGACAACGCCGCGGAATCGTGTTCCGGACCATTATTTCTCAAACGGTGGATGACCTTTCGGAGGTCGATGCCGAGTTCAGCTAATGGTGCGCTGCGCTCGGGGGGTAAGCGCGTGGAAACATAGATTTCGTGATCGTGAATCAGCTTGCTGCCATGTGAAATGATGTTTATATGTGTACGATAGTATGAGAATCACAATAGATATCGATGCAAATTCCATGAACAGCATTCACACTCTGACCGGCCAAAAGAAGAAATCACCAGCTATTGCCCAGGCGTTGGCCGATTATATCCGCACTCAGAAGAAACGACGACTAATCGAAAGAGCACTGGCAGGGCGCACCGACTATTCCTCGACGAACGAGCAACTGGAAGCTGGCGACGTGTATGAAGCTCGTTGACACCTCAGTTTGGGTGGAGTTTCTGCGGCGCAAAGGCGACCCACAGGTTAAGCACAAGGTCGCCAGTATGATCGAGGCCGATTTGGCCGGCTACACCTGCCCTGTCCGTTTTGAGTTGCTGAGCGGCGTCAAGACTCACGAGCAAGGCGACCTTGAGCAGACGCTGGCGCTGGCCCGGCTTTTCCCATTTGAACCTGTGGATTGGTGCGAGGCGGCCTTCCTTGAGCGGCGGTTGCGCGGCAAAGGCCTGACCATCCCTCGGAACGATCTATTTGTTGCCGTGGTCGCCATCCGCACCGAACTGGCGGTGGTATGCCGGGATGAACATTTCGCGGCCATGCAAAAGATACTGGGTGGCAAGCTGCTCGTGGAATCGGTTTAATCCGCTGTAAACAGTCCCCGCAGCGAGAGGGGGCCGCGCGCGCGCATGTCTTGCAGGATCGCCAGCAAAGTCGGCGAGCCTTTGTTAGCATTTCCCGAAATCTTTCGATGTCGGCGCGGACAATGGCAAGGACCTGTTCCTGAGAAAGGATATCTTCAACATGAATGAATTGCTGTTCATCCGTGTGATGATCGCCACGATCAACTCATCAAGACTTACCGGACTTCGGTGGGACCGGGTGTGCCGTTATTCGCCCGCGCAACGGATGGGCGCTTGCAAGTCTGTCATCACAGGAAGTCCGGAGCACAAGCACATTTCCAAAAGCTTTGTGGAACGTTAGAAGCTAACCGCAGTCAGGCTAGGATCTCGCGCACCACCTGCCCGTGCACATCGGTCAGGCGATATTGACGGCCCTGAAAGCGGAACGTGAGACGTTCATGGTCGAGGCCCAGACAATGAAGAACCGTGGCTTGAAGGTCGTGGATATGAACCGGGTTCTCCACGATATTGAAAGAAAAATCGTCCGTTTTTCCGTAAACGACGCCTCTTTTCACGCCGCCGCCAGACAGCCACATCGAAAACGCCCGGCCATGGTGATCGCGACCGTAATTCTCCTTGGTGAGGGCGCCCTGACTATACACGGTTCGTCCAAACTCTCCGCTCCAGACGACGAGTGTGTCATCGAGCATCCCTCGTTGTTTAAGATCCGCCACCAGTCCCGCTGAAGCTTGGTCCACGTCTTTTGCGAGCACCCCGATGCGCTCGGGGAGTGAACCGTGGTGATCCCAACCCCGGTGGTACAATTGGATGAAGCGGACTCCCCGTTCGGCCAGGCGGCGGGCGAGCAGGCAATTTGCGGCATAACTTCCCGGTTGCCGCGCGGATTCTCCATAAAGCTGGTACGTGGACTCCGGCTCCCCAGAGAGGTTCATCAGTTCCGGAACAGACGTCTGCATGCGGTAGGCCATTTCGTACTGCGCAATGCGAGTCGCTATCTCTGGGTCGCGGGCTTCTTGATACCGGCGTTGGTTCAGGCTTCCCAGGGTGTCCATCCATCGACGGCGTCCCGCCGAATCCATACCCGGGGGATTGTTCAAGTACAAGACCGGTTCGGGGCCTCCCCGCAGTTTGATCCCTTGGTGCAAGCCTGGCAGGAATCCGCTGCCCCAGAGCCTGGAGAGCAATCCTTGATCGCCGGTTCCCGTGGACGGAGTCGAGATCAGGACCACGAAAGAGGGAAGTTCGTTGCTCTCCGCGCCAAGGCCATAATCCACCCAAGAACCCATGCATGGCCGCCCCGGCTGCTGGCTTCCAGTCTGAAAAAAAGTGATCGCGGGATCGTGATTAATCGCCTCCGTGTGCATTGAATTAACGACACAAAGTTCGTCGGCGATTTTCTGGGTGTACGGCAGCAAGTCACCGATCCGGGTCCCGCTCTGGCCGCAGGGATGAAACCCGAATTTGCTCGGGGCAACGGGCAGTCGCGCCTGACCGCTGACCATGCCGGTGATGCGTTGACCCATCCTCACGGAGTCGGGCAGGTCCTTGTCGAAGTGTTCGGCAAGGTTGGTTTTTTGGTCGAGCAACTCCAATTGAGAAGGGCCGCCGGATTGGAACAAGAAGATCACACGCTTGGCCGTGGGTGTGAAATGGGAGACGGAACTCGCCGTTCCCGAGGCTGCCACCGTGCCGCCGTCGCCCAGCAGTTGATTCAGAGCCAGGGCTCCCAATCCGAGCATTGACTGGCCAAGAAAGCGTCGCCTGGATGGAATGGAGATCGAGTTCATGCGTTGAGCCGCCAAGATTCGAGCAAGGCGCATCGGAGCCTGAACCCTGTGGGGTTGGCCGAAAAGAACAAAAAAGGACGAAAGAGACTCTTTTTCGGTTCTTCTCGTTTCTTTCGGCGATTCGGTTCATTGAAAGGCCGGACCTCTAAAAAATGGACGTGAGTTGAGGCCATGAACCTGGGATCGCTGGCATCTCGCCGGCAAGATTGAACAGGGGGCCGGATTCGCCGGCGAGGACGCCGGCGCACCCAGTTCGGTTCATCGAAAGGCGATGATATCGATTTTACCTGTAAGAATCCACGACTAATCCCGCGTGATGGTTTCATCCAGGTTGAGAATCAGACTCGCGATGTTGGCGTAAGCGGCGAGGTCCGGGGCGGGGATTTCTTCGGGAGCGGACTGGACGCCGGCGCCGGCCGCAACGTAGGCTTTTGCCGAGTCGTTATTTTGAGTGTAATAGGTCATCCGTTCCCGCAACAACGTCGTGAGACGATCCAATTCGTAGCTCTCTGGCTCCCTGGTCGTGGCGCGTCTGAAGCCGAAGCGGATGCGGTCTTTTTCCTGGAGGCCTCCTTCCAGCAGCATCCTCAGAGCCAATCCGTGGGCTGCTTGGAGGTGTACGCGATCGTTCATCAAGGCCAGTGCTTGCAGGGGTGTGTTGGTCCTAAGCCGTCTTCCGACGCAGGTTTCCCTGTCTGGCGCGTCGAACGTGGCCATTGTTGGATGAGGCACGGTCCGTTTCCAGAAAGTATAGAGGCTGCGCCTGAATCCGTCCCGGCCTTTCGACGCGGTGTAGGAAGTGCCGGGATAATCCGCGGCGACAACGATTCCTTTGTAGAGGTTCTCTGGTTGGTAAGGAAACGCCGGCGGCCCGCCGATGCTAGTTTCCAGAAGCCCGCCGATGGCCAAAGCCTGGTCACGGAGCATTTCCGCTGTCAGCCGTTGTCTAGGGCCGCGAGTGAGCGATCGATTCTCGGGATCCAATTCATTCAGCGCGTCCGTTGAACGAGTGTCCTGGCCGTAAGTCGCCGATGTGACGAGAAGACGGAGCAGTTTCTTTACGTCCCATCCTCCTTCCACGAACTTGATCGCCAGCCAATCCAGGAGTTCGGGATGGCTTGGGGGATCCGATTGCAGGCCGAAATCTTCAACGGATTTAACCAGCCCGGTTCCAAACAGGGAATGCCACATTCGATTCACGACCACGCGCGATGTCAGCGGATGGTTCGGATGGGTGAGCCATTGGGCCAAGCCAACACGGCTCCGTGGGGCTTCTTTCGGGAATGGGAGGAGGAACTCGGGCACTCCCGGAGTGATGGCTTCCCCAGGTTTGTCGTACTGCCCGCGAATCAGCACGTGGGTGGTGCGTGGGGACGCCAGTTCCCGCATGACCATCGTGCTCGGAGCGCTTCGCTCGAGAGCGATCAGCGCCGCTTTCGAAACCCGCCATTGGGCTTTCACACGAGCGAATTCGGAACTTTGGGCTTCGAGCCAGGCATCCCGCATGGCGGCGGTGGGAATGGCCTTTCTCTGAAGAATGAATCCCGCCGCCTGATGCCCCAACTCAGCCCGAACTTCCCTCGCCACGAGCTCGCTATCGAACGGCTGTGAATACAGGCGCAGGTCGGCCAGCTCTCCTTTGAACGCCGATGATCGAGCATCCTTGGAGGCGCCGAGGAGGGTGGCGCCCGAAAGGCCGGTGATTCCTTCAATGCCATCGTGAACGACATCGCTGAGGCATTCTTCCCCGTCGATGTAAACACGGAGATCGGCCGCCTTGCCTGACTTCTCACAGATTACCAGGACGTGGCTCCACTGTCGGTACGGGAGGAAATCCTTTGTGACGATGTTGGCGGAGTAAGCGGGCCATCGGCGGATGGCGCGAAGATCAATGGCGCCTTGAGCGGTCAGCCGCACCTCAACGCCTTGCCCATAACTGCCCGAGGAGGGGGGAAGGGAAAAATCGGCGGTCGAGAACACAACCACTTCATTCGTATTTTCGCGGTTCAGCCAGCTTGAGAACGCCCATCCTTTGCTTGAGCTATTCTTGGGCAGGGCATCGGTTCGCAAACTGGCGCCGCCATCGAAACGAATGACGCCCCGATCGCCGGGACCTTCATTTGTGGTGGCTGTGATGGGGGCGCGGAAGTGGAACGGTGTTCCTCCGGCCACGTTCGAGAGCGTCATCGAGCTCTTGCCCAGGGAGGTGAGGTCGAAGGCGATGATGAGGTTGGTCGTTTGAAAGGTCGAGGCCGTTGGGTGAGGATTGGAGGAAGGCGAGGTTTTGTAGGTCTTCCAAGGGAATCGGCGGGACGGACGTTCCATCGCGTTTGCCTTGAGTTCGAGTTCAGCGGTCAACTCGCGCTGACGCCTTTGCTGCTCGTCAGTGGGCGCGCGGAGCAGTGGCGCCGCGTTGGCGATTCGGCCGTCTTCCCCGTGTTCATCAACGTTGTTGAAAAACGCGAACAACCGGTAGAAATCCCGCTGCGAAATCGGATCGAATTTATGGTCGTGGCACCGCGCGCAAATCATGGTGAGTCCGAGCCAGGCGAGGGAGGTTGTGTTGACTCGATCCGCCACGTACTCGACCCGGTATTCCTCGTCAATGATGCCTCCCTCGGAGCTGATCACATGGTTTCGATTGAAACCCGTCGCGATCATCTGCTCGAGAGTTGGCGAGGGGAGGAGGTCACCCGCGAGTTGTGTGGTGATGAACTCGTTGTACGGAAGGTTCCGATTGAACGCCGCGATGACCCAGTCGCGCCACCTCCACATCACGCGCGCGGAATCATTGTTGAAGCCATGCGTGTCCGCGAATCGTGCCACATCCATCCAGTCGGAGGCCATGCGCTCGCCAAAATGCGGACTGGAGAGGAGTTCATCGGCTGCCGCCTCGACGGGATCGGCGAATCGAGACCATCTTTGAATCTGAGCTTGCTCTGCTGGAAGACCCGTGAGGTCGAGGCTCATCCGCCTCAGCAATTTCCCGATCGGCGCCGGTGGGGACGGTTTCAGTTGACGAGTTTCGAGGGATGCGAGGACGAAGTAATCAATCGCGTTTCGTGGCCACTGAGGATGGGCGACCCGAGGGAGGGCGTGGCGTTGTGGCGGGATGAAAGCCCAATGCGCGGCGTATGGCGCTCCGCCTGCAATCCAATTGCGAAGTTGCAGTTTCTGAGTCTCCGAGAGCGGCCGCTTGACGCTGGGGGGAGGCATCTGCTCCTCCGAGTCATGGGAAAAAATTCGCTTGATCAGCTCGCTTTCATCAGGTTTTCCGGGGACGAAGGCGCGATTCTCGAGAGCACTCTGACGGTCATCCAGCCGGAGCTTTGCTTTTCTGGCGCTGGAGTCTGCGCCATGGCAGGCAAAGCAATGATCCGACAGAATAGGCCTGATCACCCGGTTGAAATCCTCGGCAGCGGCGGCGCGGGGCGGCATCCCGAGGCAAATGGCGCCGTAAAGCAACACGGCCGAACGGCGCGCAATACGGCTCATCATGCATGGATCACATCATGATCCTCGGAATTCGTCCACATCCTGATGAGGCGCCTCAGCAGTTTTTTCTCCATGAACCGAATCGCCGAAAGAAACGAAGCGAAGCGGAAAAGGGTCTCTTTCGTCCTCTTTCGTTCTTTTCGGCCAACCCCACGGGGTTCAGGGCGCCGATGCGCGATGCTCGAATCTGGGCGCCGTCGAGGCGATGCGTTGGGGGTTAGGGTTTGAAGGTTTTGTCAGGATACTTCGGGGCGGGTGGCACGGGTCTGGGGTCTTGGGCGATCAGCTCTTGGAGGTGCTTGATCGCGGCGTCAAGTTGGGCGTCTTTCCCCAGAAACGTGGCATGTGGAAGGTTGTCCACGACCAGGTCGGGATCGACTCCGTGACCCTCGATCAGCCAGGCGCCCTCGGGCCCGTACACACCGAATTCAGCGGCGGTGGCCATGCCGCTATCGATCAGCCAGCGCTGGGCGGAGAGCCAGATCTCCCCGCCCCAAGTGCGCGTGCCGATCACTTTGCCGAGTCCAAGCCGTTTAAAACCTTCCGCGAATGCTTCCCCATCGCTTGCCGTGCGTTCGTTGCAGAGAACGACCAGGTGGCCGCGGAACGCATATTGCATGTTCCAATACGGTTCGCCGACGCGCGGCTGCCAGTAGAACCAAGCCTTTCGCAGAAGTTTTTCCAGGATCCACGAATCAATGTTGCCGCCACGATTATTCCGGACGTCGATCACCAACCCCTGGCGTTGGAATACGGGAAAGTAATCTCGAGCCCACTGGGCGATATCCGCGCTTCCCATGGCGCGTAGATGCACATAGCCGATCTGGCCCTTGCCCAAGGTCTCGACGCGTTCGCGCCTTGTGAGTTCCCATTCGTCGTAGCGCAAGCTGGCCTCGCGCTCGACCGTGTTCGGTTTCACAATCACTCGACGCGCGGGTCCTCCATCCCGCGATTGCACCTCCAGGAGAACTTGCTTGCCCGCTTGGTTTCTCAGGAGCATCGCCGGATGCGGCACGGACAATGTGGAGTGACCGTTGATCCCAAGAAGGACGTCGCCAACCGCGACGTCCGCCTCCGGACGAGCCAGAGGCGCGAGTTGTTCCGGGTAATCGGGATCAGCCCGGTAGATATGGCTGACGCGCCAGCCGCCCGCGCTTTCATCGCGCTCGAGACGTGCGCCCAAGGTGGCGGGGAGAATCTGATCCGGACCCTCGCGCCGGTCGCCCGGAGTCACGTTGATGTGGAGGGTCGACAGTTCTCCCACCATTTCATAGATGACATCGCTCAACTCGGTCCGATCGCTCACCCGGGCAACCAAAGGCAGGTATTTCCGATGCATAGCCGACCAGTCCAGTCCGTGCATGCCCCGGTCATAGAAGTAGTCGCGCATCATGCGCCACGATTCAGTGAAGATTTGGCGCCATTCCTCGCCCGGCGAAATGGAGAATGTCCAGCCTTCGAGATCGATCTTTTCATCCAGTTTGGCGGGAGCCGACGCGTCTGAGGCAATGATGTGAAAACTGTCGCCCTTCCTAACCAGTAGTTTCTTTAGGTCCAGGGAGAGTTCCCAATTTCTGACGTCCTCGACGAGTGTCTTCGGTTTTGGATCCTTGCGGGAAAATTCGATCTGCCTGAGGTTTGCCTTGGCTCCAAACCCAACTTCACGGGACGTCCAGAGCAGGTGTTTCGCCGTGACTTTGAGGTTTGAGTAATTGCCCGCGGGGACCGGCACCTCGTACAGCCGCGACGGCAATCCGTCCTGTTCGATGACCATGGTTCCTTTTTTGGGTTCTTTCTGTTGCGATGCGTCTTTGGCTGTTTGGTTCGGATCGCCGGCGGCTGGCTTGACAGGTTTCGAATCATCACCGGGAGGCTTGTCCGCTTCGTCCTTCTTTTCCTCGGCTGCGGATGGCTGCAGTTCGTCGATGGGGGCGAAAGGCCAACGTTGATTCTTTGCGAGGGCCAGGCCGTAGATTTTCGTGGTTTCAGTGAAGTGGGGTTCGGGCTGTCGGGGTCCCCACGGGCTTGCTACCAGAGATCTCAGCTCACGGTCGCTGAGGAAATAAAGCCACTTCCCATCGGGAGACCATGCGGGGTCGCGGCTTTCGACTCGGTCGCTCGTGACCGCTATTCTGGAGCCGAGTTTCACATTGTAGACATGGATTTGCTGGACCAAATTCGGCGCTGCCTTCGTGTAGGCGATCCACTGGCTGTCCGGCGACCAGAGATAATCGTCGAACGCGTTTCGAGGGGACTCGTCAACGAGGCTCGTTCGTTGGGTGTCCAGTTCGTGGAGCCACAGCTTTTGGTTTTTGTCCGCCCAGATCAAGCTCTTGCCGTCGGGGGATGGAACACCGGAAAATCTGAAAACCGCCCCGTTGGTGGTCAACGGTTGAGGCGAACCCACTCCGTTCGCGGGCAGTCTCCAAAATTCGAGCTCGCCGGATTCGTCAGACAAAGCCAGGAGGAATTTGCCATCGGGCAAGAATCGAGCGTTCCGGTAACGCACGTTGGGCTTTCGCGGGATTTCGACGGAACGCCCCTTTTCCACAGGGGCCACGAATACCTGGCCGCGAGCGGTGAGCACGACGCGGTCGCCGCTGGGAGAAATGTGGGCGGCGGTGAGGAATTCGAGCGGCTTTTTGACCCATTTCTCGCGCAGTTGGTCAAAGTCGGAAGCCAATCGAATCTCCAGCGCGCTATCCTGCTTCGTGACGATGTCAAAAAGCCGCAAGTTCGCGCCGTGTTGATAGACGATCCGGCCGCCGTGTAGCGATGGAGATTTGACGTCAAAATCTTTGTGGTGAGTAGATTGTTCCAAGCTTGAGCCATCAGGCTTCATGGACCAGAGATTCATCAGTCCGTCCCGGTCGCTCGCGAAATGAACTCTGTCTTGCCACCACATTGGGTTTCGGCTGGTGCCAGTGAACGACGCGGTGAGCGGCACGGCTTCGGGTTCCCCGTCTCGGAAGCGCCACAGATTCTCGACCCAGCCCCCATGGTAGCGTTTGGTGCTGCTGCCCTGTTTTGAGAGGCGCGTGAATATGAGGGTCCGCCCGGAAGGATCCGCCGGGTCGAAAGCCCCTTGGCTCGCCTGCGCCAATGGTATCACGCGCCGGGAACCCGTCTTGGTGTCTATAGTGGCCAGTTGCCAGTTGGGAAGCGTTGAGAACACTTCCGTCGACTGCAGCACAAGTCCATCCGGCGTCCACCCCGCCACCCGGGCGGTCCCGCCATCAAACGTGTGCCGCGTGGGCAATCCTCCGTTGAGGGGCATGCTGTAGACTTCCGCGGGTCCCTCATATTCGGCGCTGAAGGCGATCGTTTGGCCATCCGGCGAAATCTTGGCATGGGATTCGATCCCCGGATGCGTCGTGAGACGCTGCGCGACGCCGCCCGTGACGGCTACCCGCCAAAGATCTCCCTCCGCGGTGAACACGATGGAATTCCCATGGATGGCGGGAAACCGATAATAACCTTGCTGCAATTCCGCGCCGAAGACCGAGGAACCGAGAACGAGGAGGATCATCAGGGGAATCAGTTTCATGAGGAAACAATTAAAAGGAACTGGAAACATGTCAACGCTGCTGACTGAGTTCGTCATCGCCGGATCAGCGGCGAGTTGTGGTCCTGGATGCCTCCTGATCGCACAAGAGAAGGAGAACTCCATCTCCATCTCGATGTTCATGCCCACCAAAAAAGCAAGTATGCCGCGAAGGGAACATGAACCAGATGCCGCCTCTCCCGCCTTTCCGCCGTCGCCACAAGGGCTATGGCGGACAAGTCGGGCACCCTCTCCTCCGCCCCAAAGCGGAGGAGAGGGATGGGGAGAGGAGGTGCACCTCCGGTTCATGGGAAGGGGACATCTCCAAAATTGGGACGTGATTTGAGTGTCCCACTCCGCGCGCGGCCAGAGGCTTTCGCGACTGACAGACCTGGAGGTCCACCCCACTTTGCTGCGAAAATGCAGAACTGCTCACCCGGCGTGAGGGCGTGAACTCTTGGCATGGTTTGTGAAAAGCATCAAGTGTGCCATTTCCAGCTTGAGATTGGATTCCTGCGCGATAGAATCGCGCCATGTCAACTGGTTTGCATCTCTCTCAGCGCATGACGATGTCGCAGATTCTGGCGCCACAGCTCCAGCAATCCTTGGCATTATTGCAGGCGCCGACACTGGAATTGAGGGCCATGGTGGAGCAGGAGCTGCAGGTGAACCCTGTCCTCGAAGATGTGTCCGCCGCGGAGTTGAGCCAATCGGAGAAGGAGGAGGGCGTTACAGCGGAAGAAGGGGATTTTACGGAATCGCTTGATCTCCCTCAATCCGCCGAACCCAGCGCGTCAGATCCAGCGGTAGAGAGCGGGGCTGCTGACGCGGCCTCGCAGGGGGTGGATGATTGGCAGGCGGAGTTCGAGCGATTGGCACAGGTTGATCAGGATTGGCGGGATCACTTTTCCGAGAGCGGCGGGGCTACCCGCGCCAGCTCCGAGGATCAAGAAAAGCGCCAATTTATGTTCGATAGCCTGACGGCGCAGACCTCCTTGCAAGCGGACATGATGGAGCAGTTGCGCCTGTCCGATCTGAGCCCCGAAATGCATTCCATCGCCGAGATGATCATCGGGAACATGGATGATTACGGATATCTCAAAGCCAGCATGAGCGAGCTGTCGTTCTCGACCAACATTCCGGTGGAGCAAATCCTGGAAGTGCTGGCGGTGATCCAGAAGTTCGATCCTCCTGGCGTTGGGGCTCGTGATTTGCGCGAGTGTTTGATGCTCCAGCTAGAGCGCGCCAATCGGCAGGAAACACTTGAGTATATCATCATACGCGATCACTTCGAGGCGCTGGGTAGACGCCGGTTGCCTGAAATGTCGAAGGCTCTCGGGAAACCGCTTGGGGAGATTCAGCAAGCTCTCGATCGGATTGCCCACCTCGAGCCGCGTCCAGGCCGTGAGTTTTTGCCCGACAACCACTCCTACATCGTGCCTGAAGTGTTCGTCAAGAAAGAGGGGGACGAATTCGTGGTCACAAACAACTCGGACCATGTCCCGCATTTAAGGATTAGCAACAACTACAAAGATCTGATGGCGAAGGCTGAAAGCTCCCATGAAGTGAAGGAGTATATTCGCGACAAAATCCGGGCGGGAAAATTCTTTATCAAAAGCATCCACCAGCGGCAGCAAACCATCTTGAATATCGCGAAGGAAATCGTGAATCGCCAGCGGGACTTTTTGGAAAATGGAGTGTCGCATCTTAAGCCGATGACGATGGTGGAGGTGGCCGAGGTCGTGGGAGTCCATGAAACCACGGTGAGCCGCGCGGTCTCCGGAAAATACATGGAGACGCCTCTGGGTGTGTTTGAAATGAAATATTTTTTTACCTCCGGCATTCAAACCACCGGGGGAAGCACCGTTTCAAACACGAGCGTAAAAGAGCTGATTGACGGGCTCGTCAAGGCGGAGTCGACACGGCACCCCTTGTCCGACGAGGAGATTGTGAAGACACTGAAGAATCAAGGGATCATGATCGCCCGCCGGACCGTGGCGAAGTATCGATCCGAGCTAAATATCTTGCCGTCCCATTTGAGGCGCTCTTACTGAAAGGGCGTCTTCAGCCGTTTGAACGCCGGACGTTTCTTTGATCCGGAATTCCCTAGTGTGCCGTTCACGAATTCGGCGGACATTTGTTGTGCCACAGTGAATCTCCGGCAAGGCACGACGACGGAGCCAATCCGGAGATGGATCTGTGACCGAGGAGCAACGCAGCCAGAGGTTCACTGTGGCACAACCCGATGAACGGCGCGCTAGTTGCCGGGGATCGGAAGTTGGCCTCCAAGTTTTTTCATTACGGCATTCTGCATGAGTGTGGCCATGGTGCCATATTTGGAGTAACTCGCGGGGGGTGAAAACGCGCTCTCGGCAGGCTTCGAGAGATCCACATTTTTGAAGTCCAGCCTGATGGGCTGGTTTGATTCGTTGTGGTCAATACGAATGGGAAATTGCTTCAAATCGGTCGCATTCCAGACCATGGCCTCCTGGGTCTTGCCGGCCGAGTCTTTGAAGGTGTATTTATTTTTGATGCAAGGATGGCCGTTGATCGTTTCTTTGCCGACGGGCGAAATGGATAATTGATCGGACGTGGACTCTCGGGCGGCTGGGCCGTCCGGCTTGGGCTGGGAGAGAAGGACGTACGACTCAAGGCCCGGATAGATCACGTAGGTGGCGTTCTTGTCCGGCCGGGCGATCATGACCATTTGGCCTAAACCCATGGACGCGACTTGAGCTTTCATGGAGTCATCGATCCCGCCCCCCTTGACTCTCGCGAGGTCGAGCTCGAATCGGCTTTTGAGATCCATGAAAGCCAACTTCCCGGACATGGCGAAGGGTTTCTTAGAGGATGGATCTTTGCCTGTGACATCGAGATCGCAGCTAAATCCTGAAAAGGAGGCGAAAAGTTTCGCGATCGGTTCTGTGATCGGAGTGCCGCCCCCTGGAACCGGCGCCGCAGAATCGGCCGAGCCAAATTGAGCCCAGGCCTGGGGTGTCGCCAGCAATACGCTAAACGCGAGTAAAAACCGAAACGCGGGTTTCATTCGGGATATTAATAATTTCGTGGTTGTCCGTTCCAACACCAGCCCACCGTAGCGGAGGACGACCCTCAAATCCAGCGAAAAACCCTCCTGAGCCCCTCGTTGGAATCGCTCTTTCCTAATCCCTAGCGGTGGCCGCATCGGAGGGGATTCAAGACACAGGGGTGAACCGTTTTAAAGTTTAAGGATGGATTGTTCGAGTCTTCCGCAGCGCGGCTGCGCGACGGCGGTGCATCCACGTGTTGTCGGTGATCGGGTCGGGTGCCGGGGATTGCGCCCCGGCACCCTCCCACACCACCGTACGTGCGGTTTTCCGCATACGGCGGTTGAACGATGCAGCCCTGTTTACATGGTGGCTGCTAGGTCTGACGGAACGTAGAA
>SXGS01353185.1_pt1 | contig 13115 bp, 11 predicted proteins | sample 3174681 | NCBI WGS metagenome assembly SXGS01 (sample SAMN11356861, study PRJNA531348) | freshwater metagenome | isolation source: freshwater sample F1-80 | place: China: Fuxian Lake, Yuxi | collected 2017-12-25
ATCGGAGCGAGATAGAGTTTGGCTTCGTCGAGCTGTTCTTCCGGAGTGAAGGCCATCTGCACGCCGACACGCAATTTGCCGAGACGGTCGAGCAGCGTCTTGAAGGCGGACGCGTCGAACAGCAGTTCCTTGGCGAAGCTCTCCTTGCCGGCAAGATCATCGCGCACGAAGTCGACCTGCTTGACGATCTGCTGGCTCTCCGCCTGCAAGGCGGCAACGGCCGCGTTCAGGCCGGAATCCAGTTCCTCGCGCGCGGTCTTGTTGTCCCACAGGGTCGAAGTCTGAACTCGCATCTGCGCCGGCAACTGCGTCAGTGCCGACAGGTCGACGGTCTGAGCCTGCTTGGCGAGCACGCCGTTCAGCACACCGAGCCCCCTGTCCTGACTGTCGATGGCCGAAAGAAGAGCTGCCCTGCTCTCCTCTGTCGGATCGAGGCTGAACTCCTGCAGGCCCTGCTGCAGCTTCTCCAGATCGCTGATATTGCCGATTGTGGCACGCGTGACGGTCATATGCCCGTTGAGGGTGGTGGCAGTCCAATAGCCCAGGAGGCCGACACCGGCCATGAGCAGAACGAGAGGAACAACAAAAAGCAAAACCTTGGTGACGATCCTGCGACTTTGCAGGAGGCGATCAATAAAACTCATGAGACCCTCGGAAAGGCCGAAATCCCGCGAGCTCATCGCGCAGGATCGAAGGAAAGGACCCGCCTCATGCAGTTCCATCGGCGAGCTTGTCCTTGGGAGTTTGAGCAAAGGTTAACCGGCCACCGCGTTTTTGGCACTGCAGCATCGTTTCAGAGCCACAACAGCGGGAATAATGTTTCTCACGCGTGCTCCTTGGTCTAGAACCAGCGGGTACGCACGGGAATCGAGCATGGCATTATCCGAGAACACCCGAGGCGCCCTTCTGATGGCGATCTCGATGGCGGGCTTCACCTTCAACGACGCTCTGACGAAATCGGTAACCGCAGAACTGACCGTGGCGCAGATCATGTTCGTGCGCGGCGCATTCACCGCCGTTCTGGTCTATATCGTTGCGCGCCGCATGGGTGCGCTCGACCACATCAAGAACATCCTGCAGCCCCTGATCCTGTTGCGCATCGCCTTCGAGACGGTCGCAGCCGTCGCCTTCCTCGCCGCGCTCGGCCAGGTGCCGCTCGCCAATGCCTCGGCAATCCTGCAGTCTCTGCCTTTGGCCGTGACCCTTGGCGCCGCCTTGTTCTACAAGGAGCCCGTGGGCTGGCGTCGATGGACGGCGATCGGTCTCGGCTTCATCGGCGTGCTCGTCATCATCCAGCCAGGCCCGGAGGGCTTTACGCTCGCCTCGCTCTACATCGTCTTCTGCGTGATCACGGCCGCCGGCCGTGATCTCGTCACGCGGCGGATCGATCCGAGCATCTCGTCGCTCTCGGTCACCCTTTTCACCGCAGCCTCCATCTCCTTGGCCGGCCTGCTGCTCATTCCAGCCTTTGGTGGCTGGCAACCGATGTCCGGCAGCGCGCTCGGCAAGCTCGCCTTTGCCTCGATCTTCCTGTTTGCCGGCTATCAGGCGATCATCATGGCCATGCGCACCGGCGAGATCTCCTTCATCGCGCCCTTCCGCTACACCAGCCTGCTCTGGGCGGTTCTGCTCGGCATGCTCTTCTTCGGTGAAGTGCCGGATGTCTGGATGGTCGTCGGCGCTGCCATTGTCATCGGCTCCGGCCTCTACACATTCTATCGCGAGAGCAAGCGGAAGGCGGCCCTCGCCCGCCGCGCCGATCCGGCCTCCCCGGGCTGATCTCGTTTGCAGTGCAAGGACATTTGAGCGTGCAGCAGCAGTCTCGCTTTTTCGACAGGACCACGGCCCCGCATATCGTCAGTCTCGTGGCGATTGCCGGATTGTCGGCCCTGACGATGAACATCTTTCTGCCGGCACTGCCGGCCATGGCACTGGATTTGCGCGTCGACTACGACCGGGTGCAGGTCCTGGTCTCAGGCTATATTGCGATGACCGCCCTGGTGCAGTTGGTGATCGGCCCTCTGTCGGATCGCTACGGCCGGCGACCGGTGATGATCGGCGCATTGCTGATCCTGATCGTTTCCTCGCTGGTCTGCCTGCTGGCAAGCTCGATCGAGGTCCTGACATTCGCCCGGATGATCCAGACGGCTGTGGTCGCAGGTCTCGTTCTCTCCCGCGCCATCATCCGCGACATGGTCCCGATGGACGAAGCCGCCTCGATGATCGGTTATGTCACCATGGGCATGACGCTCATCCCGATGATCGGCCCGACGCTCGGCGGCGTGCTCAGCGACAATTTCGGCTGGCGTTCAAACTTCGCAGCCATCCTGATTGCAGCACTTGCCGTCCTGCTGCTTGTCTACCGCGATCTCGGCGAGACCAACCGCCAGAAGAGCGGCAGTTTTTCCGAGCAGTTCCGGGCCTGGCCGCGGCTTCTCGCGTCCCCCCGCTTCTGGGGCTACACCATGGCCGGCACCTTCACGTCTGGCGCCTTCTTCGCCTTTCTCGGCGGTGCACCCTTCGTCGGCGGCACACTGATGGGCCTGACGCCCAGCATGCTCGGCCTGCAATTCATGTTCATCGCATCTGGATATATCGCCGGCAACTATCTGTCCGGACGTTTCGCTCGCCGCGCAGGCATCGACATGATGATGCTGGTCGGAGGCGTGGTCGCCCTGGTCGGCGCCGCCATTCCGATTATCTTGCTTGCCCAGGGATATGTCTCCTATCTGGCCTTCTTCGCCCCGCAGGTCGTCGTCGGCTTCGGCAATGGCCTCTCCCTGCCGAGCACCAATGCCGGCATCGTCAGCGTCCGGCCGGAACTCGCGGGCTCGGCTTCCGGGCTCGGTGGCGCGATCACCATGGGCGGCGGCGCCTTCGTCTCCTGGCTTGCATCCCGCATACTGTCGGTCGAAACCGGCGCGATGCCCTTGCTGCTCGTCATGCTCGCCTGCTGCATCCTTGCCCTCGTCGCAGTCGTTTTCCTGCGCTTTGCGCCAGGGGAAGAGCGGTGAGCCCATGACGCACGAGTTCCGACCGCCCGCCGTCATTCTCGCTGGCGGCCTGTCGCGCCGAATGGGCGCAGACAAGGCGGAACTGAAACTGCGAGCGACACCGCTCGCCCTCAGGGTTGCCGAACGGTTGCAGCCGCAGGTGTCGGCAGTCTACCTCAACGCTTCGGAAGGACACCCGCTCGCAGCGCGTCTCCCGCTGATCCCGGACACGCGTCCCGACCGGCCCGGTCCACTCGCTGGAGTGCTGGCAGGCATGAAGCGATTTACCGAATTACCTGATGCGCCGACGCATCTCCTGACCACCCCCTGCGACACGCCCTTCCTGCCCCGCGATCTTGTGATGCGCCTGGGAGAGGTCGCGAGAAGCGAAGCGATCGTGCTGGCAGCCAGCAACGGCCGTAGCCATCCGATCACGGCTCTCTGGCCGGTAACGTTGGCAGAGGATCTCGAACGATGGCTCAGTGATCCGCACCATCGCCGCGTCTTCGACTTCGTCGCCCGCCACCCGGTGGAAATCGTGGATTTCGCCCCCTTCGAAGGGCCCTTCGGTCTGGTCGACCCCTTCTTCAACATCAATACGCCCGACGACCTCGCAATCGCCGAGGCCATCGTGGATCAGGGTTCAAGATGACCAACGCCCCGCGCATCTTCGGCATCGCCGGCTGGAAGAATTCGGGCAAAACAGGGCTGGCCGTTCGGCTTGTCGAGGAATTCACCCGGCGCGGCTACAAGATCTCGACCATCAAACACGCTCATCATGACTTCGACATCGACAAGGTCGGTGCCGACAGCTATCGGCACCGCGAGGCCGGCGCCCATGAGGTCGTGATCGTGTCCGGAACCCGCTATGCCATCATGCACGAGCTGCGTGGCGCTCCCGAACCGAGTTTCGAGGAAATCCTCGCCCGCATCGGCCCCTGCGACCTCGTGCTGATCGAAGGCTACAAGCGTGAGCCCGTGCCGAAGATCGAAGCGCGCCGGGAAGCATCCGCCAACCGCGAACCTCTGGCACCCACGGATCCGCACATCCGCGCGATCGCGGCTGATCACCGCGTCGAGGCCACCGATCTGCCGGTCTTCGACCTCGACGACACCATGGCGATTGCCGACTTCATCGCCACGGTCACGGGGCTGCCACCGCTGTCCTGACACTCCCCCAAACGAAAAGGCCGCCGGATCGCTCCGGCGGCCTTCTTCATTTCGTCTGTTGGTCGATCAGTCGTTGCTCGACACACCGGCCGGGCGGACCAGCGTGGTCACGCGGCGGATCGCGACGCGGCGGTTCTGCTGTTCGGCCGCTTCCGTGCGGATCTTCAGGAAGCGCTCGCCGTAACCCTGGACCGACATGTTTTCCGGCGGGATGCCGTAGACTTCGGTGAGCAGGTTGGCGACGGTTTCTGCACGCTGGTCGGAAAGGACGAGGTTCGAACGATCCGAACCGACGGCATCCGTATGGCCTTCGATCAGGAAGACTTCGCCCGGATCCTTTTCGAGCAGCTGCTCCATCGCCTGGGCAACCTTGCGCAGGGTACGAGCCTGTTCCAGCGGCACCTCGGCAGAACCCGACGGGAAGGTAATCGTATCGAGATCGATACGACGAACCTTGTCGCGGATACGGGCCGACGACTTCACTTCGTCGATCGAATAGACACGCTCGACACGCTCGACCGGCGGCTGGCCGAGGAACTCATAGTAGTCCCGGTCCGGCGAACGCGTTGTGCTGACGATGTAGTCGCTGACCGGAATGGTCAGACGCATCGGCGGCAAGGACAGACCAACATCGACATACATGGTCGGACGTTCCCTGTCGGCTTCCGGCGAATACATCAGGACATATTCACGGCCGCGCGGAGAAATGCGCGAACGGATGATGATGTCACCGTAACGGTTGTAGACCGTCACGAGCTTGCTGCCATCAGCGCGTTCGATGGTCTCACGCGTGCGGCCACGCGGGAGCTGCTCGTAATAGGTCTGTTCCGCATCGTAGCGCAGACGCTGACGATCATCGCCGCGGACAACGATCTGGTTGCCGACATTGATGACCGTGCGGTTGTCGATCTGCTCGACGACACGGATTTCCGTGACCTGATTGACCACGTTGTTCTGCACGATCGTGTTGTTGGTGACGTTATTGGTCACGTTGTTCGTGACGTTGTTCGTCACCGTGCTGTTCGACACGTTGTTGGTGACGGACGTCGGCACTTCGAAGGTCGGCGCAGCATCAAGAGTCGTGCCCTGCTCGGCAATCGTCGCCTGCATCGTCTCCTGATCGGCGGCAGTCGTTTCGACCTGAGCCTCAGCATCGCTTGCCGGCGGCGGCGCGACATCTTCCTGGGCACGCAATTCGTTGCGCTGCTCACGCACACCCTCGCCGCCAGTGTTGTCGGCATCCTTATCGCTGTCGAGGACGGCAGCACCGTTTTCAACCGGCAGAACGACCGTCTCGGACGTCTGGGACGGATCCTCGGCGATGGCTTCCTTCTCTTCGGTCGTGCGGGTGTCGGTGATCTCCTGCACCGGCTGATCGGCCGGCGGTTCTACGGCAGGAACGAGCACCTGCTCGCCTTCCGGCTGGCCTTCGGCCGGTACGTCCTCACCCGTTGCCTGCTCTTCCACAGGCTGCTGGTCGGCCGGCTGTTCAGCCTGATCGGCAGGCACTTCGCCTTCCGTCGCCGGCTGTTCGCCTGCAGCGTCCTGACCGGGGCGCAGCTCTTCTTCGGCGGCAGGAGCCTGCTCGTCGGTCTGCTGGGGAGCCGCTTCTTCCTCGGTCGGCTGCTGCTCTTCAACTGGCTGCTGCTCCTCGGTCGGCTCAGTTGCTGGAGCCGGGCATTCAGCTTCGGAGGCTGCCTGCGAACCATCGGCACAAGTCACGGCCTGCGGTTCCTCGACAGGTTGCGCTTCTTCAGCCTGCTGCTGGGCTTCGGCCTCTGCGGCGGCCTGAGCTTCGGCTTCGGCTGCTGCCCGGGCTTCTGCTTCTGCGGCTGCCTGAGCCTCGGCTTCTGCAGCTGCCTGAGCTTCTGCTTCGGCCTGACGCTGTGCCTCTGCCTCGGCGGCTGCCTGGGCTTCCGCTTCTGCTGCTGCCTGTGCCTCTGCTTCTGCTTCTGCGGCTGCCTGAGCTTCTGCTTCGGCCTGACGCTGCGCCTCTGCCTCAGCGGCAGCCTGGGCTTCAGCTTCAGCCTGACGCTGAGCTTCCGCCTCAGCGGCAGCCTGAGCCTCTGCTTCAGCCTGACGCTGCGCCTCTGCCTCGGCAGCGGCCTGAGCTTCTGCCTCGGCGGCAGCCTGAGCTTCCGCTTCGGCCTGGCGGCGTGCTTCTTCCTCAGCCGCCGCCTGGGCATCGCGGGCAGCGCATGTCTCAGCATCAGGCGCTTCTGAGCCATCCGTGCAGGTGACGGCCTGGGCCAGCTGGATCAGCTGTTCTTCAGCCTGTCGCGTCTGCGTCTGGCGTTCTGGATGTCCGGTGACAGACGCAGCGACAGGCTTCGCCAGTACCGCGACAGACAGGACCGGGATTGCCACCGTGTTGAGCAATCTCTTGTTGAACATACCTTGCGTTTCCTTCCCTACGCACGGGCCGGTGACAGTGTCATCCGGGTACGTGCTGTTGAATGCGTGCTCGATTGTGCGAACCGAAGCTGCTGCCAAACTAGATTTCTCATAATTAACCGTGGCTGAACGAGTTGGAGCGGCTTTTGCTCCAACAGACAACACCGGATGGAACAAAAAAATGTCTTCAGTGGCCCCTGGCGCATTTAAGGGGGCAAATTTTGTCGATCACGCGGTTTGTTGTTGATTTCGGCTGGGAAACCAGACGAATATTGGGCCCAAGTGTGGTCGACCATACCACACGATCACGGACAGCCGCCTCAAAACAACAAACGGCGTCCACCCAACAGAGAGGATCTCATGCGTATTCCGACACGTTTTCTGGCCGCAGCATCGATCGCTGCCCTTTCGCTCTTTGCCGGTTCGGCCATGGCGCAGGAAAAGCTGATCATCGGCACCGAAGGCGCCTATCCGCCCTTCAACAACCTTGAAGCCGACGGCTCGCTGTCTGGTTTCGACATCGACATCGCCAAGGCACTTTGCGAGGAGATGAAGGTCACCTGCGAATTCGTCACCCAGGATTGGGACGGCATCATTCCAGCCCTTCAGGCCAAGAAGTTCGACGCCATCATCGCATCCATGTCGATCACCCCGGAACGTCTGGAGAAGGTCGACTTCTCCAAGAAGTACTACAACACTCCGCCGGCCGTTGCCGTGCCGAAGGATTCGACCATCACCGACGTGGCCGGCCTCGCAGGCAAGACGATCGGCGCCCAGTCTTCGACCACGCATGCCAACTATGCGGAAAAGCATATGGCGGACAGCGAGCTGAAGCTCTACCCGACCGCTGACGAATACAAGCTCGACCTCGAAGGCGGCCGCGTTGACGCCGTCGTCGACGATATCGTCGTTCTCTCGGAATGGCTGAAGTCGGATGCCGGCGCCTGCTGCAAGATCCTGACGCCGCTTCCGGTTGATGTCGAAATCAACGGCGATGGCGCTGGTATCGCCGTCCGCAAGGGCGAGACAGAGCTGGCCGACAAGTTCACCGCAGCGATCGCCGGCATCCGTGCCAATGGCAAGTACGAAGAAATCAACAAGAAGTACTTCGATTTCGACGTTTACGGCGAGTGATCCCGGGATAGACCGATAAAACCAAGTGGCGGAAGTCGAACACTTCCGCCATTTTGCATTTGAACTGCAACGACATGAAAAAGGCGGGAAAAACCGCCAAGGGGGAATGGCATGGGCGGATTGTCTTCCGCGCTCGGCTCGATCTGGGACTGGATCAGTTATACTTTCGATCCGCTCTGTGGTCCCGTCGGGCTCTTCCGGCTGTTGGCGACAGATACGCTTGTCGGCTGCGGCGACACCGGCTGGGGCGACGAGATCGCCTTCGGCGTCAAGGTGACGATCTCGCTGGCACTTGCGACACTGCCCGTCGGTCTTGCCCTCGGCTTCCTGATTGCACTGGCGCGCCAATCGGGTGAATGGAGCCTGCGGGCAGCGACCGGCGTCTACACGACCATCTTTCGCGGGCTGCCCGAACTCCTCACACTCTTCATCGTCTATTTCGGCTTCCAGATTCTCGTCCAGTCCGTCCTGACCTGGCTCGGAATCGACCAACGCGTCGAGATCAATGCCTTCGTGGCCGGCATGATCGCCCTCTCCGTCGTCTTTTCGTCCTATGCCTCGGAAGTGCTGCTGTCGGCGTTCCAGGCCATCCCGCGCGGTCAGTACGAGGCCGGTAGCGCGGTCGGTCTGTCGAAGCGCAAGACCATGTGGCTGATCATCGTGCCCCAGTTGATCCGCATCGCCCTTCCGGGCCTCAGCAATCTCTGGCTGGTGCTCCTGAAGGATACGGCGCTCGTCTCGGTCATCGGCCTGGCAGACATCGTGCGGCAGACGGGTGTTGCGGCACGCGTGACCAAGGAAGCCTTCATGTTCTACGGGATCGCCTGCCTTCTGTATCTCGTGCTTGCCACAGTCTCCTCGATCGGCCTGAACGCCATTGCACGCTGGGCAAACCGCGCGGAGGCGAGCCGATGACCCACGCATTGGAGATGATCCCTGCCCGCCCGGCGCCACCGGTAAAGGCAAGCCGCATCAACCTGGCCCGCGTCGCGGGCTACGGAATCCTCACTCTCTGGGCTGTTCTCGGGCTCGCACTCGTCTGGTACCTCGCATCGAGCTGGGATCCGGCAAAGATCGAGCGTTATGGCTGGCGCTACCTGGACGGTCTCGCCACCACCCTGATGCTGACCTTTGGGTCGATCACGCTCGGCGCTCTCCTTTCCCTTCCCGTCACCTTCGCCCGAATGGCGCGGAACCCGATCCTGAACACGATCGCCTATGCCTATGTCTATGTGTTCCGCAGCACGCCGATGCTGTTGCAGATCTTCCTGATCTATTATGGCCTCGGCTCCTTCCGTCCGCAGATCGAAGCGATCGGCCTCTGGTGGTTCTTCCGCGAGGCCTGGTATTGCGCGCTGTTTGCCATGACGCTGAACACGGCAGCCTATCAGGCGGAAATCCTGCGCGGTGCTATCCAAAGCGTACCGCGTGGTCAGACGGAAGGTGCCAAGTCTCTTGGCCTGCCCACGTCGATTACCTTCTGGAAGATCATCCTGCCGCAGGCCCTGATCGTCGCTCTTCGCCCCTATGGCAACGAGATCATCTTCATGATCAAGGGCTCAGCCGTCGTCGCAGTCGTCACCGTTCTCGATCTCATGGGCCAGACCCGCTACGCCTTCTCGCGCACCTTCGACTACCAGACCTATCTCTGGGCGGCGATCTTCTATCTCGCCATCGTCGAGGCGCTGCGCCACGCGTGGGGTGCGATCGAGGCGCGACTGACCCGTCACCTGAAACGCTGACCATGGGTTGGCGACCCCGTCTTGGGTCGCCGCCCAACTTTATTAGCACTTCCTTCACCAACAGATGTTTCCATCATGTCAGGGCCCGCGTCGGTCGCGGCCCCGGTCGGTCGCGGAAGCGATGACACCGCCCGCGTCGATCCGTCTTCCACGAGAACACGGGGAACGTCGGCACATGAACAGCGAAATGGAACTGATGCTGAAGGGTTACGGGCTGACAACCGCCCAGATCCTCTACCGCCTGCCCGATCACCCTTCCCTGCTGCAGACCTATATCTGGCAGCACTACGATCTGGCTCCGGACTGTCCGGAGATGCGCGGCTTCCTGCGCTTCTGGCAGGACAAGATCGAGGGCCCGCTCCATTCGGTGACCTATGTGCACAAGAAGATGATCGCGGCCAGCGAATGGCGTTCACTGAAAGGCGAGTTCATTCTGCACTGAGGTCAGACATGCACCTCGCCATGGGCAATTTCCCCATCCTTCGGCTCCCGATATAGGATGGCTAAGAGCAGCGCGATGTAGAAGACGCCGACCAGCACCAGCACGATGCCGCCATGCAGCGGTCCAAGATGGGCGTTCTGGACGATCTGGGACAGGCTGCTGACGAACTCGGCGGGCGCCTCGTTCTGTTGCAGCTTCGGGCTGGAGATTTTCAGCGCCCAGGCGAGCAGCAGAATGAGATACATCCAGATGTAGTTTCGTCGGATACGACGGAAGAGCGCTTCGCGGTAAGCCATCAGGAAGACGGGCCGTCGAAGGCTGGCCGCGATCGCCGCCGCCCAATCGGGTTTCAATTCGGCCTGCGGGCAGAGCGCCTGAGAGAAATAATGCCGCTCGAGCTGACGCACCCGTGCCCGGTAGACATCGAAGAAGCGGTAGCGCCGCGCCTCGATAAAGAGGAAGACCGACACCAGAAGCATGGCGAACAACACCACGCCATGATGCGACGATGGCGTCGACAGTGAAACGGACAACAGGCCCGCCACGACCGTCATAGACCAGTTCGTCGTCCGGTCTATCCGGTCGCGCCAGCTCGTCATGCGACCGATCTCACCGCGATAATAGTGGATGATCATATTGGCCTTCTCGGCCGAACTCGCCGGCAGGGCCGGTGCGAGGCGCGCGGGCTCTGCGCTCTCCAACGGCAGTATGCCGGCTTTGTCTTGTGCAGTTTGTTCCATGCTTTGCTCCATATCACGAAAACACCAGGAACCGCCGCACGGTTCCCTTGTCATTGCCAAGCCCGGCCCGACCCGCTAGACGACCGGCAAAGGCCCGCTGAGCGGCCGATGGAACAGGAGCCTCACATGGCCAAGATCGACGAAGAAGCCCTGGCGGAAGCCTATAACCGCGCACTCACCCTGGAAAAGGCAGGCGATATCGACGCTGCCGTCAAGGCTTATGAGGAAGTGCTGGCGATCGACCCCGATGACCACGGCGGCGCATCAGTCAGGATTGCAGCACTCGGCCGCGGCGAGGCTCCGCCGAAGGCCCCCGACGCCTATGTCGAGACGCTCTTCGATCAGCACGCCGAAGCCTTCGAGGATATCCTCGTTGAACAGCTCGGCTACACCGTGCCGATGATGGTCCGCCAGCGCCTGCAGTCGCTCGGTCTCGGCCCGTTCAAGCGCCTGCTCGACCTCGGCTGCGGCACCGGCCTCACCGGCGGCGCGCTGCGCGACGTGGTGGACGACATGACCGGGATCGACATTTCCGAGAAGATGGTCGAGATCGCCCATGAAAAGGATCTCTACGAGACCCTCTATGTGGCCGAACTCGAGGATTTCCTCGAAGACAACGACGACGAGCCCTTCGACCTCGTGACCGCGACAGACGTGCTGCCCTATCTCGGCGCCCTCGAGCCGCTTTTCTTTGGCGCTGCCGAGAACATGAGCGACGGCGGTATCTTCGTCTTCTCGTCCGAAACGATGTCAGAAGACGTCATGGCGGGTCGGTCCTTCATCGTCGGCCCGCACCAGCGCTTCGTCCATGCCGAGACATATGTGCGCGAAAGGCTGGCCGCGACAGGCTTCGAAGTGGTCGAGATCACCGACATCAACGTGCGCATGCAGGACGGCAACCCGTCGCCCGGGCATCTCGTCGTGGCGAAAAAAGTCAAAGACTAAACCTGAGGGTGCATTTTCCACCCAGGGCTGCATCAGATTAGTAGCCAAGAAGCGCCCGATCTCTAGGCTTCCCCTGAAGAAAAGGGGGAAGCCATGCAAACAGAAGTTGCCACTGCGCTTGGCGGGAGCGGGCCCGTCATCTGGACGCTTACCATAGCGTTTGTAATCTCTCTGGTGACCGTCTTCGCCTTGATCTTCGGGCGATACGAGATCAGGCTGAGGCGGCTGCGCCTCATCCGGGACTACGTCAAAACCTTTCCGGTCATTGATCAGACAGAAGAAGCGACGAGCCCCTCCTTCGAGTTTGTCCGGACCAAATATGCCGCCGATGTGAGAGGCAATGGCGAGCAGGCTCACGCGAGTTCGCATCACACAGGACGATCTCCGGAAGACATCATCACCGAGATCAACGAGACGATCTCCCAGACGCGGTTTTTCCTCAATCGCGGTGACATGAGACTGCTCGTCGCGGCCCTTCCCTATTCCCTGGTCGTCTTTGCCGGGTTTACGCTGACCCTTTCAGGCTTTGGATGTCTTGCACCGACCGGGGACTGCCCAAGCATTCCAACCTTCAACTTCCTGACCGTCGGAGGAATGAAATTTGCGGCCGATAGTGCCGCAACCGACCTCAGACAGCTTGCCGAAAACGTCCTGACCGTCGCAGCGATCACATTCGTCGGCGCCTACCTGTCGTCTCTGCGCTATCTCGTCCAGGCGCTCGCGGTCTTCGATCTGAACGGCTACACGATGATCCGGCAGGCGGCGATGATCGTGATCTCGGTGCTTGCCTCGGCCGCACTCTATCGCGCCTTGCCGGATCTCAGTGCGGTCCAGGAGGTGATCAGCATCGAGAGAACCGCGCCGGTCGCCGAGCTGTCAGCCCTCTGGATCCTGCTAGCCTTGGCCTTCGGCCTGCTGCCCGGCAGCGTGCTCCAGTTCATCCTCGTCAAGGTGGGGAGCCAGATCAACTGGATCAAGCAATCCGACAACCGCTTCATCGAGTGGACAAGGGTCGTGCCGCTCGACGCGATCGACGGCATCGACTTCTTCACGCGCTTCCGGTTGGAAGAATGCGGCATCTCCGATGTGCAGTCGCTCGCCACCTACAATCCGATCATGCTGCACATCGAGACACCCTTCGGCATCTACCAGACGGTCGACTGGATCGCCCAGGCCCAACTGTGCTGCGTCGTCGGTCTCGATCGTTTTCTGCTGTTGCGCCAGTTCAATGTCCGCACGATCTTCGATCTGGAGCGGGCCCTGAAACAGAACCGTAACAGCGACACCTCAACGGAAGAAAAGGCGATCGATGCCTTTGACCGCATCTATGCAGCAGTTCTTCTGGCGCCAACCGGGCCGATGAAGCACGTTCAGGAAACGAGTACGGCAAAATTCCTGATTCCCGGTGCCGACGGGCAGATCAAGGAAGTCGATGCGCGGGAATTCAGCATCTGGGCACTGACGACCATCAGTGATACGCCGGAGATGTCCTCGCGCGCCATCGAGCATCTGATGGACTGGATCGGCGACGACCTCCATGTTCGTCGTCTGCGGC
>SXGS01052151.1_pt1 | contig 13114 bp, 9 predicted proteins | sample 3174681 | NCBI WGS metagenome assembly SXGS01 (sample SAMN11356861, study PRJNA531348) | freshwater metagenome | isolation source: freshwater sample F1-80 | place: China: Fuxian Lake, Yuxi | collected 2017-12-25
ACGACGACGAGGATGACGGCGAAGAGGGCGACGCGAAGGGCGACGCGAAGGGCGACGCGAAGAACGCGAAGGCCTGACCCTGGGGCTGATGCGGCGGTGTAGGCTGACGCCTGGGACTGGTGAGCTCGATGCAAGCGCAACGGCGAGTGGTCACCGTCGCGGGCCTCGCGCTCCTCGCGGCCGCGCCGTTCGCAGGGGCGGCGTGGCTCTCGCGCGCCGCAGCACACGCCGTCGCCGAGCGCGTCGCCCTGCCGGTTCACGCGCTGGGTGAGATGCTCGCCGAGCTGACCACGCGCGTACAGCACGTCGCGCTCGAGCCGACCGAGGAGGCCGCGGCGATCCTCGCGCTCGATGGCGCTCGTCCGGAACTGCCCACCGCGAGCGAGGCCCCGTACCTCGGTCCGGCGGAGCACCGGGACTCGCGCGCCGGCCACGGTGCCACGAGCCCCGGTTTGCCGCCGCCGGCGGGCGTGCTGGTGCGCCGCGAGCGCGTCTTGTCGGTCGCGCGCGCGGGCATTCGCCCGAGCGGTAGCCCCGTCGCCGCCGTGCCGTGGCGACCTCGCGGGCTCGCGCTCGCCGGCGTCGGAATGATTGGCGTCGGCCTGCGCGACGGCGATGTCGTGACGAAGGTCGGCGGCACGCCCGCGACGAGCGACGGCGCGGTGGTCGGAGCCGTCACCGCGGCCCTCCGCAAGGGCCACCCGGCGCTCACCGCCGAGGTGTGGCGCGGGCTGCAAAAAATCATCGTGACCGTGGAGCTGCCGAAGGTGCAGCTCGGCGAGCGGGGCGAGCGGGGCGAGCGGGGCGAGCAGCACAGCCGTGAGCGGAGCCGCGCGCGGAGCCGCTTCCAGCGTGCGACGGGGCCGTGATATCAAGCGGACGCGTGCAGTCGACAACAGGGGAGGGATCGGACGTCGCGGATGACGGCGCGCGCGCGACGGTCGAGCTGGCACGCGGCACCCTGTTCAATGGGCGGTACCGCGTACTGAAGAAGATCGCCTCGGGCGGCATGGGCGCGCTCTACGCGGTGCTGCACATGGACACCGGCAGGCGTCGGGCCCTGAAGACGATGCTCCCCGCGCTCGTCCGCGACCCCGACATGCGGTCGCGATTTCGGCTCGAGGCCACGGTGACGGCCACCGTGCACAGCGACCACGTCGTCGACGTGCTCGACTCCGGCGTCGATGCCGCGACCGGGCTGCCGTTCATCGTCATGGAATTCCTGAGCGGCGAGGATCTCCTGGCTCTCCTCCAGCGCCGCGGGCGACTCGAGCCAGGCGAGGCGGTCGAGCTACTCCACCAGGCGTCGCTGGCGCTCGATTGCACGCACGACGCCGGCATCGTGCACCGAGATCTCAAGCCCTCGAACCTGTTCGTGGCGCGCACCGACACGGGGGCGGCGCGGCTGAAGATCCTCGATTTTGGGATCGCGAAGCTCGTCGCCGAGAGCACCCTCGCGGAGACGACGCGCAACCTCGGCACGCCGATGTACATGGCACCGGAGCAGATCACCGGAGATGGCTCGATCTCGGCGAGCGCCGACCTCTACGCGCTCGGGCACATCGCGTTCGAGCTGCTCACGGGGCGACCGTTTTTTTACGATGAGTCGCGAGGCGCGGCGGGCGTCTTTTCGCTGCTCTTCAAGATCGCGAGCGAAGCGCGGTCCGAGTCCGCGGTCCTGCGGGCGCGGCGCCGAGGCGTCGTGCTCCCCGCCGCGTTCGACGCGTGGTTCGCCAAGGCCACCGCGCATGTCCCGAGCGAGCGCTTCCCGAGCGCAGGGTGCCTCGTGGTCGAGCTCGCGAGCACGCTCGGGATCGAGCTCGACCGGGCGACCTCGGAGCCAGGCGCGCCGGCCTCCGCGCGGAAGGATCGCGCGGTGCCGCGGCCGGCCATCGCGCTCGAGGGCGAGTCCTCGGGCACGACGCTCGGGCTCGAAGCAGGTGACGTCGACGAGCATCCTGGCGACGCCGCGCCGGCCATGGTCGCGCTGTCCTCGCCGGTGACGGAGGTGATGCTGTCGGGAGATTTCCCAATGCCGACTCGTGTCCCGCGCTCGGCGTTGGACGGCGCGCGTCGTCGTCTCGCGCTCGGCGCGGCCGCGCTCGCGCTGGCCTCCCTAGGGTACCTCGCCGGCAGCGCCCGCACGCCGGGACCCGACATCGTGCAGCACGACGCCACGCTCGCGGCGTCGAGCGAGGCGGTCGCGGCAGCGAAGAGCGAGCCGGTCGCGGCAGCGAGGAGCGAGCCGGTCGCGGCAGCGAGGAGCGAGCCGGTCGCGGCAGCGAGGAGCGAGCCGGTGCCGAGCGCCGCGGACGCGCCTGCCTTCACAACTGAGCGTCGTGATCCGGAGGCCTCGGCCCCGGCGGCTGACGCGGCACCTCGCGCCGTCGTGAGCCGAGCACCGAGCCACCGCAAGCCTCGGCCGCGGGGCGCAGCGTCGAAGACCGTGAACGCTGCCGCGACCGCGTCGCCCGCCGTCGCCGCCGTGTCGCCGGCTGCGGCCGGGGCGGGCGAGACCATCGAAGACGCCTTGAGATTCCGGTGATGCGCACACGCCAACGCTTGCCGGCCGCGTTCGTCTTGCTGTGCTCGACGGTCCTGGGCGGCGTCGCGCTCGCTCAAGACGAATACGATCGGGTGCAGGCCGAGGCGCTCTATGCGCGCGGCGTCGAGCTGAGCGACAGCAACGATTGGCCGGCGGCGTGCGAGCGCTTCGACGCCAGCATGAAGTTCGATCCGGCGGCGACCACGCAGATCCGCGTCGCGAGCTGCCGCGAGCGGGACGGCAAGCTCGCCCAAGCCTGGTTTGGCTACAAGCAGGCCATCACGCTCAACCGCGAGATCACCGTCGGCGAGCGAAGGCGCACGCTGCTCGACGAGTTCGCGAAGAAGAAGCTCGCCGAGCTCGAGCCGCGCGTCCCGAGGCTCTGGATCTACGCGGTAGATCCACCGGCGACGTTCGTCGTCAAGGTCGGCGGTCGCGCGGTGGCGCTCGTCGGCGAGCCGCTCCTCATCGACGTCGGCGAGCATGAGATCTCCGCCGAAGCGGACGGGTTCGAGCCGTTCCTGGCCACCGTCACCGCCCAAGCGGGAGAGTCCTACGCGGTGGCCATCGTGCTCACGCCCGCGGTCCATCCGGAGGTGGCGCATCCTGCGGGCCTCGGGCCTGCGTCGCTCGGCGGGCCGCACGTCGCAGGCCTTGCTCTCGCGGAGCTTGGCGAGCCCGCGCCGTCGCTGCAGCTTCGCGCCGGGCTCGGGCTCGCGATCGTGGGTGGCGCCGGGCTCTTGGTCGCGGCCGGCCTCGGCATCGGGACGCTTGCGAAGGGCGGCGAGCTCGTGAGCTGCACCGACGATCCGGCGTGCTCGGGAGCCGAGCAGCGGGACCTCCTCGCCTCGGCGTCGCTGTTGCAAACGGGCGCGTTCATGGCGCTCGGCGTCGGGCTCGCATCGGCGGGTGTGGGGGCGAGCCTGCTCGTCATCGAGCCGCGTCCGAGCTCGACGGCGCTCCTGCTCGGCCCGATGAGCGCGTCGTTCCGGCTTCGGTTCTAGGGTGGCGAAAGGATCCGTGGGATAGTGCGCGGCGACGGCTGGCGAGTTCGCGGGCCGGAGGTCGATTCGACGGGGATGGGCATCGAAGATCGCGATGACGCGCGGGCGGCCTCACGAAGAGGTCCGCCGAACCTCGACGGAGCTCCGCTCGAGGCGCTCGCCCACCGAGCCGCCGGCGGCAACGAGCGCGCCTGCCGGGAGCTCATGGACGCGCTCGCCCCGCACCTCTTGCCGCTCGTACATGCTTGCCGCGCATTCAAGACGAACGGAGTCGACGTCGATGGCGCACACGCCGTCGTGCTCGCCCTCGTCGAGAAGCTCGCGCGAAGAGATGGCGCGGGGCTCAGTCGCTACCCGTCGTGGCAGGAGCGCAACGAGGACAAGACGTTCGGCGACTGGCTCCGCATCGTGGTCGCCAATGCGGTGCGCGATCAGGTGCGGCGCGAGCGCGGCGTCGGCCCCTCGGGGCTGCCGAGCATCAAGCGGCTGTTCAACGAGTTCGTGAGCTCGCCGCTCATCGATGAGCTGGGGATCCGTCCGCCGATCACGGCGGCCCAGACGGCGCGCGAGCTGCTCGAGTACGCCGCTCGCGAGCTGCCGGTCGAACAGCACTCCGCGCTCACCTCCTGGATCGAGGGCGCTTCCTTCACGGCGATCGCGGCCGAGAACCAGCTCGACGACGCCGAGCATGCCCGCAGGCTCTTGCGTGCCGCCGTGGCCACCTTGCGGCGGCGCTTTGCATCGGCGAAGAGCAGCGCACCTGGCGTCCCTCTCGCTTTGGCAGACCAAGGAGCCGACGGCTGAAGGCTCGCATGCCCATCGCCCATCGCCGCGCCGCGCGGCCGGAACCAAGTGAGCGAATGCCGCCAGCGCGAACGCATGGCCTCGCCGCGGGGCTCGCTGCGGGCCTCGCCGCGCTCGTCGCCGCCTGCGTCCCCGACGTGCCGCTCAAGCTCGACGGCGACGGGAGTGGCTCGACCACCGAGGCCGGCACGGGTGGCGGCGGGAGCAGCTCGACCGCGGGCGCTGGCGTTGGCGGCGGCAGCTGCGCGGTGGAGCACGTCGACCGTGGCGCGCCGGGCTGCGAGAGACGCCGCTTCACGCAATGGATCGTGGGCTCGTTCATGCGGGAGGCGCTCTCGGCCGACATCGTCGACCTCGACCGAGACGGCTTCGCCGACACCGTCGTCGGCTACCAATACAGCAACAAGATCGCGATCTTCTGGGGAGGCCCGACGCTCGAGAGCCTGGTGCAGGTCGTCTACCCCGGCGGACGCCCGTCAGGCTTCGTGGTGCACGGTGACTTCGACGAGGACGGCAACCTCGACCTTGCCATCCCCGCGCAAGACCGCGGCGAAATTTGGCTCTATCGACAAACGGTGCCGCGGGGGTTCGAGATCTCGATCATCGACCAAGAGCAGCGCTCCGAGATCGTCGTGCTCGACGGCAACGGGGACGGCCACGCGGACTTGCTCGTGCGCACGACGATCTGCAACTTCTTCCGCCCTGGCGACGGGAAAGGGAATTTCCCGCCGGGCGAGGGGCACTGCTACACCGGGCTCGCGACCGACGACGCGCTCGCGGCGGGCGACCTCGACTGCGATGGCAAGGACGAGCTCGTCGTGCAGACGATCAAAGGCCAATGGAAGCGCATGGCGCCGACGAGCGAAGGCGCCGTGTTCGTGGCGGACATCGACGCCTCATTGCTCGGTCAAGCGACCACGAAAGCCCCACGGATCCATGACATCGACGGCGACGGGCGAGCCGAGCTCATGGCGTTCGCGGTGCCCGAGCGCCGGGGGGCCTTCCTCGCGCGCTCGCGCGACGACGACGCGATCGCCTTCGACGAATGCATTGACCTTCCGCTGCCCGCCATTGCCGTGGCCGGGGGCATCGGCATCACCCAGTATCTCCGCTTCAAGTCCGCTGGCGACATCAACGGCGACAAGCAGCCCGACTACCTCCTCACGAACCCCTTCGCCGGTTTTCACGCCATGCACTATTTCATGGTGAGCGCGCCCTGACGATTTGAGCGTCGCTCGAGCTGGCGGCGCCCGTAGCACGACCGAGCCGAAAGGCTCATTCCTCAATCGGTCCACGAGCACCCACTGCTGCGCCGAGGAGGGTTCAGCTACTAGGCGACGAGGAGCGAGAAGCGCAGCGAACTCGTGTGCGTGAGCATCGCAGCGACGAAGGCAACGACGTAGATGGGCCCTTCTCGGCGCAGTAGCGGTAATTGGCCATTTTTTTCGGCGCTTTTACGCTTCAGACCGTGACCACCGCCACCCTCACGCTCGCGCTCGCGACGGGCGAGCTCGCGACGTACCTCGAGGGCGAGCGCCGGGCCTCGCGGCACACGGTGTCGGCGTATACGCGCGATCTCGAGCAGCTCGGGGCGTTCGTTGCCGCGCGCCTCGACCGCGACCCCGCCGTCGGCGACGTGACGCTGCCGCTCTTGCGGGCGTGGCTCGCCGGCCTCTCGCACGACGCGACCGCCACGACGATCGCGCGGAAGATCGCCTCGGTGCGCGCCCTTTTCCGCCACCTGATGCGCCGCGGCAGGGTCGCCGTGAACCCGGCCGCCGCGCTCGTAGCGCCCAAGGCGCCGCGGAAGCTCCCGGTATTTCTCGATGCCGAGACCATGGGCGAGGTCGTGACGACGCCCGCCGCGGACGACGCCGAGGGGCTGCGCGACCGGGCGATCCTCGAGACGCTCTACGCCGGCGGGCTGCGCGTCTCGGAGCTCGTCGGGCTCGAGCTCGGGCGGCTCGAGCTCGAGGCGGGCGGCCTCGGGACCGCGCGCGTGCTCGGTAAAGGCAACAAGGAGCGCGTCGTTCCGCTCGGCTCGCACGCGGTGCGGGCGCTCAAGTCGTACCTCGCGCGCCGCAGCGAGCTCGAAGCCGAGGCGCCCAGCCTCGAGGCGCGCCACGCCGTGGTTCTCTCGAGCCGCGGACAGCGCATCGGCGTGCGGCGCGTGCAAGAGCTCGTGAAGCGCTATGGAATCCTCGCGGCAGGTCGCCCCGATCTGCATCCTCACGCGCTGCGCCACAGCTGCGCCACGCACCTGCTCGACGGCGGCGCGGATCTGCGCAGCATCCAAGAGCTGCTCGGCCACGCCAGCCTCAGCGTGACTCAGCGCTACACCCACACCTCGATCGAGGGACTCATCGCCGTCTACGATCGCGCCCATCCGCTCGCGCAGCGCGCCGCCGAGAAGCCGCCCGCAAGCTCGACGACGGCAAGCTCGACGACGGCAAGCTCGACGACGGCAAGCTCGACGACGGCAAGCTCGACGACGGCAAGCTCGACGACGGCAAGCTCGACGACGCTCGCGCCCATCGGAAGAGCACGGTAAAGCTGGCGCTTCCTTGACTTGGGACGCTCGCGAGCGCATGCGCGTCGCTCGGTGGGAAGACGAACATGAATCGAGGCACGAGCTCTCGGGCGCCACGTCGCACGCTCGGCCAGCGATGGCGCCGCACCGGCGAGCTGCGTCGCCGGATCTCGCTCGGGGTCGGAGTCGCCGTGCTCGTCGGCGTGCTCGTCGCGCTGCTCGACGCGGGCTGGGCCTCGCGCAGTAAAGAGGGCCTCGCGTTCGGCACCGTGGCGCTCGGCGTCGGCGGCGCCATCGGCCCGTTCGCCGTCGCGCTGGGGATCGCCCTCGGCATCGCGAGCTGGCTCGTTCACCCGCGCGTCGAGCCCGGCCTCGGGCGCTTGCTCGATCGGCTGCGGGATCTCGCCGTCGGCCGCCCCGCGGACTTCGCCGCCTTCGTCCCGCTCGCGGCGCTCGGGGTGTTCGCGTGGGCCACCCTCGCGGCGCAGCTCGGCCGAATGCTCCTCGCTCGAAGCGAGCCCCCGAAGGTCATCGGCTCGGCGCTCGCGATCCTGGCGCTCGCGCTCGGCATCGTGGTCGCGCTCGTCGTCCTCGCCCTCACCCCGCCCCTGCGCCGGGCGCTCGCCACCTGGCGCACGAAGTGGCCCGGGGCGGTCGATCCCGTGGCCACGCTCGCCATCGCGCTCGGTCTCGTCCTCGCAACCCTGGCCTACGGCGTCGCGAGCGGCACACCGTCAGGCATTGGCGGCCTCCTCGGGATTTACGGCGTGCTCAAGCGCGAGGAGCTCGATCTCCGCGCGCCCGCAGTCCTCGCCGCCTGGGCGCTCGCCATCTACGTCGCGCCTCCGCTGTTCGCGTGGCTGCGCTCGTATCAAGCCTGGTTGCTTGCGCTCGCGACGCTCGTCGTCACGACGCTCGCGGGGCGACGCCTCGATGCCGTGCCCGACGTCGCGCGCACGATCGAGCGCAGCGCGCCCGTGGCCAAGGCGCCGCTCAAGCTGCTCTTGCGACTCGGCGACCGCGATCGCGACGGCGCGAGCCGCTGGTTCGGCGGTGGCGACTGCGACGACCGCGACGCGCGCATCGGCCCGAGCGCCGACGACGTCCCCGGCAACGGCGTCGACGAGGACTGCACGGGCAGCGATCTCTCGCTCGCCGGGATGGCGGCGCCAGAAGCCGCGAGCAGCACGCCCAAGGCGCCCGAAGATCGCGTGCCGAAAGACGGCAACGTCCTCCTCATCACCGTCGACACGCTCCGCTACGACCTCGGCTTCGCGGGCAACGCGCGTCCCGTCAGCCCCAACCTCGACGCGCTCGCGCGAAAATCGACGGTCTTCGAGCGCGCCTACGCCCTCGCGTCGTACACGGGCAAGAGCGTCGGCCCGATGCTCATCGGCAAGTACGGCAGCGAGACCTCCCGCAACTGGGGCCACTTCAACAAGTTCGGTCCCGAAGACACCTTCGTCGCCGAGCGCATCAAGAAGGCGGGCCTCGTTACGATGAGCGCGCACGGGCACCGGTATTTCGGGGCGTTCGGCGGCCTCGAGCGCGGCTTCGACGAGGTCGACCTCAGCGCCGCCCCGCCCGAGGGCGCGACCTGGGCCACCGACGCGACGACGACGAGCGACAAGCTCACCGACGCCGCCATTCGCCTCCTCGAACGGCGCGGCGGACGCGAGCGCTTCTTCCTGTGGGTGCACTACCTCGATCCGCACGCCGACTACCTGACCCACGAGGGCACGCCGACGTTCGGCGCGAGCGCACGCGATCGCTACGATCACGAGGTCCGCTACACCGACGAGCAAATCGGCCGGCTGCTCGCGCACGTCGAGAGGGCCCCGTGGGCTGGCAAGACGAGCATCGTCGTCACGAGCGATCACGGCGAAGCCTTCGGGGAGCACGGGATGCACCGCCACGGCTTCGAGCTGTGGGAGGTGCTGGTGCGCGTGCCGCTCCTGATCTACGTCCCCGGCCTCGAGCCGAAGCGGGTCTCGGTGCGGCGCAGCGCGATCGACCTCGTGCCGACGCTGCTCGAGCTCTTGCGCTTGCCGCGACCGCCGGGCTCCGGAGAGGCTTCGCCCGACTCGCACGACTTCGTCTCGGGCACGTCGCTGGTGAGTGACGCGGCCGCGCCGCGAGAGGCCACGCTGCCCGAGCGCGACATCGTCGTCGACATGCCCGGCGGCCCCTACAACGAGGCGCGGCGCGCGCTCATTCACGGGGATTTGAAGCTCATCGTGTCGCGCGATGCCCAGAAAGAGCTGTTCGATCTGCGCGCCGATCCCGAGGAAGCGAAGAACGTCTGGGGCGAGCGGAAGCGCGAGATCGAGGCCGCCTACGCCCTCGCCAAGAGCCGCATGCGCATCCGCGAGGTCAAGGCGCCGTAGCGCCGCTCGGGCCGCAGCCTCGGGACTCCTAGGAGACTGGTGTCAATCGGCAAGCGGAGGTGTCACTTCTCCCTCCCCCCGCTGCGCGCGCTTCGCGGGTGGAGGGAGTAAAACAGGCGCGTTCGACACCTGTCTCCTAGTGCTTCTCGGCGACGGTCTTGATGAGGTCGACGAAGCTCGGGTTCATCAAGTACTCGAAGCGGATGCGCCCGAGCGTCAACTCGGCCTTGTCTTTGATGCGCGTCGCCACGAGCGGCTCGAGGAGCACGCCGTCGATCTTGGTGCCGTTGAGCGAGCCGCTGTCCATGATCGACAAGCCCGAGGCGTCGAACGAGAAGGCGCAGTGCTGCGTCGAGACCGTGTACTCCGGCAAGACGATGTCGTTGTCGGCGCTCTGCCCGGCCATGATGTTGCCGCCGCGCTGCGCCCCAGGATTTTTTCGGATGCGCCACACGCGGTCCAGGATGCTCGCGACCCGCGCCAGCTCTTCGAGCTCGACCGCGCCGAGGGTGCGTCGCCGCCAAGAGAACGGCCGCTCGACGACCTTCGCGCACATGCCCGCCCCGATCAAGACCGCGCCGCGATAGGCAACGCCGAACGCCGTGTGGCCGAGCTTGGTGTACTCGGCAGCGTACTCGATCAGGTATTGTGGCTCGCGCGCCATAGCGAACGGAGGCCCCCACGCGGGAGGCGCCTCGTTGGTAGTGTCGGAATTGTAATACCGTAGCTAGGGCCGCGGCCAAATCCAGGCGATCCAGGCGATGTGGAGAACGGCAATCATCGCCCTCGGCTTGAGCCTAGTCGCCTGCGGCCGGCCTGCGAACCGCTCTTCCGCCGCTTCGACGGCGCCGCTCGGCCCACCCCGGCGCGCCGAAGACGGCGCATGGCCCGCGGCGTCCGGTGAGCGAGGTCACGCGGCGAGCGGCCCCGCGCGACGAAGCGTCGAGCCGCCGCGCACGCCCCACGAGTTCGCCGCCGCCAAGAAGCACTTACGTAAGCTCTACGACGAGGGCACCTGGCACACGCTCTACGCCGGCTGCGCGTTCTCCGCCTGGCGCATCGACTGGACGAGCTGCTGCTTCCCGAGAGACGCAAGCTCGCGCACCGGCCTCGAGTGGGAGCACGTCGTCCCGGCGGCGCGCTTCGGCGGCGCGCTCGCGGCGTGGCGGGACGGGCACGCGAGCTGCGAGAAGCGCGGCAAGAAGTACCGAGGTCGCCGCTGCGCTCGCAAGACGTCGGAGCGCTTCCGGCGCGTCGAGGGCGACATGCACAACCTCTATCCTGCGATCGGCGCGCTGAACCAGGCCCGCGGCGATCGCGCGATGGCGCTCATCGAGGGCGAGGAGCGCGCCTTCGGGGCGTGCGACTTCGAGGTGCTCGATCGCCAGGTCGAGCCGCGCGCCGAGGTCCGCGGCGAGATCGCGCGCGCCTCGCTCTACCTCGACGCCGCTTACCCGGACCTCGCGATTTTCGACGACGCGACGCGCGCCATGTTCGAGGATTGGCACGGCAAAGATCCGCCCGACGACCGCGAGCGGCGGCGCAACGCCTTCATCGCCGAAGCCCAAGGCAATCGCAATCCATGGATCGACTGACGAGCAAGCCCCCGAGCGCGCGCCCTCTCCCCCTCGTGCTCGTGCTCGCCGTCGCCGCGGGCTGCACGGACGCTCCCGTGCGCGACTTTCCGCGCGGCACGCTCACGGCCGGAGACTACCGCCTCTTCGTCGACGAGCACCCGAGCATCGTGCTGACGAACGTCGACGACGAGCTCGCCCGCCTCGACGCGAGCGGCCTCCGTCTCGGCCTCGTCCCCGAGCTCTTCGATAATGTCAACTACGATCCCTACCGCCTCTACGCGCCGGCGCCAGCGTTCAAGCTCCCGGAGGCGCCGGTGTTCGTGGCCCCCGAGAGCGCGAGGTTCGTGGACGCGGAGGAGGGCGAGCTCGCCCTCGAGCTCCACTACCCGCGCGGCGTCGTCGCGGTGCTCGCGCTTCGCGCGTCGAGCGAGGGCAGCTTCGAGCTCTCGCTCACGCCGAAGGCCGGCGCCGAGCACGTCGCGTTTATTCAGGTCGGCCTGCTCGGCTCGGCGACCGAGGGCTTTTACGGGCTCGGCGAGCAGCTCGACGACGTGAACCAACGCGGTCACGTGCGCGCGATGCAGCTCGAGCTCGACAGCGCCATCGAGAGCACGAACAACGACGCGCACGTCCCCGTGCCGCTCGTCATCGGCACGCGCGGCTGGGGCCTCTTCGTGCGCTCGCGCTTACCGAGCGCCTTCGCCGTCGCGACCGAGGACGCGCGCCGCGTCGAGGCCACGGTCGGCACTGGCACGGCGTCGGCAGAGGGGCTCGCGTTTCACCTCTACGCCGCGGACCACCCGCTCGACGTCACCCGCCGCTATTACGAGACGACCGGCTTCCCGAAGCTCCCCGCGCGCTGGGCGCTCGGCCCGTGGGTGTGGCGCGACGAGACCAGCGGGCAGGCCGAGGTCGAGGCCGATCTCGAGGCGATCCGCACGCTCGATCTCGCGACCACCGGCTACTGGATCGACCGGCCCTACGCCACCGGCGTCAACTCCTTCGACTTCGACGCCGCCAAGTACGCCGATGCGGCGGCGATGATCGCGAAGATGCACGCGCTCGGCTTTCGCACGGCGCTGTGGCACACGCCCTACCTCGACTCGAAAGACCCCGCGACCCAAGCGCTGCGCGACGAGGCCACGGCATCGGGCTTCTACCCGCCGACGACCGGGATCCCGCTCAACGGCTGGGGCACCCTCCTCGATCTCACGAATCCCGAGGCGGTCCTGTGGTGGCGAGAGCAGCTCGAGGCCTACCGCGAGCTCGGCGTCGAGGGCTACAAGCTCGACTACGGCGAGGACGTCGTGCTCTCGCCGACGGGGATCCGCATCCCGTGGAAGTTCGCCGACGGCAGCGACGAGCGCACGCAACACCAGGAATTCCCGCTCAATTACCACGCGACCTATGCGCCGCTCGTCCCCGAGAGCGGCGGCTTCTTGTTGTGCCGCACCGGCGCCTACGGCGATCAACGGAACGGAACGGTCCTCTGGCCGGGCGATCTCGACGCGACCTTCGCCAAGCGCGGCGAGGCGATGACGGCCGAGGACGGCAAGCCCTACGGCGCCACGGGAGGCTTGCCCGCATCGCTCGTCGCGGCCCTGTCCCTCGCGCCGAGCGGCTTTCAGTTCTACGGCGCGGACACCGGCGGCTATCGGCACTGCCCGCCCGACAACGAGCTCTTCTCCCGCTGGTTCGAGCAGACCGCGCTGTCGAGCACAATGCAGATCGGCACAAGCTGCAACGATCTGGCCTGGATTCCGACGGCGAAGAACGGCTTCGACGACGCGATGCTCGACCGCTACCGCGAGTACACGCGGCTTCACCTGCGGCTCTTTCCGTATCTGTGGAGCTACGCGACCCGCCTCGCCGAAGACGGCCGCCCCATCATGCGCGCGCTCGGGCTCGCGCACCCCGAGCTCGGGGTGCACCCGAACGACACCTATTTGCTGGGCGACGAGCTGTTGGTCGCGCCGGTCGTGGAGCGCGGCAAGACCTCGCGCACGGTCGTAATCCCTGCGGGCGAGTGGGTGCACTGGTTCACGGGCGAGCGCTTCACCGAGGGCGAGCAGCTCGTCCCTGCGCCGCTCGGCCGCCTGCCGCTCTTCTTGCGCGCGGGCGGGCTCGTGCCGCTCTTGCGCCCGACCATCGACACGCTCTCGCCCACGACCGAGCCCACGCGCGTCGACTCTTACGCGACGAGCGCGGGGCTCGTGTTCGTGCGGGCCGTCGCGCGCACGAGCGGCGAATTTGCGCTCTTCGACGGC
>SXGS01546365.1_pt1 | contig 13114 bp, 9 predicted proteins | sample 3174681 | NCBI WGS metagenome assembly SXGS01 (sample SAMN11356861, study PRJNA531348) | freshwater metagenome | isolation source: freshwater sample F1-80 | place: China: Fuxian Lake, Yuxi | collected 2017-12-25
AGCTCCCAGACCTTGAGGGTGTGGTCGGCGGCGCCGGAGATGACGTGGCGGCCATCGGGGGTGACGGCCACGGCCCAGACCCAGCGGCTGTGGCCGGTGAGGGTGCGCAGCTCCCGCCCACTGCTTAGCTCCCAGACCTTGAGGGTGTGGTCGGCGGCGCCGGAGATGACGTGGCGGCCATCGGGGGTGACGGCCACGGCCCTGACCCAGTTGCTGTGGCCGGTGAGGGTGCGCAGCAGGGGTCCGCCGGGTGGAGTCAGGGTGGGTTGCAGGCTCTGCACCCAGGGCGTGGCGCTGGGCTGCGCCATTTGCGCGGTCAAGTGTTGGAGCGCTGGCTCTGGCGCGTTCATTAAACGAGCGTGAAGCTGACTGCGGAGCTGGGTTTTCTCTTGTGCCAGCACATGTGCCGAGAGCCGCAACCCGCCTTGCACCAGCCGTAACTCGTCATCCTTCGCATCATCCACATCATCCGCCAGCAAGTCGTAATCTGCCAGCAGCGCGTTGATATCGGTCGCTGCGAGTTTAGTGTGCAGCCAGGCGAAATCACCGAGCACGGTACGCAGTTCGTCTCGCCGCCCGGCCTCACACAAATGATAGGCGAGATGCTGGTAGAGGTAGCCGTCGTCAGGAATCTCTGCCCAGGGTTTGCCGTTGGGGTTGTAGGCGGTGAGCAACTCGGCATGGAGGCTCGACAGGTCGGCGGCAACGGCGCGCAGATAATCGTGCTGCAAGTCGTGCAGCGACACCAAGCGCTGGGGCGCTGCTCCATCCAAACGCAGCAGCGCCTTGCGCTCGAAGGTGGTCAGGAGCTTGCGCAGGGTCGGCTCGCTGGAGGGGTGCAGATGTCGCCACAGGGTCAGCACTGCCGCTTCTGGAATCGATTCGTCCGCCGGGAACACCGCCAAGGCCAGATAGCGCCGCGCATCGTCGGCTGACAAGGCGTCGATGCTGACTTTCAGCGACTTCATGACGCTGCCGTGCGGATGGTCGAGAAATTCGAGATCCGCCTTTTGCAAGGCTTCGGTCAGGTCTGGCCAGGAGGCCCCGTCGCGAATCTGCGCTGCACTCAGCGCCAACGCCAGCGGCAGGCGGCCACACTGGCGCATCACTTCCTCGGCTTCCGGCGGGAGCTGGGCCTCGCTAGTGGCGGTCCATTCCGCCACTAGCGTGCGGGCTTGCTCAGGACTCAACAGATCGACGGGATGTTCCTCTGCACCCAACGCGGTGATGATGCCGCCGTCGCGGGTGGTGACCAACATCTGGCAGCGGGGGCCGAGGGCATCGAAGGCTTTGGCATGCTCGGCGTCCCACACGTCATCGGCGACGAGCAGGCAACTGCGATCAGCAAACAGCCTACCGAGCACGGCACGGCCTTGCTGCACGCCCTCGAACGCCTGAGGAGGAGAGCCGAGCATCGCGGCAAGTTGGGCTTGCAGATTGGTCAACGCGGGTGGGTTTTGCCCGATGGTCAGCCACAACACGCCGTCGGGAAACGCTCGCCGTACCTCTTCATCACGTGCCACCGCTGTGGCCAGCACCGACTTACCGATGCCGCCCATGCCTTGCACGCCGACCCTCGGCACGGCACCAGTCACGACCACCGGCTGGTTGGTCGGCGCGAGGATCATCTGTTTCAGCGTGGTGAGATCGTTCGAGCGCGGAAGAAAATGCGGCGGCAGGTCGGGAACATTGATCGGCAGACCGAGGCCGGGCGACGAGGGCGGCTGGACGACTGGAGCGGTCGGACGAGTCTTTTCCCACTGCGTCACCGACGATGCAACCGCATTCGCCAACCCTTCGGCGGTGGTGAAGAAATTGCCGGTATGCTCTTTGCCAAGTTCGTCGCGGAAGGCCAGGATGCGTGCGCCGCGCTCGCCATCGCCGGTCATGGCATCCATGAACGGTGGCGGCCAAGCGATACCGAGATCGAGGAGAAAAATAAGTCGCTCTTTATGCGCCTCGCCGGCTTTGCGGTATTCAAGCTCGGTGATGGACTTTTGTTCTGGATTGTCTTTCTCGGGGATGTAGCCGTAGCGCCAGGCGATAATGCCGACGTAGACATCGCACGACGCGACATCGGCAAGGCATTTGTCGAGCGGGCGACGGTCGGTGGCGACGTAGTCTTCCATCGCGACGACATCGTGGCCTAGCTTGCGCAGCGCTCGGTACACCGCCTCGCGATAGTCTTTGAGGTCGGTAAAGGTGGACGAGATGTAAATTCGCAGTGGTTGCGTCATGCTCCCGTGCTCCCCGCTCCTGACGATCCGTCCTTCGTATAGCATCCGCGCGTGGCGGGCACCACACGTTTGCCTAATTGCCTGCGTCTGTCTACAATCCGGGCACGTGCCACTGCACGAACAAAAGGAGGACGGTTATGAAAGTAGGCATGACTCTGCAATTGACTAGCTTCGGCGGCAAGTCGGACACGGAGACCTATCAAGACGAGCTGGCGCTCGCCGATATGGCGGAAGCACTCAACTTTGATTCGGTGTGGTGCCTGGATCACCACTTCACCGGCTATGTGATGTCACCCGACCCGGTGGCACTGCTGATGTACATCGCTGGCCGCACCAAGCGCGTGCAGCTTGGCACGGCGGTGATCGTGCTGCCCTGGCATGACCCCGTCGAAGTGGCCGAGAAGATTGCGCTGCTGGACATGATCTCCGGCGGACGCACCATCTTCGGCTTCGGGCGTGGCGCAGCCTCGATTGAGTACGCTGGCTTCCGTATTCCTATGGAAGAGGCGCGGGACCGCTTCGTCGAAAGCGCTCTCATCATCCGCAAAGGCCTCACACAAGAGAGCTTCTCGTTCGACGGCAAGTATTACAAAGTGCCGGAGATTCAGATTCGCCCACGTCCGATCTCGCACCCGGAGAATCGCTTTTACGCTTCAGCGATCAGCCCCGAGTCGGCGGAAATCATGGCCAAGCTCGGCTTTGGCGTGTTGATCGTCGCGCAACGTAGTTGGGAAGAGACGGCGGGCGATTACAACCGTTATTGCACTGCCGCCAGCGCCAGTGGTCACACGCCGCGTCCGCCGATTGGCTTGTTCAATGTGTTGGTGACTGACGAGGCCCATGAAGCCGAAGACCTCGGCGCGGTCCACATGGGTGCGATGTTTGATTCCATCGACCGGCACTATCGTTTCTCCGACGGGCATCTGTCATCGGTGAAAGGCTACGAGTTCTACGCCAAGTTGGCGAAGACCTACACCAAACTGAGTGTGGACGAGCAGGCCAAGAGCAAAGCCATCGAGTTCTACCGCAGCCTGCATGCTGCTGGCACGCCGGCGCAGGTGCTGGAGAAATTCCGCTACATTCACTCGACCGTGCCGCTGGAGCATGCCATCGGGACCTTCGCGTTCGGCGGGCTGCCGTATCCCAAGCTGGAACGCAGCTTCAAGCTGTTCGCCGAGAAAGTGCTGCCGGTGCTGCAAAACGATCCGGCCTTCAAGCTGCCCAAAGAGCAGGCGCAATTCTCGGTTACTGCGGGGGCAGAAGCGCGGGCGTAGGACGTGGCCGACGCAGAAGGTAGGGGCGAGGTCACCTCGCCCCTACGAACCCACAGCCCTCGCCTCCATCCATCTCACCCTGAAACCATCTTCCTCTTTCAGCGTCCAATTCAGACATCATTGCTCAGACTCAGTGAGGAGGTTTATGCACCGCCGACATTTTCTGTATCGTCTGTCTGCTCTTGGCCTTGCTTGGTTGGGGTTCCCAGCGTGTACTCGCAGCGAGAAAGCTGAGGCGACGCAAGCTGCCGAAGGCGCAACCATTGCCAAATTAGAGAAACCCTTGGACGAGTGGCGCAAGCTGGTGTCGCCGCAGGCGTATGCCGTGCTCTTCGAGGAGGACACGGAACGCCCAGGATCAAGTCCGCTCAACAAGGAGAAGCGTGACGGCACGTTTATCTGTGCCGCTTGCTACCTGCCGTTGTTCGAGTCCACAGCGAAATTTGAGAGCGGCACCGGCTGGCCGAGCTTTTTCCAACCGATTGCGGGACACATCGCCAAGAAGACCGACTACAATCTGATTTTTCCACGCATCGAGTATCATTGCATTCGTTGCGGTGGTCACCAGGGGCATGTGTTCGATGACGGTCCGCCACCGACTGGTCAGCGTTGGTGTAATAACGGCGTGGCGTTGAAGTTCGTACCGACCGGCGAAACGCTGCCGGCGTTGAGGATGTAGGCGATGAAAACTATCTCTTTCCTAGGTGTGTTGCTGCTCCTCGCCGGAGTAGCGTTCTTCGATGGGCAGACGACGACCACGGCAACCGCAGCAAAAGACGGTGCGTCACTGGCGAAGGCGACGTTTGCTGGCGGGTGTTTCTGGTGTATGGAGCCGCCCTACGATGTGCTCGATGGTGTGGTTTCGACCACGTCCGGCTATATCGGTGGGCAGACCAAGAATCCCTCGTATGAAGAAGTCTCCGAGGGTGGGACTGGTCATACTGAGGCGGTGCAGATCGTCTACGACCCGGCCAAGATTGAGTATGCTAAGCTGCTCGACATCTTCTGGCGTAATATTGATCCCCTGACCCGCGACGCGCAGTTTTGTGACCGCGGCTCGCAGTATCGCACCGGCATCTTCTACCACGATGAGACTCAGCACCGTTTGGCCGAGGAGTCGAAAAAGAAGCTGATGGACTCCAAACGCTTCTCGCAGCCGATTGTGACCGAGATCATCGCTGCCTCGGAATTCTACCCAGCGGAAGAGTACCATCAGGACTACTACGAGAAGAATCCAGTGCGCTACAAGTTCTATCGCTGGAACTGTGGCCGTGACCAACGCCTCACCGCTCTGTGGGGCAATGAGGCTCCGTACCCGGTGAAAGAGCCGTAGAGTTGAGACAGAGAGAGAAGAGTTGAGACAGAGAGGGGAGAGGTGAGATAGAGAGGGGTGGGGTAGTCCTTTCAGGGGTAGGGTCTTTACAGAAAGAAAAGCAGCGGCGTCATTCCCGCCCTTCGGCAAGCTCAGGATAAACTCCAGCGGGAATCTAGAGCTTTATCCCTGGATTCCGGGTCTCGCTCCGCTCGCCCGGAATGACGAGGGAGGATTTTTGTGGTCAATTGCGCCACCGGAAGTGGCACCACTACACTCCCAAGGGGCTTGTACTCGTGCAACGTCTGCGCTCACTCGATATCGTTCTCCTGCTGCTGCTGGTGCCGCCGTGGATGGTAGGCTTTGCCTTGTATGTCAATAAAATGGCACACGGCGAGTTGGCACGGGTGCCGCTGCTCGTTGACTTTCCTGCCCAGGCCGATGGCTACCCGACCGTCGCGGGTTTTCTTCCGGAGACGGAGGCCGAAGCCGCAGGGGTGCAGATCGGCGATCAATTGACCCGAGCCGGTGCGGCAGATCTCAAAGGCGTCGGTCCCTTCAGGTTTGTGGCGCAGCTGCATGAACAGGCGACCTCCGAACGCCGGGTGCCGCTGATAATCGCCCGCAATGGGCACTCGTTCCCTGTCTTGCTCCCACTCGATCCCTTCGCTTTTCCTTGGCGCACCTTGCCGCTGACGCTGGGGTTTGCTGCTGCTGCCACATTAGTGTTGCTGCGGCGACCGGGACTACCGGCCGCGCGGGCGTTCTTTGTGGCGGGGATGGCCTACAGCTTTCATTGGCTCTTCTTTCCTGGCGGTCCGCGTTGGCAGACGTATGCGTGGATCGTGGTCTTCTTGACCTCATCTGTAGTCGTGTTCCCGTTGTTTCTGCGGACGATTCTGCTTTTACCTGAAGAGCTGGCACCGACAGGCAAACATGGTCCGTGGTGGCCGTGGGGTTTTATGGTGTTTGCCTTTGGCATTAGCAGCCGCGTGTTCGGCACGCCATTTTCGCACGCCACCGGAATGCGACTGGAAACCCTGGTGACGGTAGTCTTCGTTGCTGCGCTTCTCGGAACATTGACGCGCAACTTCTTGCGGGCTGGGCCGCTCGGGCGTCGTCAGCTCAAGTGGATACTCTACGGTTTGTATATTGGCACTGTGCCGGTACTGGCGGTCGATGCCGTCATCGGCGTGGTGCCGTCGTTGTGGTGGTGTCACGAGGTTGCGACGTTGGCAGTCGCCTTCATTCCTTTCTGTATTTTTCTGGCGGTGGTGCGCTTCAACTTGTTCGACGTAGATCGGTTGATCGGTGCGACGACCACCTATTCGCTGCTCGCGCTGGTGTTTGGTGTCGGCGGGCTCCTGTTGGGGCCGCCGTTGTCGCAAGCTGCCAGTGCTTCGGTTGGTGTCACGCCGCTGGTAGGGCAGACGGTGCTGTCAGTGCTGCTGCTCGGAGCGCTGTTGCCGCTCCATTGGTTTCTGCGTTCTCGTATTGACCGCTGGTTCTTCCCTGAACGCTATGCTCTGCGGCAGGGAGTGCTGCAACTCTTGCAAAACTTGCGAGAATTGCGGGGACAATCAGCGTCGCAACCGCCTTTCGCGCTGGTGGGAGAACGCCTTGCCGGGTTACTGCACGCTGAGAATTGCGTGATCTACGCGCAGGACGGCGACCGCTATCTGCCGGTGTTTAGCCACGGTGGCGTGGTGCCGATGGCGTTCTCGACCCGCAGTGCGCTGGTCAATGCGTTTCGCTTCTTTGCTGGCCATGACGAACGCCGCCAACGTGCCGCACGCGCCTATCTGAGCACTGAAGAGCGCATCATCTTTACCAACCTGCGCGTCGCTTTAGTCCTACCTGCCTCTGACGAGGAGGTTCCTCCTGCCTTCCTGTGCTTTGGCCCCAAACGCTCCGGCGATGTGTACACTGCCACCGATGTGACCTTGTTGAGTCAGGTAGCTGGTCAGCTCGCAATGCCAGGAGCGGGATAGGGCATCCTTGCCTCTATCCCTTCAGCCCCTTCGTCATTCCGGGCAAGCGGAGCGCGACCCGGAATCCAGCCCTCCTCCCTGGATTCACGCTTTCGCGGGAATGACGCCGCTGCTTTTCTTTCTGTAAAGACCCTACCCCTGAAAGCCCCTACCTGGTCCTTCTCCAAACTCCGGGCACTACACCTTTCACGAAAGGTCGACCACTTGGAGGCAAGCCACTCTTCAACTCAACCCCAACCCTGTCAGGAGGAACTCGTCATGCAACATTCACGTTTTTCTGGTCTCCGCTCGAAGCTGTTCGCCGCCGCCTTTGCTGTCGCTACGGGCTTCGCTTTCTTCTCGGTCAATAACGCTCAGGCACAAGTCATCCCCGGCGACCTCGACCATCTCAAGTGCTACGAAGCCAGAGATGAGAACCCGTTGTCTGAAAAGCACCTGAACCTCTTCAACAAGTACGGTGTCGAGCAAGGCTGTCGTATTCGCACGAGAACCCCGCTCTATTGCACGCCAACCAGCAAGTTCGTCTTGGAAGACCCTGACTCGAATGGCGACGACCTTCGCGGCGACGAGCTGAAGACCGATTTCCTGTGCTACAAGATGCGCTGCCCGACCAATCCGGTCCGCGTGCTTGAAGTAGACGATCAGTTCGGCCATCGCCGCATCAAGATCAAAGATGCGAAGATGATCTGCACGCCGACCCTCTCGCAGCCTGCTCTGCCATAAAGCGCCCCGCACTCTCAAATGTCCTCCGTCCCTCCCGCAGGGGCAGGCCGCTTGGCCTGCCCTTTGTCGTTTCTACGGGTTCCCACTCACAGCGCGGCTAGCTCTTCCACCGTTCTCCAGACATGTTTCCCCCACCAACGCCGAAAGACACGCAGCCCACGCGCCGAGAGCTGCTGGAAGGTTTCGGCAACAGCGAAGCGCACTTCGCTGTCATCATCCTCCCAAGCGTCAAGCAGTGCGGCGAGGGTGGCTTGCCGGGCTGGCTCGGGAAGTTCTCCTTGTCCCAACCCTCGGGCAGCGCACGCACGGACGCCAGCGTCGCGGTCACGCAAGGCGGCGATGAGGAAGAAGGGCAAGCGCGGATGCCTTGTGTCCAAAGTGCGGAGGTGCGTGAGCGCGTCTACCGCTTGTGTACGCACGCCGCTATCTGGATCATGCAGGGCGACTTCGGCCACAGCTGGCAAGAGGTCTGATGATTGCACGACCGCCACGCCCCATTGTTTTATCGCCGTGATTGTTTTGATCCGCACCCCGACATCTTTGGCATGGAGACCAGCGAGCAAGGTGTCGAGCGTGTCGAGCGAGAGTTGCAGAGCCGAGCTGCTCTGAGGTTCGTTATGCTCGCTCTCGTGCGGCGCTGGCGTCGGAAGAGGATTTGCCTGCAGAAATGCCGACACATCCGCCAAAGCCGAAGAAGAAGCAGCAACGACAGTTGCGGCGTTCGCCAGCGCACGGCGGGCGCTCATGCGCACGAACCACTCGGGGTCGAACTTGGCGGTGTGCAGCAATGCGGCGCGGACCTCCGGCTGATACAGCGCTGCCGACCCTACGCGCCGCAAGGCTTCGGCAGCCTTAAAGCGCACGACGACGTCGGCATCTTGAAGAGCGCTGGCCAGCGCGGCCAGCAGCGCGGTTTCTCGTGCCAGCGCCATGCCCATGTGGCCACAAGCTTCGACGAGTCCGGCGCGGCGTTCTGCCGCGCCAGCCGACATCTGCTCGTGCAGCCAGTGCAAGAACGGCGTCTGCTCAATTTGCCCATGCAGGTGAGGAAGCGCAGGAAGCGCCAGCGTCACCTGCGGCACTGCTGCACCGGTGCCGCGCATGTCGTGCGCCAACCAAACCGAGAACGTTTCTGCTGTGACCCGATCCACCAAGGCAGAGAAAGCGCTACGGAGCGGAACCTGCACCCCGTGTACCTCGGTGAGACATTGTGCCGCCAGCGCGAGGCGGCGGCGGAAGAAGTCATCGTGCTTTTTTTCGACGAGCGTGGACAACAGCGGCAAGGGGTCGGCAAGCTGCCCGGCAAGCACGACGAGAACCTCCTGCCAACGCGGGTCCCACGATTTTTTGTCGATGAGCGTCTTGAGCGCCACACGCTTGCCAGCAATGGTCAGCGTCGTCTGCCAGCCGTTGTTATTCACCGAGCGGGCGAGGGCCGTCGCTGCCAACGCTTCGTGCAGCGCCAAATGAAAAAAGAAAAACCCCTGCTTGGCATGGCCACGCAACAGGCCGCTGTTGTGTAACACGTCGCTCAACAGCGCATTCGCCCACAACGCGGCGGCATCGCCATACCCTTCTTCACTGAGCGCAAGTTTGAGCGCCTGCGTCAGCGCTTGGCCGGAGAAATGCAATTGGCGATTGTCGGCGGCAAACAAATACAATGCCGCACGCTGGAGAATCGCCAGCTTCTCATGTGCGGCCGGTTCGAGTCCTGGGTACGACGTAGCGACACGTTGAGCGCGAAACTGGAGGAGTTTTTCCAGCGCGTGGCCGTAGAGTTCGCCTCGCGTCGTGGGCAGCGGGGTCGGCGTGGGAGTATCCGCCGTGTAGCACAGAATGCTCAGCAGCAAGGGATTGGCGGCGAGGGCAGCCAACTGCGGGGTTTCGCCTACGCGCTGCGTAAGGCTGTCGGCGTCGTAACTGGCTGGATACTCGGCAGGAAAGGCACGGATGTAGGCATCGCATTGCGCCTGGTCCAAACCAGCCAAAGTAAAGAGCGGAAAATCCGGACAGACGGTACGATGCTGCTCGAAGCTGACCGTGCGGCAGGTCATCACCACCGGGCATGCCATAAAGGTTGTCAACGTCGTGGTCAGCAACGTGAGAAAAGACGAGTCGCCCTGAACCTCGTCGAGTCCGTCGAGCAGCAAGAGCACCTCGCCGTTGTGGAGCCAGCGTCGCCACTGCCACTCGTGCGGGGCAGCATCGAGATGGCTGTACTGCTGCGTGAGGTAGGCCGGCAAATGCTGGGTGCTGCCGACACGTGCAACGACAAAAGCCTCCCACTCGCGTAGGCGTAGGCGTACCGGCAGCAGTCGCCGTCCCGCCACACGCAGATGGCCGTCGGCAGCTTGCCGGCTCAGATGCTGCACCAGCGTCGTTTTGCCACTGCCGGGAGGGCCAAGCACCAGAAAGCGCGGGACGGCTGCGGAAGCACGTTTGGTGAACGCACGAAAATCCGCGAAGAGCTGCTCAAGGTGGAGCTGTTCATAGGCAATGCTCTCACCGTGCAACTCCTCTTCCCACCGCAACAGATCGACGCCGAGCTGTGCGTTGAGCGTGTGCAAGTCATCCGGGCCGAAACCCGCAGTCTTGCCGCTGCGGCGTAAGCGGTCGCGTTTGACTTCGCGCAACAGCGGCAACGGTTGGTAGTGGCCAGCAAACGGCACCAGTCTCCCGAGAAGATCGAGCGTGGCGCATTGCTGATGTTCGTAGGAGCGCACGGCCTGGCGTGGGCCGTGTTCTTCGTAGAGCTTGTCGAGGGCTTCTTGCAGCGTGGCGGCGCGGACTAAGCGTAACGGCGAGGACTCCTGCTCTAACTCAACCGGGACATCCGGCTGATCGGCGGCGACCAGCACCGTGCGCACCAGACCAGTAGTGGCTGCGGCATTGGCTGCAGCGAGCAGCTTGGCCCACAACCCGGCGATTGGTTGCAGACGACCAGCGGGGGTGATCGCGGCGGTAATAGCGACCTGAGAGAGATCGAGATGTTGCTCTGCCGGCTGCCGCTCGGTCACGATTCCTGCGGCTCCTCTGCGAGCGGCAGCGTGTCCATGTCGGCCTCTATCTCGCTCTCGCCTTCCAAGGCTTCTCGCAATTGGAGTTCGTGTACGGATTCCGCCGTATGGAAAGTGCGGACCCACACAAGAGTGAGATTCTGTGGCAATCCTCCCGTGGTGCCGACCGGTTCCGCCTCACCATGACGGGGACACCAACTACGTGCGTTCACCGCGTGGGCACAGTGGGGACACACCGCAAGCTGACGCAGTGCGCGATCCAATTTGCGGGCGCGTTGCAGCAGGGTCTCGGTATCGGCCCATAGCTTTTGCAACTGAGCCCGAGGCAGGAGTGGCTTGCTGCAAGCACGGCACTGGGCGCGGGCAATGACCTCATGTTCGGTCAGGTCGAACAGATTCTTGCACTCCGTGCAGCGACAGCGGCGCTCCGGTTCGTACACCGGGGGGTCGTGATCCACCAGCACGAGGCGATCATGCAGGGTTTTCACGACCCGCTCAGGCAGAAAGGCTTCTTTACACACCGGACACTGCGCACCCTCGTATTCGCTTGGGCACTCTGGTGTCGCGCAGATTTTGTATTCCACTGGTGCTAGACGTAGCCTCATACCCTCAGATCACCTTTCTCCAACGGCATCCGGCGCGGGCGGAAGACCGATGCAAAAGCAAAGTCACCTCGCCCTATTCCTCGTGCCGTCCCAGCATCCGCTCCTCCTGACGAATGGCAAGGATAATCGGACGATTAAGGGAAAGCGCGACAATCGTCGCTCGCCCAATACCGGTGAGGCCAGCGAGGAAGCCTCCTTGCCAGGAAAAATGTTCAGCCCACTGATCTCGGCGAGGGTTGAACATCGCGACGATCTCTCCATTTTGAGGATCTGCAGCCATTTGACGCGCTCCCTTTCGCAACGAACACGACACACAGGCCAATGCCAAATTGTCCGCAGTCGTCATCCCACCAGCTGCGAGGGGAATGACATGGTCGATATGAAACATTGCTTCCTGTCCCGCCTGCGATAACCGACAGTATTCGCAGCGACCTCGACTCCGGCGCAAGACAAGTTGACGGAGCCGAGCCGGGATAGTGCTCATCCTTTAGCTGACTCCTTGCGGTCCACACCGCAGCAGGAAGTCCGCTCCTGGGGTTGTTTGCATAGTGCTCATCCTTTAGCTGACTCCTTGCGGTCCACTCTCTGCGCTCTCAACCGGAGGAGGGACAACAGCTCTGCTACATCTACCAATCCCTCTGCTTCGTCACGTTCAAGGTCGGTAAGAGATTCGCCACGGTCTTGTCGGTCAAGCAAAGATTGCAGACGTTCATTCACAGCCGGAGGCAAATGAAACCGTTCTAACGCGGAAGGGATCTCCAGTTCGACAAGGATCTGCATGGGTAAGCCTGCCTTTTTGACTGTTCATTATCGAAGCTGTGGGGAAAAACGCAACCGGCCAATAGGTCCGGCGAGAACGCTTCGACAAGCAAGTCCAGCCTGGAAAGGCCGGACTTGCTTAGAACGTAATCAGCGGCTTGACGATATTGTCTTCCTTGGTCTCCATCATGTGGAAGGCGTGTTCGACTTGGGCGAAGGGGAAACGGTGGGTCGTCAGTGGGGTCGGGTCGACTTTCCCGGTCTCCAACAGGCGTAGCAGCCGCGACATGCGTTCGCGCCCGCCGGGGCACAGCGCCGTGCGAATCTTCTTATCGCCCATTCCCAAGCCAAACTCGGGCAGCGGGATGCTCAGCGTATTGCCGGCTTCGCCGTGATAGCCGACATTGGAGATGACACCGCCAGGCTTTGTCGCTTTGATGCAGTTCTCAAACGTGACCGGATGACCGAGGGCTTCAATCGCTGAATCGACACCTTCGCCACCGGTGAGCTGGCGGATTTGTTCCGCCACATCGCCTTGCGTGGGATCAACGACCACATCCGCACCGACTTTCAAGGCGAGCGCCTTGCGGTCGGGTTTGGACTCCACGGCGATAATCAGACCAGCACCGAGCAAACGCGCCATCATGGTGGAACACAGACCCACCGGACCTTGGGCGAAGACCGCGACCGTGCCGCCGGGAGGAATCTCGGCATTTTCCGCCCCGGCTAACCCTGTAGTCATCATGTCGGTGGTGTAGAGGGCTTGTTCATCGGTCAAAGCTTTGGGAATCGGGGTCACGTTATAGTCGGCATCGTTAACGAAAAAATACTCCGCCATATTGCCGTCGCGTTGGGTAGTGTATTTGTAGCCGCCGAGCATGCCGCCGCACTGCGAAGGAAAGCCGCGCTGACAATAATCACAATGACCGCACGGCGTGATGGCGCATACCACCACGCGATCACCTTCTTTACAGCGCGTGACGTTGGCCCCGACTTTATAGACGACGCCTACGCTTTCATGGCCAAGGACGCGGCCTTCGGGAATGGCGATCACACCGCGCACGGTGTGGACATCTGAAGTGCAGATGAGTGCGCCGGTGGTTTTAATGACGGCGTCGTTTGCTCCGAGGTCGGGAATCGGTTTCTCGATAATGCCGACTTTACCAATGCCTAAAAAGGCCAGTGCTTTCATGCAG
>SXGS01077638.1_pt1 | contig 13111 bp, 10 predicted proteins | sample 3174681 | NCBI WGS metagenome assembly SXGS01 (sample SAMN11356861, study PRJNA531348) | freshwater metagenome | isolation source: freshwater sample F1-80 | place: China: Fuxian Lake, Yuxi | collected 2017-12-25
GCAGCTGGAACCGTTGTCGGCGGAGGAGCGGGCGCGGTGGATGGAGATCCGCGACAAGGGCCTGCCGGCGGGCGTCGCGGCTGCGGAGCTCCTCCCCGGCGTCGAGCGAATGCTCGCTTCGCCGGATCCCGAGCAGCGCGATCGCATCGCCTACGAGCTACTGGCGGCGTGGCTCCTGGCCGACGTCACGCTCGACGACGCCACCGTCGGCGGGCTCCGCGATCGCCTGGTGGCGCGCACCGCCGGACCGATCGCGCCCGAGCCCGGCGATGGCGTCTTCGGCCGCTCGTTCGCGGCGCTCGGCCTCTCGGTCGTGGCCGCGCGCGAGGTCAAGCGCGACGTGTGGACGCCGGCCGAGCTCGACGCCCAGATCGCCGCGGCGGCCGCGTACGCCGCCCGCGAGACTGACCGGCGCGGCTACACCGGCGCGACCGGCTGGGCCCACGCCCCGGCCCACACCGCCGACTGGCTCAAGTTCCTGGCCCGCCACCCCAAGCTCACACCCGCGCAGGCCGGCGCCATCCTCGACGTGCTGGCCGGCCTGGTCACGCGGCGCCACGGCGCCCGTTTTCACCACGGCGAGGACGAGCGCCTGGCGGCGGCCGCGCGTGCCATCCTCCGCCGCGGCCTCCTCGACGACGCCGCGGTCGACGCCTGGCTCGCCCGCGCCGGCGAGCCGCTCGCCGCCGGCTGGCCCGATCCGTTCGACCCCGTGCTCTACGCCGCCCAGCGCAACGCGCGGGACCTGCTGGTCAGCGTCTTCGTCGCCCTGTCGTTCGAGGACGCCCCGCCCGCTGCCAAGGCGCTGGCCCGGGTCCGGGCCTTCATGAGTCGCTGATCACGCGACAGCGGGTGTACCAGCGCAGGAACGTTTACTTCCCGGGGTGGGCGCGGTACGCCTTCGTCGAGGGAGGCCCATCGTGCGCCTGTTCATTCGCTCGTTCGCGCTCGCGCTCGTCTCACCTGCCGCCGTCCTGGCCGTCGCCCTGGCCGCGCTCACGTCGGCCGCCTGCGGCGACGACGGCGGCTCCGGGCCCGCCGACGCCGGCGTCGATGCGCGCCTCGAGGGCTTCGATCAGCCCGACGAGATCTGCCCGGGGGCCAGCCACTGCGCCTCGGCCGGTGACGGCGTCCTCCACGTCGGCGGCGGCAAGCGCATCTTCACGCCGGTCATCACCGAGACCTTCACCGACGAGAACATGGACGGCGAGTGGGACGACAGCGAGCCGTTCGTCGACGCCGACGGCGACGGCAAGTTCGACGCGCTCTGGCTGTTCGGCGGCGGTCGCGCCGCCAACGCGGTCGAGACCGATCTCGAGGCCCGCGCTGTCGCCTTCAAGCAGGGCGACACCCTCGCGGTCATCGTCTACTGCGACGCCATCGGTCTCCTCGCCGGCGACATCGACCTGGTCCGCAACGATCCGCGCGTGGCTGCGATCGGCGTCGACCACGTCATCGTCGGCGCGATCCACGGCCACGACTCGGTCGACACCATCGGCCTGTGGGGACCGCAGGCGCTGGTCACCGGCTACAACCCCGAGTACAACGCGCGCGTCCGCGAGGGCGCCGTCGGCGCGATCCAGGACGCGGTCGCGGCCCTGACCCCGGCCACCATGGTCATCGCCAAGACCCTGTTGCTCAACGAACCGGGCAACCCGACAAGCAGGACCGAGCGCTGGAACCAGGACATCCGCGATCCCAAGATCTTCGATCCGACCATGACCATCGCGCGCTTCGTCCGCGCCGACGCGCCGACCACCACGATCGCCACCGTCGTCAACTGGGCCGACCACCCCGAGGTCTCGACCTTCGGCGACGACAACCTCAAGATCTCGTCGCACTTCGTGCACTGGCTACGGGTCGGCCTCGAGACCGGCATCCCGGCCGGGACCTACACCAACCCCCCCAACGCCGAGATCCCCGGCCTTGGCGGCGTCGCGGTGTACGTGCAGGGCGCGCTCGGCGGGCAGGTCGGCTCGATCCGCAACACCGCGCCGCTCGATTTCGCCGGCGTGCCCATGACCGATCACAGCAACGGTCACCTCTTCGAGCGCGTGCTCGGCACCAACCTGGCCCGTCGCGCGCTCGAGGTCCTGGCCGCCGAGGGCGAATCGGTCAGCGAGTTGCCGCTCTCGTACCGCAGCGCCAGGTTCCACGCGCTGGTACAGAACGTCGGCTTCCAGGCCGCGTTCATCATCGGCCTGCTCGCGCCGCACCCGCTGGTCGGCTACGACATGAGCCAGCCGGTCGGGCCCGGCAACGAGCCGTGGATCCCGCTGCGCGCGACCTACCTCCAGGTCGGCCCGCTCGGGCTCATCACGTCGCCGGGCGAGCTCCACCCCGAGCTGTGGGTGGGCGGCTACGACGGCTCGTGGAGCTGGGGCTGGCCCATGCTGAACACCGCGCTGCCCAACGCGCCCAACCTGGCGGACGCGCCCGAGCCGCCGTACCTGCGCGACCTGGTCCTCGCCAACCCGGGCGTGCGTTACCCGGTGCTGGCCGGCCTCGCCTTCGACTTCGTCGGCTACATCGTGCCCTCGTACAACTACGTGCTGCACCCGTCGAGCCCGTACATCAGCGAGGCCGAGGGCGAGCACTACGAGGAGACCTACTCGCTGGGCCCGCTGGTCGAGCAGCACGCGCTCCACCCGCTGCTCGATCTGGCTGCCTGGCGCTGACCCGCAGCGGCGCCGCGCTCAGACGTCTTCGTCGGGCGGCAGCGGCTTCATCGCCGGCGTGACCACGGTGGTCTCCTGCGCCGTCGGCGCCGGCGTCACCTTCACCGACTTGCAGACCACCTCGAGCTTGTCGAGGTTGCGGAAGATGCGGCCCATGAGCTGCTGATCCATGAGGCTGCCGGTGATGGGGATGACGCAGGCGGTGAACTCGCCCGGCATCAGCTCCTCGAAGGTCGGGAACGACGCGGCCGGGCCCAGCCACATCAGCATGCCGGCGGCGCCGCCGGTGGCGAGCGTGGTGTCGCCGGTCTCGCCCTGCACGCCGTTCGAGGCCAGGAACGCGTCCATCACCTGCTCGCCGTTCTGGACCAGCACCGTGCCGCGGAACAGGAAGGCGACGCCGAGGTTCACGGTCTCGCCGGTGCGGGCCTGGATCTTCATCATCAGGTTCACGTCGCCGGCCGGCAGCACGATGGTGCCGTCGACCTTCTTGCCGGCCACCACGGTGACCGTGCGCGAGCCACCCATGCCGCCCATGCCCTTGTTCTTCATCGCCGACAGCGAGGTCTGGCCCTCGGGCAGGCGGTCGATCGCGAACGAGCCGTCGGCGGCCGACTGCACGAACACGGCCTGGCCGCTCGAGCCCACCGGCGCGGCGTTGATCTGCGCGCCCGCCACCGGCTCGCCCTTGCGCATCACCTTGCCGGCGATCGACCCGTAGCCGCGGAGCTGGATGGCCAGGTCCTTCGCGTCCTCGGTGCCGGCCGGCACCTTGACCGACAGCGAGCGCCCCACCGTCGGGTGCTCGGCCATGAGGCCGCCGGGGGTGCGGGGAACGCCGCCCATCGCGAACTCGCCGGCGGCATTGGTGGTCGCCATCCGCAGGCCCATCTGGGCGCGGGTCTCCTCGTCGTCGCCGCCGGTCTGCTTGCCGTCCGAGAAGAGCATGCGGCCGTACATCACGCGCGCGCCCTCGACGGGTGCGCCCTTGGCGTCGGTCACCTTGCCCGAGAGCTTGCGGCCGCGACGCACCGTGATGACGCCGGTGTCGGTGACCTTGCCGGCCTTGACCTCGACGTCGGCCTTGATGCGCTCGGCGAAGTCGGGCCCGACGATGCGGAGGTCGTAGCTGCCGGGCTCGAGGTCCTTGAGCGAGAACTTGCCGTCGCGGGCGGTGACCCGCTCCTCCCAGCCGATCGAGACCATGGCGATGGCCGGCTTGCTGCCGTCTTCGAGCGCGATCGTGCCCTCGATGCCGCCGGGCGCCGGCAGCACCAGCCGGACGTCGGTGGCGCCGGTGCGGGTGGCGGTACCCTCGCGGCCGCTCGAGCGACGGCTGCCGCCGCTGTCGCGGCCGGCCCACACCCGGTACTTGCCGTCGTCGAGGCCCTTGAGCGTGAAGCGGCCGTCGCCGTCGGTGGTGGCGGTGGCGGTCGAGGCCATGACCCAGTCGACCTCGCCGGCGAGGAAGTCGGGATAGGCGCTGACCGTGGCCTCGGGCACCGCCTCACCGGCGTCGTCGACGACGACCCCGGCGATGGTGCCGGTGCGATCGAGCACCAGCTTCACGTCCTTCTTGTCGGGCGTGGTGGCGAGGTCGATGTCGACCGCCTCCGACGAAGCCTCCTCGCCCTGGGCCCGGGCCCGCAGCGCCGAGCGGGGCAGGCCCTTGATCACGAACGTGCCCTTGTCGTCGGCGGCGGCCTGGCGATAGACCATGCCGGGCGACTGCACCTTCGAGGACAGCCGCACCGTCGCGTAGGCCACCGGCGCGCCTTGCACATCGACGACCACACCGGCGATCGAGCCGGCCGCCTTCATCACGATCTCGACGCCGGTGGTGGGCGCCTGACCCGACACCGCCACCGGCTCGGTCACCGCCTGGGCGTGGCTCTCGTCCTTGGCGAACAAGAGGTACGAGCCCTCCGACAGGGCGGGGATCGTGAACGTGCCGTCCTTGGCCGTGGTCTCGGCGGTGCGTTCGCCGCCGCCGCCGGTCCATACGTTGGACGCGTCCATCGCCCACACCCGCGCGCCCGCGATCGGCTGGCCGCCCTCGTCGACGACCTTGCCGCTCACCGGTGCGCCTTTCGACAGCGCGAGCTCGATCGTGGTCTCGGTGTCGCCGCCGCTGATGTTCTTGGTGGCGGTGCGCGGCCCGTAGCCGGGGGCGCTGGCGGTGACGCGGATCCAGTCGGCGCTCATGCCGCGCAGCACCGCCTTGCCGTCGGCGCCGGTGGTGACGGTCTCCTCCTCGTCGTCGGGGCGGAGCACGGTCGCGTTGGCGATCGGCTTGCGCGACTCGGCATCGAGCACCAGCACGGTGAGGGTGGTGCCCTGGTGCAGGCGGATGACCACCGGCTCGCCCTTGACGCCGACCTTGGCGACGGCGCCGCCGACCTTGTCGCCGGCCCGCGCGCGCAGGTAGTAGTCGCGGCCGAGCAGCTTGTCGAAGGTGAACGAGCCATCGCTGTCGGTCGTGGTCTTGCGCCACGGGCTCGACGAGATGCGCACGAGGGCGCCGGGCACCGGCTGGTCGTGCTCGTCGAGCACCATGCCCTCGAGCAACATCGTGCCGTCGGGATCGATCTCGTAAGAGAGCTTCGGTTGACCCTGGGCCGCGCTGGTGGCGCCGTCGTCCTTGGCCGGGGTCTTGGTGCCGGCCGGCTGATCCCACGGATCGGCGCCGCTGCCGGTGGCGATCGCGGGCGCGGGTTTGCCGCCCTTGTCGCGGAACCCGAACCAGTAGAAAAGTGCGGCGGCCAGCGCCAGCACCACTCCGACGATCGCTAGCTTCTTGGACATCGCGGCGGCTCCTAGGTCAATCGGAAGTTCCCACCCACGCGCTCGACCACCCGTGCAACAACGGTGAACGCAGGCTGAGCATCAAGAACAGGACCACCTCCGAACCCCTCAGATTCGCGGCATGCGACAGCATGCGACCCGAACTGCGACGTCCCGCGACTGTCCCGCGACAGCGCGACGCGCGCTCAGCCGAGGTACGGATACCGCCAGTCGGTGGCGGGCACGAAGGTCTCCTTGATCGTCCTGGCGGCGACGAAGCGGAGCAGGTTGAGCGCCGAGCCGGCCTTGTCGTCGGTGCCCGAGGCCCGAGCGCCACCGAACGGCTGCTGGCCGACCACGGCGCCGGTCGGCTTGTCGTTCAAGTAGAAGTTTCCGGCGGCGTGGCGTAGCCGGCTGGTGGCCTCGACCAGCGCGCCGCGATCGCGTGCGAAGACCGCGCCGGTCAGCGCGTACGGCGACGTGCGATCGACGAGGTCGAGCACGTCGTTCCAGGCGTGATCGGGAAAGACGTGGGCGGTGACGATGGGCCCGAAGAACTCGTCGCGCATGTGGCGCACGGTCGGATCGTCGGTGGTGAGCAGGGTCGGCCGCACGAACCAGCCGTCCTTGTCGTCGCAGCCGCCGCCGGCCAGCACCTTCATGCCGCGGGTCTCGCGGGCCTCGCTGATGGCCGCCGCGTGGCGGTCGAACGCCGCCTTCTTGATGACGCCGCCCATGAAGTTGGAGAAGTCACGGACATCGCCGACCTTGATCGACTCGATGGTGTCGACCAGCTCGGCCTCCATGACCTTCCACACGCTCTGGGCCACGTAGATCCGCGACGCCGCCGAGCACTTCTGGCCCTGGTACTCGTAGCCGCCGCGTACGATCGCGGTGGCCAGCGCGCGGGGATCGGCCGACGGGTGGGCGACGATGAAGTCCTTGCCGCCGGTCTCGCCGACCAGGCGCGGGTAGCTCTTGTAGCTCTCGATGCGCTCGGCGACCTGCTTCCACAGCGAACGGAAGATCTCGGTCGAGCCGGTGAAGTGGATGGCGCCAAGATCGCGGTGGCCGACCGCGGCCGGGGCCAGCTCGTGGCCGAAGCCGGGCACCATGTTGATGACGCCCGGCGGCAAGCCCGCCTCCTCCAGCAGCAACATCGTGTGCCAGGCCGAGAGCATCTGGCTCTCCGACGGCTTCCACACCACCGTGTTGCCCATCAGCGCCGGCGCGGCCGGCAGGTTGGCGGCGATGGCGGTGAAGTTGAACGGCGTGAGCGCGAAGGTGAAGCCCTCGAGCGGCCGCAGCTCGGTCATGTTCCACATGCCCGGCGACGACGCCGGCTGCTCGGCGTAGAGCCGCGCCGCGTAGGTGCAGTTCCAGCGCAGGAAGTCGATCAGCTCGCAGGCCGAGTCGATCTCGGCCTGGTGAACGGTCTTGGACTGACCGAGCATCGTGGCGGCGACGATGCGATCGCGCCACGGCCCGGCCAGCAGATCGGCGGCCTTGAGGAACACCGCGGCCCGCGCCTCCCACCGCATCGTCTCCCACTCGCGTCGGGCGTCGGTGGCGGCCTTGATCGCCTGCTCGATGTGGGCGGGCTCGGCAGCGTGGAAGTTCGCCACCACATGGCGGTGCGCGTGCGGCATGACCACCGGCACCAGCCGGCCGGTCGTGATCCGCTGGCCGCCGATCACGATCGGCACCTCGGGGCACTCGCCAGCCATGCGCTTCAGCTCGGTCTCGAGGCGTGCGCGCTCGGCGGTGCCCGGCGCGTACGACAGGACCGGCTCGTTTCCGGGAGGAGGGACGGCGACGACGGCGTCGTGCATGAGGCGGGCTTACCACACGACCTCTAACCTCGGTCGCCCACAGCCTGTCTCCCTTCGCGACGGCGGAGGTTCCTACACGTAGGTGTGATTCCGGCGGCTTACCGCTGGCACGCACCTTGTTAGGATTCACTGCACTTGCCCAAGGGAGGGCCGCTCGTGCGAATTTCTACACCACACGTATGCCTTGCAGCGGTGTTGCTGCTGGCCGCCTGTGACGAGACGGTCGGCGGTAACACGCCGGTCGGCGGCGATGAAGCGAGCGATGCCGCGCTCGAGCGCTTCGTGCGCCGGGCGTACATCGACCTCTCCGGGCTCCCGCCGGGCGCCGCCGAACTGTCGGCCGAGGTGGCGAGCCTGCGCGCAGGCGGCAACACGCCGACGGCGCGACGGGCGCTCATCTCCAAGCTCATGTCGGCGGCGGCGTGGGCCAACGTGTGGATCGAGGAGCTCGACAACCGCGTGCTGGGCGGCGAGACGCTCAGCTACCGCTACGAGTTCCTGTGCTCGATCATCCGCAGCCAGACCACGGCCTGCCAGAGCTGTCAGGCGGCCGACCCCTGCGACTGCGCGTGCCCCGAGCTGGCGACGCTGAAGACCGAGCGCGACGCCCTGGCCACTGGCGCCAGTGATCTTCGCGGCGGCATGTCGACCAGCGCGGTCGAGCGCCGCTACGCCCTGGCCACCGGCTACTTCGCGCTGTCGGGCGAGCCCGAGAACCGGGCCCGGGCGTTGTTCGTCGACTTCCTCGGCCGTCCGGCCGAGGCCGACGAGATCGAGAACGCCCGCGCCATGTTCTTCGGCGGCCTCGGCGGCCCGGCCGGCCTGATGTTCCACCGCCACGGCGCCAACTACGCCGACCTCATCGACATCATCTTCGACGACGAGGTCTATCGCGAGGCCGTGGTCGCTGGCGTCTTCGATCGCTACCTGGCTCGCCAGCCGAGCTCGGCCGAGCTCGCCCACTTCGTCGGTAGGCTCTCCGCCGCCAACCCCGATGCCCGCCCGGTGATCGAGGCCGTGCTGTCGTCGAAGGAGTACTTCGACCCATGAGACTCCTCCCCATCATCATCGCGTCCACGGCGCTGGCGCTCGGCGCGTGCGACACCACCTACGACTTCGACCAGACCACGGTCGGCGAGGACGACAACAACACCGGCACGGCGCGCTCGAAGACCTCGAGCCAGTTCGTGCGCGGCCTGTTCGCCGACGTCCTCGGCCGTTCGCCCGAGCGTTACGACTTCGTGGTCACCGCCAACGGTCAGCCCGGCTTCAACCTGCCCATCGACGAGGAGACCTTCCTGGTCAGCACGCTCGACGGCATGGGCGATCCGGCACCGCTGCGGGCGCTGATCGTGAAGGGCATCGTCGAGTCCGAGGCGGTCCAGCTGCCGGCCAAGGCGTCGGTCGCCGATCCCAGGGCCTTCATCCGCGATCAGTTCCGGCGCTTGCTCGGCCGTGAGCCCAACGCCTACGAGCTGTCGGCGTTCGTCAATCAGTGGACGACGGATCCCGCCGTCGGACCCAAGGCCATCGTGCGCGCCCTCGCCGGCACGCGCGAGTACCAGAGCAAGTGAGGATGCCATGAGTCAGAACCGACGCAGCTTCCTCCGCACCGGGCTCGCCGCCGCCGGCTTCGCCGCCGCGAGCCGGGCGCTGTCGCCGCTGGTCAAGGTCAAGCCCGCCTGGGGCGGCGGCGGCATGGCCACGCGCCGGGTCGTCGTCGTCGGCATCGGCGGCGGTCTGCGCCTGCGCGAGTCGCTCGGCATGGCCGAAGGCGCGACCATGCCCAACCTGTTCGGCGCCTCACCGCTGGTCTCGGGCTTCGGCTCGGGCCCGGCCGGCGCGCCGCGCATCGCGCCCGAGTACGCCGCCATGGCGCGGCCGCTGATCCTGCCCACGCCGCGGGCCACGCCGCTGCACACCCTGGGCACGCTGGTCACCAACCTGCGCTACGCCGACGGGCCGGCCGGCCACCTCCAGGGCCACGGTTGCCTGCTCTCGGGCGCGTACAACATGATCGAGAACCGGGCCGATGCGAAGCTGACCACCCCGACCATCTTCGAGATCCACCGCAAGGGCGCCAACGCACCGGCGACGGACGCCTGGTACCTCTCCAACCCGGGCGGCTTCTACCGGGCGCTGCTCACCAGCGGACACCCGCTGTACGGACCCCGCTACGCGCCGACCTACCTGCAGCCGCCGGGCGTGATGTCGCCACTGGTGCCGATCGTGGCCAGCGGCAAGCGGACGCTCGACGTCGGGACGCAGGCCTTGCCGACGATCCCGCGTGACGCCGCCCAGGACGCCGCGGTGGCGCGCCTGACCGCGGTGGTCGACGCCAACACGCCGAGCTGGGATCGCGACGACCTCTTCCCCCACGCCGCCGTCGACGAGGCCGGCCAGGTCCAGGATCACCTCGCCGGGTTCTTTGCCGACTCGAGCTACCAGAGCTACTTCCCCGACAACTTCGGCATCGGCATGCGGGCCGAGGACAACAGTCTCGACTCGACCCCCGACGCGCTCACCGTGTTCCACGCCGAGCGCGTGCTCGACACCTTCCAGCCGGCGCTGCTGGCCATGACGTTGCTCGACGTCGACACCTGCCACCAGGACTTCAACGGCTACCTGCGGGCCCAGCAGATCGCCGACGCGGCGGTCAACCACCTCTGGAACTTCATCCAGAACCACCCCTCGCTGCGCGACGAGACCACGCTCATCGTCATGCCCGAGCACGGCCGCCACCTGTTCTTCAACGGCCAGAACCCCGACAGCCTGGGCCGCTCCGGCATCGATCACGGCCAGGGCGACGACGGCGATCGCAACACCTGGGTGCTGATGCTCGGCCCCGACATCCGGGCCAACCAGGTGATCGCGCCCACCAGCATCACCCAGACCGGCCGCACCTCGGGCCGCTACGAGACCATCGACGCGATCATGACCGGCATGACGCTACTCGGTCACGGCCAGCGCCTCGGCGACGACCTGACCGCGGCCAGCAAGCGGCCGGGCCTGGTGGTGCAGGAGGTGCTGGCGTGAGGGCGCGTGTGGCCAGGGCCGCTGCGTTCGCGCTGGGAGTCGCCGTGTCCCTGGCGGCGTGTGGCTCGGAGCTCGACGTCGACGGTGATCAGCTCGACGCCGCGGTCGATCCCGATCCGCTCGCGGTCGACGTCACGCCGGCGCCGGGCAGCCTCGACGATCTCCACCGCACCATCATCGCGCCGCGATGCTCGGGGCAGCCCGGCCTGTGCCACAACGGCCAGTTCGAGCCCAACCTGTCGACGCCGGGCAACACCTACGCGTACCTGGTCGGGCGGCCGTCGATCGAGAAGCCGACGCTCCTGCGCGTCAACCCCGGTAGCCCCGGCACCAGCGTCTTCATCGACAAGCTGCGCAACCGCAACGTGGCGACGCGCATGCCGCTGGGCGCCGATCCGCTCGACGAGGCCCAGATCGCCCTGATCGAGGCCTGGATCTCCGGTGGCGCGCTGCGCGCGCCGGGGGCCGCGCCGGCGCCGCTGCTCAACAACCCGCCCATCCGCCCCGAGATCGGCGTCTTCAACAGCGGCGGCACCCGCCTGGGGATCTCGGGTCCCGTGACCGTCAGCGCCGGCGCGACCGTCACCCTGCGCCACACCGTGCGCGACTTCGAGACCGCCGACGCCGCGATCCCGTTCGGCGCCTTCGTGCTCAACGCGCCCGACGGGCGCTCGGTCGTGCTCGACGCGGCCGCGACCACGGATCCGCACATCGGCCAGACCACGTATGACGCCGGCGGCCCGATGGGCACCGGCGACGTCTTCAACTTCCAGCGGGCGTGGACCATCCCGTCGACGATCACGCTCTACAACGAGGACACCGGGGCCCGTCAGAACGTGCCGGCCGCCGGCCTGTCCTTGACCATCATCTGCGTCTACATCGACAGCTTCACCAACGGCATCGCCACCATCGAGATCGGCAGCTCGCCGATCACGATCCAGTAGGAGCCACCATGCGCGCCCTACCCATCCTCCTCCTCGGGTTCTCGGCCGCCGCGCTCGCGGCGTGTTCGGATCCCGCGCCCGAGCCGTCGGCGACCGTCGTTTCGGCCGCGCCCGAGACTCTCTACCTCGGCGACGACACCCGCAACGATCTGGCGATCGTCATCGCCTACTCCGACGGCGACGGCGATCTCGGCCACGGCCTGGCCCGCGTCCACGATTGCCGCGCCGCCGACGTGGTCACCGAGCTCACCCTGCCGGCCATCGCCAGCGGCGAAGGCGTCGACGAGGGCGTGGCCATCACCGGCGAGCTCGAGCTCCTGGTCAACGACGTCGGCGCCGTGACCCTGGCCGGCTCGGCGCCCACCGCCTGCGCCGATCTCGGCGCACCCGCGCCGGCCGCCGGCGAGGCCGTCTTCTGCGTCGTGCTGGTCGACAGCGCCGGCCACGAGGGCCCTGGCGACTGCACCGCGGCGCTGGCCCTGAGCACGCTGTAGCGCGGTGCCGCTGATCAGCGCGCGCCGACCTGCTGCTGCGGCATCGCGCAGTACGTCGAGGTCGACTGCGGCGTGTAGAGGCCGAGCGAGAGCCCGCCGACGAACCAGTCGAGGAAACCCCGCTTGGTCTCGATCATGGCCGGGGTGCAGCCCACGTCGACGTCGCCGCCGACCAGGCCGAAGAGGAAGACGTGCGCCTTCTTCTCGATCGGAGGACCGGCGGGGATGGCGTTGGAGCGGACGGTGACGCGGTAGCAGCCGGCGAGGGCCAGCGAGGACAGCACGACGAGGGGGATGAGCTTGTTCACGAGAGGTCTCCTTGAGGCTTTGGTGTTTCTGGTGGTCGAGCCTGAGAACCTATAGGCGAGTCACTCGCGTGCGTCTCGGACCGCCGCCATCACCAATGCGCCAGTCGACGCCACGATCGCGCCACGCCGTCGAGGACGAACGGTGAAGCCGGCGGCGACGCTGGGCGGGCTGGCCGCCGATCCGATCGATCGCTACTGGATCGGCGAGTCGCACCTGGTGTGGTGTCGCGACGCCGCCTCGTGCGGCTCGATCCACTGGGGCCAGCCGACCACGCGCGACGTGACCGACCTGACCCGCGCGCTCGAACTCGCCGATCATCCCGCGCTGGCGGCCGGGTTCGAGGTGTTCATGGACTGCCGAGGGATCGAGCAGGTTGACTGGACCCCATTCGGGGAACTGCTCGAGTACCTGCGCGGGCGGTTGCCGGCGTGGAGCACGCGCATCCGCCAGCACGCCGTGGTGGTGCCCGCGGGTCCCAGCGGCGCGCTCCTCGCTGGGATGGTGCCGCTGCTCGGCGTGACCTACTCGATGCGCTTCTTCGACGACACCGAGCCGGCGCTGACGTGGCTCGCCTGGAACACGCGCCCTGACAGCGTCGCCTCCGCCCACGAGGCGGCAGAGCTGGCGCGGGTCGCGCGTGGGGTCACGCCGTTGGTTCATCGCTTCCGGGCGTGGCTCGAGGGAGCGTTGCGGCGGCCGACCATCGAGGCCGCGTCGTCGGCGCTCGGGCTCTCGCCGCGCTCGCTCCAGCGCGAGCTGCGCGCGGGCGGTACCAGCTTCACCGCGGAGGTCCAGGCGGTGCGGGTGCGGGTGGCGTGTGCCCTGCTGGCGCAGACCGACGAGAAGGTGGAGGTGATCGCGCGCGAGGTCGGCTGCGTGTCGGCCTCCCAGCGCAGCACGATCTTCCGCAAGGTCATCGGCGAGACTCCGGCGCGCTACCGGGTCCGCAGCGGGCGTCCGGCGTCCTGACACGCTCCGTACCGTGGTCCGTCGTGCCCGCGCGTCTCATGCGGGCATGACCCGTTTCCTCTCCC
>SXGS01269030.1_pt1 | contig 13111 bp, 11 predicted proteins | sample 3174681 | NCBI WGS metagenome assembly SXGS01 (sample SAMN11356861, study PRJNA531348) | freshwater metagenome | isolation source: freshwater sample F1-80 | place: China: Fuxian Lake, Yuxi | collected 2017-12-25
CCGTTGTACCACGCGCCGCCGATGACGCAGTTGCCGTTGAACTGCGGTCCGGCCACGGGCGATCCAGCCGCGCCGATGTTGACGACAGCGGCGACGCCGTTGCTGAAGATGCCTGCACGGGACGGCCCGGTTCCGGCACCGGCGTGGTGCCAGTCGATCGCCGGCCGCGCGTGGACCCAGCGCGGAATCGTGGAGGGAATCTGTTGGCTCGTGTTGCATGGGTTCGGCCAGGACGGCGCAGCAACGGTGGCTTCCTTGATCAGATCCTTGAACGAGAAATACTGCTTCGTGCAGCCGCTGACGCCGAAGAGCGGATTCGGCGCGTCGAGGTTGCTGACGTCAGTGAAAGTCCCGGCGCTGAAGCCTTCGAACACCGGCCAGCCGAAGTTCATGCCGGGGCCGGTCACGATGCTGATTTCCTCCCAGTTGTCGTAGCCGACATCGCCGATGTAGAGCGTGCCGGGATTCGCGTCCGCCGCGACATGGCTGCCCGAGCCGGGCACGAGCGACATGCGGAATGGATTCCGCAAGCCGAGCGCCCAGACACGCGACTTGGGCGAGCGCGGGTTCGCCGCGTCGTAGAACGGATTGCTGGGTACTCCGTTGCCAGTCGCAGGATCGATGCGGATGATTTTTCCGTTGAGCGAATTCAATAGCTGCGACCGGTAGGCACCGACGTTCTCGCTTGGGCGAATGATGCCTTCGCTCAGTGCCTGACTATAGTAGGTGCCGACACCGCTACCAGTGTCACCGAGGCCCGCTGCGTCGCCGCACGAAACGAGCAGCGTCCCGTCGGTGCCGAAGACGAGATCACCAATACCGTGGGTGATGAAGACCATCGGGAAGCCATTCGTGGCCGTCTCGCCGACCAGGATTGAGCGGCTGGCGAGATCAGTGCTGCGGAAGCTGTCCGTCGAGCGCGCCGTGTAGCGGGTGAGGCGGCCGATGGTAGCCTGATTGTATTCGTTGGCGGAAGGGTTGTAGGCGGGCGTGCCGAACTTGCTCAGGTGATGATGATCGACCACGTAGAGCATGTAGAAGTAGCCGTTCTGCCGGAAGTTGGGATCCAACGCGAATCCGAGCAGACCGTAGTCGTCATACGCGCCGACTTCGTTGCTGATGTCGATGAGCGGTGTGCTGCGCTTCACGTCGTTTTCGACGATCCAGACTTTGCCGCTGCGTTCCCAGACGTACATGACGCCTGTCGCATCGAACGTGGCTCCGGCCACTTCCGGCCAGTAACCTAGGACGTCCGACTCGACGAAACCCTGCGGAAGGCTGGCGGCTGGTGTCGGTGCAGGCAACAGGACAGTCAGGGCGGCGGCAAGGAAACAGCCGAAGGCATGAGCCAGGATTCGTCCGCGAGGTTGAAACAAGCTGTGACCGCCAGTTACTTCGATTTGCATGATAAAAATGTATGGGTGCGGCAAGCGCTTTCCAGATCGCCCGGGTTCGTCCGGGTGCATCGGGCCTGCTGCGGTGGTCCGAAGCTGTCGCCGGTAGACTCTTAGCTTGCTAATCAACAGCAATGACGCCAACTCGGGCTTTAGGTGTCAACAGGGGACACCTGTTTCTGGCACCACGAGCGCCGGAGATTAGCACGGAATCCGTTTGTCGCAACGGAATGAATGGCGGCAAGAGGGTCGAACCGGCCCGGATTTTGCCAGGCATCGAAGTCATTCCGAGCCCGCGACACGAAGATTTACCGGTCTGGCTTTTCGGCGATCGCGGAGGGGCTCTGTTACTTGGGGACTTGGGGGATGTAGATTGTCTGGCCTACAGGAAGCCGGTCCCAGTTTACTTTGGGATTTGCGTCCATGACCTGTTTTCGAGTGACCTTGATTTCGATCGCGCGCAAATCGGCGACGATCTGCCCCAGTGAATCTCCCTTCTTGACCTTGTACTCCAGTACGTTCTCCGGCGGGCCGGCGGGCGTGGGATTGACGGCGGGTTTCTCCGTGTGGCGCGGAGTCGGAGTCGGGATGGGATCGCGCGGCGCGGCCAGCGTCGAGGCAACTTCCTTTCCGAGAGAGGCGATCTGCCGTTTGACCTCCTTTTGCAGGAGCTCGTTGTCTTTCTGCCGTTTGGTGTCCACCTCTTCGATCTTCGTGGCGAGCTGCTTGATGGCGTCCAAGGTGGCGGTGCTTTCGGCCTTGTTCTTCAGACGATCCACCTGTTCGCGGAGGTTGTGGACTTCTTCGACGAGCGAATTCATACGCCGATTCTGGCTCTGGATGGTCTCGTTGAGCTGTTCGATGAGGGCGCGCATGCTGCGGAAATTCGCTTCGCGTTCCTCGCGTTCCGCCGCAGCCGCGACGGAAGAATCCTGCGCGGGTAGAGAGGTCGGAGCGGTCCAGACCAAGGCAGCGAGAAGAGTGGGCAAAAACGAATTCCGTTTCATGGCGTGAAGATAGAAACCGCCCGTTGCCGCCGCAAGCGGAGAAACGTCAATCGATGCAATCGGCCGGATTGCCGGCGTAATCCACCGTGCGCTTTAGCCCAGGAACGCCGCGTGGACGGCCTTCACGGCAGCTTCGCCTTTGTCGAGGCTGATGATGACGCTGATCTTGATCTCGCTGGTAGAGATCATGTCGATGTTGATGCCGGACTGGGCGAGGGTCTCGAACATCTTCGCCGCGACCCCGGTATGGCTTCGCATCCCAACGCCGACGATGGAGAGCTTGCCGATCTTCTCGTCTGCGATGATTTCCTTGAAGCCGGCGTCCGCCTGGATGGCTTCGAGCACCTTGCGGGTCTTGAGCAGATCCGGCTTGTCGGTGGTGAAGCTGATGTCCGTCGCGCCGCTGGCACCGTGGCTGGCGGTCTGGACGATCATGTCCACGTTGATCGCGGCCTCGCCGATGGACTTGAAGATTCGCGCGGCCACGCCTGGCTTGTCGGGCACGTGGGCGAGGGTGATCTTCGCCTGGTTCTTGTCGAGTGCGACGCCGCGAATGACGACGCTTTCCATGTTGGCGGTTTCTTCTTTCACAAGGGTTCCCGGGTTGTCGTTGAGACTGGATCGGACTTCGAACACGACACCAAATTTTTTGGCGAACTCCACAGAGCGGCTCTGCATGACCTTCGCCCCGAGACTCGCGAGTTCGAGCATCTCGTCGTAGGAAATCTCGGCGAGCTTCTGCGCGTTGGGGACGATGCGGGGGTCGGTCGTATAGACGCCGTCCACGTCCGTGTAAATCTGGCAGAGGTCGGCCTTGAGTGCCGCCGCAAGCGCGATGGCCGTGAGGTCCGAACCGCCGCGACCCAGCGTGGTGATGGCACCGTCCGCCGTCTGGCCTTGAAAGCCCGCTACGATGACGACGTTGCCGGCTTCGAGGAGTTTGTGGACTTCGCTCGGAGTGATATTGGCGATCTTGGCCTTCGTATGAACGCCATCCGTCACGATGCCGGCCTGTGCTCCGGTGAGCGAGGCAGCGGGGACATTGAGCGCGTGCAAAGCCATCGCGGTCAGCGCAATGGTCGTCTGTTCGCCGGTGGACAGGAGCATGTCCATCTCGCGCTCGCTGGGCAGCGGCATGATTTCCTTGGCGAGCTTGATCAATCCGTCGGTGACGCCGCTCATGGCAGAGACGACGACGACGATCTGGTCGCCCTTGGCGCGGTGCTTGGCGACGCGCGCAGCGACGTTCTTGATGCGGTCGGGGTTGCCCACCGACGTGCCGCCATACTTTTGGACAATGAGAGCCATTGTGTTTCTTGAACTGTTCCTGCTGGAGGGAGGTTCCTTGCGAGCCGAACATTCCGAACCAGCGAGGGCGGGACACTAGGCAGTTCCACCGTATTTGCAAAGCCAGTATTTTTGGGAGAGCGGTTGTCGGGCGCACCTGGACACTGCCCCCGATACGGCTGGCGTGGCGTGGCGCCGTTCGCTGAACCGACGGGCTTCCAGGCTCTTTTCAATCGGAGACCTGCGCTCCGGGGGCAGTGCCCCGATGCGCCCGCGGTTGTCTTCGGCGGATGGGAGTGGCTGTTCGGAAGGAGCTTCAGCGCACCGACGGAGCAACCCCGAAGTTGAGGCGATAGCCCTTCTGCAACTCGTCACGGAACTGTCCGGTGATCTGTATCGTCGGATGCCTCGGTACCAGCGCGTTGACGAGATGCACGCTGATCGCCGGGAGGTGGGCGTTGGTAAGCGTGACGGAGTGGGGCCCGTTGGTCAGGTGTCCTGTCGGTGCGGTGGCCTTGATCCGAATCACTCCCAGTCCGCCCTTCATTTCGTGCAGCGCCGGAAACTCGGCTGACGTGAGGCTCAGGTGCAGGCTGCGGTTATCCAAGCCGGCGCGGAGGTCTTTCACGAATTCCTTCGCGTAGGCATCGCGTTCAGCCTCGGAAATCCAGCCGTCAGCGTCAGCATCAACGACGGCGATCACCTGAGGTAGGACGGCGACGCCGGGAGTTAGATCGATGGAAAGTTCGACGCTGTTCGTCGTCACCGCAACGCGGATTGCTTGCAAGTACTCGTCAAGCCGATGCGCCTTCGCCGGCCACACGTTTAACAGCAGCAGAAGCAGGATGCCCGGCGCGGTGGTGCTCACTTGCGGGTGAACTTGCTCCCGTAGTCGTTGGTCGGATCGCGGAACATCGAGTGGAGGTGCATCGTGACATCGCCACCAAGGCGTTGGGGCGCGAATTCGATGAACACGGTCGGCCCTTGGACGCGGAAGTAACCTTTGCCGGCTTCCAGCGGGCCGCTCCAGGCGAACCACGTTTCCGCGAGGCCGGACTGAATCTCCTTCAGTTTCGCAGCGGCGGCCTGATCGTGGATGATGCCTGACCATTCGGTGATCAGTTCAAGCAGGAGTCGGCGTTGCTTATCGTCGAACGCGGAAACTTTCACGCCTTCGGGCTGGATCGTTTCGCCGTCGTGTCCCGGGCCGAGGACGAGATCGCGCATCTGCGCGCCGAGGATGGCCTGTTTGCGCTGCGTTTCGGTCAGGGCCTGGACGAGTTCCAGCGCCTTGTCCGTCTCGCGGCCCATCGGGCGAACGGTCTTGCCATCGAGCGTGAACTTCGCGGGTTGCACGGCGATTAAGCTCGGGGTCAGCACGCCTTGCTCACCGGCGATCGTGATGTTCAGCGACAGATGGTGCCCGCCGAATTGAATCATCCACGGTTCGGTGAGCGACGGCTTGCCGAGGAAGGAAATGAAATACTCGTCGCGGCCGAAAGCTGGAGCACTACTCGCGCTTTGCTTTCGCAACACTTCGTCCGACTCGACGATGCCGATCACCTTCTCGTAGCCCATGCGGCTCAGGACCGCTGCGAGGAGGCTCATCACCGCGTCGCGTTGGGATTGCTTGAGGTCGCCCATGCGCAGGCCCCGCAGCTTGGACATGCTCACCGGGAGATTGGACCAGCGGACGCGCTGCTCCTTGTCATCGAAGGCGAAGCTGACTTTGGCGCGCTGCGAATCGTCGAGACCGGCAAGGAAGGTATTCGCCGCCGCGACGACTTTCGGCGTCTGGGCCGACGGTGCCGCAGCGAAGGCGCAGAGAGTGAGGCCGATGACCGAGTTGACCAGCAGGAGTGACACGGCGAAGGAGCGTCGGAACGAGAGTGGTTGCATGGCGCGAACATGAAACCGCCGACGCATTCCGTGCAATCACTTTTGCGAAGGCCGCCCTGTCCTTGCCGGTTCCGATTCCGGGGTTGGCTTTTTGACATCGCTGCCTACGATGCGCGCCCATGCAACCGTCCTACGAATCCCGCCCGCGCGTCCTCGCGTGGTGCCGGCTCTTTGTGGCGACGATGGCTCTCGCCCTCGCGACCGGGTGCACCAATTTCTACGGCAAAGGCATCCAGTATCGCATCGAACACCGTTACGCCGTCGGCGATCCTCAGTTCCTGCGCTCGATGGGGAACCTGCTTGAGCCGGGCATTCTCGCGAGCAACCGGGTGACGTCGCTGGTCAACGGCGATCGGATTTTCCCCGCCATGTTGGAAGCCATCCACAGCGCGGAGAAGTCCATCTGTCTGGAGACATACATCTACTGGTCCGGCGACGTGGGCCGGCAGTTCACCGATGCGCTCGCTTCCCGCGCGCGCGCCGGGGTGAAGGTTCATGTGCTCATCGACTGGATTGGTTCGCGGCGCATCGATTCCTCGCTGCTGAGCTGGATGCGCAAGTCCGGCGTCGAGGTCGAGCGCTACAATCCGCTCGTCTGGTATGCGCCGACCCGACTGAACCATCGCGATCATCGGAAGCTGCTTCTCGTGGACGGCAAGGTCGGCTTCACCGGCGGCGCAGGCCTGGCGGATATCTGGAAAGGCGACGCGCGCAATCCTCGCGAGTGGCGCGACTCCATGTTCCGGCTCGAAGGTCCGGCGGTTGCCCAGATGCAGGCGGCGTTCATGGACAACTGGTCGAAGACCACGGCGCGGGTGCTGCATGGCGACGAATATTTTCCGGGGCTCTCGCCCGCCGGAGAACACTTCGCCCAAGTCTTCAAGAGCTCGCCGCGGGAAGGCACGGAGGACGTGCGCGTGATGAATCTTCTCTCCATCGCGGCGGCGCGCAAAAGCATCCGCCTCGGCGCGTCCTACTACGTGCCGGACAAGCTCACGACGCAGGAATTCATTGAGGCGGCGAAGCGCGGCGTCTCGGTGGAAATCATCGTTCCTGGCGCGGAGACGGACTCCACCATGGTCAAGCACGCGTCGCGCGGGAAATGGGGGCCGCTGCTGAAAGCCGGCGTGAAGATCTACGAATACGAACCCACGATGTATCACTGCAAGATGATGATCGTGGATGATCTCTGGGTGTCCGTCGGCTCGGCGAATTTCGGCAACCGCTCCTTCCGGCTGAACGACGAGGCGAACCTGAACATTTTCTCGCGCGAGTTCGCGGCTGAACAAGTCGCCCAGTTCGAGGCCGACAAGGCCAACTGCCACGAAGTGACCTACAAGGAATGGAAGCAGCGCTCGGTGTGGGATCGTTTCATGGAGGTGATCACCGCGCCGTTCCGCGCGCAGTTGTAGGGCGCGTCGCTCCTCGCTCTTACTTCCAGAGCTTCAATAACGCGGCCTGTATCCGGGCGTCGTCTGGCGCGAGTTCCGCAGCTTGGCGCAGCAGTTGAAGCGCCTCCGTCCGCCCGCCGCTGCGGCTGAGAAGTTCCGCAAGCGCGGTGTAGGTTGGGAGGTAGTTCGGATCCAGCGCCAGCGCTTCGCGGAACTGCGCCAGCGCCTCGCCATTGCGGCCCATTTGCACCAGGGCGAAGCCGAGGTTCGAGCGGAGCTCGCGCCATGTCGGTTTCAACGCGATCGCGGTTTCGAGTACGGGCGCCGCGTCGGCGGGACGCTTCTGCGAAAGCAGCGCGACGGCAAGTTGGGCGTGGCCCTTGGCCGAATCGCGCGCGAGTTGCAGGTGCAGGCGAAGCTCGCGCTCTGCCTCGTCGTAGCGGCCGAGTTGGTTCAGCGCCCAGCCGGAGAGATACCGAGCTTCGGCGTCGCTTGGATCGATGTTCGTCACACGCCCGAGGAGTTCCAGCGTCCCGGCGGGATTCCCACGATCCAGGAGCGTGGTAGCATCTTCAAGCAGCGCCTTGCGACCGACGCGATGGGTGAGCGCGTCGGTCCACCACGGATCGGGCCACGGCGCGTCCGTCGGCAGGCTCGCGGCGGTTCGGGCGGCGACAGTAGCGGCGGAGTGATTTCCGAGAGCCTTCTCCGCAGTCGCGAGCAACGTGTGTGCGGCGCGGCGTATGTGTGGGTTTGCCAGACAGCGTTGGAGAAGATTCGTGGCGTCAGTGAACTGCCCGTTGGCGGCTCGAATGCGTGCGAGGCCGAGCGCAGCCACGGGATGGCTGGGTGTTTGGCGAAGCAATGCTTGGAATTCGGTCTCGGCTTCGCTGCCGAGGCCGCGTTCAGATAACGCCAGCGCGAAATGGAGGCGTGGTGCATCTGGTGAACCGCCAGCAAGAGCCGTCGCACGGCGGAACAGTTCTGTGGCCGACGCAATGTCCGTCTCGCTGACGGCGAGTCCGTGCAGGTGAGGCCAGCGCGGATTGTGCGCGTCGAGGCGTTCAGCTTCGGTGAACGCGACCCGTGTCTCCATCGGAAACTCGTAGTGCATCAGCGTTGCGCCGAGTCGTCCCCAGCCTGCGGCGGAGCGCGGCGATGTACGCACTTCCTTCAGCGCGGATTCGATCTTTTGAGCCACGGCGGAATCAAGTCCCGTGAGGGGAACATCCGGAAGCCGCGCCGCTTCCCAACGATTGAGAAGGAGCAGTCCGATCGGGATGACTCCCATAACGAGGACCCAGGCTGCCAATGCCCGCCAGCTTGTTTCCGGCTTGGTGTTCTTCGGTTGTCTCATGGCGTAGAAGTCTTATTTCACCGCCGTGCCGGCACCGCGCCGTAGCGTTAGATATTGGTTCGCGGGGCCGCCGGAGAAACGTTCATCGGATCCATCGGGCCATCGCACACGGATGGCGTCCACATTCGCGTGATTGCCAAGGCCGACTTGCACACGAGGGTCGTTGCTCGAGGCGTAGCTGTGCGCGGGTTGGATGAGACGCCACCAGCGGTTCGTGCCGGCTTCGACGACGATCTCGGCCCCATAGGCATCGCGTCCGCCGAGCGTTGGGTCGATGGCGCGCAAGCCGAGCCAATGGGCGCGTGGTGCGGCGATGTTGCGCAGGACGCGCACCGGGCCGGAGATGCCGATCAGGATCAAGTCTAGAGCTCCATCGTTGTCCAGGTCTCCACACGCGAGGCCGCGACCGACGAGCGCTTCGCCGCAGAGCGCGGGGTTGGCCCGGGAGATTTCCGTGAACCGCCCGCGTCCGTCGTTCGCGAAGAGCTGCGCGGGTTCGGCGTAGTCCGCCCAGAAGGGCGCGATGCCATTGGCGAGCGACCCGCGCGGCGGACCAGTGCGGCGGCGAATCGCGCCGTTGGCGATGGCGAGATCCAGTGCGCCGTCCGCGTCGAAGTCGGCGAGTACGGCTCCAAATCCCGTTCCGTGCCACGACTGTCCGTGCAGTCCGGCTGTCGCAGTGGCGTCGTGGAAAACTCCGCCGGTCGTCTGCCTCCAGAGCGTGTGGCTTTCCTCCGCGAGATGCGGCACGAAGAGATCGAAGCGCCCGTCCGCATCGGTGTCGCCAATGGCAATGCCCATGTTCGCGGCGGCCGCGCCCATGCCGGTGTAGGCGACGCCGCGCACGACGGCTTCCTCGACGAAGCGCCCGTTGCGTTGGTTCATGAAGAGACGATTGGGCAATCCGTCGTCGGTGATGAAAATGTCGGGCCAGCGGTCGCCATCGAAATCCGCGCAGACGATTTGCATGGCCTTGCCCGGTGCGCGTGCGATGCCGGATGCAACGGAGACGTCTGCAAACTTCGGGGTTCCTGCCGTGACGCCCAGGTTGCGATGGAGCCGCGTGATGGTGGAGTGAAACCCGTGTGGCCCGCAGAAGTCCGGCCTGCCGCGCGCGTCGGGACATTTCTGGGACCGATCGTAGTCGAGGTAATTTCCGATGACGAGGTCCAGCCAGCCATCGCGGTCATAATCCACGAACGCAGCCGGGACGCTCCAATGGCGGTTCGTGATGCCGGCGGCGGTGGTGATGTCTGTGAAGCGCCGGCCTCCGTGGTTCAGGAACAGCCGCACACCGTCGTACTCTGTGCTGAGCACTTCCGGGAAACCATCGTTGTTGATGTCGCCGACCGCGAGTCCGTTGCCGAGCCCGGTGACATCTAGTCCGGAACCGGCGCTGATGTCCTTGAACGCGCCGTCGGCTTGTTGGTGGAAAAGGCGATTGGTGGCCGCAGTGCCGCGCTCGACGTTGTGGATGAGATACACGTCCAGCCGCCCGTCGTTGTCGAAGTCGAGCACGGCTGCGCCGGAGCCCATCGACTCATGGAAGAGATGATGACCGCTGGTGGTGGCTTCGTGGAAGAAGTGAATTCTCGAACGCCCGGTGATGTCCTCGAACCACGGTGCGCGGGCGGGCGCGGCAGGGGCATTCAGTCGGTCCGAGGTTTCGCGCGGCCGGCACCCGCCGGCTGTCAACAGTATCGCGACCAGTGTGATGATGGCCGCGAGCGTGGTAGTGAGTTTCGCGGGGAGCACGGGCGTATTCTTAGCGGGAGCATCGCGTGCGCGCAAAACCAGTTTCTCAACCTGACTCTGGCTTCTGTGGATTATGACCGCCGAGACGCAGGGACGCGGAGGGGGTCTCTGCGGTTCAACGCCGGAGATGTGGGGCGTTGGCCGGGTTGTTGGACACGGTTCCGTTTGCAGAGGCGGGCCGCAGGGCGCTTCCAGCGACGCCGTCCGAGACGACGGCGGGTTGTTCGAGAGAGGGCAGGGGAGGTGCGCCGTCGGTGTCGCCGGCTTTCGGCGGAGTCACGACGTGCGTCGTGGGCCGGGGCGGTGTCACGTCTCGCGACGCGAGAATGCCGATGGTGAGACCGCCAATGCTGATGATGCTGATGAGGGAAATCTGGACGGTGCGGTTGTCGAGGATCGCGCGGAGCCGATCCATCGGTGAAAGCGGTTGCTCGGGCTGGGGCGTGTGGATGCCATCGCGGACCGCGCGGGCGATGCCGCTCACCGATTGCGCGGGCGGCGCTTCGTTGCGCTTGAGGGCCAGCATTCGTTGCAACTCGTCCTGGGGATCGGGATTCGCACTCATAACTACTTGAGGTAATCGGAGAGAAGCGCCTGAAGCTGCTGCCGCGCGTAAAAGAGACGCGAGCGCACCGTGCCGACGTTGCAGTCCATGATGCTCGCGATCTCTTCATGGGCCAAGCCTTGCACGTCATGGAGGGTGACGACGAGGCGGTGCGCCGGCGAGAGCTTGAGCATGGCTTCGTTGAGCTTTTCCTGAAGCTCGCTCAACCCCGCGTCGCGCCGCGGCGTCTTGTCCGAGACGAGGCTGACGAGTTCAGGATTATTCTCAGCGTTGAGATCGAGGTCGTTAAGGCTGAGGTGCGGCTTGTTCTTGCGCGATTTGAGGAAGTTGATCGTCTTGTTGACGGCGATGCGATAGACCCAAGTGTAGAAGGTGGAATCACCCTTGAAGAGCTTGAGCGCTTGAAAGCCCTTGATGAAGGTCTCCTGCGCGAGATCCACGGCGTCCTCGTGGTTCGCCGTCATGTGGTAGATGGTGGAATAGACCCGATCCTGGTAGCGGCGGACGAGTTCGTCATACGCATCGAAGTCACCTGCCTGTGCGCGGCCCACGAGCACAATGTCCTCGACGGACTGGAAAGGCCGTGCCGGAGGATCCAGCGGCGGCGCAGCCGGGGGAACGACCAATTCCCGCGTCGGCACTGGCTTGCTCATAAGCGCGCGGTTTTCGATCCGAGTGCCGTGGTCTGCTGCTCGAGATAATCTGCAAGACCGGCAAGTCCGGCGCTGGCTTTCGATTCCGGCAAGTCCACAAGGCAGGCTCGGGCTGTGTCGAGTTGACGCTGGACTTCGATCTGTGATTCGTCGAGCGCCTGATGCCGTTGGAGAATCTCCTGCATTTCGGCAAGGCGGTTGGGTTGCCAGCCGACGATCAGGGACTCGATGTGGGCGCGTTCTGCGGAGGTGGCGCGTTCCAGCGCGACAAGCACCGGAAGCGTCAACTTGCCCTTGGCGAGATCAGTGCCGAGACTTTTGCCAACGGCGACTTCGGAGCCGAAGACATCGACGCAGTCGTCGTAGATCTGATACGCGGTGCCGACGGCCATGCCGTATTCGCGGAGCAAAGTGCGTTGCGCGGGAACGGCTCCGGAAAGGAACGCCCCGAGATCACAAGAGAGCGCGAAGAGCTCACCGGTCTTCATCTCCAAAATTTTGAAATACTCAGCCTGCGTGAGGTTGAAGTGGCGGCGACGTTGCGTCTGGAGGATTTCGCCAGTGCACACGGTGTTCGTGGCAGCGGCGACGGCGCGGCAGATCTCGGTGGTTGGGAAACCCGCGGCGAGTTTCAGCGCGTGGGCAAAGAGGCAGTCCCCGAGCAGGACGGAAATCTCATTGCCCCACTGCGCCGCGAGAGTGGGGCGGTTGCGGCGGACGCTGGCACCGTCCATCACGTCGTCATGAACGAGCGTGGCCAAATGAACCATTTCGATGATAACGGCCGCCATGACGTGGCCGTCGCCGGGCTTCCCGGTGGCGCTGCCGCTCAATGCGACGAGCGCCGGTCGGAGTTGTTTGCCCTGGTTTGTCAGGGCGTAATCCGCGTAGGCGGCAATGTCTCGGTCGAAGGATTGAATCTGCTCGGAAAGCCGCTCGGACACGGCTTGGAGGAAAGGTTGGGCCGGAGCGATCAGTTCCTTCCAGTCCACAGCGGGACGCGACGTTGAGTCGGCCATTTTGGGTACTGAATCCGGGCTGGGTTGGGAAACCAACATGCGGGGAAAGGTTAGGAGGCGTGCGCGGCCAAGTCAAACCGTTAGGCTTGAAGAGTGTGGAAAAGCAAACCGCCCGCGATCGGTCGAAGGTCGTCCGGTCACGGGCGGTGTAGAATACGGTGTTGGTTTAGCGGCGTTGCCGCCGCTTGACCTGCAATTGTGCGAGCGAATGCAGCAGCGCTGCCTGCACGGTCGCCTGCTCTTCGTCAGTCAGCTTCTCGGAAAGGCGAACCTCGGCGCGCTTGCGGGCTTCCTCGGCCTTCGCTTCGTCGATGTCGTCCGACTTGATCGCCATGTCGGTGAGGACGGCCACGCGGTTGCCGGTGATTTCCACGAATCCTTCGCCGATGGCCAGGAAATGATCCTGTCCGCCCGTGCGTGCCACGAGTTCGCCGGACTTGATCTGGGTCATCAGCGGGACGTGCAACGGGTAAATGCCCATCTCGCCTTCGACGCCGGGCAGCGTGACCATGTCCACATCCTCCGAGTAAATCTTCGCCTCGGGCGTGACAATTTCGAGTTTCAGCGTGGCCATGATTCAGTGGGGATCAAGACTCCTTGATCTCGTCGATGCCGCCCTTCATGTAGAAGTTCACTTCGGCAACGTCGTCGTGCTTGCCTTCGAGGATTTCCTTGAAGGCGCGGACCGTTTCCGCCACCGGCACCTGCTTGCCTTCGCGGCCGGTGAAGACCTGCGCGACGGTGAAGGGTTGGCTGAGGAAACGTTGAATCTTACGCGCGCGGA
>SXGS01707212.1_pt1 | contig 13106 bp, 11 predicted proteins | sample 3174681 | NCBI WGS metagenome assembly SXGS01 (sample SAMN11356861, study PRJNA531348) | freshwater metagenome | isolation source: freshwater sample F1-80 | place: China: Fuxian Lake, Yuxi | collected 2017-12-25
CGTTGCGGGCGAGCAGGTTGGTCTGCTGGGCGATGCCCGTGATCACCTTGATGACCTGACCGATCTCGGCCGACGAGGTGCCGAGCTTCGACACGGTCGTGTTGGTGACCTGCGCGACGTCGACGGCCTCGCTGGCGACCTTCGAGGCACGCTCCGCAGAGGCGGCGATTTCCTTGATGCTCGCCGTCATCTCCTCGGTGCCGGCGGCGACGACCTGCGTGTTGTGGCTCACGCGCGTCGAGGCCTCGGTGACGACCTTGGACTGCACCGAGGTCTCTTCCGCGTTGGCTCCCATCTGGCTGGAGACCGAGGTGAGTTCCTCGGCCGCGCTGGAGAGCGTGTTGGACACCTCGGCGATCTGCGAGATCGAGGCGCGCAGCTCGGAGAGCAGGCGCGCGAGGCCCTTGCCCATCTGGCCGATGGCGTCGTCGCCGGTGACCGGCACCTTCTGGGTGAGGTCGCCCGCAGCCGCCGCGTTGACCGTGGCGAGCATCGCGTCAACCTTGTTGCGCAGGTCCTCGGCCTGAGCGCGCTCGCGCTCCGTGGCCTCGCGGACCCTGCGCTCGTTCGCGAGCTTCTCGGTGATCACCTCCCAGGTGAGCATCGCGCCGATGTATTCGCCCTTGCTGCCGAGCATGGCCGAGACGTTCAGCTGCAGCATCTCCGAGGCGAGCTGGATCTGGGCGGAGTGGGGCAGATTGCGCTTGTCGCCGAGCAGGCGGCGCTGGTGGCCCGGATTCTTGTGGAAGATGTCGATCGACTGGCCGACGAGGTCGCGCGCCTTGATCGGCAGTAGGTGCTCGATCGACTTCAGCGTCTCGATCGACTTGGGGTTGGCGTACGTGATCTTGCAGTCGAGATCCGCGCACATGACGTTGATCGGCATGTTCTCGATCATCGAGGTCGTGCGGGCGATGTCGGCTTCCTTACGGAGCTTGTCGGTGATCACGTCCCACGTGACCATCATTCCGACATAGGTACCGGCGTCGTCGCGCATCGCGGTGACCAGCAGGTCGAGCGACTCCTGCCCGAGCTGGATCGTCGCGCGGTGTGGCAGGTTCGCCGGGTTCGCGAGCAGCTTGCGCTGGTGCGCGGGGGTCTTGTGGAAGATGTCGATCGACGGCCCGACGATGTCATCCGTCGCGATCGGGAGCAGGTGGCGGATCGAGCGCAGCGTCTCGAGCGACTTCGGGTTGACGTAGGTGATCTTGAAGTCGCGGTCGGCGCACATGATGTTGACCGGGGCGTTCTCGATCATGGCGCGCATGCGCACCGCGTCAGCGGCAGCGGTTTCCTGGCGGGCCGAGGTAGCGAGGGACGGCGCGGCGTCGATGGGGTTCTGCATGGGGCGAGGGCGCTGGTTCGGGCTCGTCGAGGGAGGAGTCGGTTGCTTCTGGCCGAACGCGCCCACCCGCCGTGCGGGTGAACTCGCGTCCGATCGTCTCCTCGCCTTTCGTGGCGAATACGTTTCAGACTTGAGACATTCCAGAACATCCGAATCGTCCGCGGTCGGGCGCAGGAGTGAGAAAAAATCTCGCACTTGGCGCGCGAAACGTCGCCTGAATCGTCCACCGGGTCCAAACACTGGCCCTGCTGGCCCTAATGTGACGTCGATTGTCGGTTGGGCGGTCGGTTCCAACCGCCGACCAGCCGGTCGGTGCGGGTCTCGATCGCGGCGCGCTTGACCGGCAGGAACCCCTCCGAGAGCGCCGTGGCGATGAGGGGGCGCCGGAGGAACTCCTCGACCCGAGCCTCGTGCTCGTCCACGGCGGCGGCGAACGCCGGAAAGCCCTTGCGAGCCTCCGGGCTGGCGTCGGTCTTCTCCGCTGCGCAGTCGGAGTGGGTCGTGAGGACGATCAGCTTGACCCGTTGTTCACCGCGCGTTGGAGCATCTCCTGCTCGCGCACGCTCATCACCGAGCCCGCCGTGCGGATCACGTAGGAGTAACGCCGCCTGTCGCCGACGAGCTCGTTGGTGTCGATGCGCGAGTCCATGCACACCACGAGCGCCACGAGCGGATGGTGCGGGGTGCGCGGGAAGCGACCGCGCATGGCCGCCGCGCGCCGGTTCTGCGCGAGAACTTCCTGCCAAATGCGCTCCGGCGTGAGCTCGCTGCGGTGGTCGAAGTCGTACGGCTGGAGTGGATCCTGCAGTCCGCAGCCCGCGTCGACGAGTGCTCCTCCCGCCCCCACACGGTCCAGCGGGTGAAGCCATAGCAGAGGGCGGCCAACATGATGACGAGCACGACCAGCAGCATTCGCTTCATGGGATCTCTCCTCGCGGGAGGCCGCGCTGGCTCCCCCGCTGCGGATCCCATCGCGAACGGCGTGCCGCGAGAACGCGGACAAGTGCGGGGCGGCCCCCAGCCGACTTCGCAGTCTCTCCGGTGGGTGAGCTACGAAGCCGTGACACCGGACCGCCCTCGACCGTACCCACGGACGGATTCCGCGGCGGGAACACTGCTTGCTACCGTCCCCGCCAAAGCCACCCCTCGAGGTGCGACGATCCCCAGCATGCGCCCCGGCTTCCTGATCCTCCTGTCCCCAGTCTTCGCCCCGCTCGCCGCGGCCCAGTCCGGTGTCCCGGCGAGCAACTCCACACCTCCGACCGAGGTCGAGCCGTGGCGCCTCAAGGCGGCGCTCGACCTGCCCGCGTGGCTCACCCTCTCCGGCACCCAGCGCACGCGCTTCGAGTACCTCGACGGCCAGTTCCGGGCCGACAGCGCCTCGAAGATCTACGACGACAGCGACCACCTCTTCGCGCTGCGCACGACCCTGCGCGCCGACGTGCGGCTCGACAGCTTCGTGGCCACCGCGGAGCTGATGGACGCGCGCCAGTACGAGGCCGACGCGGGCTCGGCGCTCGACACGACCACGGTCAACGCGGCCGAGTTCGTGCAGGCCTTCGCCGGCTACGAGGGCCAGGGTCTCGTGCAGGACGGCGACAAGACCACGGCCATCGTCGGTCGCCACACGATGGACCTCGGCAACCGTCGCCTCGTCGCGCGCAACGACTTCCGCAACACCACCAACAACTTCGACGGTCTCAACTTGCTCTGGGAGAGTGCGTCGAAGAGCACCCTGCGCGCGTTCTACACCTTGCCGGTGTGGCGCCTGCCGACAGACGAGGCGAGCCTGCTCGACAACGACGTCGAGCTCGACGAGAGCAATCGCCACGTGCAGTTCTGGGGCCTCTACGGGACTCTCGCCGAGCTAGTCCCCACGCTGCAGGCGGAGCTCTACTGGCTCGAGCTCGACGAGCAGGACTCGGCCGGACTCCCCACGGCGGATCGCGACCTGACTACGCTCGGGCTCCGGTCCCTGCGCAAGCCGGCCATGGGTGAGTTCGACTTCGAGCTCGAGAGCGCGTGGCAGTTCGGGAGCTCGCACTCGAACACGACCTCAGCCGCCGAGCTCGACCACGACGCGCGCTTCCACCACCTCGAGGCGGGCTACACCTTCGACGCCAGCTGGAAGCCGCGCCTCGCGCTGCAGTACGACCTCGCCACGGGCGACGACAGCCCGACGGACGGCGAGAACAACCGCTTCGACACGCTCTTCGGCGCCCGGCGCTGGGAGTTCGGGCCCACGGGCATCTTCGGCGCCCTCGCGCGCGCCAACGTCGTGTCGCCCGGCTGGCGCGTCACCGCCAACCCCACGGATGCGCTCGACCTGATGTTCGCGCACCGCTTCGCGTACCTCGAGTCCGACACGGACGCCTACACGCCCGGCAACGTGCGCGACCCCTCGGGCAACTCAGGCGACGAGGTCGGGCAGCTGGTCGAGTTCCGCGCGCGCTGGAACGTGCTGTCGGGCAACTTCAGCCTCGACTTCGGAGTCGCTCACCTGTTCGCGGGCGAGTTCCTCGACCACGCCCCCAATGCGACGGGCAACGGCGACACCAACTACGTCTACCTGCAGACGCTGCTCTCGTTCTGAGGCCGTCGGCGCCACTCAGGGCCCCGTCGGCACGGCCTCGTCGTAGGCGAGGCCGAGAACGGCGCGGTAATCGGCGAGCGCGGTGAAGTACTCGCGCTGGGAGTCGACCTCGCTGGCCTGAGCGGCCGCCGTCTGCTGCTCGCGCAGGTTGACGCGGAACAGGTCGCTCTGGCCCTCGTCGAGGGCGATGCGCTCGGCGTCCTCGAGCTGCAGCGCGAGCTCGGCGTTCTGGCGCGCGAGCCCGAGCCGGCGGTAGGCCTGCACCAGCGCGGACGCGGCGTCCTGCACCTCGCTGCGCACGACGTCCCTGGCGTAGGAGCTCTCGCGCGCGAGCTTGGCGAGCTTGGCCTCGAGCTCGAGGATCTTGCCGCGCGCGCGGGAGAGCTGCACGGGCACGGAGAACTTGAACAGGGCCTGTGGTTCGAAGGGGCTGCGATCGTACTTCGCACCCGACTGCTCACCGATGTCCTGCGAGGCGAACATGCCGAGGTCGAGCGCCGGCAGGAGCTGGCTCTCGGAAAGCTGCAAGTCGAGTTCGAGCTGCGTGGGCTCGAGCGCGAGAGCGCGCAGTTCCGGTCGCTGGTCGAGCGCGAGAGCCACATCGCCCGGGATGAGCGTCGCCGCCGGGTCGCGCGCGGGCGGGAACGCGCCCGGCAGCAGCGCGTCGGACGGCACTTGCGGCTCGCCAGCCTCGCTGCGCCAGTAGAGCGAGAGCAAGATGGCGGACTCCTGCAGGTCGGGTTCGGCGCGCACGAGGCTCGCCTCGCGCTCGACGATCAGCCGCTGGTTGTCGATCAGGTTGATCGCGGCGATCTGGCCCTCCTCGACGAGGATCCGCACCTGCTGCTGTCGGCCCCTTGCAAGCTCGAGTTGCCGCTGCGCGACCGCGCGCTTGCGGCCGCTCGCCACCCACTTCCAGTAGGTCTGCGCCGCCTTGCGCGTCGCCTCGAGTCGCTTGCCGGTCACGATCGGCTCGGCCTGCTCCTCTCCGATGCGCGCTTGCCACAGCGCGACGCGTCGCGGGTCGATCGAGAAGCCCTGCAATACAGGCACGAGCACGCCGAGACGGAACTCGCCGGCCTCGTGCGTGCGCGCGCCGTCGTCGTAGGACGCGAAGTCGCCGCGCCCGATGCGGTAGCCGCTGCTGACCGTCGCGCCGAATTCCTCAAGCGGCTGCTCGAGCGTGAAGTCCCCGCGCTGATTCTCGTAGTAGCCTTCCACGCCGAGCTTGCCCTGAGCACCGAGCCGCGTGTCGAAGCCGCCGCGTGCCGCGAGCACGCGACCACGGGCAATCTCGAACTCCTCCAGCGCAGCGAGCACGAGCGGGAAGTGCGTCTCGACAGAGCCGAGCAGTATGTCGAGCTCGAGCGCCGAGCCTTGGCTCACCGGCGCGGCCCCGAGCACGGGCACGGAGGGCGCTGGTTCCGGACGCAGGCGCTCGGTGACCGACGAGGCCGGCGGCAAGGGCAGCGAGCGACGCGGCGGTGCCGCGGACTGACACGCGCTGGCGCAGCAAGCCAGCCCGAGAAGCAAGCGGACGCGCATCACTTCTTCTTCTCGCCGCCCTTGGACTTCGACTTGCCGCCGTCCTTGTCCGCAGTCTCGTCGGGAGCGCTGGCGATCGACGGCGGGAAGGCGTTCAACTGCCGCCACATCTCGTAGCCGAGGCTGACGTCCTCGAGCAGCACCCAGCCGGTCGCGCGCGCCCCTTGTCGCAAGTAGCGTCGGTCCGGCCAAGGTACATCGTCGGGGTCCGGCGAGACGAGCATGCGGAAGCGCCCATCGCCGCCGCCTTGAGCATCGACGAAACTGACGACGCCACCGAACGTGCCGACGGCAACCGACGGCCAGCCAGCGAACTGAACGGCGGGCCAGCCCTCGAACTGCAGCCGGACCTTGCGACCGGGAGTGACGAGCGGCGCATCGTTGCCGCGCACCCACAGCTCGGTGGCGAGCCGCTCGGTGTCGGGGATCAGCTCGATCAGCGGATCGCCCTGCGAGAGCAGGTCGGCCGAGTTCGCCGCGTGCACGCGCAATATGTATCCGTCACGCGGAGCCACGACGACCTGCGTCTTCTGGCGTTCGGCCTTGGTGCGCGCGTCGAGCAGATCCTTCTCCGCCACCTTCAGCTTCTGCACGGCTTCCTCGCGCGAGGAGCGTGTCGACTCGATCTTGGCGCGCTGCTCGGCAGCGGTCTTGTCGACGCTCGCCATCTTGGCCTCCTCTTCAGCACGCGCCTGGTTGACCTTCGCCTTGGCGACTTCGACCTTGGCCTGCGCGGCGAGCGCATCGGCCTCCGCCTTCTCGAAGTCGAGCTTGCTCGCAACACCCTTGGTGAAGAGCGTCCACTTGCGTTCGCGATCGGTGCGCTTTTGCTCGCTCTCGGCTTCGTTGCCCACAAGATCTTGCTCGGCCGCGCGCACCTTCTGGATTGCATTGCGCAAGTCGGCCTCCGCCGACGAGACAGCGGTCTCGCGCGCGTCCTCGAGGAACACGAGCTGGGCGTCGTACTGCAGCACCGAGGAATTCGCCGCTTGGACCTTGGCCAGCGCCAGCTGCACGCTCTGGTCGAGCCGCAACGCGAACTCGGGATCCTGGTCGGCGAGCTCCGCGAGTAAGTCGCCGCGCGCCACGCGTTGACCTTCTTGCACGTGCAGCTTGGCGAGCCGACCCGAAACCGGCGCGGGAAGGACCTGCGTGCGATCGAGCGGATCGAACGCCGTGACGCGGCCTGCCCCCGAGATGTTCTGCCGCCAAGGCACGAGCAAGAGCACCGGCGGCAAGATCAGGAGAATCAGGAACACCCACAGCGCGAGCTTGCGCGTGCCGCGCGGCGGGCGCACGGAGCGCTGAGCCGGCAAGTCGAGCGGCTCGCTCGCGGGAGCGACGGAATGCGTGGAACTCATGCGACACCTCCGACACGGCGCTCGACGCGTCCCTCCGGGAGACGCAGCTCGTAGGAGCAGCGAGCGGCGACCGCTGGGTCGTCGGACACGAGCACCACGGTCCAACGTCGATCGGCGGCGAGCAGGGAATCGAGCAGCGCGGCGCGCATCGGAGCAGGCAACGTGTCGACGAGGTCATCGACGACGATGAGCTTGGGCCGCGACGCGATCGCGCGCGCAAGGAGCAGCCGGCGAGACTGGCGCTCGGAGAGCGGATGGCCTTCGCCGTCGAGCTCGGTTTCGAGACCGTCCGGCAGCAGGGCGATGTCGCGCGTGAGGCCGACGCACTCCAGCGCCATGCGCACGTCGTCATCGCTCACCTACGAACGACCGACGCGCACGTTGTCGCGCAGGCTCGCCGCAAGGAACTCCGAGCCGCTCGCGATGGCGACCAGCTCGCGCAGGGACTCCGTCGACAGCTCGCGCAAGTCGCGTCCATCGAGGCGGATCGATCCGCGCGCCGGCTGGAGCAGGGCCCAGAGGAGCTGCACGAACGAGCTCTTGCCCGCTCCGGCGGGTCCCGTCACGCACAGCGACGCGCCCGCGGGCAACTCGAGCGACACGCCGCTGAACAACGTACGCCCCGAGCGCTCGACAGCGACTTCCTGCAGCGTCAGCGCCACGCCTTGCGCCGAGCGCGGCAGCGCGTGGTGCTCGCCCGAGCGGTCCTCGAGCGGCAAGTCGAGCAGGTGGCCGAGCTTGTCGGTTGCAGCCATCACCACGTAGAACTTCTCGAGGTGGTTGTCGAGCTTGGCAGTCGCGTCGACCACGATCGACACGACGATCTCCGCCGCGACGAGCTGGCCGAGCGAGAGCTCGCCTTGGATCACCAGCCAGCCACCGATCGCGAGCAACGCAGTGCTCGCCAGCGCGCGCAGCCCGAGCGCACCGAGTGTCTGGGCGAAGATCGCGCGGAAGTGCTCCTTGCGCCGCGCCACGTAGCGGCTGGCGAGTCGGTCGCTGCGCTCGTAGATCCACTGCTGCGCGCCCGCGGTCTTGAAGGTGCGCGGATTGCGCGCGATTTCCTGCAGCCACGCCACGGTCTCGTACTTGACTTTGCTCTCCTCGATCGCGGTGCGGATCGCGCCGCGCAGCGGCACGAGGATCACCAGAGCGACGAGCAGGATCAGCACGATGTCGAACGCGAGCAGCAGCGGGTGATAGAACGCGAGCAGCAAGAGGCCCACGAACAGGCTGAGCAGGAGCGCGATGCCGTCGAGCAAGATCGTGGCCCCGAGCTTCTGCAGCGTGGCGACCTCAAGGAAGCGATTGACGAGCTCCGGCCCGTAGTGCGGTGCTCCGTCGCGCACGCGCGGCAGGCGTGCGGCGAGGTCGGCGAGCATGCGCATGAACAGGCGTCGCTGCAGCACTTCGACGATCCACACTTGCGTGGCACTCAAGGCGCCCGCGAGCACGAGCCCGAGCAACAGCATGCCCGCCACGACGATCACCGGCGGAATCGCTCCGCCCATGGCAACGAAGTTGACGAGCGCCTGAGCCGCGATCGGAGTCGCGAGCTGCAGCACGCCGATCGCGACGGCGAACGCCGCGACGCTCAGAATCTCGCCGCGATCCGGACGGATCAGGAGCAACAGGCGACGCCATGGCGTCGGGCCATGGGCCGCGTGACCGTCGTCGTGCCCGTGGCCGCGCGAAGAAGCCGCCGCGTTGGGCGTGGCGAGGTCGAGCGCCACCCACGCGACCGTCTCTGTCACCTGCGGGTACTCGCGCTCGAAGTCGTCGCGCGCAAGCTCGATCTCATGCTCGGCGAGCCCTTCGCCATAGCGTGCGAGACGAACGCGACCGCCGGTCAGGGCGAACAGCGCGAGCCAATGCCGCGCTCCGAGGCGTGCTGGAGCTCGGCGCCCACGACCTGCCCCATCTCCAGCTGCGCCTCGGCCGCTGCGAGCGGACCGTCGATGCGCTGGGTGCGCAGCCCCCAGTCGTGCGCCGCACGGGCAAGCCACTCGCGTCCATCGATGGGCTGCGCGCCCTCGTCAGGGCGGGTCTGCGCGAGTCGACGCTCGAGCTCGCCGCTGGCGCTGGGCATGCCGAGCTGCTCGGCGAGCCGCTGCAGCACGCGTCCGGCGTGCGCGAGTTCCGCGCGCGAGCCGTGGAACGAAGCGCTCAAGCACGCCTCCGAGAGACGAACAGCGAGACGAGCTCGCGCACGTCGCGGTGACGCTCGACTTCGTGCCGCAGGGGACGGTCGAGCAGCAGGCGGTAGGTGTTGCGGCGGCCCTCGCGGCCGCGCTCGAGGAAGCCCTCATGCTCCAAGTCGTTCACGATCGCGCCCACGGCACGCTCGGTGATGCCGATGCGCTGGGCCATGTCGCGCAGGCGCGGCGAGTCGCCCTGCGCCAGGCAGATCAGCACGTGGGCGTGGTTGGAAAGAAACGTCCAGCGCTGGCTGGCCGGTTCAGACGGCTGGGGGGAGCTTCGGCGGGTGGTGCGCACCATGGGGTTCTCGGCGTGGGTCGCCTCTTGATATAGGAACCGCAGTTCCTCAATCCCACTTCCGGTATTTCCGTGCCGGAATCAGCCGCCACGCATGCTCTCGAAGGGCAGGTGCGTGTCCGCGAACACCTGCCAGAGGGAGACGAGCCCCCCGCGCACCTCGGCACGGATGGCGATCGGGATCCGCCAGGCGCGCTCCCGGCGCCCCCGGAACGAACCCGAGGCGTGGCCGAGGAGCAGCACGCCTCCAGCGCCGGGCTGCTCCTTCTCGATCTCGATCTGGTAGTCGGGGAAGGTGGCGAAGTAGCCCCGCCAGCCCTCCATCAGGGTGTCCCGGCCCTCGAAGCGACGCCCGTGGGCATCGATGAACGCGACGTCGGGAGCGAGCGTGGTCGCCACGCCGAGCGGATCCCGCCGGTTGATCGCCGCGATCGTGCAGCGCACGGCTTCGAGTTCCTGACCCACCGCAAGCAATCTAGTCAGCGCAAACCCCCGCGTCGACCCTCGCCAACTGCGCACCGCAGCCCGGTTGCCGCCCCGCGCGTCGGGGCGCAGACTAGGGCGCATGAAGCCGATCCTGCTCGCGTCCCTGCTCGCTCTCGCCGCCTGCGCCTCGACTCCCAAGGACAGCTACGGAGTTGGCGCCAACGGCACCCCGCGCGTCGAGGCCACGACGCTGATGGCGAACCCCGCGCTCTACGACGGCACGCCGGTGCTCTTCACGGGCACGATCGACACGGTGTGTCCGAAGGCCGGCTGCTGGGTGCGCTTCGGCTCGGGAGAGACCGCGCTGATGGTCACGTTCAAGGACCGCGCCTTCACGCTCCCGCTCGACTGCAATGGCCGCGAAGCCAACGTCGAGGGCGTGTTCACGCTGCGCCCTGACGGCAAGCGCACGTTCGTCGCGACGGGCGTGCAGCTGCTCTGAGCCGCGGCCCTCAGGCTCAGCCTCTCAGGCGCGGCTCACGCTGCCGCGCGATCCGCCGAGCACGCCGAGGTCCGCGAGCACCGCGAGCGTGACCGCCACGGTGTAGAGCCCCGACACCTCGCGGTTGCTGTTGACGATCCACGCGTAGGTGATCGTGGTCAATGGCAAGAACAGGAAGCCGAGCAACGGCCAAGCCACACTCTCGTAGGCCGTGTCGAGGTAGTCGGTGATCCACAGCACCACGAGCACGAACCGCGGGAAGGCAAGGCCGAGACATCCAAGGAGGCAGCCCATCGTTCGAGCAGTTTCCGGCTTAGACGCGCGGGGTCAAGAACGGCGCGCGGGAAGTGCGCCGCGTCCGGCGCGGCGCTGGGCTCAGGGCAGGGTTAGGTCGAGCCACTGCTGCAGCTGCGCGAGCGCCTTCTGCTGCTCGCCATCGAGCGGCCCCGTGTTGAGGTCGACATCCTCGCGGTCGCGACCCTCGAGATCGAAGAACGCGTCCGGTTGGCCCGAGCGCCGTATCAGCTTCCAGCGCGGGTCGCGGATCATCGCGCCTTGCGCGGTGTAGGGGCCGAAGCCGTTGGGCTCGAACCTGTCGACCACCACGTAGGGTCGCAGCGGCGCGGCCGTGACGTCGGCGAGGTAAGGCCCCAAGTCGATGCCGTCGATGTCACGCCCGTCGCCGACTCCTAGGGCGAGGTCCGCGCCGAACAGGCCCACGATGGTCGGAAACAGGTCCACGCTCTGCACGAGGGACTGGCAGCGCAGGCCCCGCGCCGCGACCTGATGGCCCGAGATCACGAGCGGCACGCGCACGCCGCCCTCGAACAGCGAGCCCTTCGACTGGCTCGGCACGGACGGCGGGATCACGACCTGCTGGGGCGAGCCGTTGTCGCCGATCAGGATGACCGTCGTGCGCGCGCGCACTTCCGCGGGAATGCCCGCGAGCAAGCGGCCGAGCTCCGTGTCCATGGCCTGCACCATCGCGCAATAGTGCTCGTAGGGCGTGTCCTCGGGCGCACCCGAGAGCGCGTACGTGTGCAAGTGGGCGGGCGGTGCGTGCAGCGGCGTGTGCGCGGCGCTGAAGCCGAGCCACAAAAACCACGGCTCCGGCATGGCGGCGACACGCCCGAGCGCATCGTCGACCTGATCGGTGGTCGCGTACATCGTGCTCGTGTAGCGCACGCCGTTGCGGATCTTCGCGTAGTTGAAGTACGTCTGGTTCGTGAACAGGTTGCCGAGCGGCCCGTCGAACCACTCGAAGCCCTGCAGGTTCGGATGGTCGGGACCGCCGACACTCTCCGAGCCGAGGTGCCACTTGCCGATCGCGGCGGTCGCGATGGGCCGTTCGCTGCCGGCCGCGAGGACCTCGGGGATCGTGCGCTCGCCGAGCTCGAGCGCCGGCTCCGGAAGGAGCTCGCTGATCGGCTGGCCGATGCCGGTGCGAAAGGAGTGGCGCCCGGTGAGCACCGCCGCGCGCGTGGGCGAGCAGCTCGGCGGCGTGTAGCAGCGCTCGAACAAGACCCCGTCCGCGATCAGCGCGTCGATGTTCGGCGTGGGCGGGAAGCTCGGATGGACGCCGTAGGCGCCGAGCATGTCGACCCCGACGTCATCCATCACGACCACCAGCACGTTGGCGGGCTCGGGCGGCGGCGGGGCACTGCCATCTCCCCCGCCGCCGCAGGAGGCGGTCAGGGAGATGGCGAGGAGGGTGCGGGTCAGCTTGGACATCGGGCCAAGGGGGAAGCCGGGGATGCTAGGGAGGGCGAATCGGCTGGCAAGCGGCGCTCAGCTTCCGAGCGCGAGCCCGCGCACCAGTCCGATTCCCGCGCACGCGACCACGACCCACGCGCTGGGCACTTTCTTCCACTGCAGGACGGCGAAGGCGGCCACGGCGAGGGCCAGCGCGGGCAGGTCCAGCCCGCCGCCGGCCGGCAGGAGCACCTTGCCCCCGAACCACAGGGCGACCATCCCCACCACCCCGACCACGGAGGCCGTGATGCCGGCGAGCGCCCCGGCGAGCCGCGGCGAGCCCCGCAGCCGCTCGACGTAGGGCGCGCCGCCGAACACCCACCGGAAGCACGGCAGGCACGTCACCCCGGTCACGCGCGCGGCCGAGAGGGTCGCGCCGAGGAGCGGCGGGAGCGCGCCCTCCGCACGCCAGCCGCCGAGGAAGCCGACGAACTGCACCACCATGATCAGAGGCCCCGGGGTGGTCTCCGCCAGCCCGAGCCCGGCCAGCATCTCCTGCGGGGTGAGCCAGCCAAAGCGCTCGACCGCGCTCTCCGCCACGTGGGGCAGGACCGCGTAGGCGCCGCCGAAGGTGACGCAGGCCGTCTCGCTGAAGAACAGGCCTTGTCGCACGAGGATCCCGTCCCAGCCCTGCAGGAGCCCGGCGAGTCCCACCGGCAGCCACCACAGGGCGAGGCAGGCGAGCGCCACGCGCAGGGTCGAGGCGAGCGGCACGAGCGCGCTCGGGACGGTCGCGGGCGGTCGCGCCGGTCGCAGGGTCAGGGCGCCGACCGCGGCGCCGACGAGTACGACCGCGGGGAAGGAGAGCCAGTCCAGCGCGCTGGCGAGCAGCGCGAACAGGGCCAGCCCGATCCCGGGCCCGGTGCCACAGGAGCGTCGAGCCAGCCGCGGGATGGCGGCCGCGATCAACGCCAGCACCGCTGGCTGCAGGCCCGCGAACACCGCCGCGACCGCCGGCACGTCGCCGTGCTCGACGTACAGCCACGAGAGCGCCCACAGGAGCACGGCCGACGGCAGCACGAACAGCGTCCCGGCCACCACCCCGCCGAGGCGACCGTGCAGCAGCCAGCCGACGGAGGTCGCGAG
>SXGS01146233.1_pt1 | contig 13105 bp, 10 predicted proteins | sample 3174681 | NCBI WGS metagenome assembly SXGS01 (sample SAMN11356861, study PRJNA531348) | freshwater metagenome | isolation source: freshwater sample F1-80 | place: China: Fuxian Lake, Yuxi | collected 2017-12-25
CGTCACGCACACGCCGCAGGTCTCGAAGCCGAGCTCGGCGCCGGTCAGCGGGTACGTGCCCGGCACCGGCGCGCCGCCGGCGAACACGCCGCGACCGCCGAAGAGCTGCACGAACACCGCGTCGCGGGTGGCCGCGTCCGACGCCACCACCATGCTGACGCTGACCCGTCGGGTGGCGCCGCTGCCGCTGGCCATCGGGGTCCCGTCCCGCGCCCCCAGCGCGCCCAGATCGGAGGCCACCGTGCAGTTGCGCGGCACCGCGTCGATCCCCGGTGCGGCGTCTACACCCCCGGTCTCGCCGACGTCGGAACACCCTGCGATCAACAACAAGCCCATCGCGGCGCGCTTCATGGGGTCGGTAGAAGCAACGGACATGCCACGGTCAGCCCTTGCGCTGGCGTTCGGCGCGGGCCTGATCCCGGGCCCGGCGCTCCTCCTCGGTCCAGCGCAGCGTGTCCGGCCGCCAGACCCAGACCGCGTTGATCGTGAAGATCAGGTTGCAACCGCTGATGATGAACATCGCGTCGCCGGGGTGTTGCGCGGCGAGCACGAAGGCGAGCAGGAACGCGACCGAGGTCGGCGCTATCCGCCGGTCGATGGAGATCGCGACCATGCCGTTGGTCGTGAACCAGAGCAGGATCATCAGGACCTGCGTGCTCGGCACCGGCAGCTCCAGGTACCAGGCGCCGACCCACAACGCGATCTGCGACAGGAAGAGCTGGACGCCGGCCATGAAGAGCCGGCGGTTGACCAGGGTCTTGCTCAGCGACTCACGGGCCCAGAAGCCGAGTGCGGCCAGGACCGCCAGGAGTCCGACCGACCAGAGGATGTGATCGACGTGGGTGCGGGTCCCCATCAACCCTGGCTGAAGCGCGCCGGCCAGCGGCGCGAAGGTGAAGATGGTGCCGAGGATGAGGGTGATGAACGTGCGGGTGCGGCTGCCGATGCGCTCGTCGAGCTCGCGCTGCATGCCCTCGAGCTGGCGCTGGCGGGCGGCGTGTTCGTCGGCGGCGGCGCGGGCGCGGCGCAAGAGCTCGGGCGGAGGCGCCTCGAGCTCGCTGAGCAGACCGACGGCGGCGCGCGGATCGGTGCCGGCCAGCTCGTACTCGGCGACCGCGACCGTGGCCTCGATCAGGCCGGCGCGGGCCTCGTCGTTGTCGCGCCAGGCCGAGATCGCCTCGTGGAAGCCGAAGCGACAGGCACCGAAGAGGCGATAGATCTCTTCTCGCTCGCGGCCGGGCGCGCCCGCCGGCAAGGCCAGCCGCACCAGGAGCTCGTCCTTGCGCAGGCGCGCCACCTCGGCCAGCCGCGCCGAGCCGCGGTGCTCGAGGTAGCTGGCGATGGCGGTGCGCATCTCGTCGATCGAGCCGAAGCGCTCCTCGGGATCGGCGGCCATCGCGCGCAGGCAGATGCGGGCCAGCTCGGGCGGGGCGTCTTCGGGCAAGACCGGTCGCGACGCGATCACGCTGGTCACCACCTCGAGCGCGGTCTTGCCCTGGTGGGGTGGGCCGCCGGTGATGACCTCGAACAGGACGGCGCCGGCCAGGTAGACGTCGGTCTTCTCCGACAGCGGCGGCTGACCGTCGCGGCCGAGCATCTCCGGCGCCATGTAGCAGGGCGTGCCCGCCATCTCGTCGACGTCGCTGGCCAGCGGCAGGCGGCCGCTGCCGTCGTCGTGCAGGCTGACCGCGATGCCCCAGTCGAGCAGGTAGACCTCGCCGAACTCACCGATCATCACGTTGGCCGGCTTGAGATCGCGATGGATGATGGCGCGGCTGTGGGCGAAGCGCACCGCGTTGAGCACCTGCTGCAAGATGCCGAGGTTCCACTCCAGCAGATCGCTGGCGCCGAACCGCTCCTCGACCTGGGCCGCGTCCTCGAGGATGTCGTGCCAGACCGCGCCCTCGATGCGCTTGAGCACGATGATCGGGCTGCCGTCGTCGTCGAGCCCGACGTGGTGTACCGGCACGATGTTGGGGTGCTCGAGGGCGCCGGTGACCCAGGCCTCGCGCAAGAGATCGAGCGCCGCGGCGGCGTCCTTCTTGTCGCCCTTGAGGGTCTTGACCGCGACGATGCGGCCGAGCGCGGTCTGCTCGGCCATGCGGATGATGCCCATCCCGCCTTCGCCGATCGTCGCGCCCGGCTTGAGCTGGGCGGATGCGCCCGGCGACAACCCCGAGAGCTGCTCGAGCATGGCCATGGCCCGGCGCCCGCCGGTCGACTTGACCTGGGTCGGGATGATGGTCGAGCCCGGCGCGTCGTGCAGGGTCTTCGACGAATCGACCGCGATGGTCTCGAGCCACGCCTCGATGTCGCTGGCGAGCCCGCGACCCGAGCCTTCCCCGCGCTTCCCGGAGGCCATCGGTGCACGAGTCTACCTCGGGCCGTGGCGGAAACCTTGGTCGCGGGCGCCCGCGAGTCGGCGATGGACCCGCCATGGTGGACGGGGTTAAGCTCCCTGGGATGAGGGTGGTCCTGCTGGCACTGAGCAGCGCCTGGGTCCTGGCCGGCGGCCTCGCCGCTTGCGCCCAGGGCCGTGAGCCGCTCGACGATGACGACGGCAACAGCCCGATCGACGCCCGCATCAACAGCGGCGGTGACGGCGGCGGGGGCAGCATCGACGCCCGCATCGACGCCCCGGGCGGCGGTGGCCCCGACGGCAGCCTCGTCGACGCCCCGGTGCAGACCGACGCGCCGACCACCGGCGGCGTCGAGTGCCCCGACACCATCGACTACTACTTCCGCGCCATCGACGAGCTGTCCGGCCCCAACCCGACGTTCTGCTCCTCCGGCGCCGAGTGCTCGTCCGCCCAGTGCTGCTACGGCGCGATCGTCTGCGTGCCGTATCCGTGATCAGCGGCGGTCAATCCGCGTCGAGCTGACTGCAGAACCGCCGCAACGGCTCGCGGCGCTCGGGCGGCACGTACTGCAGATTGAGCTGGCGGTCGGTGACCTCGAAGAACACCCGCGGTGACTCGAGCAGATCGGCGGCGGCGGTGCGGATCTCGACGGCGTCGACGTCGTCGAGGTTGGCGCGGACCTTGGCGGCCTGGGCGTCGTTGCCGGTCTCGAGGAAGAAGCCGCCCAGGATGAGCTTGGCCTTCACGGCCAGGGTGTGGACGTCGTTGCCGTGGCGGTGGGGCAGGGCCAGGGTCACGTCGAGCAGGTCGGTGGCGGCCGGCGACTTCGACTCGAAGGCCCGCCGCACCACGTAGCCGAGGTCGAACACCGCGAGCTGGGGCGCGAACACCATGCCGTAGGCGTGGGCCATGTTGGCGTAGTAGACGAAGTGGCGCGCGATCTCGCGGATCAGGTCCTGGCGATCGGTCAGGTCCTTGGCCAGCAGCCGGTACTGGTGGAACACGTCGTACACGGCGTGGACGCTGCGGGCCTTGATGGCCTCGCGGGTGTAGTTGTTGAAGAAGCGGACCGCCAGGCGCAGGGCCTCGTCGTCGCCGCGGCCGGCGGCGCGCAGCGCGATGATGCGGTTGGCGTCGGAGATGCTCGACACCGTGTCCGAAGCCTTGGACAGCGCCTGCTGGTAGCCGAGCGCGAGCTGGAGCCCGCACTTCATCTCGTACCAGGTGCTGGCCTCGGTCACCATGTCGAGGGCCTCGGCCGAGAAGCCGATGAAGTCGGCGCGATCGACCCGGAACCAGGCCGCCGGCATGCGGGCCTTGAGCGCGGCGTGGTGATCGATGAGCTGCTTGACCGCCCACACCCCCTCGCGGGCCACGCCGCGGTCGGCGCGGTCGAGCGACTTGAGGATGATGGTGCCGAGCTGGTCGAGGCGCTGGGCCACCTCCTCCTGGCCGGCCACCGGGTCGAGCTTGCCGTCGGCGACCCGGGCCACGATCTGCTGGGTCTCCTCGCTGAGCCGGCGCACCACCCGCGACGGATCGAGGAAGCGCACCACGTAGAAGAAGTAGGGGATGAGCAACGCCCACCCGACCAGCGACATGAACACCGCCAGCCGGACCGCCCAGATCGGCGCGAACTCGGGCCCGATGATGTAGGCCACGAACAGCACGTGGGCCGCGCCCAGGGCCATGAACGACAGCACGAACCGGTTGATGCGGTCGCGCAAGAACATGTCGATCAGCTTGGGCGTGTGCATGTTGGCGGTCAGCGGGATCGCCAGACCGATGGTCGCGAGCAGCATCGCGAGCACGTTGTTGTAGGCCCGCGCCATCGGCGACAGCACGTCGACGAGCTTGGCGTTGTTCTGGTCGGCCCAGCTCATCGCGTCGAGCCCGGGCCGGCCCAGCCGGTTCCACTCGAGGAAGAACTCGAGCCCGAACAGCGCCGCGAACACGCCGAACGCGATCAGCAACGAGCGGACGAACGCCCCACGCATCGTGACGATCGTAGCTCAGCCTCGTGGAATCCTTGCGACCGCGAGCAGGTTTTCGCCGAGCAGGCGGTCGTAGTAGGCCCGCTTCACCGCCTCCTTCGCGGTCGCCTTCAGCGTCGTCGCGGGCCGGCGCGTGACCGCGGTGGTCATCGCCACCACCGCGACGCCGGCGTCCTCGAGCGCCCGGGCCAGCGTGGCCGGCGCGAAGTACGAGAGGTGGATCGGAAAGGCGCGGTGGCGCTCGTCGGCGCCGAGGCGGCGCGCCAGCGGTCCGCTCAGCCGGGCCCGCAGCGATCGCACGTTGGGGACCTCGACCGCCAGCCAGCCGGTGAGCGCGCGGAGCTGGCCCAGGGTCGCCCGCACGTCCGGCACGTGCTCGAGCACGTGGCTCATCACCGCACCGTCGAAGGATCGGCCGCGCAGCTCGTCGAGCCCGGCCACCACCTCGATGCCCAGCGTCCGGCAGGCCGCCTGGGCGTGGGCCGCCACGTCGACCCCGCACGGCACCGCGCCGCGCGCACGGGCCTCGGCCAGGAGCTGTCCGCCGCCGCAACCGACGTCGAGCACCGTCGCGCCCTTCACGTCGCCGACCGCGGCCTCGATGGCGTCGAGCTGGATCCGCGCCCGCCGCTGGGCGGCGGCGGCGTCGACGGGTTCGTGGGCGGTGTAGTCCTGGGCCTGGTAGAAGGCGGCCAGTGACGCGTCGTCAGGCCGCGGATCGACGAACTCGAAGCCGCAGCCTCGGCAACGCCGGAGACCCAGGCCGGTTGCGGCGGCGAAGCGCCCGCCCACCGTCCGTCGCGGCACCGGGAGCGCGGCCAGCGACCGCCCGTCGCACAGCGGGCACGCACCCAGGCGCATGCATTGCACATCGCGAGCATTGCATTGACCCGACCGCGGCGATATCAACCCAGGATGATCAAGCGCCCGAAGATCGCAATCATCGGAGCCGGCGGCAACGTCGGCGCGGCCGTGGCCCAGTGGGCCGTGCAGAAGGAGCTCGGCGAGCTCGTGCTCATCGACATCAAGGCCGGTCCGGCCGAGGGTCGCGCGCTCGATCTCTCGCAGTGCGGCCCGTGGGAGGGCTTCAACGCCCACCGCTACGTCGCCACCGACAAGCCCGAGGCGATGGCCGGCGCCGACGTGGTCGTGATGACCGCCGGCGTGCCCCGCAAGCCCGGCCAGTCGCGCGAGGAGCTGATCAACATCAACGCCGGCATCGTGCGCGGCATCTGCGCCGACGTGAAGAAGCACGCGCCCGACGCCGTGCTGATCGTCGTCTCCAACCCGCTCGACGCCATGGTGTTCGTGGCCAAGCAGGTCACCGGTTTCCCCCGCGAGCGCGTGATCGGCTCGGCCGGCGTGCTCGACAGCGCCCGCTTCCGCACCTACCTCGCCATGGCCGCCGGGGTCTCGGTCGAGGACGTCCAGGCCATGGTGCTCGGCGCCCACACCGACAAGGACATGGTGCCCATCGTGTCCAACGCGATGATCGGCAACGTGCCGGCCGCCAAGTTCCTCTCGCCCGAGAAGCTGACCGAGGTGGTCGAGAACACCAAGAAGGGTGGCGCGACCCTGACCGGCCTCATCGGCACCTCGGCCTGGCTCGCGCCCGGCGCCGGCACCTGCCTCATGGTCGAGGCCATCGTGCGCGACCAGGGCCGCGTCCTGCCCTGCTCGGTCGAGCTCCAGGGCGAGTACGGCATCAAGGACGCCTTCCTCGGCGTCCCGGTCAAGCTCACCGCCGCCGGCGCCGTCGCCGTCTACGAGATCGAGCTCTCGGCCTCCGAGAAGGAAGCCTTCGGCAAGGCGGTCACCGCCAACACCGAGCTCATGAACATCGCCCGCGGCTTCCTGGGCTGAGAGGGCGCTGCTGCTGGCGGCGGCGACGGCTGCGGAGCCCGCTGGCTTCGTCCGCGGGTCCCTCCTCGTCCTCACGTAGGGACGTACGCTGCGGCCTGGCCTCCGCCCCGCGTCGCCATCGGGCTTCCTCGCTCGTCGCGAGAAGACCTCGCGGCACCCGCGCGCCGGGCAGGTGTCAACGCGCGCGGGTCAAGTCCCGTCGCCGGCGCGGCTGGCTGATCTTCAGGCCCACGATCAGGATCAACAGGCCCAGCGCGCCGAGATCGGAGGGCGACCTGCGGCCGGTCGAGCAGCAGCCGCCGGCCTCGGCCGCGCACAGGTGGGTGTCACCCGCGGCTACGCACTCGAAGCCGTCATCACAGACGGCCGCAGCCGGATCGCAGATCTGGGTGCAGAAGTTCTGCCCGGCGTTGGTCGCGCACACCCCGCCGGCGCACTGGTTGGCCGCGTCGCAGGCCTCTCCGTCGTCGAGCAGCTCCACCGTGATCGGGACCTCGAGCCGCGCGGTGTTGCCGGCCAGATCGCGGGCGACCACCGCGAGCATGTGACCGCCTACCTCGGCACCGTTCACGGTGACACGGTAGACGTCGCCCTCCGGTCTGGCATCGATGCCGACCACGACGCCGTCGAGGAAGACCAGCACGTCGGCCATGCCCTCGCCGTCGGTGGCGAGCACCTCGACGTCGAACAGCGGCGTGACCTGGCCGTTCGAGCTCGGTGACTGCAGCTCGATGCTCGGCAGGTTGGTCTCGGTGGCGCGGGGGCCGACGAAGCTGCGCAACCGCATCGCCGAGTTGGTGGTGCCGGCGCTGCACCGGCAGGCGATGTCCCCGCCGGGCCTCACACCGCACGTCGAATCCGCGTCGACGAACGACTTCGAGTTCGTGTCCGCGAACAGGACGTATGACATCAGATCGGTGTCCAGGGTCTCGTGCTCGAGCGCGAGCAGGTGGCCGACCTCGTGCGCGATCGTCGCGCACAGCTCGGCGTCGCGTTCGGGGACACCGCGGTGGGTCTCGGAGAAGTTGAACGCGACGCCGGCCTCGGTCAGGGCGCAGACGTTGTTGGTGGCGGCGATCCCGAACAGGTCGTCGGCGCCGAAACCGAGCTCGGTGCCATCGCCGCCGACCACCGCCTCGATGTACACGGTGTCCGGTGGCGGTTCGACCTCGACGACGCGGATGTCGTATGGCGCGAACGCCGCCGTCACGCACTCGGCGATGCCCGGCCAGTCGAAGCCTGACTCGAGCGGCGGGATCACCGCCGTGCGCGGCGATGCCACCGAGGTCGACACCACGTTGGTTGCCGAGTTGGTGGTGCTGCCCATGATCTGGAAGGTGGCGCCGAATCGGTTGAGGTACACGACCCGCTGGACGCCTGGCGCGTGCCACAGCGGCGGCGCCACCGGGGTGGCGGTGGCGTGGTCGGTGCCGCAGCGCAGGCCGTGGCGCGCGTGGGTCGCCGTGACGCCGGGCCCGGCCAGCGCGGGCGTCGACCAGGCGGCCACAGCCACGACCACGAAAGCCGCTACATCTCGCCTCGGCATCGGTGCACGATACCAAGGACGCCGCCGCCGCAGTGATCGCGAACCCACTCAGGGCAGCGTCAACACGGTCCGATAGATGAACGTCGGCCCGAACTGACCATCGAACCACGTGATATTCGCGGGCTCGAAGGGCGAGCTGTAGTTGTAGACCAGGTAGCGATCGGCATCGAGCTGGACAACGCCGGGGAAGCAGGTGTCGCCCGCCGAAGGCAGGTCCAGCACGTGGGTGGCCGTGAGCCGATTCCCGTCGATGCGCCACAGCGCGCAGCGCTTGGGGCCGAGCCAGTAGGTGCGGTTGTAGAGGGTGGTCTGCTGCTCCGGGGTGAGCTCGCGGCGCTCGAGATCGTAGTAGCCGTCGTTGTCGAGCTGGCGGCGGGCGATCAGCCAGACCTCGTCGCGGTGGCGGAACAGGATCGGCGAGTCGAACTTGCGGCGATCGTGGGCGCAGGTCCATGCGCCGGGCGCGCTGGCCTCGGCGCGGCAGATCTTGCTGCCCCAGCCCTCCGCGTCACCGAGCTCGTTGCGGGCGACGGCCACCACCGAGCCGTCGTCCATGCGCACCAGGTCGGTCTCCGACGCACCGCCGGTCAAGACCACCGGCTGGCCTGGCACCACCGGCGCGAAGGTGCGCCCGTCGGTGGTGGTGAGCCAGTGCACACGCACCGGATCGCCGCCGGGCACGTAGATGTTCTCGCCGCCCTCGTAGCCGATCACGTACGCGGTGTCGCCGACCTGCTTGGCCCGCCACGGGATGAAGCCGGGCACCTCGGGGTAGAAAGGCTCGGGCTCGGTCCAGCCGCAGGGGCCGGTGCGCTCGGTCAGCATCGAGCCCTGCGGCTCGAACGCCGCCGGGTTCTGACCGAGCAGCGCGTAGTACAAGAACAGCGTGTCGCCCACCGACAGGAAGCGCGGCTCGCGCAGATCGGTGTTGTGGAAGAACGACGCTTCGAGCGTCCACGTCACCTGATCCTGGGTCGACACCACATACAGTCGAGTGTCGGCCGAGGCGAAGTGGTTGGGCGCGGTGCGGAACGCGACGTAGAGCCGGTCGCCGTGCCAGACGATGTCGAGGTTGTTGTGCGAGACCTGCGAGATCACGCCAGCCGGCATGGACGCCGGATCGGTCGGCACCACCGTGATCGGCGCCGACAGCGTTGGTTCGCTGGCCAGCGCCGTCGCGCACGCGTCGCCGAGCAGCGTGCAGATGTCGGCCCGCGTGAACGAGGTCGGTATGTAGCAGTCCTCGTCCTCGCCGGCGCAACCTGCAGCCGCGAGCACGAGCGCCATTCCGGTTGTGACCTCGATGCGCACCGCGTCAGACTACCAGAACACCGTACTCCGGCTCGTCACATCAGAACGGAGAGCTGATGAGGTCGCCGGTGAACGACCCGCTGATCGTCGCGTTGACGGCGGTTCCGGCCTGACCCAGGTGCAGGGTGCCGCTGCCGATCAGGCCGACCAGCACGAAGGCGCTGGTGCTGGGCGTGTAGTGGTAGACGACGCCCAGCACGTTGCTCCAGTCGATGGGCAGGTCACGGTTGGGCCCGAACACCGACGGCTCGATCTGGAAGACCACCAGGCCCACGGTGCCGTCGGCGAGGAGCGCCACCGCCGCGATCTGGTACTTGACCGGCATGGCATCGGTGTCGACGCCGGCGGTGGCGCCGACCGCGGTGACCGACAGCGGCACGCCCGAGATCGTGCCGGTCAGGGTGCCGGTGCCGGTCGAGAACGGATCCGGCGCGCCGGCGGTGCCCCATCGTGTCGAGAAGGTGCCGTTGAGGTCGCCGATGTCCTCGAAGCAGGGCGCCGCCCGCAGCGGTTCGGTGATCACCGGCGGCGCGCCGGCGAGGTCGGCCTCGATCGCCGCGCGCCGGGTCATCACCACGTCGCGGACCTCGTCCAGCGCGGCGGCCAGGCCAGCGCGATCCGCGGAAGGCACCACCGGCGTGATCAGCGTCTCCATGCGATCGAGCTCGGCCAGGAGCGCGGGCTCGTCCCACACGTCGTCGAGCAACGCCCGCATCCGCGCCAGGTACTGATCGCGGGTCTGGATGATCGAGTAGAGCCGGCGGGGCAGGACCGACATCGCCTGCACCGCGGCGCTGCCGCCGCCGCCGAAGGGGTTTTCGGCGCTGGTCAAGGTGCCATCGACGCCCCAGGGGATGAACTCGAACTTGCCCGACGTCGGGTCGTGATAGGCGTAGAAGTTGTTGGCGTTGCCGGTGTAGCCGTCCCAGTGGGTCACCAGCGTCTCGGTGGCCCAGAAAGTCATGAACTTGTCGACGTCGACCAGCGGGCCCAGCGCTCCGAGGAGCTGGCTGTCAGGGACCTCGAGCGCGGTGGTGAGTGCTTCGAGATCGGTGCGGTCGTTCTCGGTCTCGTTGGTCTTGAGCTCGAAGGTGCCGGTCCAGCCGTCGCGGAAGTCACTGAGCGTGCCTTCGTAGAGGTTGCCGTCCTCGTCGTCGTAATGGCGGCGCAGGAAGTTCTTGTTGGCGGCCTCGACGTTGACGTACAGCCCGAGGTCGGTGCCGTTGACCCGCACGTGAGCGAAGTTGCAGCGCGCCGCCGGCACGCCGGCCGCGGTGAAGGTCCGGTACGACAGGCACTGACGGACGAACGACGGATCCTGCTTGGCGTTGTTGAGGGTCAGCGTCTTCATGCCGACGAAGCGCTGCTCGACGTACTCGTCGAACTTGAGCTTGATGCTGGGCTTCACCGCGTCGAGGGAGCCGAGAAAGCCCTTCTTGCGCACGCCGACCTGGGTCAACCGCTGTCCGTCGATCGTGACCGTGCCGCTGAAGTACGTGAACGGATCGGGGAACGGCTGGGCCAGACAGTTGCCGAACAGCGTGCTCAGGGGGCGGCTCTGGAGCCGCATCGCATCCCAGTCGGCGGCTGGTAGCTCGATGTCGACCTGGACGACGTGGGTCGGATCGTAGACCGCCTCGGTCGGATCCACGCCAGGGCCTGCGTCAGGACCGGCATCGGGGTCGTCCGCGGCGTCGTCAGCACCGCAGGCGGCCAGGCCGGTCACCGTGACCAGGAGCGCGACGAGGGGACGGGCGAAGCTCATTTCCGGTCACAGGATTGCACCTGCGATGCCACGCCCATCCCCACGAGATCGTTGGGCGTGGTCGTCCGGAGATCGTGGCCGGATCCGACGCTGCCGGGGTTTCCGACGGCCTGGGTCGGTTGATCGACGCCGGCGACGGGTGCCATCATCGAAACGATGAGGGGACACGCGGTGCTCTGGCTCGCGCTGATGGGGGCCTGCGTCATTGCCGACAAGCAGCCGGGGGCGATCGACGGGGCCACGATCGACGGGGCCGCCATCGATGCGACCGCCATCGATGCGACCGCGATCGACGCCGTGCTCACCGACGCCGCGCCGGCCTGCGGTGGGCTGACGGCGCGCGCGACCACGCGTGGCCTCTGGTGTTTCAACGAGGGGACCGGCACGACGTCGGCGAACCTGTTCGGCTCCGCGCCATCGGCCACCGGCATCGTGCCCAGCGAGTGGCAGACCGGTGGTGGCGTGCGCCCGACGACCTCGACGATCACTGCGGCTGACCACACCTCGCTCGACCAAAACACGGGATGGACGATCGAGATCGCATTGACGGTCGACGGGTATCCCTCACCGTCCAACGCGCTCTTCGAGCGCGCGATCTACCCGGCGGGTGATCGCTGGGTGTTCTTGGCCCTCGGCGCCAGCGGACAGGTGACTTGCGAGATCGGTACCAATGGCGGCGACGCCTACAGCCGCCGGACACCCGACAACGCCCTCTCGTTGTCGGTGCCGCACGTGGTGACCTGTCGGCGCGCCACCAGCGGAACCATCTCGATCCTGATCGATGGCGCGTCTGCTGACACGCTCTCCAGCGGCGGCGCACCTCACACGACGCCGCATGCGATGACCGAACCGCTCCACTTCGCCCACACGACCTGCGGCGCCCCGTGCAACGCCCAGCCGCTGAACGGCGTGCTGCGCGGCGTCGCCTTCCACGCCGATTGACGCCGCGTCATCCGTCGGCGACGACCTCGTTCACGATCGTCCAGCGGTCGGTGCGGGGATCGTAGGTGGCGACGCGGTAAATGTCGGGCGCGGGGTTCGACAGTCCGCCCGTGATCTCGTTGCCGAGCAGGTAGATGACGCCGTCGATCACGGCGGCGCCCTCGAGGAACTCGAGCTTCGCGTCGCGCTTCTGCCCCGTGCGCCACGTCGTCTTGCCGGGATCGAGGATGGCGGGCGCGCGCGATTCGAGCACGCCGCGGCCGAAGGCGACCACGGTGCGATCGGGCAACGCGACGGCGAAAACCTCGGCCGAGAACGGCAGGCTCGGGCCGGCGGTCCAGGTCGTCGCCCCGGCGGCGAGGATCTCGACGTCGTCGGTGCCGCGGCCGATGGTGTCGACCCCTTTGGGTACGACGTTGCCGCCGAGCACCCACGCCGCGTCACCCACGGTCACCGCGGCTCCGTCGTTGCGCGCCTGGGCCAGCGGCGACAGCGGAAGGATGGTGCCGCTGGTGTCGAGAACTGCCGACTGGTCGCTGCTCCAGATCTCGAGCGTGTACAGGCTGCCGGCGCGGTTGTCGATGCGGCCGCCGGCAACCACGATGCGATCACCGACGGCGGTTGCCTGCGCCGAGCCCGGTGCCCACGGCAACGCACCGACGTGGCGCCACTCGCACGCCGCGGGATCGAAGCGGTGGATGTCGGACATGCCCAGGAACGAGCCGCTCACGCCGCCGATGACGTACAGCGCGCCGCCGGCGGCGACCACCGCGGGGTGGATGCGTGCGCCGTCGGGCTCGGGCAAGGTCTCCCAGCGCCGGGTGCGCACGTCGAAGCGGCGAGCGCGCGTGGTCGGCGCGCCGTCGGTGCCGGCGAACCAGTACAGGTGGTGGCCGAGGCCGGCCACGCCGCCGTGCGATGTGATCGGCGGATCGGCGGTCGGCGTGCCGCAGCCGTCGCTCGCGACGTCGGGCACGTCGGCGACATCGGATGCGACGCCGATCGCACCGCCCGCGGCGTCGCCACCATCGGACCCGACCGTCGTCGGTAGTCCGGGCGCCGGCGCGCGGCGCTCCCCGCCGCACGCGGCGACCAGCGCGCAGGCGGTGAAGACCCGCGCCCTCACTTCTTGCCGGCGGCGTGGCGGTCGATCCAGGCCAGCACCTCCTCGTGCCACAGCTTCGAGTTGAGCGGCTCGAGCACCCAGTGGTTCTCGTCCGGAAAGTGGAGGAAGCGACTGGGGATGCCCTTGCGCTGCAGCGCCGTGAACGTCGACATGCCCTGGGTATCGACCACGCGGAAGTCGTTGCCGCCGTGGATGACC
>SXGS01385034.1_pt1 | contig 13104 bp, 9 predicted proteins | sample 3174681 | NCBI WGS metagenome assembly SXGS01 (sample SAMN11356861, study PRJNA531348) | freshwater metagenome | isolation source: freshwater sample F1-80 | place: China: Fuxian Lake, Yuxi | collected 2017-12-25
CCGTCCGCCGTTGATCGACGCGCCGACCAACGGCTGGGTGCCCAGCGCCGTGCGGATCGGGATCACCGCGTAGACCTTGCCGTCCTGACGGGCGGCCGCGACCTCGGTCTGGGCAGCGCCGATATCGGCGCCGAGCAGGTCGACCAGCGGCAGGAACAGCGCCGCACCGCCCAGCGAGAACTCCGCGATCGACGGCAGCACGATGGTGCTGACCAGGGTCACCTGGGCGATCTGTTGGAGCAGCGGGATACCGGCCACCCCGGCCAGGAAATCCTGCGCGCCCGGGTTCGTCGCGCCCCACGCCTGCAACGACAGCGCCGCACTGGCCAGGAACACCTGCGGCACGATCGCCGCCACCCCGGCGAGCAGGTTGCCCGATCCCCAGGTCTGGGCGGTGATGATGCCCTGGGCCGCGGCGATCTCCTGCAACGCCAGGGCCACGTGCGTTCCGGGCACGATCTGGGTGCCCGGGTTGGTGCCGCCCGGCAGCCACGACGTCATTTCCGGGGCCGGATCTTCCGACGGGGCCGGAAGGACCGCGGCCGGGGCTGCCGCGGTGTCCGCGATGGACGGCGCGACGTCGACGGTCACTCGCGCCGAGCGCGCCGCCCGTCGCGGTGTCGCCTTCGGGGCCGACGGTGCGGTGGCGGCAGCTGCGGGGGCCGGGTCGTTCGCCTCGACGGGAGCCTCGGTCTGAGGCGGCTCGGGGACAGGCGCCGTGTCGGAGGCCACCGTCGCGGCCGGGGGCACCTCGGGCAGGTCGTCCGCGGCGGCGAGGCGACCCTTACGGGCGGGGACCGACGGGCGCGAGGGCGTATCGGCCCCGGCGGCCGGCCCGGCGTTGACCCGCGACGCGCGCGGGGCCTTCGCGCGGGGTCCCGGCGACGCCGCACCGGTCGATTCCGCGCTCTCGGAGGCCGTCGTCCGGGGCGATGCATCGGCATCGGCGAAAGCGACCGCAGCACCGCCGACCAGGGCCACCCCCATCCCGACGGTGACCGCTCCCGCACCCAGCCAGGCGTAGGGCTGGACGCGCCGGGTGCTGCGTTTGCGAGATGACTGGGACATGGTCACAACCCCCTGCGATTCCAGGCCGAGAAACCTTAAGATTTACTGAGATGTCTACCACACTTACCTGAGAAGGCCGGGCGCCCCAGCTACGGATTTCCGCGACGCCGGGTGGGCCGACAACTGTCCCGGGGGGACTTCCCGCTCAAGGTTCACGAACATCGGCATTGCCCTTCCTCTTCACATCCCGATCCCGGCTGGGTTGAACCCTTTTCGGCTCGCCCGGCATCTTCGGATAATTGGGGGGATACGGCAGGTCGCCGAGACCACGCTCGAGGTCAGCAGCCCACATCGCCAGCAGCGGGTCGATGGACTGGGCAAGTGAATCCAGGCCGGACATCGGGTCACCGCGGCGCGCAAGGAGACCCGGGACAGTCGCCATCGAATAATCGTCGGGAGTTGCGGCAGCGGCCAATTCGCTCCAGGTCAGTGGCGTGGAGACGGTGGCGATCGGAGTGGGCCGCACGGAATAGGCCGCGGCGAACGTGCGATCCCGGGCGTTCTGGTTGAAGTCGACGAAGATCCGTTGACCTCGCTGCTCCTTCCACCAGGAGGTGGTGATGCGGTCCGGCGCGCGGCGCTCGAGCTCTCTCCCCAGCGCGATGCCGGCGTGGCGGACCTCAACGAAGTCCCAGTCGGTGGCGATCCGGATGAACACGTGCACACCCCGGCCGCCGGAGGTCTTCGGATAGCCGACCAGACCCAGTTCGTCGAGTAGCGGTTTGAGGATGTCGACGGCCACTTCGCGTGCCTCGGCGAAGCCGGTGCCCGGTTGCGGGTCGAGGTCGATGCGCAGTTCGTCGGGATGTTCGGTGTCCGGGCAGCGAACCTGCCACGGGTGCAATGTGATCGCACCCATCTGGGCAGCCCAGACGATCGCGGCCGGATGGGTCACCCGCAGCGCGTCGGCGGTCCGCCCGGACGGGAATGTCACCCGGCAGGTCTGGATGTAGTCGGGGTGCTTCTCGGGCACCCGTTTCTGATAGATCTGCTCGCCGTCGATGCCGTCCGGGAATCGCTGCAGGTGCGTCGGGCGGTCCCGCAACGCCGTGAGCATCGGACCGGCGGCGACGGTTCGGTAGTAATCGATGAGCGCACCTTTGGTGCCCGCCGCACCCAGGGTCGGGAAGAACACTTTGTCCCGGTTGGTGATTCGCACGGCCACACCGTCGACGTCGATCTCCTCCGCGGCGGCCACGACTTCGACGTTACGTGCGCGGGTACAGCGGGCACAATGACACGGTGCGCCTGCCCGTGCTTCCACCGGTGTCGCCGATGCTGGCGACGTCGGTGCCGGTCATCCCGGCCGACGCGGTGTACGAGCCGAAATGGGACGGCTTCCGGTCGATCTGCTTTCGCGACGGCGACGCCATCGAATTGGGCAGCCGTAACGAGCGGCCACTCACCCGATACTTCCCCGAAGTAGTAGCCGCCGCCGCGGCGGAACTACCGTCCCGGTGCGTGATCGACGGTGAGATCGTCATCGCCGCCGGCGGGCGCCTGGACTTCGAGGCGCTTCAGCAGCGCATCCATCCCGCGGCCTCCCGGGTCCGCATGCTGGCCGAGGCGACGCCCGCGTGGTTCATCGCCTTCGACCTGCTTGCCCTCGGCGACCATGACCTGACGGCAGAACCGTTCACCGCTCGTCGCGCGGCGCTTGTCGCAGCCCTGGCCGATGGCGGCCAGTCGTTTCACGTGACCCCCGCCACGACCGATATCGCGACCGCTCGGCGCTGGTTCGACGAACTCGAGGGCGCCGGTTGCGACGGCGTGATCGCCAAACCGCCGTCTATCGGCTATCACCCCGGCAAGCGGGTGATGTTCAAGATCAAGCACCAGCGCACCGCCGACTGCGTCGTCGCCGGCTACCGAGCACACAAATCCAGCGACACCGCGATCGGATCGCTGCTTCTCGGCCTCTACCGCGACGACGGCACACTGGCCCCGGTCGGCGTGATCGGCGCCTTCCCGATGGCGCGACGACGTGAACTGTTCACCGAGTTGCAGCCACTGACAAAGGGTTTCGGCGAGCATCCCTGGCAGGGGGCCAGCCAGACCAGCGGTGTCAGCGAGCCGTCCCGCTGGAACGCCGGCAAGGACCTGTCGTTCGTACCGTTGCGACCCGAGCGCGTCGTCGAAGTCCGCTACGACCACATGGAGGGCGACCGGTTCCGCCACACCGCCCAGTTCAACCGTTGGCGGCCCGACCGCGACCCGCGGTCATGCACCTTCGCGCAGTTGGAGCGTCCGGCCGCCGCGGATATCCATCAGGTCATGCCAACCCTCGAGCCGCCGGTTTAGGTGCCCACCGGGACGGTCGTGTCGGTGCGGTTACCGCGACGTCGACCGCGCGGCGGAACTCCGCACCGGCTTCTCCGACGGTGACGTTGATGCCCTGGGGGCGCGGACGTCAGCGGCCCGGCGGGAGTTCGCCGGCCGCGGGGCCGCTGCTCGATCGACCCCGTTATCGGATGCGGCCTCCGGGGTCGAAGCAGGCCCAACAGGACTCTCAGCCGCAGCCGCTGCCGGCGTGCGGACCGACGCCACCGCCGCGGCCGGAACCGGCGTCGGCTGCCACGGTGTCGGGATCTGCGAGGGGACGAACGATCCGGGCGGGGTCACCGGGAACGGCGGATCCGCCGGGATGGGCACGTCGGTGGCCAGCGCATCGGCGATGTTGTCCCGCAACTCGATCAGGTTCTGCCGGATGCTGGGCACCTCGAGGAAGCCCGGCTGCCCCGGCACGGTGTAGATCCGGCCGCCCTCACCGATGGTCTGATTGATGAGGGCGTCCGGGATCGTCGGGGTGGCCAGGTTGGGGGACGTGCCGAGCAGGCCCACCACCAAGGAGTTCCACACCGTTTCGAGGTTGAGCGTCTGGATTCCGAAGGCGACGTTGCCGACGACGTTGACGGCCGCGTTGAGTACCACGGTCACGTCGTCGACGAGATTGCGGATCGTGGTGGGAACCCATTCGGCGACGGCGGTGATGACCGCGGCAGCGCGATCCCCAAATCCACCGAGTGCGTACAAGCCGGCGTTCAGCGTCTGATACAGCGCGGCCTGGATCGGGTTGGCGACCGCGAACTGCAAGGTCCCCAGCGCCCCGACCAGGTTGCCCGAGAACAGTTGCTGCGCCGCGAAGCCGATGTTCTGCGGCAGTGCCGAGGCCGCCCAGGTCAGCACCCGCAGCGCGCCGGGGTACTCCGAAGGCAACGGCGCCACATTCGGCGTGTAGTCCTGGAACAGGTAATTGATTGTCTGGTTGACGTAGTCGGGGGCATTCAGGAAGTACTGGGTCGCGATCGGGAAGCCGGCGGCCAGGAAGTCCGGGATGAAGCCCGCGCGGTCGAAGGTGGTGACCGGCGGCTCGCTTCCTTCTCTCGTCGACGACGACCGGGACGTTAACCTATTTCCCAGACTGGTACAACCAGTTGAGGAGTCGGTATGTCGCAGGCCATCCCGTTAGATTGCGACCGTGACCACGACGACGGGCGCTGGACGTTTCGCCCCCAGCCCGTCGGCGGATCTGCACATCGGTAATCTGCGCACCGCGATCCTGGCGTGGCTGTTCGCCCGCTCGACCGGGCGGCGCTTTCTGATCCGCATCGAGGACCTCGACGACCGGACCGATGACGGCATCGCGCTGCGGCAGCTGACCGACCTGGCGGCCCTCGGGGTGACGTGGGACGAGGAACCGTTGTGGCAGTCGTCGCATCCGCAGCACTACGACGGGGTGATCGCGTCACTTGACGAGCGCGGGCTGATCTACGAGTGCTATTGCAGCAGAAAAGAAATCCTCACCGCACCGCGTGCGCCGCACGCCCCGGAGGGGGCATATCCAGGGACGTGCCGGGAACTGAGCGAGACGGATCGCCGGATGAAACGCGCAGCCGGGCGACCGCCGGCGTTGCGACTACGCGCCGAGGTCACCGAATACACCGTGCATGACCTCCTCGTCGGCGACTACACGGGGGCGGTCGACGATATGGTGCTGCGCCGCGGGGACGGGGGGCCGGCCTACAACCTGGCGGTGGTGGTCGACGACGCGGCCTCCGGGATCGACCAGGTGGTCCGCGGGGACGACCTGCTGGCGTCCTCGCCCCGGCAGGCCTACCTCGCCGGGCTACTGGACTACCCGCAACCGGTCTACGCCCACGTCCCACTGGCGCTCAACGCCGCTGGTAAGCGGCTGGCCAAACGGGACGGCGATGTCACCCTCGCTGACCTCGGGGTCGACCGGGCATGGGATCTGATCACCGCGTCACTGGGCCGGCCCGCCGTCACCATGGACGGCCTGCTGGAGCGCTTCGATCCGGCCCGGCTCCCGCGCGGGCCCTGGATCTACCAACCTGGCTAAGTCAGGCCACGCCAATGTGAGCCCTATGCGCGAATCCGGTGCCGAAAAGCTGCACAAGGCACACATTCGGCGATTACGGCCCGCTGGCAGGCACAGCAAGAGGCCGCCGATTGGCCCGGCTGCCGCAGCGGCCCCGCGTCGGCCGGGGTTGCCCTACGGAGTCAACTCCATCTGCCCCCACGGGGATCCGTAGGCGGTCAGCAGTTCCAGGAACGGTTCGGACTCGAAGCACTCCGGGCCGAGAATCCCGACTCCGCTCCAGGTTCCGGTGGCCAGAAGCTCCAGCGCCACAACGGGATTGACCGCTGTTTGCCAGACCACGCACTGATGGCCGTACTCGGCCATCGACCACTCGTTGTCCACTACGTGATAGAGGTAGGTCGAGCGGGGCGTGCCGTCCTTGCCGGTTCCGGTCACCCACAGCCCGGCGCAGGTCTTGCCCTTCATGACCGGGCCGAGTTCGGCCGGGTTGGGCAGGCAGGCGGCCACGACGTCGCGTGGGCTGACCTCCACGGCCCCGACCTTCACCTTCTCGGTGCGGTCGAGGCCCAGCTTGTGCAGCACCTTGAGGACGTCGATGAACTCCTCGCCGAGCCCGTACTTGAACGTGACCCGCTTGCAGTCGATCCAGCGCGGCATCAACAGCACTTCCTCGTGCTCGACGTTGACGCACTCCACCGGTCCGATGCCCTCCGGGAAGTCGAAGACCTCCGGCTCGCTGAACGGCTCGGTGACGAACCAGCCGCGGTCCTTCTCCCAGATCACCGGCGGGTTGAGGCATTCCTCGATGGTGGTCCAGATGGAGAACGACGGAGCGAACTCGTAGCCCTCCACGCTCAGGTTGGCGCCGTCGCGCACACCGAGTTCGTCGATATCGCTGAACAGGTTGTCCGCGGCGTATCGGGCGAACACGTTGGCCAACCCCGGTTCGACACCGAACCCGACGAGCGCCAGTCGCCCGGCGTCCTTCCACTGCGGCTCCGCCTCGAACTGTTCGTCGCCGAGGTTGACCCCGGTCAGCTCGTAGGGCTTGTCGGGGTGACGCTGCGACAGGCTCATCGCCATGTCCAGGTAGTCCGCGCCGCCGGCCAGGGAACCGTTGAAGATCGGCATCACGAACCGCGGGTCGACCGCATTGACCACGTGGGTGATGCCATGCTGGCGCACCAGCGTGGCGACCGCGTCCGCCGAGGAGGCATCCACCCGGGTGGCGGTGAACCGGGGATCACCGACCGCCTCCGCAGCCTGCTGGGCGCGGGCCTGGTCGTAGTCGGCTACCACGATCTGGTCGAAGAAGTCGCGCCGTTTGGCGATGGCGCAGAACGCCGAACCCACGCCGCCGGCACCCACCAGGAGAATCTTCATGGCCGAAAACTACACCGAGACGTCCAGGCTGGCCATGCCACGCAGCGTCACATGCGGCTTGTAAACCGGCTCGCCCGCCAGCCGAGCGTCCGGGAATCGCGCCGTCACGGCCGACAGCGCAACGGCGGCCTCCAGTCGCGCCAGGGGCGCCCCCAGACAGAAGTGCGGTCCCAGCCCGAACGCGAGGTGCCGCACGGAGTCGCGGGCCGGGTCGAACTCGTCTGGTCGCTCGATCACCGAGGGATCCCGGTGCGCGGCGGCCAGCAGCAGCATCATGGTGTCCCCCTTGGGGACCTCGACCCCGCCGATCGTCATATCGTCACCGGCCACCCGCCCGACCAGCTGCACCGGTGGGTCGAAGCGCAGCGTCTCCTCGATGATCGCGGGAGCCCGGGCCGCATCCCGGCTCAGAGCGGTCCAATGTTGCCGATGGCGCAGCATCGCCAGGATCGCGTTGGCGATCAGGTTCACCGTGGTCTCGTGACCGGCCACCAGCAGCAGGTTGCAGGTGGCGACGATCTCCTCCTCGGTGAGCTGGTCACCGCTCTCCTCCACTGCGATCAGACCCGACATCAGGTCATCGCCGGGGTTCGCCCGGCGTTGCGCCAGCAGGTCGCGCAGATATCCCCGCAGCCACAGGCCGGCCTTGAGGCGTTCCTCGATGCCCTGGGTCTGGCCGGTGAAGGCGATGAACGGATCCAGCCCCTGGGCCAGCAGTGTGGAGGCGGCGCTGAACTCGGGCTCGTCCTCGATGGGCACCCCGAGCAGCCGGCAGATCACCGCGACCGGCAGCGGGTGGGCCAGATCGGCGACGGCCTCGAAACGGCCCGCCTGTTCGACCCTGTTGAGCAAACCGTCCACCAGGTCGGCGATCTCGGGCTCCAGGGACTTCACGACCTTCGGCGAGAAGGCCTTGCTGACCAGCCTGCGCAGCCGGGTGTGGTCGGGCGGGTCGAGGAACAGGAAACCGGGGACGCCGAAGGGTCGGGGTTGCTCGCCGGCGGCGATCGCGCGCTGCGCGGTGGTCGACTTCAGCCGGTCACTGCACGAGGAGGGATGACGCAGCACGGCGTCGCAGTCCGCGAAACCGGCGAACACGCACAGGTTGGACTCCGGCAGTTGCAGCGGCGCGCTGTCCAGCAACCGGCGGTACACCGGATAGGGGTCGGGCCGATTCTGCGGGTCGAGGAGTTGCAGCAGCAGGTCCTGAGGCGCTTCGGTCATACCGACCAGTCTGCCCGGATCACGGCACCCGGGCCTGCCCGCACCCGGCGGGGACGCTGGGGCCCCGGGCGAGCGCCTCCCCCAGCGACGGCGTCTTCTGGTCGAGTTGGGTCACCGGCGGAAGCGACATCTGCACCTCGAACATGATGCTGCCCGCGCCCTTCGCGTCCCGGCACGTCAGCCCGACCCTGCTGCCCGCGCCTGGCCCGAACCGCGCATCGAAGGCCGCGCGCACCGACCGCGCCGACACCCGCTGTCCGACTGCGGGTGCGAAGATCGGGCCGAGCACCTCATCGGCCTGCTTGGCCAGCGCGGTGGCCAGCCCGAAGTACTCCGGCGGCGTCAGACCCGAGCAGGTGCCGTGCGCGTACCACTCGTGGTTCGTCATGAACCCCGAATCCGACATCATCGCCTTCAGTTCGGCCTGCAGGTCGGGCGGCAGCGGCACCGGGGAGGGCGAGCGTTCGGCGGCCCGCTTGGACACGTTGCAGTACTGCTCGGTGGACGGCTGCGGCCACAGCCCGTGCAGCACGAAGGCGTCTCCCAGACTGTCGACGTGTCCGGATTTGCAGCCGGAATTGGACGGCTCGACTTTGCAGAGACTGGGACCCCAGGTCACCACAAGCAGGCTGGAACTGCTGTTCGCCGCCGCCTCCACCGGTCGGGGCCGACGGTCGAGGACGAGAAGGCTGAAGGCGACCGCCGCGGCGACGATCACCGCCAGTCCGGCCGTCACCGAGATCACGGTCAGGTCCCCGCGCTTCATACCGGACGATTCAACAGTGAATCGACCCGCTCTGGCTACAGTTGTGCCGCACGAAAGGTGACCGCCCGGGTGAACGATGTCGACCGCTGGTTCGACCGAACGGCGCGCACCAGCAGAGCCCCGGTCTCGCTGTACTCCAGTCTGCTCACCGGTCGGATCTTCGGCTATCTGCGCTACCGGTTGCGGTATCCGCTGCTGATCGCCGCGGTCCGGTTCGCGGTCCACGTCGCGGAGTTCTTCATCCTGCTGTCCAGCCTGGGCGGGGTCGCCGCCTATGCGGTGATGATGCTGCGGGCCGGCAGCCTGTTCGTCGCCGGCGGCTGGTGGGGCTTGCTGGAGGTCATGCGAGAGCGGGTACGAACCTTCGCGCGCGCCGGGCGGAGGGACGCCTCAGAGGCAGAGATCGGCCGCTGGCTGGTCCTCGGGGTGCTCCTGGCCGCGCTGACCGTTGCCGTCGGGGCGGTCGTGCTGCTGGTGTTCGGGCCGGCCGGCGATGACCCGATCGCCCGGCTCTACACCTTCCTCATCGTCGTCGAGTTCGCCATCGACCTGCCGGTCCGGGTTCTGCATTCCGGGATCTACGCCACCCGGCGCGTCTACAAACCGGCCTGGTCGATGTTCGTACCGATCGTGGTCCAGCTGGCGATCCTGGCCTGCGGCTTCTATTTCTACCCGACCGTCGCGATCATCGTCGCGATCATCGCCTCCAACGCCCTCGGCATCGGGATCACCGTGCACTACTGCCTCGAGGTCTACCGGTTGATGGGCCTGCGCCCGCGGTGGTGGCCGCGGGACCTCAGGTTCTGGCGCCATCTGCCGTCGATCCCGCCCCGGCTGGGACTGGCGACGACACTGTCCGGCCTCAGCATGCGGCTCGACGCGATTCTGGTGATGGCCCTCGTCGGCTTCTACGGCACCGACACCCGGACCTTCGACCTCACCGCCGGAATGACGAGTTGGGCCCGCATCGACGCATTCCAATTCTTCTATCTGATCCTGCCGTTGTTCCGCGGCACCTATGAGAGCGCGGCGATCTTCTACTTCGATCTCGTGCGATTGCGCACCATGCCCGCGATCCGGGAGCTTCACCTGGCGTTCTACCGGAAGCTGCTCTGGACGGCGCCGGTGGTGGCGCTCTTCTTCTGGGCACTGGCCGCGGCACTGGGACTCCTCGTGCTGCACGACATCCCGATCGGCTTCCTGGTTGCGCTCATCCCGCTGTTCGTGGTGCGGAGCCTGATCGGGATCTATCAGATCCGGCTGTTCGCGGAGGGATACTTCGGCACCCACATCGCCAACTTCGCGCTCCTGGCGGCGCTGCTGTGGCTGGTGTGGCTCAACCCCAATCCGGCCGGCGATCTGGTCCAGATCACCGCGGCGATGGTCGTCCAACTCCTGGTCCTGATCAACGTCCAGCATCTTCGGGACCGCCGCGACCCGGCGTTGCCCACCCTGGTGCCGCTGCGAGACTGGTTGCGTGCGCTGGCCGGGGAGGCCGGCCCCGCCGTGGCCGGGACGATCCGTATCAGGGAGTCGATCACGCCCAAACAGCGGGCGGCCGCCGTGGCGACGATGCGGGAGACGCTGGCGGGCCGCGGCCACCTGGCGTTCGGGTCGGCGACGAAACTCCTTTACTACCAACGCTCGCCGGGCGGGGAGGACACCGGCACCTCCCATGTGACCCTCCAGACGATGACGGGCGGCGCGGCCGGACGCGGGCACTGCCTGCCGGCGCCGGCGCCGAGCGGGCCCGCGGCGCTGGAACATCTCCGGTCCGGACGGTGGTTGCCGGCGAGGGCGGGCGACGACGCCGGTCCGTCCGATAACGAGGCTCTGCGCAGCGCATTCCTGCGGATCTTCCCTGACGGGGTCGTCTTCGACACCGAAACCCTCAGTGGCGCAACCCGGATGCGCGCTCTGGACCCGGAGGTGCTGGCCACTGCACTGCAGTCCGCCGTCGCGAGCCGGGAGGAGGGACACGACACGATCGTGGTGTCGGACCGCCTGCTCACCCCGGTGTACCTCGGGGGTGTGCTGCGGATGCTCCTGGTGTTGCCGCCGGATCCCGAACCGGCCCGGCACCGCGAATGGCTCGACACCGTCCGGTCCTGGAACCTCGATGCCGGGAACGCCGTCGCGGGGTCGGTGGGCCATGGTTGAGCCCGTCGACATCGACCGCAGTCTGGCAGATCCACGGACCTACGACGCGGTGATCCTGGGGATCTTCACCAAGCGCCAGCAGCGCGGCTTGGCGTTCACCGAAGCCGCCGACGGGGTGACCTATTTCGAGACCGCCACCAAACGACGCGCCCTGGCCCGGGCGATCGCCAGGAGTATCGCGTCCGGGCAGTACCGGCCGCAACCGGTCGAACTCTGGTCACTGGAAACCAAGGGCAAGGTTCGTGCCGCCCACATGCCCGGGTTCACCGACCACATCGTCGGGACGGCGCTCTACCAACTGCTCACCCACAACGCCCGCTGCTTCGGACTACCCGGGGTCTACTCATACCTGCCCGCGCTGAACAACGTGGCGGCGATGCGGGCCCTCGCGGCGTTCGTTCGCGAGCACCGCAAGCGGGTCGGGACGACCGGGCCGCCGATGTATGTCCTGCAATCGGATTTCGCGCACTACGGGGATGGTCTGCCACTCGGGCCCGGCGCGGCACTGTGGCCCATCCTGCGGCAGGTGGCCGCCCTGGGCAGCCCGTCGGGCCGGCTCTCGGAGAATGCCTGGCACCTGATCACCGCACTGATCCGTCCGGTGGTGCGGGACTCCGACGGCGCGCAGTTCACCCGACTGCAGGGTGTGCCGATGGGAACCCCCATCGTCCCGGTGCTGTCCAATCTGGCCGTGCTGCCGATGGACCGGTCGATCCAGCAGATCGACGGGATCTTCTATGCCCGCTACAACGACGACTTCCTGATCGCCCACCCCGACCTTTCGGCGTTACGGGAGGCCGACACCCGGATCGACGCGGAACTGGAACCCCTTGGCGTGCAGCGCAAGTCCGCCAAGGAACGCCGAACCGCGCTGAGCGGCAACGGGATGCCGTCTTCCGAGGACCCCGCCTATCGCGGCGGCAATCGCATCGACTGCCTGGGCCTGTCGGTCAGTCACATCGGGGCCCTGTCGGTGGGTCCGCATCGGCTGCGACGGCTGATGGAACGCATCGCCGTCCGGATCGACGGCACCGCGACGGCACTGTGGCCGCTGCCGGTCACCGAACGGGCCCGCCATCTGGTCGACACCACCAATGTGATGCTCGACGTGTCGAGTCCCTTTGCCGTTCCAGGGCTTTCAGCCCTGCTCGACACCACCACCGATCGCGGCGCGCTCACCGACCTCGACCGGCGCATCTCCCGCAAGATCGTTCAGGCCGCCACCGGACGGCCGGGCCTGCGGGGCTTCCGCACCATCCCTCCCCACACGCTGTACGCCGACCTGGGGCTGGTGTCGCTGGTGCACCTGAAGAACTTGCGGTAGCCGCCATCGTCCTGTTTCATTCAACGCGGAGGCGCGGATCCCGCCCGCGGGCGGCCCATCCGAAGGATCACAGAGGCTGCGGCTTTCGGTCCCTCATTTTTTCGTTTTCCCCCGCGCCCTCCCCTGCCCAGGTCACGACGCGTAGTAGCGACCCAGGGTGTCGTCGCGGAACTCCGCGAAGTCCCCGGCCCCGATGGAATCGCGGATCCGGTCCACTAGGCGGATGATGAAGCGTTCGTTGTGGATGGTGCACAGCGTCGCGGCGAGAATCTCCTTGGCCTTGAACAGGTGGTGCAGGTAAGCCCGGGTGTAGTTCGCGCAGGTGTAGCAGTCACACTCGGCGTCGATCGGGGTGAAGTCCCGCCGGTAGCGAGCGCCGGTGATGTTGTAACGACCGTCGCGCGAGTACACCGCGGCGTTGCGTGCCACCCGGGACGGCGAGACGCAGTCGAAGGTGTCCGCCCCCGCGGCGACCGCGGCGAACAGGTCGTCGGGTTCGCTGATCCCGAGCAGGTGGCGCGGCTTGTCCTGCGGGAGTTCTTCGGTGCACCAGCCGACGATGGTGGCCAGGTTCTGCTTCTCCAGCGCGCCACCGATCCCGTAGCCGTCGAAACCCCGGCCGTCACCGTCCGCCAGGGATGCCAGGCCCCGGCACGCCTGGCGGCGGAGGTCTTCGTAGTGGGCGCCCTGAACCACTCCGAACAACGCCTGCGGGGCGCGTTCGGGGCCCGCCTCGGCAGTCAGTCGGCCGTGTTCATCCAGGCAACGTTGCGCCCAGGCATGGGTGCGGGCCAGCGACTCCTCCTGGTAGGCGCGGGTGTTGACCAGGGTGGTCAG
>SXGS01539371.1_pt1 | contig 13102 bp, 10 predicted proteins | sample 3174681 | NCBI WGS metagenome assembly SXGS01 (sample SAMN11356861, study PRJNA531348) | freshwater metagenome | isolation source: freshwater sample F1-80 | place: China: Fuxian Lake, Yuxi | collected 2017-12-25
GAGTGGGGCTTCTCCAACCGGATGATCGATCTGGCGCAGCTCGTGGCCAAGAGCCTGTAGTTCGGCGAATCAGAGCTTCGCCACCGAATCAACACAGCAGGGCGTCTCCACCTCCGAATCGCGCCGCGCTCTCGAGCACGCGGGCGGGCACGGGCGCAACGAACGGGAGCGAAGAACGTGGGCTTCGGCGACATCGTCACGGTAAGGCAGCTGCAGCAGGGGCCGCTCGAAGAGGGCGGCTGGCTCGCGAACAAGCGCGTCTTCATCCGGGTGGACTTCAATGTCCCGCTCGACAAGAAGACGGGCGCGATCACCGATGACTCGCGCATTGCGGCGGCCGTGCCGACGATTCGCTTCGCGGTCGAGGCCGGCGCGAGAGTCATCTTGGCGTCGCACCTCGGGAGGCCGAAAGGGCGTGACGAGCGGCTGTCGCTCGAGCCCGTCGGTGCGCGCCTCGCCGAGCTCACCGGCTACGAGGTGCACTTGCCCGAGGACTGCATCGGCGACGCCCCGAAGAAGGTGATTCACGATCTGCGCGTGGCGGCGCCGGGAGGCCAGCTGCGCGGTGGACCGCAGGTGTGCCTGCTCGAGAATCTGCGCTTTCACGAGGGCGAAGAGAAGAATGCGCCTGAGTTCGCGCGCGCCTTAGCCGAGCTGTGCGACGTGTACGTCGACGACGCTTTCGGCGCGATGCACCGCGCGCATGCGTCGGTCGATGCGCTGCCGCGTCTCATCAAGGATCGAGGCATGGGCATGCTCGTGGAGCAGGAGCTCACGGCGTTGGCAAGGCTCGTGGAGTCGCCGGCGCGGCCGTTCGTGGCGGTGCTCGGCGGGGCCAAGGTGAGCGACAAGATCGAGGTGATCGAGGCGCTGCTGTCGCGGTGCACGGCGGTGTGCATCGGCGGCGCGATGGCGAACACGTTCCTCGCGGCGCAGGGCAAGGCCATGCAAAAGAGCCTCGTCGAGGAGGACAAGCTGGCGCTCGCGCGGACGCTGCTCTCGCGCGCGGCGGCGGCGGGCGTAGCGCTCGTGTTGCCGGTCGACGTCGTCGTCGGCGAGTCGCTTCACGCTTCGAGCGGCACCGAGGTGTCGGTGAACGCGGTGCCCGAAGGCACGATGGCGCTCGACATCGGCAAGGCGACGGTCGAGCGGTTCGCCGCGGTGCTGCGCGACGCGAAGACGGTGTTCTGGAACGGCCCGATGGGGCTGTTCGAGTCGGCGCCGTTCGCCGGCGGGACGCGCGCGATCGCCGCGATCCTCGGCGCGCTCCCCGGGTTCACCGTCGTCGGCGGCGGCGACAGCGCGGCGGCCGTGAACCAAGCGGGCCCGGAGGTCGCGGCGCGTTTCGATCACGTCTCGACCGGCGGCGGTGCCTCGCTCGAGCTCATCGAGGGCAAGCGCCTTCCCGGCATCGAGGCGCTGCGCCAGCGCGGCTTGTAAGAGCTGCTCGGAGAAAAGACCTACTGCGGCGAGCCTCGGGTGAGGCCCACGATTGACAGGCGTTATCCGCCGCGAGCGAAGAGAGAAGAGAAAGAGCCATGGATCCACTCAGGCGGCCGCTGATCGCGGGCAACTGGAAGATGAACGCCGGCGGCAGCGACGGCTGCGATCTGGCCCTCGCCGTCGCGCGCGCGGCTGCCGAGCTCGACGAGGTCGATGTCGTGGTCGCTCCGCCGTTCACGGCGCTCGCGGCGGTGAGCAACGAGCTCTACAACAAGAAGAGCGAGGTCGGCGTCGCGGCGCAGAACCTCCACTGGGAAGAGAGCGGCGCCTTCACCGGGGAGGTGAGCGCTCCCATGCTGCGCGTGGCCGGCGCGACCTGGGTCATCATCGGTCACAGCGAGCGGCGCCAGCTCTTCGGTGAGACCGACGAGATGGTGGCGAAGAAGATCGCGGCGGCGAACGCCGGCGGCCTCAAACCGATCGTGTGCGTGGGCGAGACGCTCGCCGAGCGCGAGGCGGGCGAGACGCTGGCGGTGGTGGCGCGGCAGGTGAAAGCGGCCGTCATCGAGCTCGGGCGTGCCGGTGGCGAGGGCGTCGTCGCGTACGAGCCGGTGTGGGCGATCGGCACCGGCAAGGTCGCGAGCCCCGAGGACGCGCAAGAGATCCACGCGGCGATCCGCAAGCTCCTGGCCGAGGCGGATGCGGAGCTCGCGGTGACGACGCGCCTGCTCTACGGCGGCAGCGTCAAGGCCAACAACGCCGAGGGCCTGCTCGCGCAGCTCGACATCGACGGCGCGCTCGTCGGCGGGGCCGCGCTCGACGCGGACGGCTTCGGCAAGATCGCGGAGATCGCCGCGAAGCTAGCGCGGCAGGGCAAAACGGAGTAGCTTCCGCCGCCGTTTCGAGCGGTCCACCATGCTCCAGTCGATCATCAACGTCGCCCACGTCGTCATCTGCCTGTTCTTGATCGGCGTGATCTTGTTGCAGCAGTCGCGCGGCGGCGGGCTCGGCGGCGCGCTGGGGAGCGGGGCCACGCAGGTCTTCGGCGGGCGCGGCTCTGCGAATTTCATGACGCGGCTGACCACGTTCATGGCGGTGGCGTTCATGCTGACGAGCATGACGCTCGCGTACCTCGCGTCGGCCGGTGACCGTGAGATGCGTGCGTTCGATGCGGCGCAGCAGGAGCGCTAGCGGCCGGTCGTGACCGAGCTGCCGCGCCTCGACGCGTTCGAGGGCAAGCGGGACGCGCTGCAGCGGGTCGGGCGCGCGACGCTCGAGCTCGTGACGCTGCCGTCCGACAGCGGGGCCGTGACTCCGCGCCGCTGGGTCATCGAGGGCCGCGTGTTCGAGGAGCATGCCGCGCGCGTGCTCCCGAAGAACTTGGAGCTGAGGGCGCTCTTGAAGCAGGCGCGCTCGCGCGGCGGCGAGGAGCGATGCGCCCGCGCGTTCGAGCTCGTCTCGACAGCCGAGGTGCCGGGCGAGCTCTTGGGCGCGCTCGAAGGATTGTGCCGCGCGACGACGAGCGGGCGGTCGTTCGTTCTCCGGCCCTTCGTCGTGGCGGGCGAGCGTGGCCCGGGCGGGCGGGTGCGCCTCGAGGCGAAGCTGGCCGCGGCGAACGGGGCGGAGCTCGGCCTCGCGGTGCGGCACATCTGGGCCAGCATCGTCACCTCGCGCGCCATCGACGCGCTCGCTTCGGCCGCGGTGAAGTCCGTCGGCGTGGCGATCGTCATCGAAGAGGCGGAGGCGTTCGCCGCCCGCGCTTGGCTCGTGCGCGCGGCCGACGCGGGCGGTGGCTCGCGGCTCGGTGTCGCCGTCTTGCGCGAGTCGGCCCCGATGCGAGCGCAGCCGCGGCCCGTGGTGCCGCTCGGGCCGCTCTTTGGCGTGGGGCCGCTTCCGCCCGAGGTCGAGCGGCTGCGCGCCGAGCTTGGTAGCGGCGGTGCGCTCCTGCTCGAGCGCGTGTTCGACGCGGCGACGGGCGGGCTCGGGGAAGGCGCGCGGGTATTGTTCGGCGTTGGCGACCACTCGAGCGGCACGCCGCGCGTCGTCGTGCTCGCGGTCGAGCACGAGGCGCCGAAGGGGGCGGAGGGCAGCCTGCGCGCGTGGTCCGAAGTGCGGCTGGTCGGCGAGGCGCACTCGCAGACGTGCCTCGGCGTCGACGAGTGCGAGCGGCTCGCGCGGCGCGGGCTCGCGTCGATGGCGGCTGCGCTCGGCCACACGAGCTCGAGCGCCTGGCCGGTGACGAGCGTCGTTGAAAGCCGCCTCTACCTCGGGCTCACCGAGCTCGCGCGCACGGCCGATCGCATTCCGATGGTCGGGCCGCGGGACGTGCTCGCCGCGCTTGGGACGGGCGATCGCGCGGTGCTCGAGCGGCTCGTGGCTCACGCCGACGCGAAGGGGCCGAGCCGGTGGCGCGAGACGTTGGCTGCCGTCTCGGCGCTCCGGAAGCAGGTCGGGCTCGATCGCGAGTCCTCCGACTCGCTGACGCAGCTCGGCCGCGACGCTCGGGTGCTCGGGGAGCTCGATTATTCGCTTTTGCCGAACGATGCCATGGCGAGCACGCTGCTGACGGCGCGGCGGCTGCTCGAGGACTCCGTGGAGCTCGCCTCGCGCCTCCTCGCGTCCATGCTCGGTTACGAGCTCGCGGTGCACGAGCTCATCGCGCGTCGCGTGGCGGGCGTCGCAGAGCTCGTGGGTGCGAGGCTCGTGGCTGGCGTGAAGGGCACGTACGGCGCATCGCTCGCCTTGGCATTCGCGCGTGTCGTCGACGTCTGCGCGACGGACTCTGCGGCGATGGCCCGGCTCGAAGCGTCCCCAATCGCGCGGGCGAGCGAGCTGCCGGACGGGCCCGCGCGGGGCGCGCTGGGACAGTTTCTGTCGCTGTACGGCGACATGGGCGTGGGCGGGCTCGAGCCGAGCGTCCCGAGGTGGAGCGAGGACGCTCGTGACGTCGGGCGCATGCTGCGGCTATGGCTCGCGCGCGGCGGCGAGGCCGGGGCTCATCGCCGGTTCGTCGAGGAGAAGCAGGACCGTGCGCGCGCTACCGCGGACGCTGAGCTCGCGCGTTTCGAGCCGGAGCTCGCCTGGGCCGAGCGTGCGACGCTGCGGTGGCTCGTCGAGCGCGCGCGAACCGTGGCGCGCGCGCGGGCCGGGGTGGATCGGCTCGTGTGGCGGGCGCTCGCCATTTTTCGACAGGTCGTGCTCGACGTCGATCGGCGCCTCGTGCGGATCGATCCGAGGCTCGCGCGAGGCGCCGTGTTCCACGTCTCGCTCGACACGCTCGCGCAAGGCCTGAAGAGCGGCAGGCCCGAGCTTGGCCGGCTCGTCGCGATGCGCGAGGGCGAGCGACGTGGCGACATCGCTCACGCTCGCTTCGTATTCACGGAGGGCAACGAGTACGGGCCGACGCTCTCGGTGCACGCGCGCGAGCACGCGGGGATCGGCGCGAGCGCGGGCGTCATGGACGGGCTCGTCTGCCATGCCGGCGACGGCTTTCCCGCGACGCTCGGCGCCGACGGGGTGCTCGTCGTGCCAGCGCTCGATGTCGCGCTGTCGCCGCTTTACGCGCTCGCGGGCGCGGTCGTCTCCGAGTCGAGCGGCGTGCTACACCCAGCCTCGGAGATGCTGCGCGAGCTCGCCATCCCGTGCGTGACGTCGGTGTGCGGCGCCGGAGCCGCGTTCGACGCGGGCGAGGCGGTTCGCGTCGACGGCGAACGCGGCATCGTCGCAAGAGCGGCTCGCGAGGAGCGAGGTTGAGACCCGCGCTCGCGGTCGTGGTCGCCAGAGGGGACGGCGACACGGTCGGGGAGGTGCTCCGCACCATCGAGCGCGAGGCGAACATCACGGCCGAGGGGCGCGCGTTCCTCAACGGGCGAGGCGTCGGGCTCGACGAGCCGGTCGAGCCTGGCGACACGCTCGAGCTCTATGCCCCGCGTGGCCCCGAGCGCGCCGGCGCGATCGCGATCCTGGCGCAGCGGGACGGTATCGTGATGCTCGACAAGCCGGCCGGGCTCCCGTGCGAGACGACGCGACAAGGGGAGGACTCGGTCGTGAGCGAGCTCATGAAGCGCATGCGGAGCGGGCGCGTGCACGCCGCGACGCGGCTCGACGTGCAGGTGAGCGGCGTCGTGCTCTGCACGCTGGGGTCGGACGCCGCGCGTCGGGTGCAGACGTGGCGTGATGCGGGGCAGATCGAACGCACGTACCTGGCGATCGCCCCTCGGGCTGCGCACCTCGGCGCGTCGGGAACCTGGGACGCTCCGCTCGCGCGGGGCAACGACCGCGCCGGTCGCCATCGCGCGCTGCCGTTTGCGCGTGACGCGAAGCCCGCGCGGACGCGCTTTCGGGTGCACGCCGCGACGCCCCTCGCCGTCCTCGTCGAGCTCTCGCCCGACACCGGTCGCATGCACCAGCTTCGCGCACACGCGGCGTACGAGCGGATCCCGCTGTTCGGCGATCGGCTGTACGGCGGCGCGACCAGCGTGCCTTGCGCCGATGGCCGCGTGATCCCCATCGCGCGCGTGGCGCTGCATTGCGCCGAGGTAGCGCTTCCGTCGCTCGCCGCGACGTCGTCCGTGCCCGAAGACTTCCGAGTGCTGTGGCGCGCGCTCGGCGGTGACGACGAGGCGTTCTCGTCGAGCTAGGCTCTCCTGCCATGGTGGAGCTCCCCTGGCGCGAGCGCGCGCGTCCCCTCTACGTCATCAGCGTGGCGCTTTTTTCCGTGGCCCTCCTGTGGATCGGGTTCGGCTCCGGAAAGTTCGAGGGCGTGCACCGCGTGCTCATGTGCGCGACCGCGGTCGGCCTCGGGTATTCGCTCGTGCTCATCGCGATCAACACGACGACGCTCAAGGTGGATGGCGGCACGTTGCTCGTCGAGCACGGCCCGCTCCCGTGGCGCGCTCCGCTCACGGTCGCCGTGGGCGAGGTCGCGGCGCTTCGCTGTGAGCCCGCGTCCGGGAGGCTCGTGCTCCGCACGCGTGTCGGCGAAGAGCACCTCGTCGCAGAGGATCTGCGCGCTCACCAGTGCACGCGGACCGACGCGCTGATCCGTGAGCGCCTCGGCATCGGGACGGCGTGACCGGCACCGTCGAGCGAGCGCCGCAAGCGGACGTCATCGTCGCGCTCGGGTGCCGCATCGTCGACGGTGTGCCGGGCCAAGCGCTGTCGCGGCGCGTCGAGCTGGCGGCGCGGGCCTATCGCGAGCGGGTCGCACCGACCGTGGTCGTGTCGGGCGGACGCACCTGGGGAGGGATGGGCGAGGCCACGGCCATGCGCGCGCTGCTCGTGCGGCTCGGCGTCCCTGAGTGCGACGTGCAGACCGAGCTTGGGAGCCAAACGACGCGAGAAAATGCGGTCTTTACCGCGCGATGGATGCGCGCTCACGGGCACCGGGCCGTGCTCATCGCGACTTGCCGGTGGCACCTCGATCGGGCGACCCGCGCCTTTCGTCGCTGCGGCGTCGAGGTCGTCGAGACCCCGAGCGCGTGGCTCATCGGGCCGCCGGCGAGCCTCGCCCTCCGCGCGAGAGAGCGCGTCGCCACGGTCCTCGACGCGGCGGCGATGGCGGACCCTCGCAAACTACGGTAACGAGTCGCCATGCGCGCGCCGCCGCTCCGAGTGTTGCGGCTCGGCCGCGCGCCGACGCGACGCGGACCGTGGGCGGGCGCGCTCATCGGCGTCGGCCTGTGCGCGTGCTCGCAGGGCGGCACGAGCGGAGGCGTCGCGCCTGCGGGCTCGAGCAGCGAGGTCGCGGCAGCGTCCGCTTCGTCGTCGCCGGCGGGCGTGCTCGACCTCGCCGAGGACCGGATCCGCGAGGTGCGCGCGGCGGAGCTGACGCGTGTGCCCACGGGGGTGCGACCGGCGGATCTCACGTCGCGGGTCGTGTCGCTGCGGCGCGCGGCGGTTCGCGCTCTCGCACGCATGCGCACGCCCGGGGCGCGCGAGGCCTTGCTCGGGGCGCTTCGCGATGAAGACGACGAGGTCGTCGCGTGGGCGGCCTACGGGATCGGCGACGCATGCGGCGGCAACCCGAGCGAGCTCGTGCGAGCGCTCGGCGCGACCCTCGTGCGACTCGAGCCGCGCGCGGGGGCCGCGAGCCCGGGAGCGCTCGACGCGAGGGCGGCCATCGTGCGCGCGGTCGGTCGGTGCGCCGATGCTTTGTCCGAGCCGTTGCTCGTCGAGTGGGCGCGCGCGCGCGGTGACGTGGCCGAGTCTGCGGTTTTTGCGCTGGGTGACGTCGCGACGAAGACGAATCGACTGCGCGAAGAGACCCTCGTCGCGTTGCTCGAGCTCGGCGCGGGCACCGCGAGCAGCGAGCCTTGGGGCGTCGCGCTCTATCCGCTCGGACGCGTCGCGCACTTGCCCCCTAGCGTCATCGAGCACGCACGCGAGGTCGCGATCGCGCGGCTTGAAGAAGGCGGCGCCTCGGCGCCCTATGCGGCGCGTGCCCTCGGCCGCACCGACGAGCGCGCGACCGCGGCGCTCGCGAAGGTCGTGAAGGAGGCGACCGCGACGGCGGCGCTGCGCGTTGAGGCGATCCGCTCGCTCGCGCGACTCGGCCCGGATGGGCAGAAGGCGCTGCGCACGAGCCTCGGCGCGCTGGTGCCGGACACGAGCGATCCGGTGAAGGCGACCCTGCTCGTGAGCTCCGAGTTCGGCGTCGTCCTCACCGCGCTCGAGTCGCTGACGGCGATCGGCGAGGCGCGCTCGACGCTCGACCGCTTCGCGCGGCTCGCGGCCCCCAACGATGCGCCGGGCTCGGTGGTGCGGCGTGTGTCGTGGCTCCGGTGCGCGGCGGCGCGCTTGCTCGCCGAGCGAGATTTCGAGCACCCGCAGCTCGTCGCGTGCGATCTCGAGAGCGAGCCTCCGAAGGCGGGAGCGACCACGCGCCTCGGCTCGATCGGGGCGCGTGCGCTCGTGTCGGCGATCGGAACCGACGGCACCCAGATCCGCGGCAAGCGCTACAAGGCGTGGGCGCGGTGGGCGTTCGGGGACGACGTGCGCGCGCGCGAGGCGGCGCTCGGTCTCATCGCCGATCACCCCGAGACGGAGGACGTCTCGCGGGCGCTCAGCGAGGCGCTCGCCGCGCCGTACCCTGGGATCCTCGCCGCGGCCGCGGAGGTGATCGCGAAGCACCCGTCGCGCCTCTCGACCAACGAGAAAGATCGCGACGCCGCGCTGGCCCGCGAGGCGCTCGTGCGTGCGCTCGATGGGAAGGGAGCGGCGGCGGATCTCGAGGCGCTGACGGCCGCGATCGATGCCGCGGGCGCGCTCAAGCTCGCCGCCGCGAGAGCGAGCTTGCACAAGCTCTGCCGAGCCCCGCACGAGGTCGTTCGACAGCACGCTGAGCGCGCGCTCCGAAGCTTCGCTGACAGGGCGGAGTGCCGCGCGAGCGAGGCTCCGTTGCCCCGGCCCGCCGAGCTCGCGCACGTCGTCTCGGGCAAGCTGAAGGTCGTCTTCGCGACCGATGCGGGCGAGCTCACCCTGGAGCTCGAGTCGACGCTGGCCCCCGTCACGGTAACGCGGTTTGCCGAGCTCGCGCGCGCCGGGTTCTTCAACGGCATCGTCGTGCACCGCGTCGTACCGGGCTTCGTGTCGCAGCTGGGCTCGCCGACGAGCGATGGTTATGGGGGCGCCGACGGCAAGCTGGCGTTGCCGTGCGAGACTTCGCCCGTGGCCTTTCAGGCGGCGAACATTGGCGTGGCGCTCGCGGGGCGCGACACGGGCGTGAGCCAGCTCTTCGTCACGCACGCGCGCACGCCGCACCTCGACGGACAATACGCTTGGCTCGGAACCGCGAAGGGACCGTGGGATACGCTCGTCGATGGCGATCGCATAACGAAGACGGAGGTCACGCCGTGAACCGAATGAAGCGTCACTTCACAGCCCCCGCCCGCTTCGTGTCGGTCGCGCTCGCGCTCCTCGCTTGCACGAGCGCGGAGTCGGAGAACGCGGGTGTTGGCGGCGCCGGCGGTGGTTCGCTGCCGCCGCCTTCGGAGCGGCCCAGTTGCACGTCGTCTACGCCGCCGACTGGCGGGACGCCTCCGGCGCGCGCGGACACGGCCGCGGCGCTCAGCAGCGATTCGCGCACGATGGTGATGTTTGGCGGCGACGTCGCGACGGTGATCTGCGGCGACATCCCGAAGCGCCAACACGTCGGCGACACCTGGGTGCTCGACACGGCGTGCGGCGGGTGGAGCGATCTCTCGGCCAAGGTCGGCACCGCCGCGCCCTCGCCACGGGCGCGGCATGCCATGGCGCTCGACGTCGCGCGCGGACGCGCCCTCCTCTTTGGCGGGCGCTTTCGCAGCGGCGACTCGGGGGACTACACGCTCTACAACGATGTCTGGGCGTTCGAGTTCGCGACCGAGAGCTGGAGCCTCGTCGCCGCGATGGGGACCGCGCCGTCACCGCGCGCGAACACGGCCATCGCGGTCGACGGCGACACGCTCTACGCCTTCGGCGGCAACACGTCGAAGTCGGGCCTGAGCTTCGTGCCGACGAACGACCTCTTCGCGCTCGATCTCGTGTCGAACGCCTGGTCGGCGGTCGCAGCCGGGGGAGTGCTGCCCGCGCCTCGCGAGTTTCATGCGATGGCGGTGGATGCGAGCGAGCACCGTGTGTACGTCGCGCACGGCGCCGATGAAAATGCGCTGCTTGGCCCGTTTTTTTCGGACGCGCACGTGTTCGATGCGCCTTCCGCGTCATGGCACCCGCTCGCTGCGGCGATGCCGGCGGCGGCGCCCGAGGGGCGCATCAAGGGTGGGCTCGCGCTCCGCGCACACGCCGGCGAGCCTCGTCAGCTGCTCTTCGTCGGCGGCCACGACGACGGCGCGCTCGGCAACCGCAACGACGTGCTCGCGCTCGACGTCCCCGAGGGCGCCGACCTCGCGACGCTCGGCCCGCTCACGTGGCAGGCGCGCATCGCCGGGGACGCGCTGCACAGCCCGGCGAACGGACAGTGCGATTTTCCTGCGGATTTCGTGACGCTCGACACGACGAGCGTCGAGCGCCGCTCGGCCTTCGCGTTCGCGCCGACGGCGTCGGGCGAGGCGTTCGTCGTGTTCGCGGGCGACAGCGACTGCGGCCGCCTCAACGACGCGTGGTGGTTCGACACGCGCAGCGGCGAGTTCACGCCGATCCAGGAGACGCTCCCCGGGCTCACCTGCCCGCGCACCGGCAGCTCGACCTGCGCCGGGCTCTGCGGGTAGCTCCCGAGCCTCTTCACTCGAGACTGGCCGAGCTCCCGCGCGCGCCGCAGGCTCGCTCACGACGAGGCGATCGCAAGGACGAGCCACGCGTCGCTCCCGAGGGGGCGGCCCGCTCGCTTGTCTGCCATCACGAGGAGGCGATCGCAAGGACGAGCCACGCGTCGCTCCCGAGGGGGCGGCCCGCTCGCTTGTCTGCCATCACGAGGAGGCGATCGCCTCGACGAGCCACGCGTCGTCGAGCTCGCGCAGAAAGTCCGTGCGCTCCGGTGGCGGGCGACGCGACAGCCACGCGAGCGCGCGCTCGGCGTGCTGCTTCAAGCGCGCCGCGGCGAACTCCGTCATCGAGCCGGTCGCGAGCAGGTAGGGCCAGTCGCTCGCCTCGAGCAGAAACATCTCACGGGCGGCGTTGGCGACCGCGACGACGTCGCGACCCGAGCGTGCCCGTGACGCGATCTCGCGCCGCACGCCATGCACCGCTCGCCACACGCGCGCCGTCCGCGGCCCGACCCACTCGGCGAACGCGCCCTCGTGGCCCCAGCTCGACGCGCGCGGCTCGGCATGCGCGAGCGTCGTCGGCTGTGCGAGCCTCGCCTGCTCGGCGAGGCAGCCGGACAGCGTGACGGGGCGCACCGTCGCGCTCGTCGCGAGGCGTCGCAGCACGTGGTCGAGAAAGGTCGGCCCCTCGAACCACCAGTGCCCGAACAGCTCGGCGTCGAAGGCCGCCACGACGACGCGCTCCCCGTCGCGTGCCCCGTCGCGCGCCTCGTGCGCGGCGAGGCTCTCGAGGTGAGCCACGAAATCTTCGGCGTCGTGTGCGGCTCGCTCCTCCGCGACGCGCGGCTCGTACCTCGGCTGCTGCGCGCCCGATCGCCCGATCGCCCAGTATTTCAGGCCGGTCATCGCGCCCGCGCCGAACGGACCGAGACGCTCGTGCGCGAGCTCGTAGCCGACGTCGCGGTGAAACTCGCGGTACACGGCGTGCCCGGGATAGCCCCCGCGGCGCGACCACACGCGGTTCGTGGTCACGCGGTCGCGCACGAAGAACGCGGTGCCGTGCGGCGTGACGCGCGGCGCGGCCACCTCGACGAAGGTCGGATCGCGCGAGCCGAGGGCCCGTGGGTCGAGCACGGTGTGGCCAACTCCGGCGCTCGCGAGCGCGCGCGTGACCCGCTCGTCGACGGCGCACTCGGGCACCCAGCGACCGCGCGAAACGGCGCGCCCCGTGAGGCGCTCGAAGCTCGCGGCGCCGACGCGGAGCTGGCTCACGACGCCGCCGTCGAGGTGCCCGAGGCCCGGCAAGAACGCATGCGAAGCGCTCGTCGTCGTGAGCTCGATGCGCGCTTCGAGTGCGTGCTCGGCGAGCCGAGCGAGCGGCCTCCTCTCGCAGCGCTCCCAGCGCGCGAGCGCGATGTCGAGGCGCGTGCCGTAGACACCGCCAACGCCCAGGCGGCGATCGAGCTCGGCGAGCGCTGCGACGTGGTCCTCGAAGCGCCGGGCGAGCACCGGGTCGGCGAGCATCGAAGCGAGCGGCGGCGACACCGACAGCGTGAACGGCGCAGCGAGCCCCGCGGCCGCGTGCGCGTCGAGCATCGCGACGAGCGGCAGGTAGCACTCCCACAAGGCCTCGTGGTACCAGCGCTCGACGACGCCGAACGGCGCGCACTCCCGAACGTAAGGGAGGTGCGCGTGCAGCACGAGGGCGAACCCGAGCTTGCTCGTCATGCGGCGCGCCCGGCCACCTCGACGCGGGTCACGCGAGCGCGTCGCCGAGCGTTCGGCCGAGCTCTTCTGCGAGCGCGAGCGCCGCGCCCATGTCGGCCGGCCACGCAGCCGTGCGCGAGTCGAAGCGCGCGCGGGTCCCGTCCGGCTCCGCGAGCATGGCACGCACCAACATGTCCGCGCCGCGTCGCTCGCACAGCGCCGCGAGCGGCAGCTGGCAGCTCCCGCCGACCTGGCGCATGAAGGCCCGCTCCGCCGTGACCGCCACGCGCGTTGCCGCATCTTCCGTCGCCGCGAGCAGCGCCGTCGTGCGCGCGTCGTCGGCGCGGCACTCGATGCCGAGCGCGCCTTGTCCGATGGCCGGCAGCATCGTCTCCGTCGACAAGATCTCGCTCGCCTCCTTGTCGAGGGCCATGCGCACGAGGCCAGCGTGCGCCAGGACGATCGCCTCGACCACGCCCTCTTTCACCTTGCGCAGCCGCGTGTCCACGTTGCCCCGGAGCGGCACGACCCGAAGGTCCGCCCGCACGGCGAGGAGCTGCGAGCTGCGGCGCAGGCTCGACGTCCCGACCGTCGCGCCATGCTCGAGGGACGCGACGCCGCCGCCGCTGCGCGTCACGAGCACGTCGCGCGGATCCTCGCGCGGTGGGATGGCCGCGAGCGTGAGGCCGTCGGCGAGCGCTGCCGGCATGTCTTTCACGGAGTGCACGGCGAAGTCGGCGCGGCCCTCGAGC
>SXGS01456543.1_pt1 | contig 13101 bp, 11 predicted proteins | sample 3174681 | NCBI WGS metagenome assembly SXGS01 (sample SAMN11356861, study PRJNA531348) | freshwater metagenome | isolation source: freshwater sample F1-80 | place: China: Fuxian Lake, Yuxi | collected 2017-12-25
CGTTGGTCGACTCCTGTTCCTCGCCGGCGGTCAGGTCGTAGATCGCGCCGAGGTGGATCACGTGGTCGACCGCTGTCAGGGCGGACAGTGCCGACTCGTCGATGCCGAGACCGGGTCGCTCGAGATCGCCGATCAGCGGGCGAACGCGGTGACCGGACGACACCGCGACGCCGCTCAGGCGGTGTTCCGAGGTCGGTCGCACGAGAACGTGGACCACAGCGTCGGCGTCGCGTTCGACCAGCCGGCGCACCACGGCCCGGCCGAGGAATCCTGTGCCACCGGTGACCACGTAAGTACTCATGCGCGGACCTTACCGCGGAGTAAGTACCGGCGGTATCAGTGACCGATGCCGACTTTTTCGTGCACCTTCTTCATCCACGCGGGTGCCCACCAGTTGGCCTCGCCCATGAGCTTGACCAGCGACGGGACCAGCAGCATACGGATGATCGTGGCGTCGATGATCAACGCCAGAATCATGCCGACACCCAGGAATCGCATGATGGACAGTCCGGACATCGAGAACGCCCCCGTCACGATGATCAGGATCAACGCCGCCGCGGTCACGATGCGTCCGGTCCGCTGGGCGCCGATCAGCACCGCCTCCTCGGTGGTGGCACCGGCCGTGCGCGCCTCCACCATGCGGGACATCAGGAACACCTCGTAATCGGTGGACAGCCCGAACACGACCGCGAGGATGAGAACCACGAACGTCGCCTCGAGCGGTGCCGGTGTGACGCCGAGCAGGCCCGCCCCGTGACCCTCCTGGAAGATGAACGTCAGAGCCCCGAACGTCGCGGCCATGCTCAGTCCCGCCATGGCAACAGCCTTGATCGGCAGCACCACCGAGCCGAACGCCAGGAACAGCAGGATCAGCGTCGACACCACCATGATGGTGAGCATCACCGGCAGCCAGTTCACGATGGCGTTGTTGCCGTCGAGGACCAGGGCCGCCGCTCCGCCCACCGTCAGGTCGGTTCCGTCGGGTGCCGGGATCGCGCGGAGTTGTTGCACCACATCCTGTTGCGCTTCCTGGGACACGTCCGAGGAAAAGGTCGCGTTGATGACCACGAAGTCGCCGCTGGCCGTGCCGAACTGAACGTTGGCGATCCCGCTCACCGCGCGCGCAGCCGTCGTGACCGCATTGATGGCGGGGCCGTCCGGCCGCGCCGACTCTCCGTCCAACACGATGGTGGCGCTGTCGCCGGTGCTGCTGAAGTCCGAGGCGAGGGTTTCGAACGCGATACGCGCGGGATCGTCGGCGGGCAGCGCGGTGTAGGACACCTCGCCCAACTGGGCCTTGACCAGCGGTGCGGCAACGACCAGCAAGCCGACGATGATCAGGGTGGCGACAGCGATCGGGCGCGTCATCACCTTCGTGACCACGGAGCCCCAGAACTTCTGGGCGCGGGCGTCACCGCGGTCGGACGCGGTGCGCGACCACGTGATCGCGTTGATGCGGGTACCGAGCAGAGTCAGCACCGCGGGCACCGCCGTCAACGACAGCAGCGCGGCGCACCCGACCGCGGCCATGGCGCCGTAGCCGAGCGAACGGATGATGGCCTGCGGGAACACGAGCATGCCGGCGAACGCGCAGATCAGCAGCAGCCCGGAGAAGACGATCGTGCGGCCGGCGGTGAGCATGGTGCGACGAGCGGCTTCGTCCGCCGACGCGCCGGTGCGTAGTTCCTCCCGGAACCTGCTGACGATGAAGAGGCCGTAATCGATGGCGAGTCCGAGACCCAGCAGGCTGGCGACGTTGACGGCGAAGGAACTGATCTCGGTGAACGTGGTGAAGATGCGCAGGACGGTCAGCGCGCCGGCCACCGAGAGCGCTCCCACGATCACGGGCACTGCGGCGGCCACGACGCCGCCGAAGATGACGACCAGAAGAATCAGCGTGATCGGGATGGCGATGATCTCGGCACGGACCAAGTCTTCCTGGAGCTGGGTGTTGAAGGAGACGCCGGCGACGGAGGCGCCCGCGAACTGCGTGTCGATGCCGGCGACCTCGAGCTTGGGGAGCAACTCCGAGAACGACGCGACCGTGATGCCGCTGGCGTCGCCGAGGGTGACGGTCGCGAGTCCCTTCGTGCTGTCCTTGCTCTCCAGGAACGGCTTCTGCACCGGTCCGGCCGTCCAGTAGGAGGTGATGTCGTTCGGACCCACCTCCGCCCGGAACGCGTCGAGCACCGGCGTGACGTCCGCGCCGATGTCGTCGAGTGTGCGGCCGTCGGGCGCGGAGTAGATGACGATGATGTCCGGGGCGGCGGTTCCCAGGCCCTGGATCTGTCGGGCGACCTGCACGGCCTCGCTGCCGGGATCCTCGTATCCGCCTTGGCTGAGGCTGCCGAAGACCCCGAGTCCCCACGTGGCGCCTGCCAGAACGATGACGATCGCGGCGGTCAGGACCCACCGTGCCCGCGACACCACGAACGAAGCCCAGCGAGTCACAGAAAATCCCCATATCGGTCAGGTCGAGCATCCACGGTCGTGTGTGACTGTAGTGAACGGTTCTGGGGAAGCTCTGAGAGCGGGGACAGACCGGGCGGTACAGTTCGGGCCATGCGAACGGCACGGCAGATCAGCGAACGGCTGACGGTGGCGATGCTCGTGCTCTCGACGACTCTCACGCTGATCGTCGCGATGCCGCAACCCATCGAGGTCGCCGTAGCTGTGGCCGTCACCATATCGGTGGCTCTGCTCGCCGCCGCGTTCCTGCGACCCGAGTCGTTCGTGGCGCGCGTCGAGTCGGCGAACGGCCCTCCCGCCGACGAACGCCGACTGCGCGGATCCTTCCGCCGTCAGTCCCACCCCGCCACGCCGGGCCGTCCCATGCCCCGAGCACCCGGAGCTCTCGCGGGGGCGCAGCCGAGCTGATCGGCGCCGTGCGTCTCCGCACCGACGACACCGTTCACATCTCGGATCGTGGGAGAGAGACCTCATGTTGCACCTTTCCGGCATCACCCGTGCCCACGGAGAGTTCACCGTCTTCCGGCACGTCGACCTCACTGCTCGTCCCGGCTCGGCCTGCGCCGTGGTCGGTGCCAACGGCTCCGGAAAATCGACGCTCCTCCGCTGTGCCGTCGGCGCAGACGACGTCGACGAGGGGCGCGTGCTCCTCGACGGCACCGACCTCGACGAGACCGATCCCGCCACCCGTACGGCGATCGCGGCCGTCCTCGACGACGGGGGCATGTTCCCTCACCTGTCGGTGCGCGAACATCTGACACTGATCGCCACGGCCCATGCGGTCGACGACGCGGAGGCCGTCGTGACGGCGATCCTCGACGGGCTCGCCCTGTCCGCCGCGGCCGATCAGCTCCCGGTCACGCTGTCCAGTGGTCAGCGTAGGCGGCTCGTCCTGGCCTCCGCCTTCGTGCGACCTCGTCGCGTCCTCGTCCTCGACGAACCGGAGCAGCATCTCGACTCGGACGGGCGCGCGTGGCTCGCCCGCACACTGGCGGCCGAGAAGGAGGCCGGAGTGGCGGTGCTGTTCGTCTCGCACGACAGGGCAATCGTCGACGCCGTGGCCGACGTCGTCGTCGACGCCGACACATGGCGATGACCTCCGCCGCCGATCTGCACCGAGAGCTCCGCCGACGCCGCCGCGGCACCGAGAGTGCGGTCGAGCAGGTGTCGATCTGGGGTGGCGGCGCCTTGTCGACGGTGGCCGTCGCGCTATGGGTGCTGTCCGGCCGCGGGACGGGATTCACATTGGACCCGGTGCTGTCGGCGTCGGCATCGACGAGTGTCGGAATTGTCCTCGCGGCGGCCGCACTCCATGTCCTGCGCGTCGTCGGACCGATCGGTACCGACGCGGCCATGACGCATTGGCTCGTGTCGGCGCCGCTCGATCGACGCACTCTTCTGCGCGGCCGGGTGCTCGCCTGGACCGGCGCGCTCGTCGCACTCGGAGTGCTGGTCGCTCGTCTGCTGGCACTGGTCGCGGGTGCGACGTCCTGGTGGCCGTTGGCCGTCGTCGGGGCGGCGACCGGTGCGCTGGTGGTCGTCCTGGCGGTGCTGGGTCAGCAGTCCCGCAGGTGGTCGTCCGCGCTGCCGATGATCGAGCTCGGAACAGTCGTGTCGGCGGGCGTCGCGACGCTCACACCGCCTCCTCCAGCTGTCGCGTGCGCGACTGTGCTCGCCGTCGTGGCCGTCATCGGATGGTGGGCGGCCGACTCCCGCCTCGGGCGAATTCGTCGAACGTCCCTGACGTCGGGGGCCGATCTGCTGGCGGCGGGGTCGGCGGGACTGTCCTTCCTCGACGTCGGGTTCCTCGTGTCCGCGCTGGAGACCAGGGCCCACCGACGCCGAGGGGCGGTGCGCCCGCGGGGTCGTGCCGGAAGATCCGTCGGCCCGGTCCGCGCCCTGGTGCGGTCCGACCTGATGCGGCATCGCCGGAACACGATGCTGCCGGCGGTCCTGGCGACCGGACTCGGTCTCGTGCTCGCCGGGTCGGCGGTGTCGATGCCGTTCTGGGCGGGCGTCGTGGGCCTTCTCGCCGGGTACGTGGCGACGTCGGCGGCCAGCATCGGATTCCGAGACGTGTCGGCGGACAGAGCATTGCGATTCTCACTCGCCCTGCCGGACCGCACGGTGGCCGGTGCGTTCCTCGTGGTGCCGTCGATCGTGGCACTCACCGTCGCCGTCACGGTGGCGGCAGCGGTGTCGTGGTGGGCGGGCATCGTGGTCGGGTCGACGTCGCTGGTCGCCGTTGTTCGCTCCCGCACCGCGCCGCCGCGTGTCTACGACGGCCTCGCCGTGGTGACCATGTTCGGCACGGTGCCGGTCGACGTGATCCGGCAGGTCCTGCGTGGCCCGGGCCTGCTCCTCGTCGGTGCCGTGCTGCTCCTGCTGTGACAGGACGCGATCACTCCAACCCGGCCAGGTCGACGTCCACCCTCGACGGGGGGCGCAGTGCAGTGGTCGTCGCCCATCCGCGGGCGACGAGGCCGGCGTCGCTGTCGTCGTCGTCCCGCGCGTGGATGGCGTCGAAGCGGACGGTGACGAACTCGTCGTCGGTGTCGCCGATCTCCGCCTGGACGGCGCCGAAGGCCGCGAGGTCGGCCTGGCGGATGCCGCGGAGTTCCGACGGTGCGACCGGCGGGATGTTGACGTTGAGGACCCAGTCCGCCGCACCGTGATCGACGAACCAGTCGAGTGCGCGCCGGGCCACGAGGTGGGCGGTGTCCCAGCTCGGAGCGCCCGAGGCGACCTCACGGTCGATCCGGTCGTGGATGTCGCCAGGCGCGGCGAGAGACGCCGTGTCGAGGCCGGCGAGGGACAGGGCCATCGCCGGAACCCCGTGGGTGGACGCGGTGAGGGCCGCCCCCACGGTGCCGGAGTGCAGGACGGCGGAGCCGGTGTTCGGACCGTGATTGATGCCGGACAGCAGGATGTCCGGCCGTGGACCGAAGGCTCCGCGCGTCGCGACGAACGCGATCATGGCGGGCGAGGCCTGCACGGCGAACGCGTCGACATCGAGATCGGCGATCGAGGCGCGGGAGAGTACGAGCTGGTCGCGGTTCTGCAGCGCAGACAGCGACGCACTCGCACCGCTGCGCTCCTCGTGCGGCGCCGCCACCACGACGTCGTGACCGGCTTCGAGGGCGACCCGAGCGAGCACGGCGATCCCGTGGCTGTCGATTCCGTCGTCGTTCGTGATGAGCACGCGCACGTGTACCTCCTGCGAGTGGGTGCAGCCGGTCAGGATGAGAAGGGGCGTACCTCGACCGTCGACATGATGGTCTCGACGAGCCCCAGCTGTCCTGTACCCAGTCCGCGGCGGGTCACGTTGGCGGTGCCGGCGGCGCCGCCGAGGGCGAGTGCATCCTCGATGGACATGCCGCGGGCGAGTCCGGTGGCGATGCCGGCGCTCATGGAGTCGCCCGCACCATGGTGGTCCGTCTGTTCCAGGTCGGGAGTGACCACCTCGAGCACCGTGCCGTCGACGAGGGCGAGCGCCGGGTCCGCCGCGCGGGAGAGAACCACGATGTCGGCACCCTCGTCATGCAGGGCGCGCATCGCCTCGATGAGGACGTCCGGGTCGTCCGACTCCGCGCGCCCGTCCTCGATGAGGTCTTCGTGGCTCATCTTGAGCACGGTGAGCCCGCCCTGCAGAGCCGCCGTCGCGGTCGGTCCGGACAGATCTGCGACGACGGGCTTCGACAGCGATCGCAGATCTGTCGTGAGCCGTCGATAGAAGTCTGCGGGTACCACCGACTCGGTGTGCGGGCCCCCCAGCAGCACGATGTCGGACGAGGCTCCGGACTCGAGAGTGATCCCGTAGAGGTCGTCCAGCGCGTGCCGGGCCAGGTGCGGGGGATCGATCGTCGCCACCTCGGTGCGGTCGCCGTCGCGCCGGTCGTGGATGTAGGACCCGGATTCGTCACCGATGTCCACGGCACGCACGGTGATGCCCTCGCGGTGGATCAGATCGCGCAGCACGCCGCCGCTCTCGCCGCCGAACGCGCCGGTCAGCGTCACGTCCATGCCGAGGTTGGTGGCCATGCGGGCGATCCAGTGGCCCTGGCCGCCGGCGTGCACGTGGAGTTCGGTGTCGCCGTTCGGCGCTGCGTCCAGGGTGATGGTGAGCAGCGGGGACGGCGCGAAGACGGTGGCGGTGGGCGCGTGTTCGGCAGTCGACATCGCCGTGATGTGCCCGATTCGTCCGTTCCCCAAACTCGACGTCGAACGGTCGACAGGTCAGCTGCCGAAGGCGTCCACGAGGTCGTCGAGCGACGGGAACGCCTGTTCCGGTGCTGCCTCGGGGACCGTGATCACCGTCGACGCCTGCTGGACCGTGTACACGGTCCAGGGCAACACCGTGGCCATGTACTCAGTGAAACCGGGGTAGTCGGACACCCACATCGCCTCGGTCGCGTCGCCGTCCTGGAGTGCGCACGTCGCCAGCACGACGTACGAGCCGGGAGGAACGTCGGACACCGTCTGGGTCGACGTGCCGGGCTCGATGTCACCGCCGTCGTAGAGGGTCTGCCCGGGTCCGAGAATGTCTTCCAGCGGCGGCAGAACGCCGTCCGGTGCGGGTGCCAACGACGTGGCACAGCTGAGGGTGCCGTCGGCAGCAGAGGTGATGGTGTTGGTGACGGACGTGCCGTCGACAGCGAACGAGTAGGTGACGTCGGTGGGTTCCGCCGCGGCTGCGAGACCGGGAGTGGCGAGGGCCAGGGGAATCGCTGCAGCAGTGCCGAGAAGGGTTCGGGTGAGCATTCGCACGGCATGTCCTCTTCGTCGTCGATGGTCGCTTCCAGAGGAAGTGTGCAACGGAAGCGGACCATTCGGCACCTTTCGTACCGGGTGTCCCCGTGGGGGTGTGGTTCCGGGCGAGACCACGGTTTCCGTCGACTTGCCGTCGGAGTGGAGGTGATGGTCCAATGGGAACATACGTTCGAAGAGTGGGGGTGCGTCATGGGCTGGAACGACGGGCCGCCCACGTGGACCGAGATGGAGCGTCTGCTCTCGGGAAAGCCCCGCGTCATCGATCCGCTCGCGATGGGCGACGGCGGTGACAGTCCGGCGTGGTCGCGCAAGCGTGATCCCTACGAGGGTGCGGTGGTGCGGCCGCGTGACACCGTTCCCTACGCGGAACTGCACGCCCACTCGTCCTTCAGCTTTCTCGACGGAGCCTCCCAGCCGGAGGAAATGGTCGAGGAGGCCGTACGGCTGGGTCTGGACGCCATCGCGCTGACCGATCACGACGGCATGTACGGCGTCGTGCGGTTCGCGGAGGCGGCACGCGAGTTGGAGATGAAGACCGTCTTCGGGTCCGAGTTGTCGCTCGGTGACCCGGGCATGCCGACCGAATCACGCACCGGCGCAGCCGATCCGGACGGAACTCATCTGCTGGTACTCGCTCGCGGGCAGGAAGGCTACCGACGGCTCTCCCGGGAGATCGCCACCGCGCATCTCGCCGGGGGCGAAAAGGGGCGTCCGCGCTACGACATCGATGCGCTGGCCGAGGCGGCTGGAGGGCACTGGCAGATCCTGACGGGGTGCCGGAAGGGCAGTGTGCGACGTGCGCTGACCGAGAGCGGGCCGGCGGCGGCAGAGCAGGCACTACGCGAACTCGTCGATAGGTTCGGTCGGGACCGGGTCACGGTGGAGCTGACCCGTCAGGGAATCGCGGAGGACGACGACCGCAACGACGTGCTCGCGGAACTGGCCGAGCGGTTGTCGCTCCCGGTCATCGCGACGACGTCGGCGCACTTCGCGCGGCCGAGTCGGCGCCGACTCGCGATGGCCATGGCAGCGGTCCGTGCGCGGCGCAGCCTCGACGACGCGTCGGGCTGGCTTCCGCCGCTGGGTGGGACGCACCTGCGCTCCGGCGCAGAAATGGCGCAGCTGTTCTCGGCGTATCCCACCGCCGTGTCCCACGCCGCGGCGCTGGGGGAGGAGTGCGCGTTCGACCTGCACCTCATCGCGCCGCAGCTGCCGCCGTTCGACGTGCCGGAGGGCCACACCGAGATCACGTGGCTCCACGAGCTGACGATGCGCGGTGCCGAGCGACGCTACGGTCGACGCGAGGACGAACCTGCGGCCTACGCCCAGATCGACCGCGAACTCGCCGTCATCACCGAACTCGACTTCCCCGGCTACTTCCTGGTGGTCCACGACATCGTCGACTTCTGCAAGAGGGCCGACATCCTGTGTCAGGGGCGAGGATCCGCGGCCAACTCCGCTGTCTGCTACGCGATCGGCATCACCAACGTCGACCCGGTGCGCAACGGTCTGCTGTTCGAGCGGTTCCTCTCCGTCGAGCGCGACGGCCCGCCGGACATCGACGTGGACATCGAGTCCGACCGTCGGGAAGAGGCCATCCAGCACGTCTACGCCAAGTACGGCCGCGACTACGCGGCACAGGTGGCCAACGTCATCACCTACCGCGGGAAGTCGTCGGTACGCGACATGGCGAAGGCGCTGGGGGCATCGCAGGGTCAGCAGGACGCGTGGAGCAAGCAGATCACCCGCTGGTCGGGGGTGCCGGGGCGAGACCTGTCCGCCGAGGCCCGCGAGACCAGCATCCCGCTCCCGGTGCTCGAACTCGCCGCGCAGATCGAGAACTTCCCACGGCATCTCGGCATCCACTCCGGCGGCATGGTGATCTGCGATCGGCCGATCGCCGACGTGTGCCCCGTCGAGTGGGCGCGCATGGAGAACCGCACCGTGCTGCAGTGGGACAAGGACGACTGTGCCGCAGTGGGTCTGGTGAAGTTCGACATGCTCGGGCTCGGCATGCTCTCGGCGCTGCACTACATGATCGACCTGGTGAAGGAGCACAAGGGACTGCACGTCGATCTCGCCGAACTCGACCTCGGCGAGGCCGCGGTGTACGAGATGCTGCAGCGCGCGGATTCGGTCGGGGTGTTCCAGGTTGAGTCGCGGGCCCAGATGGCGACGCTTCCTCGCCTCAAGCCGCGGGAGTTCTACGACCTCGTCGTCGAGGTGGCCCTCATCAGACCCGGACCCATCCAGGGACATTCGGTGCACCCGTACGTCCGGCGCCGCAACGGACTCGAGCCCGTCACCTTCGATCACCCGTCGCTCGAGCGGGCACTCGAACGCACTCTCGGCGTACCGCTGTTCCAGGAGCAGCTGATGCAGATGGCCGTCGACGTCGCCGGGTTCTCGGCCACCGAGGCGGACCAACTGCGCCGGGCCATGGGGTCCAAGCGCAGTCCGGAGAAGATGGACCGCATGCGGCAACGCTTCTACGACGGGATGCGCGACCTGCACGGCATCACCGGCGCCAAGGCCGACCGCATCTTCGACAAGCTCTACGCCTTCGCCAATTTTGGCTTCCCCGAGAGTCATTCGCAGAGCTTCGCGTCGCTGGTCTTCTACTCGTCGTGGTTCAAGCTGCATCACCCGGCGGCGTTCTGTGCCGGGCTGCTCCGCGCTCAGCCGATGGGTTTCTACTCGCCGCAATCGTTGGTGGCCGACGCTCGACGGCACGGTGTCCTGGTGCACGGGCCGGACGTCCGTGCCAGTCTCGCCCACGCCACCGTGGAGAACAACGGCCTCGAGGTGCGCCTGGGATTGTCCGACGTGCGGTCCATCGGGACGGCGTTGGCCGAGAAGATCGTGGCGGCGCGGGAGTCCGGCGGGCAGTTCACGTCTCTGCTCGATCTCACCGGACGTGTCGAACTCTCCGTCACGCAAGCAGAGTCGCTGGCCACCGCCGGCGCCCTGGCGTGTTTCGGTGTGACACGTCGAGAGGCGCTGTGGGCAGCCGGTGCCGCCGCAGCCGAACGCCCCGATCGACTCCCGGCGCTGGGTGCGTCCACCCGCGCGCCGTCGCTCCCGGGAATGAGTGCGTGGGAGTTGGCCGCTGCGGACATCTGGGCCACCGGTGTCTCGCCCGACAGCTACCCGACCCAGTTCCTGCGCGAGCGACTCGACGAGATGGACGTCGTCCCCGCCGACGGTTTGATGGCCGTGGCGGACGGTGACCGGGTGCTCGTGGCCGGGGCGGTCACCCACCGTCAGCGTCCCGCCACCGCCGCGGGCGTCACGTTCATCAACCTCGAGGACGAGACCGGGATGATCAACGTTGTGTGCTCGGTGGGACTGTGGCAGAAGTACCGCTCCGCGGCGCAGTTGTCACAGGCCCTGTTCATCCGGGGCATCGTGCAGAACGCCGAGGGCGTCGTGACGCTGGTGGCCGACAAGCTCGAGACGCTGGACCTGCGAGTGCTGCTGCGTTCCCGAGACTTCCGCTGATCCTGTGGTCTGTCCAGGAGGGTCAGACGCTGCCCTCGAAGTCGCACTGACGCCAGGCCTCGTAGACGACGACAGATGCGGCGTTGGTGATGTTCATCGACCGGCGCCCGGCGAGCATCGGGATGCGTAGGCGGTCGGTCACGTGCTCGTCGGCCAGTACCTCCGGTGCGAGGCCGGTGGGCTCGGGCCCGAACAGCAGCACGTCGCCGGGCCGGTAGGACACCGACGCGTAGGACGTGGTGGCGTGTGCGGTGAAGGCGAACACGCGCTCGGGTGCGAGCGACTCCCACGCGGCCTCGAGATTCGCGTGCACCGTCACCGACGCCAGGTCGTGATAGTCCAGACCCGCTCGACGGAGCTTGGGCTCGGACAGGTCGAAGCCGAGCGGTTCGATCAGGTGCAGCTCACACCCCGTACCGGCGACGAGGCGGATGGCGTTTCCCGTGTTCTGCGGGATACGCGGTTCGTGGAACATCAGACGGAACACCCGTTCAGCCTGCCATGTCCCACCCGCCTGCCCGAGCGTGGGAAACTGTGCGGTGTGACCGCAACGCGACTGGACGGCAAACTCACCCGCGACGAGATCTTCGTCGACCTCACCGCGCGGGTCACCGCACTGCGCGAGCGTGGGATCACCCCCGGCTTGGGGACGGTGCTGGTCGGTGACGATCCGGGCTCCGCTGCCTACGTGCGCGGCAAGCACAACGACTGCGCGAAGGTGGGCATCGCCTCCATCCGGCGCGACCTCCCGGCGGACGTGTCCAGCGACGAGCTCGACGCCGTCATCGACGGGCTGAACGCCGACCCGGCCTGCACCGGCTACATCGTGCAGCTCCCGCTGCCGAAGCACCTGGACGAGAACCGCGCCCTCGAACGCGTGAACCCCGAGAAGGACGCCGACGGCCTGCATCCCGTCAACCTCGGCCGACTGGTCCTGGGCGAGGACTCCACCCTCCCGTGCACTCCCCGCGGCATCGTGCACCTGCTGCGTCGCTACGACGTCCCCATCGCCGGTGCTCATGTGGTCGTCGTCGGACGCGGCGTGACCGTCGGCCGGCCTCTCGGGCTCATCCTCACCCGGCGCTCCGAGAACGCCACCGTGACGCTGTGCCACACCGGTACCCGTGACCTGGCCACCGAGGTGCGGCGCGCGGACATCGTCGTCGCCGGTGCCGGCGTCGTCGGACTGATCACCCCGGACATGGTCAAGCCCGGTGCCGCGGTCATCGACGTCGGCGTCTCACGCACCGACGACGGACTGAAGGGCGACGTGGCCTACGGTGTCGACGAGGTCGCCGGCTTCCTGTCTCCAAATCCCGGCGGCGTCGGACCCCTCACGCGCGCGTTCCTGCTGAGCAACGTCGTCGAGCGCGCGGAGCGCATGCTGGCCGCATCGGAGTCGGTCTCGTCATGAGCGGGAAGGCCGGAGGCCGGTCGGTGACGGGCGGGGAGGCCGGAGGCCGGTCGGTGACGGGCGGGAAGGCCGGAGGCCGGCCGTTCGTGAGAAAGCCGACGCGGCGGAGGCCTGCGCGGGACATGCTCCGGCGCAGCATCCCGGTGGTCGCCGTCGTGCTGGTGATCGTCGTCGCCGTGGTCCTGGTGCTCGCCGACCGGTGGCGCCGCGGCGCGTTCGTGTTCGGTGTCGCGACCCTGATCGCCGCCGCGTGCCGGTTGTGCCTCGGAAGTGAGCGTGTCGGGATCCTGGCCGTGCGGTCGCGCGCCTTCGACACCTTCTCCCTGGCTGCTGTGGGCAGCGCGGTGGTGTGGCTCGCCGTCTCGATCGATCCGCTCGGGACGGACTAGCCCTCGCGTGAGCGGGTCACCCGTAACGTCAACGGGACGAAGATCGCGAGGATCAGCAGCGAGACGATCACCGAGTACAGCATCGGGTGTGTCGACGCCCAGTTGATCGGTTCGCGGATCGCGACGGACGGTGCGGTGGGATTGCCGAACGACTCGCGCGTCGACCGGGCCACCGAGGTGATCGGATTCCACTGTGCGACAGCGCGGAGCGGACCCGGCAGCGTCGAGGACGGCACGAACGCGGACGAGATGAACGTGATCGGGAACAGAATGATCATGAGCGCGCTCTGGGCACTCTCGGCAGTGCTGGCGACGGATCCGACCACGGCGCCGATCCACGACATGGCGAAGCCGAAGAACATCAGCAGCAGGACGGCGCCCACTGCGTCGAGAGCGCTGCCCCGGATGCGCCAGCCCACGGCGTAACCCGCGCCGATCATGACGGCGATGCTGACCACGGAGACCAACATGTCCGACAGCGTGCGACCGAGCACGATGGACAATCGGGACATGGGGAGCGAGTGGAAGCGGTCGACGATGCCTTCCTTGCTGTCCGTC
>SXGS01242372.1_pt1 | contig 13098 bp, 9 predicted proteins | sample 3174681 | NCBI WGS metagenome assembly SXGS01 (sample SAMN11356861, study PRJNA531348) | freshwater metagenome | isolation source: freshwater sample F1-80 | place: China: Fuxian Lake, Yuxi | collected 2017-12-25
AAGCTTCCCGCTTGTCAACCTGTAGCGGAGTTTCGCCATTGCTTGCACAAGATATTGACAAGCTGGAAGCTTATCCCACGTTCGTTGAACGGTATTGGGGTTAAACGAGGATGAATCGTCAGCCTACAGCGAAATATCCAGCATGCGTTCGATCATCGCCAGCAGTACATTGGGATCGTAGGGCTTGCCGATGAAAAAGTGTCCGCCAGCGGCGCGCGTCCGTCGAACTAGGAAGGGATCGGTGAGGCTGCTAAGAATGATGATGGGCAAGTTTGTGGTTCGCGGATCATCCACGGTGGCTTCACAGAAATCTAGTCCACTGCCGTCGGGTAGGTCGACGTCGACGATCGCCATTTCCACTCGCGATTCGGTTAGCAGCGATACAGCTTGAGCGATTGAATTAGCGGATACGGTGTTGAGTCCGACCGATTCCAATTGGCTGACTAACAATTCTCGTTGCACTTCGTCGTCTTCGAGAATCAGGATGGTGACCAACCGATCATGAGTACCGGAACTGTAAAGGGCTGGCAACGGAGTTACGACCGAAGCGACGTTGCCCGCCGCAAGGCAGTCAGCTCCAAGTGTTGAATTTTGCCAGTTCATATTCGCGCCATGTAAGTGCGATGTCCTGCCGTGGACAAACGAAGAAGGTTATGTTCAGCGGCATCTGGGTACTCTTATGCGTAACGTTCGGCGCCGACCGACCGAGGGCTTTACCTGAATAGGCTGGCAATATTACTCGTTTGCAGAGTGCGCGCCGGTTATGTCGCTTATGCCGATCCTTCGGGAATGAATGGCAAATGGCAAACGGCAGATGGAAAAATCGCCAATTGAATTCTTGGAATCACCAGGATCTGGCTCAATTTTTTTTGGCTTGCTTTTCGTTGGCTTCATTCGTCACACTTCGCTCGTCATTCCTCATTCTTCATTTGCCATTCGTCGTTCGACACTTGCTATTTGATATTTGACATTTGCGATTTGCCTTGTGTCATTGACCTATTCCCTATAATCATCGGTCTACTTTGGCAAATCGATCGAAATTTCCGCGAATCCGGGTCGAAGGTGGATGGGGTCAGAATACTGCGTGCCATGGTCGAGTTGAGCGGGACGAGCCCTGACGCGTCGATGTTGGGCTCGTCCCGCGTTCTTCGGGACAAGTGACGCCCATGTTACATGCCAATTCGGAATCTTCAGCGGCAACAATTTGGACGCCGGGGCGGCACGTCAGTCAACTGGATGGCGTACGTGGCTTGGCGATACTCATCGTTACCATCTATCGATTCGGGAAACAATTCCCGCAAGACCATTGGTTCGGCAGGCTGTTTCATTCCGCGATCCAATTTGGCGACACAGGAGTAGAGCTGTTCTTTGTATTGTCGGGATTTTTGATCACTGGAATTCTGGTGGATGCAAAGGACTCCGCGCATTTCTTTCGCAATTTCTTTGCACGTCGCAGTCTCAGGATTTTCCCGCTCTACTTTGGATCGTTGCTTTTGCTGTTAGTCCTTTTTCCAGCACTCAGAATATCCCCCTCGGAGTTTCAGCCGGCAATCGACCAGCAATTTTACTTATGGACTTACCTAACCAACGTGCAGATGAGCATTCTGCAGGCGTGGTGTTTCGGTCCGCTGGATCATTTCTGGTCACTAGCCGTGGAGGAGCATTTCTATTTTCTTTGGCCGCTGGTAATCTTTTTCTTTTCACTCAATACCAGCCTTCGCATCGCAATTTTCCTGACGGTGCTGATCAGTTTTGGCCGCATCGGGTATGCTGCGATTTCCACGAACGATGTTGCCCCGGACGTGCTGAGTATCTTTCGTTTCGATTCTTTACTCATGGGAGCGATTCTGGCTTTGCAGATTCGACAACCCAGTGGACTAGAGCCGTTGCGACGCTGGTTGTGGATTGCGCTTCCGGCACTCGTGATTTGTGGGGCTGCGTTGGCAATTAAGGGCGGTCGCGTCCTCACGATTCCATTGACGATCATTCCACTGATTTGGGCCTGTATCATGATTGGATTGTTGACGAGTTCTCGCAAGTCGATTCTGGCGAGGCTATTCGATTTGCAATTCCTACGCAGGCTCGGAAAATTTAGCTATGCCATGTACGTGTTTCAGAGTCCGCTAATTCCGTTAACGGCTAGTGTCGTTTCCATTGCAGGGCTGGCACGCGTGTTCGAAATGGTTCCGGTTGTACCCTCGTTGGCCAACGTCAACATCTTAGGCGGGCTGGCCTACATCGTCGTCATGTTCGTGCTGACGTACGGAGCAGCGGTGCTGAGTTGGTACACCATTGAGAGGCACTTTCTGAAGCTCAAGGATCGTTTTGAGCATGCTGCCAAACGCGCTTGACCGGTGAAGGCGTTTCTCGTTTGGTCAGTTGTTTTACGGATGGCACTCAAGCGATCTAATGTTGCTACGTGTTTGCGGTCGCGCTGCAAAGACAAATGCTTTAGCACTCGGTATACTCGTCTGGGTAATTGTCTAGAACGCGGAATGTTACCAGCTCAATACAGCCCTGTCCGAGTAGTATGACCATCAGCATATTGGAGGTTTGAGTGGCTAGTGAGATCGTACGGCGAAGCCCGTTCAAGCGGTTTTTTTATACGCTGGTTCAAACAGGTGCCAGGATCATTGGTGTGCATCTCTTTTCACTGCGTGGAATCGATCGCGATCTCATGGAAGTTGATGGCGGAGCGCTTGTTTTGTGCACACATCAAAGCACGCTCGATCCGGTCTTGGTAGGGCTGTCCTACAACGGGCGGCTGAACTATCTCGCCAGAAGGACTTTATTTAATAATCCGGTATTTAGTTGGATCATCTCGACGCTCGATGCGATCGAAGTTGATCGCGACCGCAGCGGGCTCAGTGGGCTGAAAGAAACGCTCAAACGGTTGAAGCGGGGCGAAAAAGTTTTGATTTTCCCTGAGGGGACGCGAACTGAAGACGGAAAATTGCAGCCGTTAAAACGAGGATTTATTTCGGTAGCCCGTCGATCGCAAGTTCCGTTGATACCGATCGCGGTCTCGGGTGCCTACAATGCGCTTTGCCGAACGGCAACCTTGCCAACGTTTTTCCCGCTGAAACTGGCGATTGGTACGGTGATCCCAGCCGAGGACGTTGCGAAACTGGACGACGATCAATTGATCCAGTTGGTCGAGTCGCGCTTAAAGAAATGCTTCGACCGCACCGAAGTCGTTAAAAGTTATTCCTGCGCCAGCGTCTAACGCTGTAGTTGCGACTTAGTATCCATTTCGTCGTTTAACCCGCAGCCGCTAGGCGAGGCTTGGGTTGAGTTTTCGAACTTTTTGCAAAGCCAAGCTCAACCCAATCCTCGCCTAGCGGCTGCGGGTTAAACGATTTCGCTGCAACGACTTGTTCTTTCCAATGCAAATGAAAGTGGCGCTGTCCATTTAGATTTAGTTCGGTTCCGACTGCGACTAAATATAGGCATGTGCAGAACTCCTCGGCAGCCGAAAGAAATCCCCCCGGATGATCCTTTCGACTGCCGAAGATTTTCGAGTTTGATTTTTTTTGCCGCTAGCACCTCGTCCCGATGCTCAAGCCAGTCCAGCGCGTTCCTTGGGGTCGCGCAGTCCAAAAGCCAGTTTTGCGAGCGCCTCTGTTTCAATTTGACGAACACGCTCCCGGGTCAAGCCGAGTTGCGTACCGATTTCTTTCAGCGTATGCGACGTGGTATCTCCCAACCCGAATCGCATTCGCAATACGGTTGCTTCTCGAGAATCGAGTGTCTCAAGCAACTCGAGCACTGTCGCCAATACATCGTGATCGAGCAACTCTTCATCGGGCGCTTTGCGACGCTCATCCATTACCATTTCGCCCAAGGTCCAGCCAGCATCGACCTGGTCACTTTGCGGCGAGCTGTTATAAACGTGAATAGCTTTCTTAATGATGGGGAGTTTTTTCTTGGCAACTCCCAGAACGCGGGCAATTTCCTCCGGCGTGGCGGTCCGTCCGAGTTCTTCGGACAGTCGCGCTGACGCTCGACGCCATTTGCTGAGCAGCTCCACCATGTAAGCGGGAATGCGAATCGTCTTGGCAGAGTTAATTAAGGCGCGTTTGATCGATTGCTTGATCCAGTAACTGGCGTACGTGCTGAAGCGTGTGCCCATTGCGGGATCAAATCCCTCAACGGCGCGCAGTAGTCCGAGGTTTCCCTCTTCGATAAGATCCTGCAAAGATAACCCCTTGCCCACATAACCGCGTGCAATATTGACAACCAATCGCAAATTGGCGCGCACCATTCGATCGCGGGCTCGTACATCCCCATCGGCAATCAATTTCGCCAGTTCACATTCTTCTTTGGCTGAGAGCAGTGCGGTCTCATTTATTTCTCGCAGGTAGGTCTCCAGAGGAGACTGCGGCTGACCATCGTCCTTGGTATGGCGTCTCGCGCTTACCCGCAGCTCCTCTTCCCGGGAACCTTCATAATCATCCAGGTGATCGGTGGCTTCGGACATAGTTTATCGTTTGAGGCTGGTGGTTCGAATCGTCGGTCAGTGCATAGCTACACAATCCGGAATTTCTTGACACAAGCAATGCTATCGTCGAGCAATTGACTGCAAATCGAACAATTGCGAAGAGTTGCTGTTTGTAACGAATTTTGCAACAAGCGAGCTTTTTCGGTTTCGGCTGGCTGGTCGGTTTCTATAGCTTCAAAACTGATCTTCCATCAATTTCGGGAAATTCCTAAAGTCGCCTCGACTGGACAGTTAGTTTTCAGAAACCTGGCGCCTGCACAAAAAACAGGCAGTCCAGTAGATGCTAGAAAAACGGGCGTGCCTGCCATGGAATTGAGCACTCATGCTGATTCGTTCGTAACTGATAGCAATTAAATGACTTAGGTCGAGCCTATTGCTTGCGTTTGATAATGCAAACGTATGTCGGCTCGACGGAAGATCCGACTTGTCCCATTAACTGGCCGATTTGGCCCATGTGAGGAAGAATATGAATTCACCTTTCGCAGTTACCACGCAATCGAATCTCAGCATTCAGGACGAATCGTATAGCAGTGACGAGGCTCAGCAGCCTACCGTCGTCCGATCCGAAATCGTCCACAGCGGTGGCGAACCGGAAACTCAAGATCCCAATGCCGCGGCGGCAAAGCTGGCCGAGGACTTAAGGAACTTTGAAACGATTGTGGGCAAGTTTCGGGCGGAACTCCAACCGCAGGAGACGTTCGAAGATAGGTGCCAACAAGCTTTTGCGATCTGCAATGATCTATTCGGTCATGCCCCCACCTGGGTCTGTTTTTTCCGCGAAACTATCGCAACCAATGGAATGGTTCGCCAGCTATTCGCAAACGACTCTGAATTTGGCGAATTTACTCTCACCGAGCCATACTCTCACATCCTGCAAATGATGACCGCCCTGCGCTCGCGAGATCTGCCTGAGAACGACCCCAATGATCGTCAGCGAATGATTACGGTTCGTCTACCCAAAAGTCTGCACGAGGCGCTATGCGACGAAGCTGGTCGAATGAAGATCAGCGTCAACAAACTTTGCATCAGCCGAATGCTCCAACTACTCGACCCAATGATGGTCCCGGAAACCAACACCAAGCCGCGTGGCAGAAAGCCGCGAGCTCGCACTCCAGTGCCGACTACTTAGCCGGTAGCCTGGACGACAATCATAAACAAAGTCTATTGTTGCCGGTTCTCAGGTACTCGCCTGGGAACCGCTGCGCTATCGGCGTGTTTGATTCGGAGCATTTGACGAAAGCCCAAAAAGGCCGGATTGTTGTGCGACGACTTTGATTGGGAGACCGGTTCGCGCGCCAACAAGTGGCGCACCTAGTCGAGTCGGATTCGGTAAGACTCCTCGCGAATGGTCCTGCCCACCTCGGCATGAAACTCTCTTTCCCGAGTTTCCCGGCCCACGCCGACTTCCTCTCAATTCGCAGCCCAAGCCAATGGTGCAGAAGGTGCTTGTGCCGGAATGACCAGCAAATCCTCACGCTGATGATAGGCGGCAATACAATCGCGACGACAAGTTGAACACCAATCTCATAGCATGACGCATAGGTCGCTTTTCGTTTACATGCTGGTCCCTTAATCTCACCACAAACAAATCGCTAGCAAATCCCAATGACGCCTTGCTAGCATTGCGGAACGCCGGTTACACCCCTTTGGCAGCGCCTGTTTTTAGTGAGTACAGTCTGTTCAAGAACGGATTGCCCGAAGGGTGCGTCCCATCCAATCATGGATTTTGTCCTCAAGTGGCCGACTTGGATCGCGATGGCTTGGAAGATTTGATTACACCAGCCTGGCCGGGGCAAGTGCTCTGGTTTCGGCAGCAAAGCCCAGGGGAATTCGCGGAGGGAAAAGCCCTCGTCGATTCTAAGGGACAATCCGTTCGCACTGAGTGGATGTTTGGCGCGACTAGCTGTGATTGGAACGCTGATGGCTGGCCGGATATCGTTGTTTGCTCCTCAAATCGAGGTTCGGGACGAAGTCTCTTTCTCCTGCTGAGCAGTGGCCAAGCCGACGGACCTCGATTTCCCGAACCACAAAAGTTGAATGTTGGAGAAGGGACGGAGATCATCAACGCGGCATTAGTACCAGTGGCGACAGACTGGAATGCAGATGGGCTGTTCGATTTCGTAATCGGATCGGAGGCGGGCGAAGTAGTCTGGTTTCGAAATGTGGGAAGGTCTGGTCAGCCTGCATTTGAAGCGCCGGAGATTCTGATAGCGCAACCAGATGCCAATCACACGCGTGGAGGAAATGCACAGATAAGCATTGTGGACTGGAACGGCGACGGCAAACCGGACATTCTGCTTGGCGATACTGCTGGTCAATTTCAGAAAGTCCTTTCACAACGCGAACAGCAAATCGCTGAGCAATCAAAAGCCCGCTCGCAAAACGCTGCCAGCAGATGGGCTCAAGTTTTTCGCTTATTTCAGTCTCTAAGAAAACGCCCGCAATCGGAAAAAAATAGCGCAGCCATGGATGCAGCGCGTCGTGAATTGGTGCAGCTCAAGAGAATTCAAGAAATTGAACATCGGACCCAGAGCACTCGCGTCGGAGGTCAGCAGACGCACGGGCGGGTGTGGGTTTTTCTGCAACAGGCCAAGTGAGATATCGGAACAGACGATGATGTTGGCTAGAAAGCGGTTGATAGAACATCCCAAAACCCTCAGACCATTGTATTTGGCCAATCCAGGAGTTGGGAAAGTGAATTATCCTCATTTCCGGAGCGATTGCACCTATTTCCTCGTTATTGCCTCTTTCAAACTGTGCCAGAGATGCAATGGAGGAATTGACATGCGTTTGAGCCTGAATTCACAACGTGATAAGTCCAACTTGCAATTCGGTTTTACGCTAGTTGAGTTATTGGTCGTAATTGCCATAATCGGCGTCTTGGTTGGGCTGTTGTTGCCAGCGGTGCAGTCTGCTCGCGAAGCCGCGCGTCGCATGCAGTGCTCGAATAATCTCAAACAGTTAGGGTTGGCGTTTCATAATTACGAAAGCGCCAACCGAAAATTTCCACCTTCGTCGAGTGCAACTTTAACCGGTTACCATTACCCCAATCAATGGTTCCGCATTCTGCCGTACATTGAAAAGTCGCCGCTCTATGGCAAACTGGGCGTGTTCGATTCCACCAGTGGCGCACAAATGTGGATGGGCGATACTTCGACGGGGACTGCCGTAATACGCGACATTCTGCGCGACTTGGTAATGCCCGAGTGGCGATGCCCATCCACGAATTTGCCGCTCTTTCAGCAGGAGATCGGCTTCAATTTCCTTGTGCCATGTTACGTGGGAATCGGTGGCAGCTCGGTCCATCGCAGCACGGATCAAGTTGGCCCAAGCGGCAGTTTTTGCTCTGCGGGTGGAGTCTTCGTTGGCAATCGACCGATCAAGATCGGTGACGTCACCGACGGAACCTCCAATACCATGATGGTCGGCGAGAACTCCGCCATTCCACCAAATTTCGATGGCTCTGAATACCGAATTGGAACCTCGCGATCAGGTACATGGACCGGCAACAAGAATCCGCGTGAACCAAATGGCAATCGAACTTGGTCAAGCACAGGCGCACATGATACTGCGAATGCAACGACCGATATGCGGTCGTACAATGTTTCGACCATTCGGCAGACTCCCAATCCTAAAGGACTGGCGAATTTCCAGTTGTCGCGGGTGTGCAATCCACCGCTCAAGTCAAAGCATACTGGCGGCGTGATGATTCTGCGCGTCGATGGATCGGTCAGTTTCATAACCGATACAATCGATTTGGCGCTGATGTACAGCTTGGCTGACCGCGACGACGGAAATGTTGTTGGAGATTATTGATTATTTCCAATTTGGTTCCAGGAATTTTGTGTGAATTGAAATCCATGAGTTCTTCAAGATTCTCATTTGCACCGTCGCGATCGATGGAGTATTTCATTCCGTCGGTCGCACTGTGTTTCACTGTGTGCATTTCATTACTACCGTGTTCGCTGTCTGGCTGTGGCAGCGGCGAAGAAGCGTACTCGGTGCAAGGTGGAGTGAAGTTTGGTAGTGAATCGGTAACTGAGGGCACAGTGACTTTCGAGGAGTCCAACAGCAAGAGTACTGTTCAAGCAGTTCTGGGCGCCGATGGCAATTATTCGGTGCGATTGGCTGAGGGCACGTACAAAGTCGTTGTCGAACCGCCGATGGTTGCCGAGACACGCGGAAGTGACGCGGGAGTAACCTACAAAAATGTCAAAAACATTCCCAATAAATTCCGCCAATCGATGACTTCGCCCCTGTCTACTGATGTCAAAGCTGACACCACTTTCGATATTGATTTGAAGAAATAATCCCTGCGCAATTTTCGCAAAAAACTCGGTCGATAGGTATGGCGCGCTGGCAGTAAGTCGCACTAGGGATCGACATTTTGCAGCAGTTCGATTCGATCGAAAAGCGCCGGTCCGCCCAGTGCGGTGGGAGCAATTCCCGTGAGCGTAATGTTGCCGACGTCGCGCCATAAATCGCGAGTGACAACTGTCCATTCGTCGGGTGACGTGAGGTTGATCTGCGTCGATTGCCAACCGGAACTATTGTCGCCGGAGTGATAGCGCCGCTGCGGATTCTTGGCATTGGGCCACTGGCCTTCGGCGGCTAACTCTAGCATGATGCCTTTCGCGCCCGCCGATTTCCAGGCGAACCGAAGGAATCGAAATTCGCCTGCGTTAGGGTTCTCTCGAATGCGGAATGTCCAACCAGGAATTCGCGAGCAATAGCGCTGGGGTGGAGTCACACGTAGACAATAATCCCCGGATGCTCGATCGACCTCAACGAATTCAGCCGTTCCAGTCCCTTCCGTTAACACGTCGACAAATGCTGGGTTCTCATCCATCAGGACTATCGAAGTAGGTGGCTGCCTCAGCCAACCCAAAAGATCGGCGAGATCCTTGGGGCTGACCGATTTGTGCAAGTCATCCGGCATCATCGACACTGGCATGGCTCGCAACTCCTCCAAGTCTTTTCTCAGGATGATCTCCTGCTTGTTTTCAGCTTGTCGAACGGTCAAACTCGTTGGTGTTTCGAAGCCGAGCAGGCCGCTGACCACTCGACCAGAAGTCGTCAACAACGAGTAGGTTACATATCCGGCCGAAATCGAATCGCTGGGAGTTAGCACGTCTTTTAGTATCGTCTCTTCGGCGCGCTGGAATTCGGCGCTCAGGTCGGGACCAACTGCGAACCCAATTCCGTGGGCTTGATGGCAGTTGCCGCACTTCTCTCTAAATACCTGTTGGCCCCGTACGGCATCGCGCGGTTCAGCCAATGCACTTGAGTAGCGTTCGAACAATTTCTGTCGCTCTTTTCCCGTGGAAGGGTCACTCTGCATGAGCTGTGCGGCTCGTTCTCGAATCGATGCATCTGTGTCGCTGAGCAACGTCGTGCGCTGCACCGCCGACAACCAAGAGGTAGGCACAGTTTTCGATTCCAGGGCGGAAACAAGCGCATCAATTCGCTCGCGTCGCGCAAAAATCGCACTCAAGATTGCATCGCGAACCCGCGGCGTACTCGACTTTAGAGTCTCGAGCAAGCCTTTTGTCACACGCAAGTCCACTTCTACGGACAGTTCAACCACGGCGGCAAGATGTTCCTCAACTGGAACTCGAATGTCTTTCAGTTGCTTGAGCGAACTCTCTATTCGATTGCTGCGATCTGTAACCGTTTCCAGCGACAGCAAACTGACCAATGCAATGGTCAACTTGCGCACCGAATCATCGCTGGACTTCGATAACGCTTCGATAGACTTTTTGGCTGTCAAGGAAATAGCCACGTTTATTGGCGTTTTTAGGCTGGCGCGAATTCCACGCAAGCACATAGTTTGCAGAGTTGGCTCAGCTAACTCCGAAATGTGCTCGAGCATTTGCGAAACTTCCTGTGCATCCCGTCGATTGGTTATGGCGGTACACAACGGTTCAAGTATGTGTTCGGCACCGGCAAGTTCACCTGGCGTATGGAGCAACTGTGCGAGCAAATCGCCGGCGCGACCGGGTACCGAGGAGAGTATTGCGACTCGCACCCAAGGTTCATGACCATCCTTGCGAGCCAACTGGGAAAGAGCCGACAGAACCCGGTTGTCACGGCTTTCGCCAAGCGTCAGTGCAAGTTGCAAGCGAACCAGTGGCTCACTGTCCGAAGCCAGCGACAGTACTTTCGCAATGATGTCAGGCTTCGTAATCCAACGTTCCGCAAACTTCAATCCCTGCCTGCGAACTCCGGGATCAGGATGGCCAAGCGCTTGCAAGACTTCGCTGGGTTCCAAAGCGTCGAGACCATCGAGCGTGTAGAGTGCATTTAGCGCCGCTGTCGTCTCGCTGGTTTCGCTCACCCAGCGCTTGATCATAGGTGCTATGGTTGCATCGCGGCGTTCGACCAGAATCCGGCGCGCAGTTGAGCGCCGCCAGTAATTCGATTGGACGATTTCACGAGCCAGCATTTCGGGCGCCAATTCGCTCAAGTTGATCGGTGAGACCAGCCTGGCATCTTCATGAGTCAGACGCCAAACTCGACCCCGGTCACTGCCTGCCATCAAGCCATATTGTTGTTGCAGATAGCGTGGGATCGCGGAATAGTCTTCAATTATCTCTCTGTAAAAATCCACGATTGCAATGCTGCCGTCCGGCGCATGCGCCATGGATATCGCATGAAACCAGGCATCGCTGGATGCGAGAAACTCTGATTTCAATTCGATTGGGTCGCGGTGCAATGTCAAACGAAGGCCATCGCGCTCAACGACTGCTCGATGCACTAAGTTCTGTGCAGGTTCGCATGCTAGGAGCTGGCCACGCAAATTCGGTAGCGCAACATCTTGGTACACCAACGGTGAACAGGCCGATGTAAAATAGCCATTGGGTGCAGATTCTTGAATTCCATAACGATCGGTGTACAGCCTTGCAAATCCTGGATCATTCGCACGACGCACGCGCCACGGATGCGGCTGGCTGGTAGGAAAAACTCGTTGATCGTTGGTGGCCGACTGTTGTAACGTGGGAGCCGCCACATCGGGATTGCGAGCCAAGTAACGCCACTCGATGGGCGCGACAAAGATGCCAGGCGTTCGCGTGGAAATTACGAATCGATCGCCCGACTCGGTAAAGGCAAACCCCATCGTCTCGGTGCTGCCAACGACTGGCTCGATCGCTGTTCCATCGGACTTAATTCGAAAATCAGAATTGGGCAGTTCGACCACCTGGGCCAAATACTTCCCGCGAATTGTTCCGCCTCCCGATCCGCGTCCGAAATAAATCCAATTGTCGAGACCGAATTGTGGACAATTGATACTGCGTTCCAACAGTCCATGAGTGAATCCTTCGAAAAGTATTTCCTTTAACTCGGCCTGCCCGTCTCGGTCGCGGTCAGCCAGAAATAAGATTTGCGTATGGCAAGCGGCAATGATACCACCACGCGCGGGGCAGATGCCGTGACAGGCCGGGAGTCGATCGGCCCAAACCACAGCCCGATCCATTCGGCCATCACCATCGGAATCCGTCAAGCGTTTGATAGTTCCATACGTCTCGTTTTCAGCGGCCAGTTTGTGGCGCTCGTCTGCTTGAATTCGCCGGACAACACGATCCAGCTCGCCGGTCTTATTGAGTTCTTCGATATCGTATTGCCCCTCAAGGTTATAGCCGTGTAATTCGCAGACGAACAATTCTCCGTACTCGTTCCAACACAAGCCGGTTGGTTCGCGAATCAGCGGCTCGCTAGCCACTAATTCCAAGCGAAATCCTGGCGGAAGCTGAAACTTGGCCATCGACTCAGATGGTGTTTGCGGGCTGGGCGCATCGCCGGGGTTGCTAACCTGCCCAACGCCTGGCAGTGCGATCCAAACCAAGATGCACAGGACAGAGAATTTCGTTAGTGCCGGATTGCCCTGGCAGCACGATTGGCGTTGGCAATAATTCATTTGTTTTGCCTTGGTGTCTTCATGAGTTCATAGTGTTTAGATGAAGCCTTCCATGATACCAATTTCGCGTACTCAGCAGAACGATTGTCTCGGAGCGAGACCACTTCCAAGCCAACGTTGAAAGCGGCTGTTATTTATTTGCGAACCAAGCTACGACTTGAGGAGGCAGCGAACGCACGTGCAAGTCGCGTTGAGGGAACGAAATTTCGATTCCGGCACTACGAAACTCTTGATACATCAGCGTGTGTAGCTCATGCAGCGTTTGCAGTCGAATTTCCAGGCTGGAAATGAAAGTGCGGACGGTCAAATTCAAGCAATTGTCTCCGAATTGATCAAAAATCACCGTGGTCTCTGGTTCTCGCAAAACGTTGGGATGACTGAGGCAAACGCGCATGAGAATGCTGCAGGCAAAATCGGTGTCGGTACCGTAGGCGACTCCGACTTTAATGACGATACGGTTCGTAGTATCCGACAACGTCCAGTTCAAAAGTTTGCCCGTAATTAGATCTTTGTTGGGAATGATCAATTCTTGGCGATCCCAGTTTACGATGGTCGTCGCGCGCATGCGAATTCTCTGCACCGTTCCGGTTATCCCGTCCAGCGTAATTACGTCGCCGACTCTAATCGGTTGTTCGAATAGCAAGATAATGCCCGAAACAAAATTGGCGAAAATTTCCTGCAA
>SXGS01108892.1_pt1 | contig 13094 bp, 11 predicted proteins | sample 3174681 | NCBI WGS metagenome assembly SXGS01 (sample SAMN11356861, study PRJNA531348) | freshwater metagenome | isolation source: freshwater sample F1-80 | place: China: Fuxian Lake, Yuxi | collected 2017-12-25
ACACGTCGAGCAGATGATCCATGTCGCCGACAGTCAGGTCTTCGGTGTAAGCGTAGGGATCATTGGGGCTGTCAGATTGTCCGTGCCCGCGCATGTCCCAGAGAATGAGTTGATAGTGCTGAGTTAAAGCTTCCAGATTGGGCTTCCACATGCTGGTCGTGGCGCTGTAGCCATTGGTAAGCAGCACTGCCGGACCGGAACCATACACTTCGTAATAGATGTTGACGTTGCCTCGTGTGAGGATGGCCATGAATGTCCTCCGTGGGAAATTGGGGAATGAATTGCAGAGAGTTGAGCGTGGCGCAAGCCACACTTTTCATATGCTTCGTTTGCTGCGCTCCTCATAAGCATCGGCCAGGGTGTAGAGTGCGTCTTGGCAATCTCCGTTGAATGTCGGCCCGTGCATCAAAGCGAGCTGAGAGGGGTAATATGTAGCTAGCCGCCGGAGGGTAGGTGCGGTGTTGGGCGTGAAGGCCGTGGCACCAAAGACATCTTCTGCTGCCAATGCTGGAGTCACAATATCAGCATCCGACAAGGCCGGGCTGTTGCCAATTTGGGCAAAGAGGTCGCCACAGAAAAGAGTCCGGGTCGTTTCCTCAAAGATCACTCCGGCATCCCAGCAGTGGGGCACGTGCGGTGTGGCGAGATAACGCACCCGCTTGCCGCCAAGATCAAGCACTTCGCCATCGTCGAGAGCACGCGGCGGGCGTATGGCCAGATCATTGACCGAGGTCATGCAGCCGATAGTGCCGACCGCAACTTGCGCTTCCGGCGCGGCAGCTAGCCAGTCATTCATCGAGCCAGACTCGTCGGCCTCCCAGTGTCCGAACGAGATCCACCGCAAGCGCGTCAGCGGCATCACTTGAGCCACAGCCGCAGATACCAACGGAAACAGACCGCGCGGGCCGCAATGAAACAACAACGGCTGCTCGGCGTCGATGAGATACTGGTTAAACGAGAAATTGTCCTCGGCAATGTGGGTTGAGAGGCGGTAAATGCTGCTTGCCACTTCGTCTACTACGGTCTGCATGGGTGTTCCTTTTAAGTTAGGCGAATAAGCCCAAGGGTTGAAACTCGCCCTTGAGCAAGGTCCGGGTATCTTCGTAGCCCAGCCACTCTTTAATCATCGAGGCATAGACGCGGCGAAAATCGGTGGTGTAAAGCAGATTGCCATCGTCAAGGTTAGTGAGGCTCGGCGGCGTGCCGTAGAGTCCAGCTTTGACGTGCTCGCCGAGCACGAACATGGGCGTGGCGGTGCCGTGGTCGGTACCTTTGCTGGTGTTCTCTGGCACTCGGCGACCAAACTCAGTAAACACCATGATCGCCACATCCGCGCCACGGCCAATACGTTTGACATCGTCCATGAACGCCCGCAGCGCATCTGCCGTGTAGATGAGGAGGCGGGCATGGACATCGGTTTGATAGACGTGGGTATCGAAGGCGTTGCCAGCATAACTGACATAATAGAGTCGCGTGGGCATGTTGGCTTTGATGAGTGCGGCGACTTTGCGTAAATCGAGACCGAGACCGGCTGCCGTGGCACCGTAATCGACGGGAGTCTTGTAATCCGTCCAGGCTTGACGAACGAACGCCGCGCTATCGGTAGCATTGGCCGCCACGGCAGTCAGAAAATTCAGCGAAGCATTGTCAGTTTCACGGGCGCGGCCAAAGCGTTGAAACAACGGCTGCTGTTGGTGCATGCCGCCGCGAAAGAAATGCTCGGGGTCGTAAAACCCTAACGGCGAATGTTTGTCGCTGCGGACGGCGAGCGATTGCGACGTGCCAATGTTAACGACGTAATTTCTCTGTCCAGCCGGGTTCATCGCGTCAGCAACCCGGCCTACCCAGCCCAGGTGCTCGCCAGCATTGGGAGCGCCAGTATGCCAAAACCCCATCGACTCGAAGTGCGAAAGCGAGGGTTTCTCGTAGCCGCAGCCATGAATGACCGCGAGCTTGCCATCTTTATACAAGCGCTCAAAACCAACCATCGACGGATGAAAGCCAAAGTGGTCATCGATCTTGCGCACCTTGGCCGCAGGAATGCCAATGGTGGGGCGTTGTCGGTAGTAGGCATCATCACCAAACGGCACGATGGTATTGACCCCATCGTTGCCGCCGGACAGTTCGATGACGACGAGAATGCGCTCGTTGGCGGCTCCGTTATTCGCCTCGGTTGCGGCCAAGGCCGAAGTCGCGTGTCGGAAAAAGAGCGGCAGCCCAGTCGTAATGCCGAGTCCGTAGAGGCCGAGCCGCACGGCGTCGCGGCGGGTGAGTTGACGATTCAAAAGAGAGTGCTTTGGCATGGCGTGTGTCCTTGTCGGGAGTGTCACCTTCAACTGAGCTGATACTCCGGCGTACTCATGATGAGGTGCGCCAGCAGTCGCAGCGGCTCCTCCAAGTATGACGCCGCTGGTTCAAGTTGCTCAGAGCCGAGTTCTTTCGTCAGAAAATCGACTAGTGCCTGTCGATCATCCGCAGCCAGCGGCACGCGCAGCAAGCGTTCCGTCAGGTAATCAACCACTTCGGTGGTAGTGCGGAGATCAGCTTTGCTCACCATGGCGGTAAAACTCACCTGCGCGGCTTGACGGGGAATCGGCTTGACGCGGCGGAATGCTTCCATCCAGCCAACGGTGCTGCCGTAGCGCGTGTTGAACCCCTCGTCGGCATCGGCCATCATATTAAACATCGACATTGAGTTCTCTGAGGAAGCCGCATTCTTATCCACTTCGAGCGTAGCAGCGGTGATGTCGTAGCCTTGGGCAATTTTGAGGGCGACTTCGCGATTGGTTTCCGGCATTTGCCGATCCGGCGGCTGAAAATTGACAAAATCCGGGAAGAGTAGGTCGCGAGCAAAGTCGCCACGCTGAAGCAAAATCGCTGGGGTGATCCAACTGCGTCCCCCCTTCCAGCCGGCGACGTTGGGCGGATGAAACAACTCTTGGCCGAGTTCTCGCGTCGTCATGTCGAAGTCCGGCACGCCAGGAACTTCCGTAAGCCCAAGCTTCTTGTAGGTCGAAACCGCAAGCTGCACCGGGCTTTTGATTTGGATGCCGTAAGCCGCGGGGCTGTAGAAGTCACGCGAGAGGAAGATGGTCGTCAGAAGCGGGGCAATTTCGTAACGCCGGGCTTTGAAGAGGGCACCGAGCTTGGCCGTCAGTTCCGGCGAGGGATCATCGCGCACGAAAAAGCGATAGAGTTTTGCGGCAATGAAGCGGGCAGTGACGTCTTGCTCAAGAATGATGTCGATAAGCTGGACGCCGTCGAAATTGCCACGCCGCCCAAGAAACGTCTTCTCGCCATCGTCATGCAAATCGGCTTTGACCACGAAATTGAGACTGTCATTCGTCCAGCCAGTAAACGCACGCGCGGCCTCACGAATGTCGGTCTCGGTATAGTTGCCGACGCCCATGGTGAAGAGTTCGAGAATCTCTCGACCGAAGTTCTCGTTCGGTCGACCTTTCACGTTGTCTCCGGCATCAAGGAACACGAGCATGGCGGGATCTTTCGCCACACCAACCAACAGGTCACGAAAATTGCCATTCGCGTGTTTGTGGAACAATGCCAGTTGCTTGAGCATCTTGCGATAATCGCGGACCTTCTCGTCGGACGTGGCAAAGTGGCCGTGCCAGAACAGAGCAAGTTTTTCTTCCAGGGGTCGGTGCGTCGTCAGCATCCGCTGCACCCACCACTGGCCGGCACGGCGGATCTCCAAATAGTCTGCACGCAGCCAATAGAAGAACTTATTGACCACCGGCTGCAACGGGCGATCTCCGACGGGTTTGACCTTGACCCCCATCGCCTCGCCTTTTTCTTTTGCCCAACGTGTGACTTCTGGGCGACTCTTGGGAAAGGGTTCGAGGGGTGGGTTGTAGATGCCGGACTCGTCGAACGGACGGAGGTGGCGGTTGTCCACCTTCTGATAGTCTACCAACCAACGGACGGCGGCTTCTGGCGTCATGGCAGCGAGGCGGTCGATTTCTTCCGGCGTGCCACCAAACCCAGCGCGTTCGAGGAGATGGGCAGCGCGGTCGCGGCTCCACTCAGCTTTCGTCAGCGGCGTGAGATCGCCAACCCAGGAATCTGGTCCGGCCCGCAGATCGTCTTTCTTATCTGCCGCGCACTTGGCGGGTACAGAAAGGCAGACGAGGAACACAGCGGCCACGAGCCCAAGAGAGTTGAAGAACCGAAGGTGCTGCATCGAGAAAATCCCCCCGCCATCCCGCTAGCATTCCCCTGAAGAGAGATCAATGCTAGGCGAGACAGCCTTCCCGAGTCAAAGATCGCCACCCCGATACGTCAAGGCCAAAGAGCGACTCACCTTGCGGTCTCCAGCACCTATGCCGCCACATCAAAATCTCTGGCGGAAATGCGGATGTTGACACTATGATCTCGCCTTAGCGTATTGCCCGCGTAACCTCAATGCTTGCGAATCTCGGCTTGCATATTCTCGACCGATTTCCATTCGTCCCGTTCCACAGATTGCAGAATCTCTTTTTCCTCTTCGTCCAAGCCTAGTCTTCTCATATGCTGCCTCAAGTATTTTTTAGTGAGCTTCCGACTTGGGATAAAGGGAGAATCACCTCTTGGAGCAAGAGCACGAGCAGGCGTATGTCGGCGCTCCGCTCGCTTTTCTTACTCTTGCTTCACCGCACGCACGGTGGCGGCTTCACCCGTACTGCCGCGATTGACGCGACTACGATGCACAGTGGCTTCTTGAGGGATGCCCATGCGCCGCCACATGTCGGGTCCGACTGCGGTCAGCCCACCATCGACAACCAACGCTTCGCCGGTCACGAACCCGCCATCTTCACTGGCCAAGAACAGTGCAGCACCAGCAATGTGCTTGCCTTCCCCATGTTCAGGCCACGGCTGGAACGCGTCCATAGCTTTGGCTGCGGCTTCCGGATTCCCGCGATCCGTCAGTCCGGTGACAATGCCGCCGGGACAAATAGCGTTGACGCGAATGCGATCCGGGGCCAACTGAATGGCAGCGGCTTTAGTGAGATTGACGACCGAGGCTTTGGCCGCTGAGTACACGAGCGGTCCCGAGCCGCCGCTGAGTCCCGCAGTCGAAGCGGTATTGATGATGACCCCGCCCTGCCCTTGTTTGCGCATGACACGGGCAGCATGCTTGATGCCGAAGAATACGCCTTTGACCAAGACAGCGAAGGTGTAATCCCACTCGTCTTCTTCGATATCCCACACCGGGCCAATCACTCCGCCAACGCCGGCATTGTTGAACACGATGTCGAGGCGACCAAAATTCACTACCGCACCCTCGATCATCGCTTGCACATCTGCTTCCTTCGCGACATCGGTGCGAATAAAGTGTATCGCCTTGGCATGGCCACGATTCGTCGCCAGTGCGACCGTGTTCTGGCCGTTCTGTTCGTTGTAATCGGCGACGACGACGCGTGCGCCTTCATCAAGAAAACGGAGAGCCGTTGCTTGCCCCATGCCGCTTGCGCCACCGGTAATGACTGCCACCTTATCTTTCAATCTCATACGTCCTCCTCTCGCCACGCATCTGGAAACGTACTGCGTGCCCCATGCTCATAGCTGATAGAGCCGAGAAAAGAAAAGGTGGGAAAAATACGCGAGAGGGGAAGAGGTGAGAGCGTGAGAAGAGTACAGCAGGCGGCGGAGGTCACGGGCAAGGTACTGCCCATGACCAACCATGCTGCACGTTTGGGTTACGGAGTCGGTAACGTTGCACAACGCTTGTCGAAATTACAACTGACGAGCTGCACGGCTTTCCCACGGTCGGGTTTCACTTCAAGGAAGAAACCGATGCCCGGCGCATAATACTTGCGCTCGAAATTATCGGGACCACTGGTAGCGGAATATTCTTTGGTCACTACGCAATTACCCGCCGCACAGAGCAAGTCTGCAAGGTCCTGCGGCACGAATTGATCGAGTTCCGCGTTGGTACCGAACTGATAGGTGGTCGAGAGGACTTCGGCTACATCTTCGGCGTTGGCAAGGGAAAATTCTTGACGATAGACCCGGCCAACGACGGGCGACCCGAAGAATTGGATGCCTGACTTATCGCCGTCGCGCCCGTGCTTAAAGGAACCATCCCTGCTGACCAGTTCCGGCAACCGGGGATTGTCTCCATCGAAGCTCTCGAATTCTGCGGTTTCCTCGCCGCAATAATGGACATCACCGTTCTTGGCTTGAGCGAACCAGTCGTTGGTGTCTTCGACGAGGTCGCCATCTTCCATGACGCGATCAAGAACGACGATGCAGGTGACTCCGGCAATCAACTTGGTCTTGTCCGTGACTTCCACGGTGACGGATTCATCTCCTTCTTCGTATTCCCAGCGATTGCCGATCGTCAGCGGAAAATAGGGATTGGGGTTGGTCAGATTCGTGAAATCGCTGTCGAAGTCTGCCGGGTCGAACGTTGGGTCGTGGCGAGCTTCCCCTAAAGCTTTACAGGTATCGCGCCGTGCCTTACGTTCCTCGCCGCAGTTCTGCTGGCCATCCGTGCGTTCTTCTTCGGCGTCGGCAAGACATTCCTCTCGGGCATCGTCGTCAGAGACATTAAAGCAAATGGCTTTGGCCTTGAAGAAATCGTCTGTGACCTCGTTTTGGCACGAGGTGAAGAGCGCTTGCGCAGTGGTGGAACAGAAACGACCATTATCTTGTGCTAGGGCTATCGTAGTTTCCAGTGCGCTAGAGAGGGCAAGAGCGCACACGAATGCGGGGAAGAATATCTGTGCATAGTCCCAATTCCTACGTGTCATGACCTCGTCTCCTTTTCGTTGAACGGGCAACACTAAACGGTTGCCTGCTCTGGTTGGTTCGTGATGAGATTCATTGCCGCGTCATCATGGCGCGGTCGCGAATGAGCTTTCGGTAATGGTCTGGTTCCGCCCAACTTCTATGGCCAACACCTCGAACTTATGCACGGTGTTGGCTTGGAGAAAAAATTCCGGTGGCACCTTCAAGCTGGTGACCGAGGCTGGCAGGTCGATGAGCAACACACGCAGAGGATCCACCTGTTCGACAAGGACTTGGTAGCCGATGATGGTAATTGCCCCTGAGCCGCCAATCGTCTGTGAGACTGGGTCCCAGTCGATGACACAGTTGTTGGGGTCTACTACGGCACCATCTTGCGGCGCAACGACGACAGGTGCAGCAGGAATCACATGCGTGAATGTCGCCTCGCCTTCGATGTCCTCGCCTTCGGTCGTTTTTCCCTCAAGTTCGTAGACGCCCTCGGGAAACCGTTCCAAGAACTCTTCTAACGGGACCTCGGCCAGCGATGGCTCCGAGCTCTCGAAAAACAACTCGGTAAGGCCCTGTGTGTTGAGGCTTCCGGTCGCGGTGATATTCAGAAGCCGACGCCCGGCAGGGCTAAAGATTTTCATAGTCTTCCAGGGTTCTCCATCGAGTAAGACTTGTACCCCAACATCTCCAGCCGTGGCGTTATACTCGATAATCATCCTCGCTTTGGAGAGCGGAATCTCTCCCGCCGCGCGGCTCTGTGGAGCTGTCACTATCGCACTGAGGGCAACTGCCGTCAGCAAAGCCACCCTTCCCTGCCTTATACTCGTTCGCATACTGTTATCTCCAATGGTCCATGAAAGTCTCTTCATACTTCGATCCTCCTCTGGTCGCGTTGCGGTTGCCGCGCGTTACAACCGTTGCGTGTTCAAGAGAGCACGTCGCATGCCACCCTGAGCATGAGAAAAGACAAAGAATTTTCCAGAAGAAAAGCAACGCGAGAGCAAGCGCCGACAATTCTTGCAGACAAATCATGCGTGGCCTGCGTTGCCTGCAAGAAGGACGGGGAAGAGCAGAGGGTCTTTAGCGAGGAATTTCAGAGACCGGGAGGATGACGCGGAAGGTCGTGCCATGACCGAGGCGGCTTTCGACCGAGACTCGGCCACGATGCTCTTGCACGACCCGCTGGACGAAGGTGAGCCCGAGGCCGGCTCCGCCTTCGCGGCGCGTGAAGAACGGCTCGAAGATACGCGCGCGCACTTCCTCGGACATGCCTGGCCCGTTGTCGTGGACAGTGAACCCAGCGTAACCGTCCTGCGCTGGCACGATGCTGATGGCGATCACGCCACCTTCTGGCAAGATCTGCATGGCATTCACGAGCAGGTTCAAAGCCACTTGGTAAATGAGTTCCGGATCACAAAAAATGACGGGGTCAGGCTCGACGGGTCGTCGTTCAATAGTGATATGCTTCTGCCGCGCTTGCGCATCGATAAGGTCAGCAGTGCGAAAAAGAATCCGCCCCAGCGGTGAGAGTTCGCCGTGCATCGTGCGCGGTCGCCCGAGTTCGAGAAGCGACGACACGACCCGTTCAATGCGATCTACCTCATCGCGCAGCAGCCGCAGAAGGTCGCGCGAATCGTCATCCTTCACGTCAAGCGACCGTTCCAAGAGTTGTGCTGAGCTGCGCAGGACACCCAGTGGGGTCCGTACCTCGTGAGCTACCCCGGCGGCAAGTTCTCCGACGAAGGAAAATTTTGCCGCATCAACGAGGTCGCGCTCGGCCTGTTTCAAGTCGGCAGCCATGCGATTAAACGCCGCCGTCAGCGTGCCGATCTCGTCACGTGAACGCACTGGCACTGGCGCATCCAATCGTTCGCCACGACCAACAGCATCAGCAACTGTCGTCAATTCGGCCAGTGGGCGCGTCACGCGGCGGGCGGCAAGAAGCGCAGCAACTAAAGCCGCGAGTAACGTACCGGCCAGTGTGATAGCGAGCAGTCGTGCCATCCGACGCACAGGCGCAAAAGCGTTCGTCAGCGGTTCCGCGACGACGATGGTCCACGGTGGAAGATCGTCGGGCAGCCGTGCATGCCCAACGAGCAGACCAGCCGCAGCGTCGAGATATCCAGTCGTGGCGCGTCCGGCTGCGTGTACGGGTTGGAGTGCGACCGTGTCACCTAACTGCCATGGTCCGCTTGCGTGCGTGGCAGCACCGATGACAAGCCCGTGCGCGTCGAGAATAAAAACGCTGGCCTCTAGGCCAACTGATATGAGATTCTTACGCACGCGGACAATCACGTCCGTCTCACGCTCCCAATGTAAGAGAGCAACAAGCCGCCCAAGGCTTGCGTGATGTGTATCCGGGTTGGGTACAGGCACCATCAAACGGAGGATAACGCTGTCATTATTGGCAGTCTGGAATGGGCCAGCGATGGTTTGCTCTTCGGACAGGTCGTGTGGTAACGCGTCTTCCGTCTTACCGATCCACGATGGGGTACTCGCCGCGACCACACGACCTGTACCGTCAAGCACCAAGAGATCGACACAGGCTGGGCAGCCGCGCTTCACCGAGGCCAGGAACGACGAAATACGCTTGTCCAAGTCGGCAATACGGATCTCGCGCATGACATCCTGCAGCGCGAAAGACGCTAAACGTTCGCGTTCCGAACGGAGCACCGTCGCCAGACGATCGGCACTGTTGCGAGCTTCCTCGATAAGTTGGCGACCGACCACCTGTGCCAGCGCCGCACGGCTACTCGACAGTGCAAGTACGCCGTACAAGCCGCCAGGAAGGAAGACCAGCGCCGTCGCGAAGAAAAGCAGTTTGGTGCGCAACGAGAAGAACCGATCCTTCCCGAAGGCGACAGACGATAATTTGACTCTGGCCACGTAGTCCTCTAAGCAAGACGATATCCGGTCTTGCTTATCTTTTCACGCTTTTTGCTTACTTGGCATGTGCCCCACGAAATTGTTCCCTCGCCTTACGTCTGATGCGCCGAGCGTCCTCAGTCTCGTTGCGCTGCTTGTCGCTCTCTTGCTGCTGCTGGTCTCGCCAACAGCCTGGGCAGCCTCTGAGACGACACCTTCCTTGAGCCTCGGGCAAGCCTCGCTCGAAGAAGCCTTCGGCGTGGACTCCCCACTCGGGCGCTTGTCGTACCAAGCGGGGCGAGGATTCCACCTTGGCAATACCGGACTCACTATCGGCGGGTTCTCCACCGTGGAAGCGGAGTTCTTGGAGGGAGGCGAGCAAAGCGGAGGCTTAGAAGAGCTAAATTTCCTTCTCTCTTATGATCCGTTTCCTTTTGTCCACGTCTTCTCTGAGCTTGGAATCGGGACATTGGCGGAGCTGGAACGGGGTCGTAGCGGCGTCCATTCCGACCCCAATTTGGAGGTTGAACGCCTGTATCTTGATCTGGGCAACCGCGATGCCCTGCGCTTGCGGTTCGGCAAGTTTTTCACGCCCATTGGGCGGTGGAACCTCGCGCGCATTGAGCCGCTGCTGTGGACCACCTCCGAGCCGTTGATCGTGGAAGAGGTCTTCGACGATTCGACCACTGGGGCGATGCTGCACGGGACGATGTTCCCACGTGGCGGGGCCTTGTCGTACTCCTTGTACGGCGCGTTTTTAGACCCTCTCGATGCAGAGCCCGATGAAGACCCAGTCAAGCATAGTGCCGGAGCCCATGTGGAATGGGCCAGCCTCAAGGGTTGGACGTTGGGTGCCTCGTATTTTGCCGCTCAACTCCACAAAGGGGAATGGAATCATTTGGGTGGTGCCGACCTGTTGTGGCATCCGCACCGGCGTGTCGAGCTGAGCAGCGAAGTCGTGTTCGGCGAGGGCAGTCGTGAAGATGGCACCTTGTGGGGCTTCTACGGACAAGCAGTCGTGGAGACTGTGCGCACGCTGTACCTCGTTGGGCGCTACGAACGCTTCGACCCCCCTGGCGGCGGGCGCGCTATCAATCTGTTCGACCTCGGCTTCGCCTGGGTGCCCGTGCCCTACTTCCGCGTGAAGGCCGATTATCTCATTGCCGATCATCGTCACGAACTCGCTGAGCCTGGCTTGAGGCTGTCGTTCTCGTTTCTCTTTTGAGCGGTTATGGTCACGCGCTTTCTCGGCATCATTGTCGCCCTTCTTGTCCTTGCTCCGACCAATCTCGTCGGGCAAGAAGGCCGCGTGGCTGTGATCGTACACCCTGAGCGCAGCATGGCCTTGTCGCAAGAAGAGATCGCGCAGATCTATCTCCGCCGGAAACGGTTTTGGAACGATGGCTCGGTGATTGTTCCGCTCAACCTGCCTTCGCAGGCACCGCTGCGAGAACATTTCTCGCAACTCGTGCTCAATCAGACCGAGCCGCGCCTCGCGGACTATTGGAACCGTTTGTACTTTGAGGGCATCTTGCCACCGGCAACGCTGGCCTCGACCGAAGCCGTCCGACGCTACGTTGCTTCTGATCCGAACGCGATTGGCTACGTGCCGGCGGCAGAAGTCGATGCATCAGTCCGCGTCATCCTCCATCTGGACTGAGAGTCGCGCAAGAAAATCCCGACAGTTTTTGCAGACAATGCTTGCGTGCGAGACATCCCGTGCAGGCTATTTCCCCCCTTTTTTCCATCTCTGTCTCTATCTCTCCTCTCTGTCTCCGCTACGACAGTCCATATTTTTTCACCTTGTACCATAGCGCCCGCTCACTGAGGTCCAGCAACCGTGCCGCTTTCGCCTTATTCCCATCCGTCTGGATCAGCGCCTTCTCAATGAACTCTTTTTCGAGGTGTTCGACAGCTTGGGACAAAGAGACCGCGTCAGCAGGTGGTAGCGTGACCACGGCGGGAAGAGTCTCGTGCGGGGTGGCAAGCTCTTGCGGTAAATGTGCGAGGTCAATGAGGCGTCCGCGACTGAGCACAGCAGCCCGCTCCAGGACGTTCTCCAATTCGCGGACATTGCCTGGCCAGTCGTACTGCTGCAAGCTGTGCAGTGCCGACGGACTGACTTGTAATTGCTCGTACCCCAGCTTTGTCCCGTGATGATCGAGAAAATGCTGGACCAGCAGAGGAATGTCTTCTCTACGCGCACGCACCGGCGGCATTTCTACGGTGAAGACGTTAATACGATAGAACAGGTCTTCGCGGAGTGCCCCGGCTTGCACTGCCTGTTGAGGGTTGCGGTTGGTGGCCACGATCACGCGGATGTCCACCCGCACGCGCCGGTTGCTGCCGAGTCGCTCGATTTCTCGTTCCTGTAACACCCGCAGCAATTTGGCCTGCATCAGCAGCGGCATTTCGGTAATCTCGTCAAGGAAAATAGTGCCGCCGTGCGCTAGCTCGAACTTGCCAGCACGGTCATGCGCCGCACCGGTGAAGGCCCCACGGGTATGGCCGAACAACTCGCTTTCCAAGATCTCTGCGGGAATCGCCGCGCAGTTGATCGGTACGAACAGTGCGGCTTTGCGCGAGGAGGCACGATGAATCGCGCGCGCGGCCAGTTCTTTGCCAGTGCCAGTCTCGCCGGTAATCAAGACATTGGTGTTGCCGGGTGCCACCTGATGGATGAGGTCGTAAACACGTTGCATCGCCACACCGCGCCCGACAAATTCACCCCAGCCTTTTTCGACTTCTTCACGCAGAAACAGATTTTCTCGCCGCGTTTGTTCCGTCGTCAGTGCGCGGGTAATCGTGCGTTCCACGGCATCTACATCGAAGGGTCGTAAGATGTAGTCGTAAGCTCCCAACTTCATCGCCTGTACGGCACTCTCGACCGTGCCGTAGGCAGTGAGCAGGATCACTGGCGTCTCCACCTTCTGGGCGCGGAGGGCATTGAGCAAGGCAAGGCCGTCCATGTGCGGCATCCTCAGATCGGTGAGGATAAGATCGAACGACTCACGTTGGGCGAGGTCAAGGGCTTCCTGACCATTGCCGGCGACGCGGGTTTCATGCCCCATCTTTTGCAGCATAATTTCCAGCACCCGCCGCATAGGGGCTTCATCATCGACGATGAGAACACGCTGCTGACTCATGGAACAACACTCCTTCGACGCAAACTCTCAGACGGGACACAGACTATTCCGCTTTCATAGAGGAGAGCAAATCCCTGGCCATGCGTGAGCGAGGAGAGTGCATTGTGGTGCGGAGAGAGCACAGGATTCATGGCGCGGGCGAGGCCGCACGCCTTTGCCGTGAGATCGGTAGTGCATGGGGGACCCTTCAAGAGTAGGTTTTTTACGGAGAACTGGTTGCAAGTTGTACGAACCGGACAAAGTGCTGTAAAGAGAAGAGGTTGAGTGATTATTCTCAGAAGCATCCTCGGAGACAATGCCATGCCACGTTCGCCATTTGCTACGGCAGCCCAGCCCGCTTCCACCGCC
>SXGS01721939.1_pt1 | contig 13093 bp, 15 predicted proteins | sample 3174681 | NCBI WGS metagenome assembly SXGS01 (sample SAMN11356861, study PRJNA531348) | freshwater metagenome | isolation source: freshwater sample F1-80 | place: China: Fuxian Lake, Yuxi | collected 2017-12-25
AAGGCCGCGGATTACTTCCTCAACGCCACCCTGCCCTGCGGCGACACCGAGTTGACGTTCGACCAGTACACCCGCAACCTGTCGGCCACGACCGGCAGCGCGCTGGTGTTCTGCGACCGCAACGCCCGCAAGGTGCAGTACGTTCTCGCGAACATCGAAGAGGTGATCGCCGGGCTGACCCGCGGGCTGCCGATTGAAGCGCTCGACACGGGCTACAGCACGGCCACCGGGCGGATGCAAGCGTTCTACCCCACAACCGACGTGTTCGGCGCGGTATTGCCGTCGAACTCGCCCGGCGTTCACTCGCTCTGGGTGCCGACGCTCGCGTTCAAGATTCCGCTGTTGCTCAAACCCGGCCGCGAGGAACCGTGGACGCCGTACCGCGTGCTGCAGGCGTTCATCAAGGCCGGCGTTCCTGCGACCGTGTTGGGCTTTTTGCCGACCGACCACGCCGGCAGCGCGGACATCCTCCGGCTGTGCGGGCGCAGCATGGCGTTCGGCGACGACCGCAGCATGGCCCCGTACAAGAACGACCACCGCGTCGAGATCCACGGCACCGGCTACTCGAAGATCATCTTCGGCGCGGACAAAGCGGACTCGTGGGAAAAGCACCTTGACCTGATGGTGGAAGCGGTCGCGGGCAACGGCGGGCGCGCGTGCGTGAACGCCAGCGCGATCTGGACGCCCAAGAACGGCGACGCAATCGCGCTGGGACTGGCGAAACGACTGGCCGGGGCGAAAGCCCGCCCGTGGGACGACCCCGCGTGCGAGGTCAGCGCGTTCGCCAAGCCGGAGGTGGCCGAGGCGATCAACAACATGGTCGAGGAGGGGCTAAAAACGCCTGGCGCGCGCGACGTGACGCAGGAGCTGCGCGGCACGCCCCGGCTGGTGAAGGACGGCCGCATCGCGTGGCTGCTTTCCACCATCATCCGGTGTGACACCCCCGAACACCCGCTCGCGAACAAGGAGTTCCTGTTCCCTTACGCCAGCGTCATAGAATACCCCCACGCGGACGTGCTGAAGCGGATCGGGTACACCCTCGCGGCCACCGCCCTGACCGACGACCCGGCGTTCATTGTGGACTGTATGGCGTGCCCGAACATCGAGCGCCTGAACATCGGGCCGCTGCCCACGAACCGGTTGACCTGGGACCAGCCGCATGAAGGCAACCTCTTCACGCACCTCTACAAGCAGCGCGCCCTCCAACACGCCCCCAGGGCCGACCGTGTCGCAGCAACAGCCTGATCCGCTACCGTTCGACTTCCAGCCCCTCGGGCGCGTGATCTTCGCGCCGGGGGCGATTGCGCGACTCGGCGAAGCGGTGCGCTCAGTCGGCGGAACCCGCGCGCTGCTCGTCACCGACCCTGGCCTCGAACACGTCGGCCACCCGCAGCGCGCCGCTCAGGTCCTGCGCGACGCCGGGGTGGAGGTGTTCCTATTCGATGGCGTGAAGGAGAACCCGACTGAGCGCGAGGTGGACGCGGGCGTCGTCTTCGCGCGCACCCACCACATCGATTGCATCGTCGCGGTCGGTGGCGGCAGCTCGATGGACTGCGCGAAGGGCGTCAACTTCATCCTCACCAACGGCGGCCGGATGGCCGACTACAAGGGTCACGGCAAGGCGACCAAGCCGATGCTCCCGTCGGTCGGCGTCCCCACCACCGCGGGCACCGGGAGCGAGGCCCAGAGCTACGCGCTCATCACGGACGAAAAGAGCCACCTGAAGATGGCGTGCGGCGACAAGAAGGCCGCGTTCCGCGTCTCGATCCTCGATCCCGAACTCACGCTCTCGCAGCCGAAGGGCGTGACCGCTGTTACGGGCATCGACGCGGTCGCGCACGCCGTCGAGTCGTTCGTTTGCACGAAGCGCAACGCGATCTCCTCGATGTGCGCGCGGGCCGCGTACCGGCATCTGGAGCCGAACTTTGAGCGCGTCCTGCGCTCCCCGTCGGACCTCAAAGCCCGCGCCGAGATGCAGATCGGCTCGCACCTCGCGGGCATGGCCATCGAAAACGCGATGCTGGGCGTGTGCCACAGTTGCGCGAACCCGCTGACGGCGCACTATGGCATCACCCACGGCGTCGCCATCGGGCTGATGCTGCCGCACGTCATCCGCTTCAACGGTCACACGGTCGGCGCGCTGTACGCGGAACTGACCGGCGAACCCGCTGCGACCGCGACGGACGCGCTGGCTTCGCGGGTCGCACAACTAGCAGCCGCCGCCGGATTGCCACAATCGCTGAAAGAGTGCAACGTCAGCGACACTATCCTCCACCTGCTGGCCGAAGAAGCGAACCAGCAATGGACCGCCCGGTTCAACCCGCGCCCCGTGACCGAAGCCGACATTTTGAAGCTCTACCAAGCCGCTTGGTGAGGTGCGCCCATGCGTTGGGTAAGTCTCGCGATCGCGGCCACCGGGCTCTGTGCGGTGTTAGCTGTTTGGCTTGCACCACCTCCAGTTCCGGGTGTTACGGAAGGAAACTTCGACAAAGTCACTGGCGGGATGACGCTCGAAGAGGTGAGCGCATTGCTCGGAAGCGAGGGCCGGGAGGTAAAAACAGCGAGAGAACCTGAGCTCCCTGTTTATGGTGAGGTGATTTGGGTTTGGTCCAACCTCGAAGCGTGGATTTGGATTGGGTTCTCCCAAGGCAGAGTCGTCTCAAAGCGCTTCTTCGTGAACATGCTTTGAAGAATACCCGCCGTCCGGTCGCTGATTGATCACACTTGCGAATCGGGAGGTTTCTACCATGTCCCGCCTGTTGCCGGTCGCGCTGGTCGCGGCCCTGCTCTTTCCTGTGTCGGTGTCGGCCGAATGGCCGGTGTTTCGCGGCGACCCGCTCATGACCGGGTCCGCCACCGCGAAGCTGCCGGACCAGCTCGAAATCAAGTGGCAGTTCACAGCCGGGAGCGCCAAGACCGGGGGCATCGAGGGCGCGCCCGCCATCGTCGGCGGCGTCGTCTACCTCGCGTCGCTCGACAAGCACCTGTACGCGGTCAATCTCGCCACGGGCAAAGAGACGTGGAAGGTCAAGCTGGGCGCGATGAAGGCATCGCCCAGCGTGCGCGGCGACCGCGTTTATGTCGGCGACCTGGACGGGAAGTTCTACTGCCGCAAGGTCAGCGACGGCTCGAAGGTGTGGGAGTTCGAGACCGGCGGCGAGATCATGGCCGGGTGCAACTTCCACGGCAAGAACGTCCTCATCGGCTCGCACGACTCGACGCTGTACTGCCTCGACGACGCGGGCAAGAAGGTTTGGGAGGTCAAGACCGACGGCCCGGTCAACGGCGCGCCGGCGGTGGTCGGCGACATCACGTTCGTTGCCGGGTGCGACAGCATCATGCACATTCTGGACGCCAAGACGGGCAAGGAACTCGGCACAGTCGAGCTGGAAGGCCAAGCCGCCGCGACCGCTGCGGTCGTGGGGGACTTCGCCTACGTCGGCACGATGGCGAACACGGTCGTCGCGGTCGATCTGAAGCTGAAGAAGCGAGCCTGGGTGTTCACCCCGCCCGCGCGCCAGCAGCCGTTCTTCGCGTCGGCCGCTGCCGGCGAACTGGTCGTCGCCGGCAGCCGCGACAAAAAGGTCTATGGCCTCGAAACCAAGACCGGCAAGAAGGTGTGGAGCTTCGACACCGAGGGGCAGGTGGACGCCTCGCCCGTGATCGTCGGGGGCCGTGTGTACGTCGGCTGCCTGAACGATGACGGGAACTTCTACGTCCTAGACTTGAAGACGGGAAAGAAACGACAAGAGTTGAACCTCGACGCCGCCGTGAGCGGATCGGTCGCGGTCGGCTCCGATTGCCTCGTGGTAGGAACCGACAAGGGCACGGTGTACTGCTTGGGGAAGAAGTAACCGCCCGCCTTCGCCCGCTGCGAGTTTTGCCATGACCGTTAGCGCCGCCGAGCAAGAAAAGACCGGGCTGGGCAACTACTTCATCGTCAGTAGAACGAGGGGCATAGTTTTCCGTAACCCCTTACGGGTAAGGACTTGCTACTTGGAATGGGTGGCGTGGATGGAATGAAAAGAACTGAATTCTGTGCCTTCCTGTGCCAGTTCCGTGCCACCTTCCGGCACTCCTCGATGGCCAAGTTGACCGCCCCGACGACGACCCTGTTGCACTTCTCGACGGCAAACAACTCCGACGAAAAACGCTGGTAGGGACTCCTACCCCCGGCCTCCTCCTTCGGCTACATGACCCCCTTCTTCTTGTTCATAACCCGGTTATGAACTGGCTCCCCACCCCGTTCTCGATGCTCCCGGCCTCGTTCATAACGCCGACAGGTGTTCCGACCTGTTCAGTGCGAAAATCCCATGAAAACAAGGACGAAACCGCTCTCCGCTCGGTCTTGTTGGGGGTCTGCTGGGAGTTCTCGGTGGGGCTGACTTGACCCCTTCTTGATACAGTCCGCCACGTCCTCAGCGGTCCCATCAGGGACATTCTTCACTTCAGGCGAAGAAATCTGAAAGTTCGACACTACATAAGAACGGGCCTCAGTTTCAAGGAGTTCGACATGACCATGTTCCTCAGCAGCAAGCAAGCCTCCAATCGGCTCGGCGTCGGGTTCTGGAGGATCAGGTATGCCCACGAAGCCGGACACGTTCCTGAACCCGTCCGGGTCGGCAACACCCGGTTCTACACCGAGGAGGACATGCTGCGGCTCGCAACCTACTTCTCTTCCAAAGGCGGTGACAATGACCAAGAAGTACGAGATCGGCAACCAAGCCTTCGACGTTTGGACGAACCAGAAAGGCTACCCCTGCATCACGGTGAACCAGAACGGCAAGGACCGGGCGTTCCTGCTCCACAAGATCATCTACGAGGCGACGAACGGACCTGTTCCTGACGGCCACGAAATCCACCACGTTGACGGCAACAAGGCCAACTGGTCGCCGGACAACTTGAAGGCGATGAACAAGCAGGCCCACCGGGAACTCCACCGTCAGGCACGATCAACAAGAGAAGACAACAAAGCGGGGAGTAAGCCGGTGAAGAACCCGAACCAGAAGCACCCGGAGAACCAACCATGAAAGGACAAACGCCACCGGCAAGAACCGATGGCGTCTGACGAGATCGGTGACAACGACTCAAACGTATAGTAGTACCAACGCCCACGAAACTCCCAGCCACGTCTTCAGGAATTGCAGGCACAAGACCTTCTACCCGAACGGTCGGCCACGTCCTTGTCGATCAGCCCGTTGTCCGTGTGAAGTGTGCCGCCGCAAGGGGTCCGAGAAGGAGAGCATCATCCTTCAGCGGAGCTTCGTGGAACGGCCCCCACAATTCTTCTGCACCTTGCAGTTGACCGACGACGAACACACCGGCGACGTGACGATGGCCGGGTTCCTCAAGACCTTCTTCCAGAAGATCAGGGACCGCAGGAAAGAAGACCGCTGCACGCTGGACTACGACTTGAGGATCGAGTTCGACAAGTTCGGCCAGCCCCACGCCCACCTGTGCATCATCTCCTCGCTGGGCTTTACCAAGTTCCAGATGAAGAAGATGGTCAAGTCCTACTGGACGACGGCGTGCAAGGACCGCAAAAGCTCGGTCTACTTGGACAGGGTGAAGACCGTGATCGGCACGGCCAAATACGCCACGAAGGACATCAAGGACCGTCGCCGGGTGTGTCTGCCGCCCGAAGAATGGAACGGCAGGAAGTGCCGGTTAACGTGGCGTTCAAGGGGGTTTTTGACGAAGCCGAAGGCGGTGTTGTGGAAGGAGCAGATCGAAGAATGGTTCGGCCCCCAGCCCCAGCCCCAGCCCGACCCACCGCAGGAGCGGCAGGCCGGGCCGGTCGCCGTTAGTGAACCACGCCCGCAACCTCGCCGTCGCTGGCGTCGTGCAGGTCGAAGTCCATCCACCAAATCAGGTCGTCCAAGTCGATCTCTGAGTTGTCCCTCACGTTCTCGTTGGGTACTTCGTGTTCGGCCTGCCAGTGGGCGACGACTCGGCGGGCATCCTCGATGGTCTTGCAGAACTGACTCCGCAGGCGGCGGTGGGTGTCGCCTTCGACGCCGCCGAGCATCAGGTGGAACACCATGCCCCACCTGTTCAAGTAGATCACGTTCTTCATGTCCTTCCTCCGGGTGCAGGATCAACTCTGCCCGGATGGTACGAGGGCCATGACGTGAAAACAATGTAAGTTGTTACAGGTAAATAGGATATGATGAGTTTCAAGGAGTTCTTGGCGGTTCAAGAAGGGGTGCTTCTCCCCACCCGTCTACCGGCATCCGGGTTGTCAAAGATCAACGCAACTCCGCTGACCAATGGCCAGCGGAAGAAACTGATCCCAAAGGCGATCAAAGTCCCGTCGCCGGTCCAGCCGTTCAAGCCCACGGTGTCGCCCGTGTCGCAGGTCGTGCCGCAGAACATGGTGAAGAAGTTCAAGTTCACCGGGTAGGGCAGGACCGACTCGCCAACTCCTACTTCAACCTGATGGGGATGTCTACCGCTGGCCGAACCGGGCAGGGAGGATCACACGCCACTGGCCCTCATGCCGCCGCAGGAACAGATTGTCCCCGTAGCTGTGACGACCACCACCGGGACCATTCAATGACACTCTGGCCGTCGCTTCGTCGCCGTGTTCGTCGCAGGTGCGGACAGCGACCTTTACCGGGTCGAACCCTAACCGCCCCCGGTAGGTGTCCGCTCGGCGGCTGAACTCCGCTGAGGAGATCGACTTCGTACTGTCCGGGTGAAGGAGCGAGTATGCCCCCGGATAGTCTCGCCGGATGAAAGCCTCGTAGAAGCCCTTGACGGCCTCCCTTGATCCAGTGTTCGGGGATGGCGAGTCCGTTGACTGCCCGCACCCATTGACGACCAATACGACAAAAAGAAGTCCGAGCCGGGCGATGGTCTTCATGGGTAGGTGCTGTCCTGCGTCAGAACCACTTTGTCGGGGAACATGTCGATCACCGCCGTCTCCCACGTCATGCTGGCGACATGCCCATCGAGGTAGAGGTAGTTGGCGACTTGAGTGTGCCGGTTCCAAGCGATCCACGGCTTGAGTACCCCGGTCCCCAACCAGATGTCGTAGTCGTCCTGCCGGGGGTCGCCGTCGTTCTCAGCGGTGAAGGCGGTGGCGTTCCGCTCAGAGAAACAGACGAACTGGCTGGTCCCGACTTCGTTCACAAACCGCATGAGTGTCCACTGCCCGTAACGCCGGGACTTGTGGCTCAACAGCGAGTTCATCAGGTAGCTCGTCCGGTGTTCCACGCCGTCCACCATCCCCGTGTCCGGGTCGATGAACGGTTTCCGCACAGAGATGTCGGACGGACAGCGGTAGATGGCCTCGCTGGGGAGGATGATCCCCTGCTTCGACAGGCTCTCGTTCGCCTCCTGAGTGCCGCCGATGTAGGGCATCAACTTATCCTCCCAATAGATTTCTGCGAACGAGTTGATGTTCCCGTTGTTGGAGGCCACGTCAGCGTCGTAGGCGTGGTGCAGGAAGAACTGGCCGTTGGTCGCCTCGTAGTACCCGTGGACGGTCAGCCCGATCTGCCGCAGGTTGTTCTGGCACTTCGCCCGTGCTGCGGCCTCCCTGACCTTCTGGACGGCGGGCAGGAGCAGCCCGATGAGGACGGCGATGATGGCGATGACCACCAACAACTCGATCAGCGTGAAGGCTCGGCGGCGGGTGGGGACGAGCATGGGGTGTCCACCAGATCAAGAAGCGGTGTTACGGAGCGGAGGATCATCATACGGGCCACGCTTCTTGCGAGTAGACGTGGTGTCCCCGGCGACCCGGAAATCGCTTTCTGCCCGAAAGTGGCGAGAAGGTGGTTTTTGGGATGGTGTGCAGTTGCTCGATGTTGCCGGAAATGGTAAACTCGGACCCCGTTGACGGCCCTAAGACCGAGACGACGTGGCCCTCGATGGGGTCATGAACAGACGGTCTTCGTCAACTGCCGTATAAGCTCTGTCGGCTGGAGCAGATCGTGAGTTGGACCGTGTTCAATGTTCCCGAAACCCCTTACACCGCAAGAAGTTGCGGATCAACTACGTTGTTCTCGTAGGCACATCTACGACCTGTTCAACGAAGGCGAACTGGCTGGCTTCAAGGTTGGTTCGCACATCAAAATCTTCCCCGCCAGTGTGGACGACTTCATCCACCGGCACACCAACGTCAAGCCCCCGCTGAACGAGCAGCAGGGGCTTGTGGCGAGCGACCCGCCGTCCACCCTGAACATCAAGCAGCCGGACATTCCTGCGGCCCGCCCGTCGCCTCGTCCACGTTCAGGGCGACCGGCCCCGCCGCAGGTTGGCTTCCGGCATCTTCGCCCAACGCCTCTCCCGGCAGAGCCGTGATGTGCTGCAAGTGGGCGGCGAAGGTGCTGATCTCGGTGGACAGGTGCGAGTAGTGCTTCGACAACATCACCGTGGACTTGTGGCCCAGCATCCCGGCGACGTGGGCTTCCGGCACGCCCTTCTTCAACATCTCGGTGGCGAAGGAGTGCCGGAAGCCATAAAGAATGCCAGTGCATTTGATCTTGACATCGGCCTTCTTCAGCTTCGTCCGCAGGCCCGACATCGCTTTGCCCCAAGCGGTGTCGGTCCACGGGTTCCCCTTGTTGTTCAAGAACAACGGGCCTTCGGGCCGCTCGGCCATGAGCTTCTTCGTCAGGCTCACCATCGCCGGGTTGAGCAGGACGACCAGTGGCCCGCCGCTGTCCTTCGTCTTGTGATCCTCAAACACCCAGCACGGAACCGGAGCTTCGTGGAAGTGCTTGGCGGTGACGCTGGCGATCATGTGGGGGCGAGTGCCGGTGTTGCGGCAGGCGAACAGGAAGTCCCGCAGGCGGGGATTGGCGTGCTTCAGCAGCGTCAAGTAGTCCTCCTGCGAGATCACGCTGTCCCGGCCCCGGCTGACGATGGGCGGGATGTCCAGTTTGTCGGCCAGCGGGTTCTTGCTGGCGATCCCCTGCTTGACGGCCCAATTCAGGCACGTCAGGATGCAGACCATCACGCCCCGCTGGGTGCTTTTGCCCCAGCCGGGGTTCTTCTTCATCAGGTCGTCAACGTGGACGGCCTTCAGTTCACGGAGTTCGACATCGCCGTGAACGTCGAGGAAGGCTTGCAGGTGCGGCTTGTAGGTCTTGTAGGTCTTGGCGGTCTTGTTGCGGCTGATCCAGTCCAAGAACTGCTCGGCCACCGCCTTGAAAGGATTGCGGTCCCCAGCGGTAGTCACACGGGAGAGGGCCATCAGGTCGTGCCACTTCTCGTAGGCTTCCGTCTCGTCGGCGGCGAGAGGAACCTGCTTGCCGTCGTGCCACACATACCACTTGCCCCGGCCCTCACGGAACCACGGTTCAGAACGTCGTGCCATTGTCCTTGTCCTCGTCCGGGGGTAGAACGAAATAGTTTCCCACCGGCTGAGGACACTATAATACAGTGCCAGTTCCGTGCCAAGCAATGTTGCGAACTTTACATAAGGTGTTGCCATGACAGTGGTTGAGCAAGAGAAGACTGGTCTTGGAAACTACTTCATCGCCAATTACCCACCGTTCTCGTTCTGGAAGAACACCTACCTGCCGCAGGCCCGCGCCGCGCTCGACAGACCGCCGCGGCCGGGCACCCCGATGGGCCTGTACCTGCACATCCCGTTCTGCCGGAAGCGGTGCAAGTTCTGCTACTTCCGCGTGTACACGGACAAGAACGCCAGCGACATCTCCGTGTACCTCGAGGCGATCACAAAGGAGGTCGAGCTGCTGAGCAAGACCGCGTGCGTCGCCGGGCGCGCGCTCGACTACGTCTACTTCGGCGGCGGTACGCCCTCGTACCTCAGCGCCACACAGCTCGACGGGCTGATGACGAGGTTGCGCGAGATCATGCCCTGGGACGCGGCCCGCGAGGTCACGTTCGAGTGCGAACCCGGCACGCTCCAGAAACACAAGTTGGAGATGCTCCGCAAGCACGGCGTCACGCGACTCAGCCTCGGCGTCGAGAACTTCAAGCCTGAGATTCTCCAGTACAACGGGCGCGCGCATTTGGAGGACGAGATTTACCGCGCGTTCGGCTGGGCGCGCGAACTGGACTTCCCGCAGATCAACCTCGACCTGATCGCCGGCATGGTGGGCGAGGACTGGGACAACTGGAAGGACTGCGTGGCGAAGACGATCAGGCTGGCCCCGGACTGTGTCACCATCTACCAGATGGAACTGCCATACAACACGGAGTTCTCGAAGGGCATTCGCGAGAAGGCGGAGCACGACCGGAAGTCGCTCGACGTCCTCGCGGCATCGAGCGCCGCGGTGTCGGAGGAGGTCGCGGACTGGCCGACCAAGCGGACCTGGACGAAGTACGCCTTCGACGAACTGGTGAAGGCCGGGTACGATATCTCCAGCGCCACAACCGTTGTGAAGAACAAGGCGAAGACCAAGTTCGTGTACCGCGAGGCGCTCTGGCGCGGCGCGGACATGTTCGGCACCGGAGTCGCGTCGTTCGGCCACGTCAATGGCGTCCACCTCCAGAACGTCGATACTTGGGAAGCCTACATCGAGAAGCTGAACTCGGGCGAACTGCCCCTGGGGCGCGCGTTCCCCACAACGGAGCGCGACCGGCTCATCCGTGAGGTCGTGCTGCTGCTCAAAACCGGCCACCTCGACGTGCCGTACTTCCGCAGCAAGTACAGCGTGGACATCCGCCAAGAGTTCAGCGCCGCTTTCCACAAGCTCGTAGAAGAAGGCTGGCTGACCGTGACCGGCGAGAGTATCGACTGCACCCCGGACGGTCTGATCCAGATCGACCGCCACCTGCCCGTGTTCTTCGACCCCCAGTACATTAGCTCGCGGTACACCTGACCTCACACTCGGCGGGCTGACGCCGCGCCGTTCGCCGATCCATGCCCGACTCGCTGACCTTCATGATGGGCAACCACCCGGCCCCGGTGCCGGGCGAGTTGCGGTATTGCAAGAACCACATGTGGTGCCGTCCGGGCGCGGACGGAATACACACCTTCGGCTTCACCGCGTACGCCGTTCGGCTTATGCAGGACGTTTACTTCCTCGAATGGCGGATCGAACCGGGCTTCGTGACCGCGAAGCAGGAGATCGGTTTCATCGAGACCCAGAAAGCGACCAGCGGGTTGTACGCGCCGATCGCGGGGCGCATCGTTCGGTTCAATGCGGCCCTGCTCGACGACCCCGGCACGATCAACCTGGACAACTACGGTGCGGGCTGGCTGTTCCAATTTGAAGGGGGCGCGTCCGAAACCCTGGACCCGGCCGCGTATTACAACCATCTGGAAACCGGCTGGGAGGCGACGCAGCGGATGATTAAGGGTCAGATCAACGCCGACGCCGAGTGAGTTGTTGTTCGAGACCCCGACCGGTGGTACGATCTTCGCAGACCACTCATGTCACGCCGGGGTGCCCATGAAGCCGTCCGCCGTACTGCTCATCGACCTCGAAAACTTCTTCCTCAGTCGGGTTCAGTACTTCAACCAGAAAGCGATTCTGCCCGGGAACCGGCCCTCGTTCGCCGACGATTTCGAGCGGCTGATCGCGTTCGCGCAGCGCATGGCCGGCGCGCAGTTCGCCGTGCGTCGGGCCTACGCCGACTACGCCACGCTGCGCGCCGGCCCGCGCGACCTGATGCGCCAGGGCGTCGAGCCGGTCCAGGTGTTCCGGCTGTCCGGGTCCAAGAACGCCGCCGACATGCGCATGGCGATGGACGCCGCCGCCCTGCTCAACGGTTCGGCGCAGGTCGATCACTTCATCCTCGTCACCGGCGACGGCGACTTCATCCCGGTCATCCTCGAACTGAAGCGCCACGGGCACACCGTCTCCGTGATCGGGGTGACCGGCGCAACGAACGAACTGATCCAGCGGTTCGTGGACAACTTCGAACTGTACGAAGACCTACTCGCCGCCGAAGAGGTCGAGGTGCGGAGCGGGGAACGGGTCCAGACCGGCGATAACCTCGCGCATGTCGCCCAGTGCGTCCTCCGGTTGCTCACCCAGAAAGGCCCGCTTCGGTTCGCCGCGGTCAAACCGCTCCTGTCGAAGGAGTTGGGCCACCCGTTCGACCCCGGCGCGTTCGGCTGCGACACCACCGGCGAGTTCCTCCAGAAGTACCAGTCCGAATTGGGCGTGGTCATTCGGCAGACGCAGCACGACAAGGAGCTCGCGCTTCCGGGGGCCGCGCCGCCCTCCGCGAACGGCAACGGCGGCTCGAAAGTCGCTCCCAAGCCGCCGGCGCGGACCGCGGAGAAGGTCGCACCGAAACCGGCCGCGCCCGAACCGCACACGCAGATCCATTACCTGCAACTGCTGACCGGGCGCGGGCAAGCGTCCAGCGCGGTGGGCACGGTGCGTGTGCCCGCGGTGCCGTGGGCTGTGATCGAGTGGTCGTGCGATATGGTCGCGACGATGCTCGCGCCGCCGCGCGGGGCACCCACGCACACCACGAGTCTGCTCCCGAAGCTGGTCAAGGCGGCGGACAGTTGCGACATTCCCGACCTGGTGAAGCACCTGCGGTCGATCTACCCGATCCTGCGCGCCGGGCTTGGCGCGCAACCGCCCGACGGCGTGTACGCGCTGCGCGAGGGCACGACCGGCGAGGCAGTGCGGCGCGGTCTGTTCCAGTACATCGGCTACGTTCTGAAGTGCCGGCTGTCCGACAGCGGCGTCACGGGCGAGGTTCGCACCGACGCGCTGGCCGCGGTGTTCGACCCCGGCCCGGCGCTCGAAAAGGCCGTCGCGGAACTGACGGCGGCGCTGGCCGAGCCGCCGCCGGCAGAGTCGCCCCCCCCTGCGCCGGTCGCACCCGCGCCGGCCCCGCCCCGCCCGACCGAGGATTTCCACACGGCCGCCAGCTACATGAAGCTGCTCAAGGCCGGCGGCGCGAAGGGGAGCGACACGGAGTCGTTCAAGATTCTGCCGGTGCCGTGGCCGTCCGTCGAGCGCGTGTGTGCCGATCTCGTGCCGATCGTGGCGGCGCTCGACGCGCCGCCGGAGCGCGATCAGCTCACCGCGCGCGTGATCGATGCCGGTAAGGAAACCTACATCGAGCGGTACGACCAGCACGTGCGCCGCGCGCTGGGCATCCTCCGCGTCGCCGGCGCGCTGACCGAAGAGAACGGCCTGATGAC
>SXGS01332816.1_pt1 | contig 13091 bp, 14 predicted proteins | sample 3174681 | NCBI WGS metagenome assembly SXGS01 (sample SAMN11356861, study PRJNA531348) | freshwater metagenome | isolation source: freshwater sample F1-80 | place: China: Fuxian Lake, Yuxi | collected 2017-12-25
GCCTACCTGAACCGGTGGACGGCGCAGGCGTTCGCCAGCAAGATCCCGGCCCGCAGCTGGGAGGCGTGCGCCGGGGACGTGTCGCCGGGTGTCGACGGTGTGGTGTTCGCAGTGGACGTGGCACCGGACCGGGCGATGTCGTCGATCGTCGTGTGCGACGGCACGGTGTTCGAGCTGGCGGACCGCCGGCCGGGCACCGAGTGGGTCGTGTCCCGGTGCATCGAGCTGAACGACCGCTACTCGCCGAAGGCGTTCGTGATGGACGCTGCGGGCCCGGCGTCGACGTTCGTGCCGGAGATGGAGGCGGCTGGTCTGCGGGTCGAGACGACCGGGCCGCGACAGATGGCGTCGGCCTGCGGCCGGTTCTACGACGCCGTGGCGAACCGGCGTGTGCGTCACACCGACCAGGTCGACATGACCACGGCGGTGGCGGGTGCTGCGACCCGCAAGCTGGGCGATGCATGGGCGTGGTCGAGGTCGTCGTCGGCGGTCGACATATCGCCGCTGGTCGCAGCGACATTGGCTCTGTGGGGTGCCACTACTCTGGATGACGAGGTGCAGAAGCCTGCGCCCGTGTTCGCCTACTGAGCCGAGGATCATGGATCTGTTTGCCACGCTGCTCGAGCTGCTCGGTGTGGTGCTGATCGTGCTGGCCGCTTGGCTTGTCACGCCGCCGCTCGGGATCGCCGTGACAGGTGCGGCGCTGGTGACGGTCGGCTACCTGCTGGAGCGTGACTGATGGGACTGTTTCGACGTGCTGCACCTGAGCAGCGCAAGTTCTCCGCCGATGACGTGCTTGCGATGATGAACGACCGTCGCCGCACCGGCACGATGCCGCCGGTCGTGACGACCGACTCGGCGATGCGACTGTCGGCGGTGTGGGCGTGCATCCGTCTGCTGGCCGGGTTGGGTTCGACGCTGCCGCTGGACCAGCAGCGGCGGCGGGACGGCCTGACGGTGGACGTGCCGAGGTCGGTCCTGTTCGACCGGCCGCAACCGGGTGTGACGCTGTCGACCTGGCTGTATCAGGTGTGGTCGTCGTTGCTGACCGCCGGCAACGCCTACGGCCTGGTGACGTCGGTCGGTGCGAACGGCTACCCGACGACTGTCGAGCTGTTGGACCCGTCGGTGGTGCAGTGGCGGGCCGACGAGCGGGACGGCTGGGTGGTGACGGTCGACCGTCAGGACATGCGGCGGTACCCGGAGGGTCCGCTGTGGCACGTGCCGATCTTCACGATGCCGGGTGCACCCTACGGCCTGTCGCCGGTGCAGCACGCCAAGCAGACGATCGCCGGGGGTCTGTCGGCCGAGCGGTTCGGAACGGACTTCTTCACCGGTGGCGGCACACCCAATGCGATCCTGTACTCGGACACCGAGCTGACCCAGGAGCAGGCGCAGGGCATTAAGTCTGCGTTCGTCGGGTCGACGGCCGGGAACCGTGAGCCTGCGGTGATGGGTGCCGGGCTGCGCTACGAGCGGATCAGCGTCGCACCGGACGAGGCGCAGTTCCTCGACCAGCAGCGGTTCACCGTCGAGCAGATCGCACGCATCTACGGCATCGCACCCGAGATGATCGGTGGTGCCACCTCTGGATCGTCGGTGACGTATGCCAACCGGGAGCAGCGGGCGGCGGACTTCCTGACGTTCGGCCTGATGCCGTACCTGATTGCCTTGGAGGACGGGCTGTCGTCGCTGGTGCCGGGACCGAACCGAGTGAAGTTCAACGTGGACGGCGTGCTGCGTTCCGACCTGAAGACCCGCTACGAGGCGCACGCTGTTGCGATTACGTCCGGGTTCCTGACGGTCAACGAGGTGCGTCAGATCGAGGACCGTCCGCCGCTACCGGAGACGACGCCGCCGGGCCTCGACGTCGAGGACGACAGCGACGATGACGACGAGGAGGCGATCTGATGCCGTGGGAGATCGTTCAGGAGGACGCTGCCTGTCCGGTGGACCGTCCGTTCGGTGTGCACAAGGTCGACGACGGCGAGCTCGAAGGCTGCCACGCCAGCTACGCCGATGCCGACGCCCAGGTGTCGGCGCTCTACATGGCCGAGTCCGAGGACGAGGAACGCCAGGACAGCTACACGCCACCGCAGGCGGTGCAGGCTGCTGCGGCCCGTGCGTTGGACTGGATCGCCGAGGGTCTGGCCGGCGACGGCTTCACCGACGTGGGTCGTGCCCGTGCCGCCCAGCTGGCTGCGGGCGAGGCTGTGAGCCGGGAGACGATCGGCCGGATGGCGAACTACTTCGGTCGTCACGCCAGCGACCGTGACGCCGAAGGTTTCGATCGTGGCGACGACGGCTATCCGTCACCGGGCCGTGTGGCGTGGGACGCCTGGGGTGGCGACGCCGGCCGTGATTGGGCGTCGGGGATCATCGACGCCGAGGCGGCGCGTAGCATGGTCGGCATGGGCGACTATGTGCGGACCGATGACGGGGTGTCGGTGCCGGATCGTGAGACCCGCTACATCGAGCGGGTCGAGCTGCGTGAGTCCGAGGACGGCCTGCCGGTCATCGAGGGCTACGCCACCGTGTACGACTTCCGCTACGACATCGCCGGGGGGCCGGAGGCGGGTGGCTTCACCGAGGTCATCAGCCGTGGCGCTGCGACCAAGAGCGCAGGCGAGGCGGCGGTGCCGCTGCTCGTCAACCACGACGGCATCCCGCTGGCGCACACCAGGTCCAAGACCCTGACGCTGGAGTCCGACGACATCGGCCTGCGGATCTCGGCGACGCTCGATCCGTCGAACCCGACCGCCGCCGAGGTGCGTTCGGCGCTGGAGCGGGGTGACATGTCGGCCATGTCGTTCGCCTTCACGCCGGTGCGCCAGTCGTGGAACGCCGACTACACGGTGCGGACCATCTCTGAGGTCAAGCTGTTCGACGTGTCGGTGGTGACCTACCCGGCGAACCCGTCGACCGTCGTGAAGTTGCGGGACGACGACGAGGCCGGCAAGGCCGAGACGACCGACGACAAGCCGGGTCGGTCGGTGTCGCACGCCCGTCGGCAGCAGGCTGTCGATGCGTCCCGCAAGCGGCGGTAGTCTGTACGCAAGAGGACTGCGCCGACGATCGGCCGTCGACCACGCCGGGGTTCGCCCCACCTGGTCGGCACCGCAGAGTCACCCGGTCGGTTCACATCCCTACGACCCTGTGAGGTTCACCATGCTGGAGCAGATCCGCTCCCTGATCGCCAAGGCGCTCGACGACCGTGACGCTGCGGCCGAGGCCGTCGAGGCCATCCTGTCCGTCGCCGAGACCGAGGGCCGCAGCGAGCTGTCGGCCGACGAGGTCAACAAGTTCGACGCCGCTCGCGCCGAGCTGCGCTCCATCGACGACCGCATCGACGAGCTCACCGCCCGTGAGGCCGAGCTGGTCGAGCTCGAGGACCGCAAGGTCAAGGCCGACGAGGCTCGGAAGGCACTCGGTGTGCCGACGGTCCAGGTCGGTCGTGAGGAGCGGACCTACCGGCCCGACAGCCAGCACAACTTCCTGCAGGACGCCTACCGGTCGACCATCCTCCGGGACGCCGAGGCGACCGAGCGGGTGCAGCGGGCCCGGGCCGAGGCGCTCGTCGACTACCGGTCCACCACCGGCAACTTCGGCGGACTCGTCGTCCCGCAGTACCTCACCGACCTGTACGCCCCCAACCTGGAGTCGGGTCGTCCGTTCCTCAGCAACGTCACCTCGGTGCCGCTGCCCGAGGCCGGCATGACCCTCACCATCCCGAGGGGCAGCGGGTCGACCACGGTCGCCGCACAGGAGACGCAGAACACCGGCGTGTCCAACACGACGATGACCGAGTCGGATCTGACGGTCCCGGTGCGGACCTTCGCCGGCCAGCAGGTCGTGTCCCGCCAGGCCGTCGACCGGGGCACCGGCATCGCCAACATCCTGCTCCAGGACCTGTTCGCCGACTACGCCACCAAGGTGAACGTCTCGGCGATCTCCGGTGACGGGACCGGCGGTGGCCACTGGGGCATCCTCAACACCACGTCGGTGCAGACCGCTGCGTTCACCGGGACCACCGGTGCGACGCTGATGACGTCGATCCACAACGCCGTCGGCAAGGTGAACGCCAGCCGCTTCGCCGCTGCGGACCTCATCATCATGCACCCCCGCCGGTGGGCGTTCCTGTGCGCCGCCTCCGACACGTCGAACCGGCCGTTCGTGCAGGTCGACGGTCCGGGCTTCAACGCTCAGGGCAACGGTGCGGCTGCCGGCTACGGGATCGTCGGGAGCCTCGTCGGCATCCCGGTCGTGACCGACGCCGGCATCCCCACGAACCTCGGGGCCAGCACCGACGAGGACCGGATCATCGTCACCCGCCGCCAGGACGTCCTGTTCATGGAGGACGCTTCGGCTCCGGTGGGCCTGACGTTCGAGGAGGTCAAGGGCGACCAGCTGTCGGTGCAGATGGTCGTGTTCGGCTACTCGGCCTTCACGGCCGGCCGCTACCCGGTGGCCACCTGCGTCGTGACCGGGACGGGCTTCAAGAACGTCCTGAGCTGACGCCTCCCCCTGACTGCCACGTCCGATGCGGGCCGGGTCACCTTCGGGTGGCCCGGCCTTCGTCGTTCAACTGTTAGCGTGCTGCCATGACAGAAGGCGCAGACCGGCATCCGGGTCGTGCACTGCTGGCGTTTCCGTCGAGCGGCCACGACATCTCCACCCGCTTCCTGCGGTCCTACGTCGAGCTGGACGTGTTCGACCGGGAGCGGGCGGTGCAGGCGTGGGAGGCGCTCGGCTGTCCCGAGTCGCCGACACCGATCGACCTGCGCCTGCTGTGGAACTACGTCGCCATCGAGGCCGGTGCGAACCTGGCCAAGGCCCGGAACCGGCTGGTGGTCGAGTTCCTCGACAACACGCCCGAGGCCGAATGGTTGTGGTTCGTCGACTCCGACATGGTGTTCAAGCCGGACACTCTGCACCGGCTGATCGCTCGTGCCGTCGAGTGTGACGTGAAGATGCTCGGGGCTCTGTGTGTGATCGTGACGGCCGAGGGTGCCGTGCCGACCATGTTCATCGACGACGACGACGCCATCACCAGGGTCATGCTCGACTATCAGGACAACGTCGTCGGCGAGGTCGCTGCGACCGGCACCGGCTGCCTGCTGGTGCACCGTGACGTGCTCGAGGACATGCGGCTGAAGCGTGGGGGGTCGATCCACTCATGGTTCGGCTACGACCAGTTCACGACCGACGCCGGCGAATGGGAGCTTGGCGAGGATCTCAGTTTCTGCCTGCGGGCGCGTGAAGCCGGGTGGAAGGTGTACGTCGATACGACGCTGCACGTCGGCCACCACAAGGGTGCGAAGGTGTGGTGGCCCGAGGACGCCCGCACCGATCCGGTGCCTGCGGACTACTTCATGGGTGACGGTGACGCCCGTCGGGACATCGCCGGATGACGCTGGAGCTCGACAGCAACGGCAGCTATCGGCACTTGGACGATCCGGGCGAGCCGACGACCGGTGACCCGAGGCTGTCGGTGACCGACGAGGAGGCGGCGATCCTGTCGGTGCTGGCGCATGGCCGCACGGTCGTCGAGTTCGGCACCGGCTTGGGCGTGTCGACACGTGCACTGGCGCAGACCGCTCAACTGGTCTGCACGGTCGATGTCGATGAGTGGGTGCAGGACACGATCTGGCCGGATTTGCCCGTCAACGTCGTGTGTCACGTCGATCGGTCGGAGCTGCCGACCCAGGCCGACATGGTGTTCATCGACGGCGACCATACGCTCGAGGGCACACAGGCCGATGTGCGGGACGCCATGTATCTCGCCACGCAGCTGGTCGTCATGCACGACATCGGCTCCGACGTGGTGCGTTCGTGTTGTGGCCCGGACTGGCTGTTCATCCCGACGACGCACGGCCTGGGTGTCCTGTGGCGCTGATCGACTTCCGGCCGGGGCCTGACGCTGCCCGGTACCTGCTGGCTGCGGAGGGCAAGCGGGTGGCGTTCCCGTTCAACGTCCGGTGGCTGCTGCCTGCGTTGTGCGGCACCGACGTTGCGGCATGGTGGGTGGCATGGGGTCTTTCGTGGCCGGCGCTCGCCGGTTCACTGGTCTGGTGGGCGCATGGGTTGGGCGCGTCGTGGCCGGTGGCGCTGTCCACGGCGGTGCTGGTCGTTGCGTTGCCCGGTGTGCTGCAGCCGCACTCCACCTGGCCGGTCGGAGTCGACCTCCCGGCGCTGGCGGTGTCGGCGCTGTCGGCAGCCTGTTTCGTCAACGGCCAGCCGGTGCTGGGGTTCGTGTTCGCCGTGTGGGCCGTCACGATCAAGGAACAGGCACCGGTGTGGATCGCCCTGTGGGCGTGGACGCCGTGGCCGCTGCTGGTGCTGCCGCTGGCCGGGGTCGCCTACCTGTTGCGACGGCCGCAGATCGACAGCGTGACCGCCCTGCCGCTGCTGCGCCGGGTGCACGACCATCCGGTCCGCTCAGCGTTCGAGCACCGCAAGCAAGCCGGCGGGTGGCGCAACTTCTGGCTCATGGCGGCACCGTGGTCGGTGGGCCTCGTCGCCCTGCTCGATCCGTCGGCGCAGCTGGTCGTCTGCCTGCTCGTTGGCTACGGGGCGCTGCTGGTGGCCACCGACACCGTCAGGGTCTACCAGCCGCCTGCTGCGCCTGTGGTGGCCCTGGTGGCGTGTGGCGTGATCCCTGAGCGGTGGCTGCCGCTGGCGCTGCTTCCTGCGGTCCTGTGGTGGCGACCACCGGTGCTGGGGTGAGGCTGTCCATCGTCATTCCGACGACGGGCCGTGACACGCTTGAGCGGGCGATCCTGTCGGCGGCGGCGTGCGCCGACGAGGTCGTGGTCGTCGCCGACGGTGCGCCCCATATCGGGGCGACCGTGCACGTCGACGTGGGTGCGCCCGGTCTGGCCCGCAACGCTGGCGTGGAGGCTGCCACCGGCGATTGGATCGGGTTCCTCGACGACGACGACGTGGTGATCCCGGACGTGTACCGGGCGAACGTGGAGCCGCACCCGGCTGCTGACATGGTGGTGCACCCGATGCTGCACCCAGACCTGGGTCCGGTGCCACGGCCCGGTTCGGACCCGATCGTGCATGGGAACGTGGGGATCAGCTTCACGGTCAAGCGTAGACTGGCCATGCAGGAACCGATGCTGCCGGGCCCGCCACGCTGCGCCAGCATCGAGGACTACGAGTACGTGCGGCGATTCGTCGATCGGAAACGGATCGTTGTGATGGCCCAGCAGATCGCCTACATCGTCAGACCGGAGCAGCACCGATGGCCACGAACGCATACCTGACGCTCGAGGAGCTCCGCAGCTACGTCGGTGTGTCCGCTGCCAGCGACACGGCCGACCTCGATGACGTGCTGACCGCTGCGTCCCGGATGGTCGACCGGTACTGCGGGCGGCACTTCTATCAGGCGACCGCCGAGGCCCGTGAGTTCGACGTCGACAGCGACGGCTACACGGTGACCCTCGGGCCGTTCAACGACCTGGTGTCGCTGACGACGTTCGCCTACGACAACAACGACGACGGCACCTACGAGTCGACGATCAGCGCATCCGGCTACCAGTTGCTGGCACCGCCGCAGGGTCAGGCTCCGGCACAGTGGCCGTACCAGCAGATCCGGGTGCTCACCACGACGGTCCTGCCGTATGCGCCGACGGCCCTCGGTCGCATCGACCTGATCCGTCTCACCGGCACCTGGGGCTGGCCGGCGGTTCCGCCCGAGGTGAAGCAGGCGACACGCATCCTCGCCGCCGAGCTCTACAAGCTGGCCGATGCGCCGATGGGCGTGGCGGGCTTCGGGGAGTTCGGTGTCGTGCGCCTGGGCCGTCAGTTGCCTGCCCGTGCCCAGCAGTTGCTGCAGCCGTTCCGGCATCCGCTGAACGTGGGGCTGGCCTGATGGCGACGCTCGGCGATCTGCGGGAGGCGCTGCTGGTGAAGCTGACCGACGCCTATCCGGCGTTCAACATCTACCGGCTGCCACCGGACACGGTCGAGGCTCCGGCGATCATGGTCGGCGGGTTCCAGATCGACACCGGCACGTTCGCCGACGCCAACCTGCGGACGACCGCCGATCTGACGGTGGTGGTGTCCCGGCGTCACGTCGATCAGGTCGACGCCCTCGACGAGCTGCTGTCGCCGTCGGGGTCGCTGTCGCTGTGGGCGCTGTTCGACGACGACCCGACGCTGAACGACGCCGTGGCGTTCTGCAGCGTGTCGGGTGCGGGCGAGTACCGGGAACTGGTCATCGGCGACGTCGGCTACTACGCCGCCACCGTGAACCTGTCGATCATGGTCTGATGGGTACGTCGACGAGCAGCGCCCAACTGGCCCGGAAGCTGGCCAAGTTTGCAGGCGACATGCCGAACCTGAACAAGCAGACGACCGGCTTCGCTGCGCTGAAGATGAAGGAGGCCGTCCTGAAGGAAGGTCGGCGGGACACCGGCGACCTGCGGCTGTCCAAGTGGGGCAAGCGTGGACTGAGGATCAACGCCGGCTACGACGTGCAGGGTACGACCAACGCCACGGCGCTGTTGCGGGCACGGCCGCAGGGTCCGTGGAAGGTGCTCGAGTACGGCACACAGACCGCCGGCGGCTACCTGATCGGGTTGGGTCGCACCGGCCTGAGTCGGTCGGACTCCGGTCGTGCCCGTGTCAATCGGAACCGTGCCTACCGTCGGGCCAATCAGAAGTACCTGAAGGGCCAAGGCTACGCCCATCCGGTCCGTGCGCCGATCGTGCATCCCGGTGTGAAGCCCAGGAACACTTGGAGCCGAGGCGTGCGACGTGGCCAGCCTGAGGCCGTCGAGGTGTTCCGCACGTCCTACGTCCGGGCGCTCGGGAGCCAGTTCGGGCCGTGAGGGCGCTGGTCGTCAATCCGGGCCCGAACTTCTCGGTGGCCGACGTGGCGCGTGGCTGGGCCAAGGGGCTGGCTGCCTGCGGGGTCGACGTGCGGACGTTCGAGCTCGACAAGCTGCTCGACTACTTCGCCTACGCCTACACCGACCGGGACGGCCAGATCGTCAAGACGCACACAGAGACGGAGGCCATCCAGCTCGCCGCCGGCCAGGTGAAAGCGGCCTGCTACGACTGGTGGCCAGACATCGTGCTGGTCGTCTCCGGGTTCTTCATGTATCCGCAGCTGGTCGAGATCATGCGGTCCCGGCACCGGCACATCGTCCTGTTGTGCACTGAGTCGCCCTACGAGGATGACGCCCAGCTCAAGAAGGCAGCCTGGTACGACGCTGTGGTGCTGAACGACCCGACGAACCTGGACGCCTTCAGCGAGGTGTGTGACGGCCCGGCGCTGTACGCACCGCACGCGTACGATCCGCAGGTCCACTATCGGGCACCGGCACCGCACCATGCGGACGTGTCGTGGATCGGGACGTGCTACCCGTCACGGGCGCGGTTCCTCGAGCAGGTCGACTGGACGGGCCTGGACGTGAGCTTCGGCGGCAACTTCAAGGATGCGCCGCCCGAGCTGCTGAAGTTCGTCGGCCACGACCCCGAGGACTGCGTCGACAATGACGTGGCCGCCGAGGTGTACCGGGGCAGTCTGGCCAGCTTCAACATCTACCGGGCCGAGACGAACGGGCAGTTGTCCGACACGGCCGACGGTTGGGCGATGGGTCCACGGGAAGTGGAGATGGCCCGCTGCGGGCTGTGGTTCGCACGTCAGTCCCGGCCCGAGTCCGACGAGGTGTTCCCGATGCTGCCGACGTTCACGACACCCGAGGAGCTGGGCGATCAGCTGAGGTGGGCCATCGCCAACCCGGAGGCACGTATGATGGCAGTGGAGCGAGCCGCCGCTGCGGTGGAGGACCGCACCTTCGACATCAACGCCGCACGCCTGCTGAGGGCGCTCGGCCTCTGACCAGGGAGTACCGATGGCAGCACCGATCACCGGGCGCAACGGCCGGCTGTACGTCGACACGTCGGCAGCGGCGAACGGGTCGGCCCAGCCGATCTCCAACCTGAACAGCTTCAGTGTGAACCAGACCTCGGACCGTACCGAGGTGACGTCGTTCGGCGACACCACGAAGGCGTACGTCGCCGGTCTGCGGGACGCGCAGGGCGACTTCGGCGGGTTTTGGGATGCCGACGGCACCCTGACCCGGTACGTCTCGGACGGCGTGGCCCGCAAGTTCTACCTGTACCCGCAGTCCGGGTCGGCGCACGTCGGCACCTACTGGTACGGGACGGCGACCTTCGACCTGACCACCACGCAGACGGTCGGCGGTGCAGTCGAGTCGTCCGGGTCGTGGGCGGCGGCCACCAGCGTCGGCTACGTCCAGGCCTGATAGGTGGCGACCTTCGCAGTCAACACTCCGAAGGGGCAGGTCCGTCTCATGGATCTGCCGCTCGAGACGTTCGCCGTCATCGAGCAGGAGACAGGGCTGCGGTGGGTGGACGTCATCGTCGCACCTGCCAGCACCGCCAAGACTGCGATGGTCGTCTACCGGTTGGCGTGCGAGCATGTTGGCGCTGAGGTCAAGCAGCTGACACCGCAGATGCTCGTCGCCGACCCGCCGATCTTCGAGCAGGTTGAGGACGATCTGCCTGAGGTCTACGAGGGCGGCGTCCCAAAATCGGAGGCCGACCCGGAGACGACTGGGTAGTCGTCATGGCACGTCGGTTCCACTGGCCGCCCGACGTGACACGCCGACAGTCGCTCCGTGACCTGCGGCTCCTGAACGACAGCGAGATGTGATGGCAGGGTTCACCGAGCGACTCCAGATCCTGATCGACGGCAACGCCTCGGGTGCCATCCGTGAGTTCGAGAAGGTCGGTGCGGCAGCTGATCGGGAGCTTGGTCGCACCGAGGACAAGCTGGAGCGGCTCAGCAACCGTCTGACGGGCATCGGTACCGGGCTGCTGGCCGGCGGTGCTGTCGCCGTGACCGGGCTGAAGCAGCTCGCCGACTCGGCCAGCGCCTACTCCGAGCAGGTGAGTGCTGCCACCGTGACGTTCGGTGAGGAGGGGGCGGCGCAGCTCGAGGCGTTCGCTGCGGCTGCGGCCGACACGGCCAACATCTCCAAGACCGAGGCGACCAAGGCTGCGAACAGCTTCGCCACGTTCGCACGACAGGCCGGGCTGACCGGTGAGTCGGCGGTCAAGTTCTCGACGGACCTGGTGCAGCTCGCCGGCGACATCTCGTCGTTTCGGGACATCTCCGTCGCAGATGCCCTGGCGGCCTTGCAGTCCGGTCTCGCAGGCGAGGGCGAGCCGATCCGGCGTCTCGGTGGCGACATCTCCGAGGTCGCCCTGAAGGCCGAGTACCTGGCCCTGACCGGCGAGGAGGTGACGGGCTCGCTGACGACCCAGCAGAAGGTGCTGGCGATCAACAGCAAGCTGTTCAAGGACTTCGAGCTGGCGCAGGGCGACGTCATCCGCACGTCGGACAGCCTCGCCAATCAGACCCGGAACGCCCAGGCCGAGTTCGAGAACCTCAAGATCGAGCTGGGCGAGCAGCTCACACCGATCTTCGCCACGGTCGTAGGTGGTGTCAGCAACCTGATCGGCAGCCTGCAGGGCCTGCCAGACCCGATCCGCAACACCCTCGGTGCGCTGGCCGGCATCGGATCGTTCGCAGCTGTCGCCGTCGGCGGACTGTCAGTGATCGCTGGTCAGGCCATCAAGTTCCGAGACGCTTTCACGCAGACTACGACGGTCGTCGTAGATGGTGTAGAGACGCAGCGCCGGTCACTGACCAAGCTGGGCAACGCTGCGGTCGTTCTCGCCAAGATTGGCACGGCCATCGCTGTTTCTGAAGGGATCTTCCAGGCCCTGAACGCTGCTGGCAACGCTAGCGGCGACCTCGAGGATGCGCTGAACAGGACACTGGTCGCAGCGCAGACAACTGGACCGGGTGTGCTAGATGCCTTCTCTGGCTTGGTCAACGCCGAGGATCGTGTGCTGAGCCTCAGCAAGATCATCACCGACAACGGCACGCAGATCGAGTTGGGTAACGGTCGACTGATCTCCAGCGTCGAGGACACTCAGGCAGCGTTCGACAAGCTGAAGGGTGCCGATCCAGCCCTAGCATCTGCCACGCTCGACGAGCTGCAACGTGTCACCGACGGTCTGGATCGCTCAAGCGGTCAGTTCCAAGCCAACCAAGAGTTCATCGACCGCAACCGTGAAAGCCTGCGGCTGTCCGCTGAGGCTGACGCTGCCAAGACGGGGACGCTCGACGCGCTTGCGGGAGAACTTGAGAACACGAACGCACCGGCCGAGGTTCTGTCCACCACCGTCGAAGGCTTGGCAGTCAAGACCGACGAGGCCAGGAACGCCTTCCAGGCGTACAGCGACACGCTGAAGGCCAACACCGATCCGTTCTTCGCAGTCATTGACGCCGCCGGCGGGTTGGCCGACGCACAGCAGAAGGTGGCCGAGGCGTACATCGCACTGTTCACCGATGGTGCGACGGCGCAGGAGTTTGTCGACCTGGCCGACGCCCAGCGGGATGCGGTCGGCGCTGCGGTCGGGCTGGAGTCGACCATCGCTGCTCTGCGAGGCGAGGTCGAGGACGGGAACATCACCTACGGGTCGGCGATCGAGACGCTCGACATCCTGGCGCAGAAGTACCCGGCACTGGCTGCGCCAGGTGGCCCGATCGACCAGGTCAAGCAGGAGTTCTTCTTCGCCGCGCTTGCCGCCAAGGGTCTGGCCGATGCATCGCCGGTCGATGTGCAGGTCAACGCAAGCGGGACCGACGAAACGATCAAGCGACTGAACAACGTCGTGGCGGTGCTGCAGACGATTCAGTCGATCAACGCCGTCGTGGCAGCGGCTGCCGACGTTGCCGAGCGTGTCGCAGCGGAGGCCAACGCCGCCAACAGGAACGACATTTTGTTCCAAGAGATCGTTGGCAATCGTGACCTGAACGGCAACGGCATCATCGGCAGGGCCATCGGCGGGCCTGTCGCCAAGGGTCAGGTTGTCCGGGTCGGCGAGGAGGGCCCGGAGCTGTTCGTGCCACGGGTGCCGGGCCGGATCATCTCCAACGGCCAGCTGCAGATGGGTGGCCCGCAGATCATCCAGAACATCACCACGCCGGACCCGCTGCAGACCGCCGCCGAGGTCGTGCGACGGCAGCGGGACGCCGA
>SXGS01041635.1_pt1 | contig 13086 bp, 7 predicted proteins | sample 3174681 | NCBI WGS metagenome assembly SXGS01 (sample SAMN11356861, study PRJNA531348) | freshwater metagenome | isolation source: freshwater sample F1-80 | place: China: Fuxian Lake, Yuxi | collected 2017-12-25
GAAACCCGGCAGGTACGAGGTCAGGCGGCGGCCCAGGGCGCAGCATAGCACACGGCAACGCAGCGGAACCCACCCTGGCACCAGCACTTTCCGGAAAATCCGCTTGACTCTCTTTGGGGTATCTCCGACAACTGGAGTACCACCTCGCTCCGGATCAAGCTCGCCTTCTACCTGGATCCGCTCACGCGGGAGACGGGTGCGCTCCGGGTGATCCCGGGCAGCCACCGGATCGGGGAGCCCTACGCCGACCAGCTTCACTCCGAGATTCGCCGCAGCGAGGAACTCTGGGGGCTTCCTGGCCGCACGTTGCCTGCGATCGCGCTGGAAACGCGGCCGGGCGACGTCGTGGCATTCAACCAGTGCCTCAAGCACGCCTCGTTTGGGGGGAGCGCTCGCCGGAGAATGTTCACCCTGAATTTCGCGTCCCGGTTCCCGGAGGAGCGGATCCAGGACCTCCGGGACTACTGCAGCATCCACACGCGGTTCTGGATTGATCGCCTCTATGGGGAAACCATGATCCGCACTGCCGGCCCGGCGCGGATGTGGCACCTGGAGCAGGTGATGGCGAACGATGGTCAATTGGCCGCCCTCACCCGCGAGGCGAAGCAGCGCATGGCTGAACCGTCCCGGGGCTGATGGCCCCGCCAGGGGCCGATTCACAGATCTTTCTCACGTGCAATTCGATCGGCGAGCTGACAGACAGCCCACACCGGGGTGAACCCACGGTGCTACCGCCGCACGCGGGATCTCCAGTGCAAGCCCCGCATGCGGGACCGTCTGGAGAGAGTGCGCCTCGCTGATGCCGGCTGGGGCCCGCCCCGCATCTATCGGCCTCTGCCTCTGCAGCCGGGAGTTCGATCCCCGCGGGCATGCACGCGGGAAACACTCTGCAGGCCGGCAGCACCTCTGGGGGTCCGGGGCGCACCGGGGAACGGCCGGCGCCGGCCGCCAGATCCGCCGGTCGGAGGTAGGGACCGGAGCCTCGCCCAGCCAAATTCTTAGCGCAGAGGAATGCCGGGGCCGACCGCCGCATCTGAGCGCGGGCCGGGCCCAGGTGGCCGGCGGCGATGATCGACGCCGGTGTCCCGGCTCTGGGGAACCGCTAATGGGGATGAGTCGAAGAGCGTTCGTGCAATCCACCGGAACTGCCGGGATGGGAGCACTCTGTGCTGCCGGAGACGCGGGGGCCGCAGCAACGGCGGAACCCGCCGCCGCACCGCGCGCCGGCGCGGGTCGGTCTTCCTCGCTTACGGAGCTGTTCCTCGACAACCAGTTCCTGGAGGCCACGCCCGGGGTCACGCGCCGGCTGCACCAGCCGAAGAAGCACCTGCTGAATCCCGTTGTCCGGCCCGAACGCTGGTGCGAGGGGGCGTACCTGCAGCCGTACACCACGCTGTATGATCCGCAGGAGAAGCGCTTCAAGATGTGGGCCCGTGCCGGGAGTGATGCGCAAGCCGGCTACGTGGGCGGCAACGCCGGGTTCATGCTCTACTTCACGTCGAGCGACGGGGTCCATTGGGAGAAGCCGGACCTCGGCGTCACAGAAGTGGCCGGGCGCCGCGATCACAACATCGTCTTCGTCAGCGACATGGTGCCGAACTCCCCGACGCGGCTTTCGTACGGTCCCGAGAAGTTCGTGGTTCCGACGACTCCAATGGCTCCGCAGGGGAAGAAGGCGTTCTTCTGGGGGGTGAACCGGCATCCGCAGCCTCGCGATCCTTCGGAGCAGTACGTCGCCCTCGCCATCGTCCAGGACCATCGTCGGGGGGCGCACATCGTTACCTCTCCGGACGGCATCCACTGGTCCTGCGCGGCGTCGCCCTTCTGGCAGACCCCGCATGACGTTGCGTCCACGGGCGACGATTGCCTGATGCACCTGCTCTTCGACGAAGCCCGGCAGAAGTGGGTGATCTATCGCCGGATCATTCCCGAGTTCAGCGAGCGCATGATCGCCGATGACCGGGATCGGAACCGGCCTCCCATAGACCGCTACAACCGCTCGTACGCCCGCGCGGAGAGCGACAACCTGAAGGATTGGACGGACCATCGGTTCCTCCTCGCCATGGACGCGGACGATCCGGCCGACACGGAACTCTACCAGTTCGGCTGCCACAAGATCGGCGCGACCTACGTGGGGTATGTGAGCATCTTCCACCTGACTCGTCCGCAGCCGGTCGACATCCACCTGGCGACCAGCCGCGATGGAATTCACTTCACGCGCGTCTGCCGGGGCCAGCCGTTCATCCCGTCCGGGCCGCTCGGCTACTACGACTTCATGGCGATGGCCTGCTCCCAGCCGGCCCCGATCGTCGTCAACGACACAGTCTACCTCTACTACGCGGCGCTCAACTTCCCGCACAATGTGGCCCAGAGCGGGCCCGCCTATCACACCGGCGGCGCGGCGCTGGCCACCCTCAAACGAGACCGCTTCGCGTCCCTCGAAACCGGAACTGCCGACGCGGAGCCGTGCCGGGTGCTCACCAAACCGTTCATGCTGCGCCATCCACGCCTCTACCTCAACGCCGCGACCTGGGCGAGGGGCTCGATTCGGACGGAGGTGCTGACCCGCGATTGGCAGACGATCCCGGGCTATGCTGCAGCCGAAGCACGAACAATCCAGGGAGACGCGCTCGACCATCCGGTCACGTGGACCGCCAACGCCGATCTGGGCAAGCTCGTCGGGCGAGAGATCCGCCTGAAATTCCACATGCAGCGGGCCCGGCTCCACGCGCTCACTTTCAGCGACGCGGAGCGACCCCTGGGCGCCGTCGAGGCCGAGTACCGCACCGACAGGCAGGGGGATTCCGCACCGAAGCAGAATTGACGGGACTGTTGGCGGTGGATCGCGCAGGAAACAAGCGATCCGGTGGAGCACCCTGATCCGAGCGGGATCCGGCGGCCCCTCTGCAGGGGAGATCCCCGGTTGCGATCCCGCACCCTCACCGTCACCGCTTACCTGTCCTTGCCGAACACGCCGAAGGGAGCTTGGGAAGCAGGGATGCCGCGCGCGGGGAGCCGAATCAGTGTGCATGGGCGAGACTGTCTACCTGCATTCTTCGCTGGTGAACGGACCGCACCGCAGCCCGCGCTCTCCGCAGCCGGTGATGCGCTATCCGGGAGCCGGCGGCCCGGTGACCCTCCGTCACGACGGCTTCGCCTCGCTCGCCGCCGGTTCGACTCCCGGCCACCGTGCGACAGTGGGAAGGACTGAACCGTCGAAAGGCGTGAGAGAGTTTCGAGAGAGTCGCCTGCCACTATCTCGCGGAGGGCAACGCATGCGAGCAGTCTGGCGGATCGAGCTTCTGGGTGGATTAACCGCGCGGCTGGGGGAGAGGACGGTCACCCGCTTCCGGACCCAAAAAACCGCAGCGCTGTTCGCGTACCTCGCATACCATCGGCACCGCAGCCATCCGCGCGAGACGTTGATCGAGCTGTTCTGGCCGGAAGCGGAGCCGGAGTCCAGCCGGCACAGCCTCTCCCTGGCGCTCTCGTCGCTGCGCAACCAGTTGGAGCCGCCCGGAGTCGAGCCCGGGGGCGTCGTGGTGGCCGACCGCTGGTCGGTGGAGCTGAACCCGGACGCGTTCACGACCGATGTCGGCGACTTTGAAACAGCGCTCCGCCTCTCGGCGCAGGCACACGACGAAAGCGGGAAGATCCGCCACCTGTCCGAGGCGGTCGAACAGTACAAGGGGCGCCTGCTCCCGGGCTCTTACGAGGACTGGGTGCTGTTGGAGCAGGACCGTCTGGTGGAGCGTAACTTCCAGGCGCTGCGGCAATTGACGGAGCTGCTGACCCGAAATGGGGAGGGACAGCGCGCCATTGACGCGGCCCGTCGGGCGACCCAGGTCGACCCATTGCGCGAAGAGGCGCATCTGGCGCTGATCCAGCTTCTCGCCGATGCGGGCCAGCCGGCGGCGGCTCTGCGGCAGTATCGCGAGTTTGAGCGAATGCTGGCTCAGGATCTGGAGGAAGAGCCGAGCCGGTCGGCGCGAGAACTGGTGCGCCGGATCGAGGCGCAGCACGAGCGGGGGGAGGTAAACGAGGACAGAAGCGCTCGTCCCTCGCCAAGAGGTGAGTTGACCGCGCCTGTGCGGGCTGCGGCTCCTCCGGCGCTGCCGGCGGGAACGGTGACCTTTCTCCTCACTGACATCGAAGGCTCCACCGCCCGTTGGGAGCGCGAGGGGGAGTCGTTCCGTGACGCCCTCTCGACGCACCACACGCTGCTTCGGCGAGAGTTCCAGCGCCACGCGGGCTACGAAGTGCAGGAAGGCGGCGATTCGTTTCTGGTGGCCTTCGCCTCGGCCAGTGACGGACTGGCGTGCGCGGTGGCTGCGCAGCGGGCGCTGGAAACACAGGAGTGGGCTGATTGTGAGCCTGTGCGGGTGCGGATGGCGCTGCATTCGGGCGATGTGGAGCTGCGGGACGGCCAGTACCGGGGATTGGTGCTGCACCGGGCGTCGCGGATCATGAGTGCGGCACATGGTGGACAGGTGCTGTGTTCGGAGGCCACGTCTTCGCTGCTCCGGCGCGACCTGGAGACGGAGGTTCAACTGCGCGACCTCGGAGTGTACCGTCTCCGCGATGTCGAGCAGCCGGAGCGCCTGTTTCAGGTGGAGTTCGCGGGGATGGCGCGGCGCGAGTTCCCGTCGCTGCGGGCAGAACGGGCGCACTCGGGTAACTTGCCGCTCCAGTTCACGCGGTTCTTTGGCCGCGAGAAGGAACTGGCTGAGCTGGAGGTGCTGCTGACGGACGCCTCAATACGGCTGGTGACGATGACCGGGCCGGGCGGCACCGGCAAGAGCCGGCTTTCCGTCGAAGCCGCCGGTCGTCTCGTCGACGCCTATGCCGGTCGCGTCTGGTTTGTCCCACTGGCGGCGCTCTCCGATCCGCACCTGATTCCATCGGCCGTCCTCCACGCGATGGGGGGTGAGCCCGGGGACCGGGACCCGCTGGCGGGGGTCATCACGATGCTGTCCGGCAGGCGCTCCCTTCTGCTTCTGGACAACTTTGAGCAACTCGTGCCCCCTCTTGACGACGTACCGGGCGATGGCGGGCCGGAAATCGTGCAGTCGCTGTTGGAGCGGGTCCCCGGTCTCGTCTGCCTTGTCACGTCGCGGCACCTGTTGGGGCTTCAGGGGGAGCGTGAGTTCGCCGTGCCGCCGCTGCCGATTCCGGGCGACGGCGGAACGCCGGATGGGATGGGGATCTTTGAAAGCGTGCGTCTCTTTGTCGACCGCGCGCAGGCGGTCAAGCCGGACTTCCAGGTCACCAACAGCAACGCTCCGGCGGTCGCGGAACTCTGCAACCGGCTGGAGGGGATCCCGCTGGCGATCGAACTGGCGGCCGCCCGCGCGCAGGTGCTCTCGCCGGCGCAGATGCTGCAGCAGCTTGGCGGCGGGCCGGGGGGCCGGTTCGACCTCCTCGTCACCCGCAGGCGCGGGATCGTCGAGCGACAGAGGGCGCTGCGGTCAACGGTCGACTGGAGCTACCGGCTGCTCTCACCGCCGCTGCAGGAGTTTTTCCGGCGTCTCAGCGTGTTCCGTGGCGGTTGGAGCACGGAGGCGGCGGAGGCGGTCTGTAACGTCGGGGCGCCGGCGCTCGTCGGGCCGGCTCTGGACCACCTGGCGCAGCTTCGAGAGAGCTCGTTGGTGATGACTGAGGAGGGTCCGGACGGCATCCGCTTCCGGATGCTGGAAACGCTGCGCGACTTCGCCAGCGAGAAGCTTGTCGAAACGGACGTGGCGGAGACCCAGGCACGGCATGTGCTGTACTATCTGAACCTGGCCGAACTGGGAGAGCACGAACTGCGCGGCGAGCGACAGGCGGAGTGGTTGAACCGGCTGCAGTGCGAGCATGACAACTTTCGGACGGCGGTGAACGGCTGTCTGACCCGCGGAGACACAGAGGGACGTAGAGAAGACCGTGTGCACAGAGCCGGCTTGGGAGCGCGCTTTTGCACGGCCCTGTGGTACTACTGGTCGATTCGGGGACATATGACGGAGGGGCGGCGGGTGGCGGCCCAGGTGCTGGCGGCGCTGCCGGGAGATGCGGCGCCGTCTGATCGAGCGGGAGTGCTGCTGGCGTCAGGAGTTCTGGCGCACGATCAGAGTGATTTCGAGGCGGCGGAGGAGGCGCTTCGGGAATGCGTCGCACTGCGGCGTTCGGCAGGCGACGACGCGGGCCTGGCCCACGCGTTGAACTGCCTCGCGAACGTGCTGCTGGACAGCGACCGTGCGGATGATGCGATGGCGCTGTATCAGGAGGCGCTCGGTCTCTACCGGGAAGCGGGCGACGCGCGCGGCGCTTCGATCGCGCTGAGCAACCTGGGGGTGGTCCACCAGCAGCGGGGCGAGTTGGAGCGCGCGGCGGAGCTATTGGGTCAGAGTGTTCGCCTGAAGCGGAAGCTCGGAAACCTCTACGGATTGGCCAACAGCCTGGACAGCCTCGGCAACGTGGAGCGCGCCCTGGGAAGAGTCGCCGAGGCGCGCGTGCATTACGACGAGGCGCTGGCGCTGCGCCGGGAGCTCGGTCACAAGCAAGGCATCGGGATCAGCCTGAACAACCTCGGCGCCTTGCTGTTGGAGGCCGGAGAACTGCGAGAGGCGGAGTCGCAGTTCCGCGAAGCGCTGGCGCTGTTCGAGGAGCTGGGAGAGCCGCGGGGTTTGGAGGAAGCGCGGGCCGGATTGGATCGCTCCTTGGCGGAACTGGACGCAGTTGAGGCTTGAGAGAGTTTTGAGAGAGCGTCCCACTAGTAGTCCGTCAACACGATATTGAAGGGTTCGAGCGTGCCCCCTGGGGGCACGATTCCACCTATCACTTCCTCCCTGACACACTACTAGAGTGACTTCGTTGCTCAAACAGCCGGTCCTAAGAGGCGGCTGCGAGGAAGGATCACCCCATGAAACTACGCTCTCTCATCGCCCTCGCCGGCGCTTCCGCGGTCGCTGCCGTCGTGATGTTGCCCCGGCCCGCTCGCCCCGCTCCGCCGAGCCCATCGCTTCCTTACAAGTGCATCGCCCTCGGCACCCTGGGCGGCAATTGGAGCACTTCCAACGGCGTCAACGACCTTGGTGAGGTTGTCGGCTACTCCAGCCAGACCGGCAACAGCATTCGGAATATCAACCTGGACGAGCGCGCCTTCTACTGGCGAGACGTCAACGGAAACAATTTTTCCGATGCCGGAGAGATGGTGTTTCTCGGCTCGCTGGGCTACAACAGCACCGCGTTCGCGATCAGCAACGGTGGCGAAGCGGTGGGTGTATCCAAGGTGGACAACGTCGGCCCGTCACGGGCAATTCTCTGGAATGTTCGCTCCGACCCGAGGACGATGACGGACCTGAATAGCCTGCTGTCTCCGGCCGATCAGGCGACGTGGCTCTTGACGATCGGTCGGGACATCAACCAGAACCGGCAGGTTACCGGCCAGGCGGTGCGCCTCTCCGACAGCGCGCTGCGAGGATTTGTATTCGACTTGAACACGGGTGAACTGTCCATCCTCGATCCGCTCACACGACTGTCTTCCAACGCGAAGAGTCTGAACAACCTGGCTCCGCCGCAGGCGGTCGGGTCCCTCAGCGGCAACAGCCTGCCGAGTTCGGGGTTCTTCTTCAACGGTGCGATGACCAGCGACCTCGCCCCCTTGGTTTACGGAATTGGCGTTAACGACTCGAACGAGGTCGCAGGGACGGTCAACGGCCACCCGGCGTATTGGAAAGACACCAACGGCAACGGGATCGTTGATGGGACTGAGCTGGTAGATCTGGGACTCCTGGGCCCGGCGGCCTCAACGGCGCCCTACGGTGAAGGCTCGGCGATCAACAACAGCCACTGGCTCGTGGGGAATACCTCGGCGGCAAAGAAAGTCGGGCCCTATGTCCCACAGGTCGCGATTCGATGGCAGGCGGGGACTCCTATTACCGCGAAACAAGACCTGAACAAGCTGACGACAGCACCGTGGACCCTAACACGGGCTTTGGACATCAGCGACGCCGGGATGATCGTCGGCTGGGGCAACGGCTCTCCGTTCGGCTATGCCCTCACCGCCAACGACCGGGCCTATATTCTGAAGCCGAACTAATGCGGAGGGCGGCGAATCACTTTGTCGAGGATCAGCCGGAGTCCCCCGCGAGCGGGTGGGTTCCGGCGCTCGTGAAGCGGTTTGAGGGAAGAAGCCATGTCGAGAACAGCTCACTCATGCTTTCCGGCGGCAGTGCTGGTGCTTGGTCTGGCGCTGGCGGCCGGCGCCGCGGGCCCAGCGCCGGCAAAGGCGAAAAGGCCGGCGAGGGCGACCTTCCAGCCGCCTCCCAAGGTGCGGCCGGAGGTGCAGCGACTTCTGCAGCGTGCCGAGAACGAGCGAGGCGATCGAGAACTGCGCCTGATCGAGGAGGCGGCCTGGATTGCGCTTCATCATCGGGACTCGGCAGGATTGGAACTCACACTCAACGCCTCGATTGACGAGTTCCGCTGGCTCCGCCGCCAGGGTTCGTTCCACTCTGCGCTCTCCAGGCTTCTACGCATGCATCGCGAACGCGGGCGACTGACCGCCTTTGGCGCCAGTGTAGAGGTAAAGCTCGCGGATTTGGAGGTGCGGGAGGGTGTCCGCGACGCGGCCCGTGAGCGCTACCGGAGGGTTCTGACAGATACCGGCATGCCCGGTTTCGTCGCCCCGCGGTCGCTGGACCGCACGTTGATTGCAGCAGGGTGTTTTGGCGGGCTGGTCGCGACGGACCCGAGCCATACCGGCAAGCCAATCAATCCCTACTACCGACAGGCCGCAAACATCCTTCTCAAGCGGTTTCCTTGGACGCTGGAGACCGGACGCCTGCAGATGCGGGCGGGCTGGAACGCTGCGGCAGCGGGCGAACACGAACACTCGCTGGAGTACTTCGAGCGCGCCCTGCGAGTCTTCCAGCGCGTTGCTCCAACATCTCTCTGGGAGGCAGACGCCTACGGCAACCGTGCCGCAGAGCTCGTTTCGCTCGGCCGGATCAAGGCGACGAAGGCACTCGGGGACGAAGTCTGGGGACGCTACATCGCGGCGCTGCCCCTCTGGGGGAAGCGCGCCTGGAACATGCACAAGGAAGGGATCGATGCATTCTATCGCGGCGATCTGCGACTGGCTCTCGACCGATTCCAGAAAGCGATCCGGGCAATAGAGCAACACTGCGGAGGTCCGGACATTAACAGATGGTCCGGTTCATTCATGATCCACTTTGGTGAGAGCTACTCGCACACAGGGTGGGCTCTGCAACGGTTGAGGGGCGAGCAAGCCTCGGACCACTACCTCGAGCGGGCCATAGCGTGGAGTGAGGCGTTCGGAGGGAGCTGGGCTACCATCAGCATTATGAACAATGCTGCGTCCACGAATCTGGAATTAGGGCGGGTCCCCGAAGCGGAGAGGCAGATTCGCCGCACCATCAGGTTCGAGCCAGCGTTGAGGGCCGCGATTCAGGGAGGGGGATTTGAAGGAATGAGAGCTGCGGAGAACCTCCTCCGTCACTACAGAAATGAAGGTATTTTGGAGTACATTCGCGGAAACCTGGAGATGGCCCGAACGCGCCTCGAAGCGGGTCTGTCTCTGGAGCCGCAGGCGGCGAAGTGGGGCCGCGGTAACGGCATCTTCACTCAGCACGAACGTGATCTTCGGAGAGTCCGATCGTATCTGGCTCGCATCTATGATGAACTCGGTCTCAGAGAGAATGCAAAATCCCTGCTTCGCGAACTAATAGGCCTGGCGGGCGCCGACGCAGCGGCCACAAACGCCGCCCGGAGTCACCTGGCCCAGCTGTTGCTCGAAGACGGGTGCCTCGACGAGGCCAAGACAATGATCGCCCTCACGGTGCGTTCGGATTCGGGGCTGTTCCAGTCCGACCAATCCAGCGGCGCAGTGCCCTATCTGCGACCCGCGGTTCGGGTCATCTCGCCAAAGGAAATTGAGGTGATTCCGACCGACAACGTGGAGGTGCGCCTGCTCTTCCTCGCACCCATCCCCCTGGCCCGCTATCGCGTCTCGATCAACGGTCGTCCCCTCGGTCCCGCCGCGGGATTCGACCTCCCGTTGGTCAACGCAAAGGGTCAGGTGCTGGACAAGGGTCGTGTGCTGGACCGCGGCGAGGTGCTGGATAAGGGTCGGGTACTGGACCGAGGGCTGGTGCTGGACAAGGGCGAGGACCGCGAGAAGCTGGCCAGTGAGTTGCCGGCCGAATCTGGGGCGCTCGTGCGCAATCCGAAGTACTCCCAGTTCCTTCAGATCCGGCACAGGGTGCCCTTGGAAGACACAGACGGGGAGTTCGTGCGGATCGCCTTCCAGGTGGAAGCCATCGGCGGGAGCGTTTCGGATCGGCAGATTCTCCGACTACGCCGACCCCAGGCGGAACAGCGGCGAGGAGCACTGCGCGTGCTTGCCGTGGGGATTGGCGCGTATGAGAGGCTTCCGAAGCTGGGTTATGCATCCGAGGACGCGCTTGCGCTGGGGGACGCTTTTCGCGGCCAGGCCGGCGAGCACAGACTCTATCGCGGCGCCGACATCACGATGGTCACCGATGCACAGGCGACAATTGGGCGGCTCCGCGAAGCCCTGGATCAGTTCACACGAAACGTGCGGCCGGGCGACACTCTGATTCTCGCTCTGTCCGGGCATGGCATTCGCGCCGGGCCGCCGAAGACTGATCTGAGCAGCCTCACTATCGACGCGATGATGGCGCGCGAACCCGTCCAACCGAAGTTCTATTTCGCCCCGGTCCGCTTCGATCCGGAGAACCCGGCAGGCACGGGCCTGCCGTGGTCGGAGGTCCTGGCGAAGCTGGAGATCGCGCGGAAGACGGCGAAGGCGATCTGGGTCCTCGCCGACTGCTGCCGCGCCGCGCCGGGACTGCGGCGGGAGTTAGTCGCCACGGCCCGCGACCTGAAGCGCGGCATCGACGAGGGCGGCAACCTGATCCTCTGCGCCGCCTCCGAGGGCGATAGCCCGAGCTACGAGAGCGAGGACCTGAAGCACGGGATCTTCACCCAGGCCTGGCTGGAGGCACTTTCGGGCAAGGGGCCGGAGATCGTCTACGAAGACCGCCCGCTGGGCCGGGTGCTGACGCTATCGGGGCTGCAGTTTGCGGTCGACTACGCGGTCCGGCAGCACGCGCGGAAGGCGGGAGTCCGGCAGCAGGTAGAGTTTCCGCGGTTGGAGGGGAGCTTCAGTCCAGGACAGCCGGTGTTCGTGCCGGTGGGGCAGGGCGGATAGAGAACCTGGAGGCTGCGCGGCGAGGCGCCGCGCAGCCTCCCAAACCCCCGGACCAACCTGCGAACACCTCGTCCAGGTCGAGTTCCAACTCTTGCCTCTCTCAACTTCCCGCTTGCTTGAGAAAGTTTTGAGACAGGGGGTCGGTATCGTGTCTCCAGAGCGACGCAGAGCCTGATCCAGGGCCGCGCCAATGTGCCATAGGAGACCCCGCCGATGCGGACCCCTCGAATGCTGACGAGGCGACCCACGGCCAGGCTGCTTGGCGCCGCCCTCGGGCTGCTGCTGGACGGTGCGGCGCTCGCCCAGTCCGGACCGACCGTCAATCCGCCGATCGATAGCCCGGTGATTCTGGGGATCACCTGGGGAACAAACACCAACCTTCCGGTGTTCAGCGGCATTTGCGCCGAGCGGAAGAGCAGTCGGGAGACGAGAAACTTCGCCCGTATTTCGCGATTCAGGGAATCCTTTAGCTTCGGGGTGCGTAATCCTCTCTGAGTGCCCTTTCGGCGTGTGGGCCTCCCGGTGGGGTTCTGTCCGTCGCTCCCACAATCGAAGCGGTCCGACCGGTCGGCCCGCTGCTGCTGATCGCCGAGTTCGCGCGTCGACTCGGCATCCAGGACACCACTGACCGGATTTGCCCCTCGCGGAGCAACGCCAAGCTCACCCACGGTCAGATCGCCCTCGCCCTCGCCCTCGCCATCATTGCCCATCGCCTCTGTTAGCCGTTGGCGATTGTGAATCTCCTGCAGTGGGCCAGCCAGTCCGCCGCCGGCGCCCTCCTGGGCTTCGCGGGCACGCTGCTGAACGACGACCGCATCGCCCGCCGCCTGGACGCGCTGGGGCCGCACCTCGAGCGCTTGCAGGGGGAACTGTGGGTCCAGGCGATGCGGGAGTTCGACCTGGATGTGCGCCGCCTGCGTGGGGATGTCACCTCGATGGTGCTTGAGGGGGAGTATCCGGCGGATGAAGGACCCGGCACCGATGCCCGGGCCGCCTACGGCTATGGCGGGGTGGAGGGCTGCAAGCAGTTCCGCGTGGGCGAGTTGTGGACCGCCGATGGGGGCGTCCTGCTGTATCAACTGCGGCAAGACGGCAATCAGGCCGATGTCGGGACCATTCTGACGGCGCTCACCGCTCGCCGCGCCCTTCGTCACCGTCCACCGCCTCATGCGGGACCCCAGTACAAGCCCTGCACGCGGGACCGCCTCGAGATAGTGCGGCTTTCCTGCCGACGCACGGAGACCGCTCTGCGGACCAAGCAGGATCCAGCACACATGGAGGCGGTTCGGGCGGACCTGGAGACGCTAGAACCGGTATTTTCGCGGATCGAGCCGCAGCGAAAGCGGGCCAAGTATCACGACCAGGTCCAGCACAGTTACCCCGAGTTAGGGACGTTGAAGCGAGCCGTGGAAACGGTGCTCACGCAACGGGCGCTCGAACTGTGGCGCGACCACGCGAAAACCTTTCACCAGTTCCGCCGTACCCCTTAGCCTCCGTAAACGAGCGCGTCGGGAATCATGTACGACTCTGTGGGTTCGTCCCCGAACCGAACCGTCACCACATCGCCTTTGCGCGAGAAGGTGAACGCCTCGGAAGAGTCGCTCGCCGTCGGCTTACCCTTGACAAACAGGATGCGTCGCTTCACTTCTCGGATGCGGAGTTCGACTGTGGCCGATCCGTCTCCATAGCGGACGACGGAAGCCTCACAGGACTTTAGGGAACCGAGCAGAATTAATCCTCCCACCCGTGAGGAGACACGGCGGCATCTGAGAGGACACAACTGGACGGAATCATGTACGTCATGGTGTTATGGAACTCACTGCCGCCGCCACTGCCCTCCTCCAAGTTACCGC
>SXGS01213510.1_pt1 | contig 13086 bp, 10 predicted proteins | sample 3174681 | NCBI WGS metagenome assembly SXGS01 (sample SAMN11356861, study PRJNA531348) | freshwater metagenome | isolation source: freshwater sample F1-80 | place: China: Fuxian Lake, Yuxi | collected 2017-12-25
GATGTGGTCGACCACCCTGGGATGGCGCATGACCAATCCAGCGCTCCCCGACGAATGGACGGTATCGAACGGCATCACTGCCGAGATGCTCGCGGACCGCTACTCGATCTCGCGGGAGGAGCAAGACGCCTTTGCGGCGCGCAGTCACCAGCGCGCCGCCGCCGCGTGGGCCGACGGACTGCACAGCGAGGTCATCGCTGTACCCGGTACACGACTCACGCGCGACGAAGGCATCAGAGACGATGTTTCGCTGGAATCTCTCGCGGGTTTGCCCCCGGCGTTCCGTGAAGGAGGCACGGTCACTGCCGGCAACTCGTCGCCTCTCAGCGACGGGGCATCCATGGTGCTCATCGGCGGAGAGGGCGCGCTCACCGTCGATCCTCTTGCTCGCATCGCATCGCGCGCCGCGGCGGGCAACGAGCCGGCGATGTTTGGCGTCGCCCCAGTCGAGGCCGCGAACAAGGCGCTCGAGCGAGCCGGCCGGTCATGGTCAGATGTTGATGTGGTCGAGCTCAATGAGGCCTTCTCCGCGCAGGCACTGGCGTGCCTCCAGCTCTGGCCCGAGCTCGATCCCGAGCGCGTGAACATTCATGGCGGAGCCATCGCGATCGGGCATCCGCTCGGCGCGAGTGGAGGGCGCGTGGTGGGGCACCTGGCGCACGAGTTGGCGCGGCGAGGGGGCGGCATCGGGGTTGCCGCCATTTGCATCGGGGTGGGTCAGGCGCTCGCCGTGGTTCTCGAACGATAGAGGCGCTGCGACCGCGCGAAACGCGCTTGAGTGCTCAGCGACCCTCGAGCACCGCCATCGCAGCGTTGTGGCCCGCGATGCCGCTCACGGCTCCACCGCGGCGCGCTCCCGCGCCGCAGAGCAGCACGCCGGGCAGACCGGTGTCGACGCCCCAACGCTGGGCGGGAGTGTCGAGGGGCTCGTGGTCTTCGGCCCAGGGCCAGTCGAGGTCGCCGTGAAAGATGCTGCCGCCGGGCAGCCGCAGCGCGTGCTCGAGGTCGCGCGTCGTCTTGGTCTCGACGCACGGCCGACCGTTCGCGTCGGTCATGAGCACGCTCTCGATGGGCTCGGCCAGCACCGAGTTCAGTGAGTCGAGCACGGCCTTCTGCAGGGTTTCGCGCATCGCATCGTTGTTGGCCTCGGTCAGCAGCCGGTCGGGCACGTGCAGGGCAAACACGGTGAGCGTCTGCGCACCGGCCTCGCGCAACTCGGGGCTGAGGATGCTCGGGTCGGTGAGCGAGTGGCAGTAGATCTCGGCGGGGATCACACTCGGCACCTGGCCGTTCACCGCCTCGTCATGGGCGCGCTGCAGTTGCGTGAAGGTCTCGTTGATGTGGAACGTGCCGCCGAAGGCTGCCGCAGGATCGAGCGCAGCATCCCGGAGCCGGGGCAGTCGTGTCAGAAGCAGATTGACCTTCACCTGGGCTCCCTCGGCGGGCGGGGCGGCGGCGCCGTCATCGATGCTGCCGGGTTCGGTGCGGGATGCTCCCACGACGCCGCCGACCGCGAGCAGCCGCGCCAGCTCGTGCGGGGAGCAGTTCACGAGCACGTGGTCGGCGCGCGTAGTGCGCGCGACTCCGTGAGCGTCGATCCAGTGCACCGCGCGGGTCTCCGCCGCGCGCGTCGAGTCGATCGTCGACGGGGCTTCGAGGGCGGTGACCTCGGCCCCGGTCGTGAGCGCCGCACCCGCAAGCCGCGCGGCGCGCTCGAGCTCGCCCGACACCGCGCCCATGCCGCCGACAGGCACGTTCCAGTCACCCGTACCGCCGCCGATCACGTGATAGAGGAAGCAACGGTTGGCCCGGAGCGAGGCGTCGTCGTTCGGGGCGAAGGTGCCGATGAGCGCATCGGTGTAGACGACGCCGCGCACGAGGTCGTTCGCGAAGGTGTCGGCGATCGTGCGGCCGACGGGCTGCTCGATGAGGGCATCCCACAGCGCGTCGCCATCGATGCCGGCCGAGGCGGCCGAGGCGACCACTGCGGCGCGCGCCTCCGAACGGGTCAGCAGTGGATCGGTCACGGTCGGGAAGAGCACGCGGGCGAGACGCTGCGTGCCCTCGTAGAAGGCCGCCCACGCGAGTGCGTCGTCCTCGGCGCCAAGGGCGGCGAAGCTGTCGGCCGTCGCGAACGGATCCTGGTTGTCGACGAGCAGCCCGGTGTCGGTGCCGGGCAGGGGCGTGTACGAGCTGTAGCGGCGCGGCGCGAGCGTGATCTGCAGACCTAGGTCGTCGATGATGCGCTGCGGCAGCAGGCTCACGAGGTACGAGTAGCGGCTCAGACGGGCATCCACCCCCTCGAAGGCCTGGGCCGAGATCGCCGCACCGCCGAGAACGTCGAGGCGCTCGAGCACCTGCACGTCGAGCCCGGCCTGCGCCAGGTAGGCGGCGGCGGTGAGCCCGTTGTGGCCCCCGCCGATGATGACGACGTCGCGGCGTTCAGTCACGGATGCTCCTCTTCGAGTACGGCGGGCGTGCCGCCCGGCCAGCCTACGTCGACGTGCTCACCACGGTGTGCTGTTGTTTGCTCAGGAGCGCGGGTGGCGATGCATCACTACAATGAGCAGCGGCACCCTGTGTGCCCTCGCGCGGTCGATGACGAAGTGCTCGTCTGACACATTCGCGGAGAGGACTGGCATCGGCCAGGACACGTCCGCGGTGGAGATTGCGCAACCGACCCCGACCGGGGCGGTTGTGTTCACCATGCCGCGAATGCGGCGCGAGAGAAAGGCGGGTCACCATGCCCACGACGAAGCCCGACAAGTCCCAGCACGACCTCGAGGCGGTTCAGGCGAAGATCGCCGAATGGCCAGAGCCCTTCGCCACGATCGGCAGTCGATTGCACGACACGATCATCAGTGCCGGCCCGAAGCTGAAGCCGCGCATCTGGTACGGCATGCCGGGGTATGCCACCGCACGCAGCGCGCCGGTCATCGCGTTCTTCCGGCTCGACGATGGCGTCATGTCACTGGGGCTGTCGGAGAAGGCGAAAGTCGATCGCGAAGACGACAGCACGTTGCGGCCCTGCGCCTGGTTCATCGACGAGCTCGACGACCGCACGCTTGCGAAGGTCGCCGAACGAGTGCGCATCGCCTTCTCCTGACCGCGACCGCTCGAGCTGCGACTTGCTTCACGTGAGTGAGCCGACCGCTCGAGCGAGAACCTCCCTCACGGCGACGATCGCCGGTCGAGCCGCCGACGAGACCCGTGTCGCCGTGAAGACAGAGCGATGCGGGTCTCCGTCGAGCGACACCAAGGGCACCCGTGGCGGCGCACCACCCCAGACGAGATCGGGCAGTAGTGCGACGGCATGGCCAGTCTCGACAAGCCGGATGTGCGCTTGAAGATCGGCCGTCTCGAAGCGCACGTCGGGTTCGAACCCCGCGAGCCGGCACTGCTGCTCTGCCCAGTGGCGTGAGGCGGTTCCGCGAGGCTCCATGACCCAGGCCGAGCTGGCGGTGTCGAGAATCGAGCGGATGCTCGCCCCGGGGCCGTCGCCGGCCGCGTGCGGCCCCGCCGCCCCGGGCGGAACTCCGAGCTTCAGCCCGTCTTGCCCGAGCGGCACGCGATCGAGCTCGCGACGGCGGGGTGCCGCGTGCGCCGGGTACTCCTCGGCGATGACGAGATCGAACTCGCGCGCCCACACCTCGTCGAGCGCGCTCTCGGGCTCGCGTTGCGTGATCTCGACACGCAGGCTCGGGTACTCGACGGCGAGCAGCGAGAGGGCGCGGGGCACGATGCCGAGGGCGGCCGACTGAAAGACGGCGAGGCGCACTGTTCCCGTGACCTCGTCGCCTGTCGCCGCGAGCGCGGTCTCGAGGCGCTCGAGATCATCGAGCAGCGTGCTCGCTCCGTCGACGAGCACGAGGCCGGCCGGAGTCAGGTGCACCCGGCGGCCGGCCCGTTCGAGCAGGGCGACGCCGACCTCCCGTTCGAGCAAGCTCAGCTGCTGCGAGATGGTCGAGGGGCTGTACGACAGCGCGCGGGCGACCGCATGCAGGGTGCCGCGGCGGTGCACCTCGCGCAGCAGGCTCACGCGACGAAGGTCGAGCATCGGGCACCCTCCCGTCAATTGTTCGAGAATCTCGAACAAAAGTGTACGGTGATCATCACTTTTCGCACACAACATCGCGCGCCAGACTGTACCCATGACTCTCGACCGATCCGCCGCCGACCGTGACGCCCGTTCTCACGACGACGACGGCGCGCCCACGGCGGCCGACGAGGCCGTCGCCCTCGTGCGCGAGTGGTTGAGCCAGACCGAGGGCGTGAAGCCCGATGCGAGCGCGGCACGCCTGGGCGGGCTGCTGCAAGACCCGGTGGGGCTCGACTTCGCGATCGGCTTCGTCGACCGCGTCGCCCGGCCCGACGACCTGCGCGTGGCGGGTCGCAACCTTGAAGAACTCGCGCGCAGCATCCCGCGCTTCCTGCCCTGGCCCCTGCGCGCGCTCATCGCGATCGGCGGCCCGCTCGCTCGCCTGCTGCCGTGGCCGATCGTTCCCATCGCGAGGCGAGTGCTGCGCGGCATGGTCGGGCACCTCGTCATCGATGCGACGCCGAGTCGGCTCGGCCGCACGCTCGAGGGACTGCGCAGCGAAGGCGACCGCCTCAACATCAATCTGCTGGGCGAGGCCGTGCTGGGCGATGCCGAGGCCGACCGCCGGTTGAGTGGCATCACCGAGCTCGTCAAACGCCCCGACGTCGACTACGTCTCGGTCAAGGTCTCGGCGATCGTCAGCCAGCTCAGCATGTGGGCGTTCGACGAGACGGTCGAGCGCGTGGTCGAACGGCTGGCCCCGCTCTACGACACGGCGGCGCTCGGGGTGAACCCGACCTTTCTCAACCTCGACATGGAGGAGTTCCGCGACCTCGACCTCACCATCGAGGTCTTTCAGCGGTTGCTTGAGCGGCCATCGTTGAAGAAGTACGAGGCCGGCATCGTGCTGCAGGCCTACCTGCCCGAAGCACTGCCCGCGCTCAACCGGCTCACCGAGTGGGCGTCGCAGCGCCGTCAGGCGGGCGGGGCGGGCATCAAGGTGCGCATCGTCAAGGGCGCCAACCTCGCGATGGAGCGTGTGGACGCCGCCTTGCACGAGTGGCCGGTGGCCGTGCTGCCCAGCAAGCGCGACAGCGACGCCAACTACAAGCGAGTGCTCGAGACCGCACTGCGCGCCGATCGAGTGGATGCGGTGCGCATCGGCCTCGCTGGCCACAACCTGTTCGACATCGCGTGGGCGTGGCAGCTCGCTCAGTCGCGCGGCGTCGCCGACAGCGTCGAGGTCGAGATGCTGCTCGGCATGGCGCCCGATCAGGCCGACGCCGTGCGCCGCACCGTCGGGCACCTGCTGCTGTACACGCCCGTCGTGCACCCGCGCGACTTCGACTCGGCGATCAGCTATCTGATCCGCCGCCTCGAAGAGAACGCGAGCACCGACAACTTCTTGTCGGGCGTGTTCGAGCTCACGAGGTCGCCCGACATCTTTGCGCGGGAGGAGCTGCGCTTCCGCGACTCGCTCGCGACCTTCGAGGCCGCACCCGGAGCGCCCGCGCCGCACCGCGTGCAGAACCGGCTCTTCGAACGGCCGCTCGAACACCCCGAGCCGCTGCCGGTTCCCGGCGGGGTGCGTTCGGGCTTCGCGAACGCCGCCGACACCGATCCGGCGCTGCCGGGCAACCGCGAGTGGGGCAGGGCCGTGGTGCAGCGCGCCTCGACGACGACCCGGGGGCAGGCGCTCGTCGACGTGAGCGGCGTGGCGTCGGTCGGCGCGATTGAGCGCATCGTCGCCGAGACCCGCGGGGCCGGTGCTGGCTGGGCCGCGCGGTCGGTCGACGAGCGCGCGGGCATCCTGCATGAGGCAGGACGGATGCTCGCCGCTCGCCGAGGCGACCTGCTCGAAGTGATGGCGGCCGAGGCCGGCAAGACGCTCGCCGAGGGCGACCCCGAGGTGAGCGAGGCCATCGACTTCGCGCACTACTACGCCGAGAGCGCGCGTGATGTGGCGCGCATCGACGACGCGACGTTCACGCCCGTGCGCCTGACCGTCGTCGCACCGCCGTGGAACTTTCCGGTCGCGATTCCCGCCGGGGGAGTGCTCGCGGCGCTCGCCGCAGGTAGCGCGGTGATCATCAAGCCCGCGCCGCAGGTGCGCCGCAGCGCCGCCGTCATGGTCGAGGCGCTGTGGGACGCGGGGGTGCCGCGCGACGTGCTGCGCTACGTCGACGTGCCCGAGAACGAGGTCGGTCGGGCGCTCATCGCCCACCCCGCCGTCGACCGGCTCGTGCTCACGGGGGCGTGGGAGACCGCGGCGCTGTTTCGGTCATGGCGGGCCGACCTACCGATCCTCGCCGAGACGAGCGGCAAGAACGCGATCGTCATCACCCCGTCGGCCGACATCGACCTCGCCGTCGCCGACCTGGTGAAGTCGGCCTTCGGGCACGCTGGGCAGAAGTGCTCGGCCGCTTCGCTCGCGATCCTGGTCGGCTCGGTGGCGACGTCCGAGCGCTTCGAGCGACAACTGGTGGATGCTGTCACGACGTTGCGCGTCGGCCGCCCTGCCGACCCGACCACGGTTGTCGGGCCGCTCATTGAGAAGGCGGGCGGCAAGCTGCTCGGCGCCCTCACCCGGCTGGCCGACGGGGAGGAGTGGCTCGTGAAGCCGCGTGCACTCGATGCTCATGGCGACCTCTGGAGCCCGGGTGTCAAGCGTGGCGTGGTCGAGGGCAGCGAGTTCCACACCCCCGAGTATTTCGGCCCTGTGCTCGGCCTCATGCGCGCGCGCGACCTCGACGAGGCGATCGACTTGCAGAACGCGACGGCGTTCGGGCTCACTGCTGGCATCCACTCGCTCGACGTCGAGGAGGTCGAGCACTGGCTCGATCAGGTGCAGGCGGGCAACCTCTACGTCAACCGCGGCATCACCGGGGCGATCGTGCGCCGCCAGCCCTTCGGCGGCTGGAAGCGCTCGAGCGTCGGCGGATCGACGAAGGCGGGTGGGCCGTCGTACGTCATGAGCTTCGGCACCTTCGCGCCCGTGCCGAGAGAGCCGCGCGAGTCGCTGAGCCTGCGAGGCCTCGACCGCGGCGTGCGGGCCGTTCTCGAGGCGAGCCAGCCCGGCATGGACTTCGCGGGCTTCGACGCCGCGCGCGCCGGAGCGGTGAGCGATCAGCGGGCGTGGGACGACGAGTTCGGCATTGCCCGCGACGCGAGCCAGCTCGGGGCCTCGGTCGCCGAGGTCGTCGAGCGCAACGTTCTGCGGTACCGCCCGACGCGCGTGACGGTGCGTGCGGCCGAGGGCGCCCCCATGCCCGAGCTCGTGCGGGTGCTGCTCGCCGCCGCCCGCGCCGGGTCGCGCGTCGAGATCAGCAGCGCCACCCCGCTACCGGCGAGCCTGCTCGCGCTGCTCGATTCGGGCGTCTCGACGCGTCGAGCGGCCTCGATCGCGATCGAGTCGGATGCGCGGTTCGCCGAGCGCATGCGGGATGCTCGCCCCGCCCGCATCCGCCTCATCGCCCCCGACGGCGCCTCCGTGGCGCGCACGCTGCACGCGTCGCTCGACGGCGACCCCGACGTGGCGATCTGGTCGGGGCCGGTCACGGCCGCAGGTCGCGTCGAGCTGCTGCCGTTCCTGCGCGAGCAGGCCGTGTCGATCACCACGCACCGCTTCGGCAACCCTTTTCCGTCGATGGCCGAGCTCGAGCTCTAGTCCGTCAGAGCATCGGCGATGACTTCGCCGATGAGCACGGCGGCGGCGGCCGGACCCCCCGTGGGCGTGCGCGGCAGGATTCCGACGTCGGCCACGTGCAGGCCGGCGATGCCGTGCACCGCCCCTCGCCCATCGACGACCGAGGTCGCCGGGTCGGCACCCATGGGCGTCGTGCCGCAGCTGTGCAGCGCCGTCGACAGGTGCTCGAGCACCCACGAGTCGAGCGACCGATCGTCGAGTGTCGTGAGTTGCGGATGCTCGGGCACCGCGTCGAGCGCGCGCATCGGGTCGCTCGCGAGCAGGGTCGCGGCGAGCCGCACGGCGGCCCGAAGCCGTGCGCGATCGGGTTCGGTCTCGGCGTAGCGGAAGTCGAGGTGCGGCTGCGTGCGGGTGTCGAGGAGCAGCCTGCCTCGGCCGGTCGATCGCAGCGGCGAGACCAGCAGGCTCAACGAGGAGTCGTCAGGCTGCGTACCGAGCATGCGGCCGAGCGGACGCAGCACCGAGAGCACTTCGAGGTCTCCACTGCCAGCCCCGTCGATGCCGCTCGAGCCGTGCGCAGAGACTCCGAGCGCGGTCTCGAACGGTTCGTCGAGCAGGCTCGACGGCACAGCGAATCGCACGACGACCTGGGGGTGGTCGTGAAGCTGCGCGCCGACCGGGGAGTCGTGCACGACGAGCCCGCCGGATGCGGTCAGCAGCTCGGCGGGGCCGACGCCGCTGCGCACCAGCAGCTGCGGGGTCGCGATCGCCCCCGCGCAGAGCACGATGCGCCCGGCATTCAGGATTTCTAGGCGGTCGTCGACGAGCACCTCGACTCCCGTCGCTTGACCGCGCGAGACGATCACCCTCGTCACATGGTGCCTGCCGCGCAACTCGAGCCCGGCCGGTGCGGGGTCGAGGTAGGCGCGCGCGGTGCTCCACCGTTCGCGGTCGCGCATGTTGGTCGGTGTCGGGCCGATGCCGGGAGCCGCCTCCGGGCTCGCATTCTGGTCGGTGTCGAGCGGAAGGCCCGTTGCCAGCCCGGCGGCGAGCAGTGCCGCGTTGACCGGGTGGTGCGTGTCACCCCGCGTCACCGGCATCGGGCCGTCTGAGCCGTGCCCGGGGGCTCGCCCGAACTCGCGGTCGGCTTCGACGCGGGCCCAGATCGGCTGGGTCGCGGTGGCGCTCCACCGCTCATCGGCGGCGGCGCGGGCCCAGTCATCGAGGTCGTTCGACCGCGGGCGCCGAAAGTAGCCGCCGTTGATCGCGGTCGACCCGCCGGCGACTCGCCCGCGCACGACGGTGTGGTCGCGACCCGGCGTCAGCGAGCCCGAGTACGCGACGGCCAGCGGATGTCCGGGCACGGCCGCGGCGAGGCTCGCGCCGTCGCGCGTCGAGTCGGGGGCGGGTACCGGGCCCGACTCGAGCAGCAGCACGCGCTCGCCCCGTTCGGCCAATCGAGCTGCGAGTACCGCACCCGAGCCCCCCGCCCCGACGACGATCACGTCGGGTGCGCGACCGGTCATCAGCGCGGGCCGGGCTCGTCGAGCAGCATGAGGTCGCGGGCGGCCAGGAAGCCCTGGTCGAGCAGGTCGCTCAGCGAGGTGTCGTCGTGCGTGAGCCATTGCTCGTAGGCGGCGATGGAGACGCCGAGGCACACCCATCCGATCGTCTGCGGCATGAGGCCGTTCGGTGAGGTGCCGAGGCGCTCGGCCACAAAGTCGGCGATGACCTGCCGCCACGACTCGTAGCGGATGGTCGAGTGCGCCACGAGAGACGGCACTGTGAGCAGCAGTGTCATGCGCTCGCGGTGGTACTGCAGTTCTTCGGCGGGGATGTGATTGAAGACCACGATGGCGATGCGGAGGGCATCCCGCAGCGGAAGGCTGCGCGGCAGGGAGCTGAGGTGGTCGCGCATGCCCTGCAGCATGTCGTCGAACTGGCCCCAGGGCAGGTCGCTCTTCGAGGGGAAGTAGCGGAAGAAGGTGCGGCGACCGATACCGCACGCCGCCGCGATCTCGTCGACAGTGACCTGATCGAAGCCGCGATCGATGAAGAGACGTAGGCCCGTGTGGCTGATCTCGGCGTGCGTCGTCGCGGGTTGGCGCCCGATGCGCACGACGGGATTCGGCGCTTCGGCGGCGAGGTCACTCACTATTCATCACCCGCCTCTTCCCTTCGGCACTGAGTGCCAATACAGTACTGGTCACCGGAAGAATCCGACACCGAGGTCGGAAACCTTACGAGGAGGAGCATGCCATGAGCGTTGCCGACAACCGACCCACTGCCCCGGCCGACGAGCTCGTCGACGAGGAATCGCTGGTCGAAGAAGTGTCGATCGACGGAATGTGCGGCGTCTACTGAGCCCCTCATGGACTCCGTCACTCTCGATCACATCTACTCTGTTCATCCCCGGGTCTCCATCAGACCCGAGCCCTTCGGCGCGCTGCTCTACCACTTCGGCACCCGGCAGCTGAGCTTTCTCAAAGACCGGCTGCTGCTCGATGCGGTGCGGTCGTGCGACGGCACGCTCACGCTCGCTCAGGCGTTCACCGTGGCCGGCGTGCCCGAGTCGCAGACCGAGCGCTACCGCCGTGCCATGGCGACGCTCGTGCGTTCGACCATGCTGCAGCGCCAGCCGGCGAACGAGGTGGCGGCATGACGCTCGTCGCTCCCGCCCCGTCCTCCACCGCACCCGCTCGTACCTCCAGCACGCTTATCGGGCATTTTGAACGCGGTCTGGATGCTCCCATCTGCTTGACCTGGGAACTCACCTACGCCTGCAACCTGTCGTGCAGCCACTGCCTCTCCAGCTCGGGTCGGCGCGACCCTCGCGAGCTCACGACAGAAGAGTGCAAGGGCATCATCGACGAGTTGCAGCGCATGCAGGTGTTCTACGTGAACATCGGCGGCGGCGAGCCGACGGTGCGCAGCGACTTCTGGGAGCTCGTGGACTACGCCACCGAGCATCAGGTCGGCGTGAAGTTCTCGACCAATGGCGTGAAGATCACCCCCGAGATCGCTCAGCGCCTCGCCGCGAGCGACTACGTCGACGTGCAGATCTCGCTCGACGGCGCGACTGCCGAGGTCAACGACCGCGTGCGCGGCCCGGGGTCGTACGACCTCGCCATGCGCGCCATGCAGAACCTCGCCGACGCGGGATTCCGCGGCTTCAAGATCTCGGTCGTCTGCACGCGCGACAACATTCCGCAGCTCGATGAGTTCAAGGCGATCGCTGACCGCTTCGACGCGCAGCTGCGGTTGACGCGCTTGCGGCCGAGCGGACGCGGCGCCGATGTGTGGGACGACTTGCACCCGCTGCCGGCACAGCAGCGCGAGCTCTACGACTGGCTCGTCGCGAACGGCGAGGGTGTGCTGACGGGAGACTCGTTCTTTCACCTCTCGGCCTTCGGCGAGGCACTCCCGGGCCTCAACCTCTGCGGAGCCGGTCGAGTCGTCTGCCTCATCGATCCCGTCGGCGACGTCTACGCGTGCCCGTTCGCGATCCACGACGAGTTCCTCGCCGGAAGCATCCGCGAGCCCGGTGGGTTCGACGGTGTCTGGAAGAACAGCGAGTTGTTCCAGCGCCTGCGCGAGCCGACCGGCGGCGGGGCGTGCGGGTCGTGCTCGTTCTACGACTCGTGCCGCGGCGGGTGCATGGCGGCGAAGTTCTTCACCGGCTTGCCCCTCGACGGCCCGGATCCCGAGTGCGTGCGCGGCTTCGGTGAGCAACTGCTGGCCGAGCGCGCTACGGATGCTCTGCCGAAACCCACGGGCGACCACTCGCACCGCACCTCTCCGCCGCGGCCGCGCGGGTCGACCGGTCCGGTGCCCCTCACCTTGAGCATCCGACGCCCGGATGCACCGCCGGCGCATGCCTGCGCCGAGAGCCCGCTCGCCGGGTTCGCCCCCTCCACGTCACTCGACGCCGGCTGCGCCTGCGGAACCGACCACTAGGAGCCGCCCGACCCCGACCACCGCGCCGCGCGGTACGCGGCACACACCTTCAGTACCGATCAACAGAAGGAGGCACGCGATGGGGCGTGTATCAGGAAAAGTCGCTTTCGTCACCGGAGCCGCTCGCGGACAGGGTCGTGCGCACGCGCTGCGACTTGCGGAGGAGGGTGCCGACATCATTGCGATTGACCTCTGCGCACCGGTCCCCGACTTGCAGTACCCGCCAGCGACGCCCGACGATCTCGCCGAGACGGTGAAGCAGATCGAGGCGCTCGACCGTCGCATCGTCGCCCACCAGGCGGACGTGCGCGATCTGGCCGCGCTCACAGCAGCCGTCGATGACGGAGTCGCGAAGCTGGGCGGCCTCGACATCGTGGTCGGCAACGCGGGAATCTGCATCATCGCCGACGCCGAGAGTACGACGCCCGAGATCTGGAAGAACACGATCGACACGAACCTCACGGGTGTGTGGCACACCGTGCAGGCGGCGATTCCGCACCTCAAGGCGCGCGGTGGCGGCTCGATCATCCTCACCAGTTCGGCGGCCGGCCTCGTGGCGCTGCCGGTCCTCACTGCGTACATCGCGGCGAAGCACGGGGTTACGGGTCTGGGCAAGGCGTACGCGCTCGAGCTTGGGCGTTTCAACATTCGCGTCAACACGCTCCACCCGGGCGGCGTCGACACCGCGATGGGCGGCATGGGCGCGGCGTTCCCCGAGTTCATCGAGAAGAACCCCGGAATCGTGATGGGCGGCTATGGAGTGCTGCCCGAGACGACCACGCAACCGGTCGACCAAGCGAATGCGGTGCTCTGGCTCGCGTCGGACGAGGCGAAGTTCGTCACCGGCACCCAAATCTCGGTCGACTCGGGAATGGTCGTCTGCTGATCTCCGCCGGGTCGAGGAGACCCGGCACCCCCGCTCGGCCGACCGGCCTAGCGGACAACCCGGAAACAAAGGAGGACGCAATGGGGCGTCTAGACGGCAAGGTCGTCTTCATCACCGGTGTCGCTCGTGGACAGGGTCGCAGTCACGCGATCCGGTTCGCCGAAGAGGGCGCCGACATCATCGGCATCGACGTGGTCGAGCCGATCGCGGGTAGCACTTCGCCGCCGGCGACGCAGCAGGAAATGGACGAGACGGTCGCGGCCGTCGAAGCCCTCGACCGTCGCATCATCGCCACCAAGGCCGATGTGCGCAGCTTGGCACAGGTCAAAAAGGCCGTCGACGACGGAGTCGCCCAGCTCGGGCGCCTCGACGTGGTCATCGCCAACGCGGGAGTGTCGACCTTCATGGGCCCGGCCGAGTCGCTCACCGAGGAGGCCTTCGTCGACATGATCGACATCAACCTCAACGGAGTGTGGCGCTCGTGCGCCGCGGCGATTCCGCACATCAAAGCGGGCGGCCGTGGAGGCTCGATCATCATGACGAGCTCGGCCGCTGGCC